>Ga0302286_10000818_pt1 | contig 24334 bp, 20 predicted proteins | sample III_Fen_E2_3_FD_198765 | JGI IMG/M metagenome (GOLD analysis project Ga0302286, IMG submission 198765) | Peat permafrost microbial communities from Stordalen Mire near Abisko, Sweden - III_Fen_E2_3 | ecosystem: Environmental > Terrestrial > Soil > Wetlands > Permafrost | place: Sweden: Abisko...
TTGAGATTCCTACCATCGTCACCACGCAATATGCGAAGGGGCTGGGGCCGACGATGCCGGAGATCGCCTCGCTGCTTACCGGCACACCACCAATCGACAAGATGCAGTTCGGCTGTTTCGGCTGCGACGATTTCTGTTCCGCGCTCAAATCGCTTCCCGGCAATCGCAACACCCTGCTGGTGTGTGGCATGGAGGCCCACATTTGCGTGATGCAGACTGTTCTCGGGGCCCTGAACGATGGCTACTTCGTGCATGTCGCTTCCGATGCCGTGGGTTCACGCGTCCGCTGGAATTGGGAAATCGGCATCGACCGTATGCGCGTCGCCGGCGCCGTCATCTCCACCACCGAAATGATGATCTACGAATTGCTGCGCGCCTCCGGCACGCCTGCGTTCAAGCAGATGCTGCCGTACCTCAAAGGTTGAGGCTCGAACATTTCCAACCCAGCTCGAAGCAAGGTATCCTCTCACCTTCATGATCTCTCTCGCCCGCAAGCTACGCCTGGCTGATTTCTTCTCGCTCGGCTTTGGCACGATGGTCGGCGTCGGCTGGCTGGTCGTCATGGACGACTGGCTGCAGCGCGGTGGCCCCCTGGGTGCTGTGCTGGCGTTCGCCATCGGCGGACTCGTTCTACTGCCCATTGGCGTCGTTTACGGGCATTTAGTCCGCGCCATGCCCGACGCTGCCGGGGAAATTGCCTACACTGCGGCGGTCTTTCCCCGCTCCATAAGTTTCGCTACCGGATGGATGATGCTGCTCGCCTACTACATCGTCTGTCCGTGGGAGGCCGTAGCGATCGGACGTATCGCAGGCTACCTGTTCCCTGCCCTGAACTCCATCGAGCTCTACCGCGTCGCCGGCAAGCCGATCTTCTTTCCGCACTTGGTCATCGGCCTCGGACTCACCATCTTCCTCACAGCTTTAAATTATCGCGGCATCCGACTGAGCGCGACGCTACAAAACTGGAGCACCTTCGCCGTGCTCGCCCTGACCATCGGCTTTGTCAGCGCAGGCATCAGCCACGGCTCGACCGCGAATCTTCAACCGCTCTTTAGCGGGCCTGCCGTCGTTTCCATCATTCTCATGTTGCAGGTCGTGCCCTACTTCATGACCGGTTTCGAGTCCATCGGCAAAGCCTCAGAGGAAGCGAGCACCGCATTTCAGCCCCGGCGCTTCATGCTCGCCATCTTGCTGGCGATTGTCGTCGGCGCTTTGTTTTACGCTGTCGTCACCATCGCAGTGGCCTACGTGGCTCCGTGGACAGGCCTCGTACACGAGCGCTTCGCCACCGCCGTCGCCTTTGAGCACGCCATGGGATCGCAACTCATCGTCAAGGTCATCATGGCGACGGCACTGCTTTCGCTGGTGAAGATTTTCAATGGGAACTTCATCGCCGCCAGCCGGCTACTATTCGGCCTGGGACGTCGCGGGCTGGCAGATAAACGTCTCGCCTACGTACATCCTATCAATCGCACACCCTCAGTGGCCATTGTGTGCCTCGGCGTCTCCACCGCGTTACTAATGTTCGCTGGCGGGTCGATATTAGTGCCGATCACAGAAGTGGGTTCGCTCGCCTCGTTGCTTGGCTGGATGGCTTCATGCGCGGCGTTCCTGCGGATGTTACCCTCATCGCTGGGCCGCCTGGCCGGCGCCACCGGCATCGTGGTCACTTCACTTCTGCTATTAATGAAAGTGCTGCCGCAGGTCCCCGGTCACTTCACGCGATATGAATGGATCGCGCTGGCGGTATGGGTGGGGCTGGGACTGCTCCTCCGGCGCGCGCCTGCCCATGACTAACTGAACCCTTCACCTCGAAGGACACCGAAAAGTCGCGCACCGTTCGATGGGGCCCGTGTCTTCCGCAGCGAAGTGAACTCCTATGACTCCAGCGCTACTAACTGCGGATAGAATCGCACGGCATGAGGCGATGTGCTGAGCACTGTTTTCTCAGGCAACTCCCCCATGTACATTGCAATCTCGTCGCAGGCATGCAGCCGCGGACAGCGCAGGCAATCCTTGTACATCTTGTCGGGAAGCAGTTCCTTCTCGACGACGGCAAATCCCATCTTGCCGAAGAATTCAGGGATGCGGGTGAACAAACACACGCAGGTAACACTTTGTCGCGCGGCCTCGGCCAGCAATGCGTCAATCAGGATGCGCCCTGCGCCCTTTCCTTTTGCATTCTTGCCGATGGTGATGGAACGCACTTCGGCTAAATGCATCCCGTAAAGGTGCAGCGCACCGCAACCGACAACTTCACCATCTTCTTCGATGACTACGAAATCGCGAATGTTTTCACAGATTTCCGCCAGCGAGCGGCCCAGTAAGGTCCCGTCCCCAACGTGAATCTGGATGAGTTGCTCGATCGCGATCGCGTCGGGCAAGGTTGCGTTACGCGCAAACATGGGCGGCTCCTGCAAACATCAAGAGTGTTTCCTTCACCTGCTGCAACGCCGCCCGAACCTGAGAAGGAGCAGTACCACCCGGCACGTCGTGAATAGCTAGAACTTGCTGCAACTGCAACGCTTGATAGAACTCGGGACTCGCGGCAATGCCACAGTCTGAAAGTTCTGCTTGAGAGAGGTGCTCTAGTTCGCAACCCTTACCGACACACAGCTGCACAGCCTTGCCGATGCGCTCATGTGCAGTCCGGAATGGCACTCCGCTGCGCACTAGGTAGGCCGCACCCGCCAGCGCGTTCATGAATCCGGCGCTGGCCGCGTCCTGCATGCGGCCGTGATCGAAAGTGACACTCGCCATGAATCCCGTGGCCACCCGCAACATACTGGACACCTGCTGCGCGGCAGCGAACACAGGCTGCTGCGTTTCCTGCATGTCTTTGTTGTAGGCCAGCGGCAAACCCTTCACGGTCACAAATAGTGCGATGGCGTCAGCAAATGCTCGCGCCGCTTTGCCGCGAATCAATTCCAGCGCGTCTGGATTCTTCTTCTGCGGCATCGCGCTGCTACCCGTAGAAAACTCCTCTGGCAGCTTCACGAAACCGTACTCGGTCGTCGCGAACAGGATCAACTCCTCGGCCCAGCGGCTCAGATGCAGTGCCACGGACGACAGAGCCTGCACAAACTCAATCGCGAAATCGCGATCGCTGGTTGCGTCAATGCTATTGGCCGTCGGCGCATCGAACTCCAGAGCTTTTGCCATTCCAGCCCGATCCAACGGCAGGATGGTGCCTGCAACCGCCCCCGAGCCCAGCGGACACTGATTGAGGCGCTTGCGACAGTCCGAAAGTCGACCCAGGTCGCGCACGAACATCTCCACATACGCCAGCAGCCAATGTGCCACGAGCACCGGTTCGGCTCGTTGCATGTGTGTGTAGCTTGGCATGGCAGCATCGCCGGCCAGCTCGGCCTGTGTGACAAACTCGCCGCCCATCTCGACCAGCAACAACGAAATTGCGTCGATCTGTGCCCGCACATAAAGGCGCAGGTCGGTCGCGATCTGCTCGTTGCGGCTGCGGCCGGTGTGCAGCTTCAGGCCAACCTCGCCCGCAATCTCCACCAGCCGCTTTTCGACGTAGTGGTGCACGTCTTCGATCGTGGGATCGTCGTCCGCCGGAATCCCCTCCGCCGCGATCTGGTCGAGCGCCTTCTGTGTCAGTGACAGCTCCCCGCTCGACAGCACCCCAGCCTTCGCGAGGGCAGCGGCGTGCGCTTGGCTCGCCGCAATCTCGTAAGGCACTAGAATGCGATCGAACGGAAACGACCGCTGCCACTCTTCGAATTCCGCGTTCAGCTCCTGGCTGAACCGGCCCGACCACATCTTCACTTCGTTACCTCGGTCTTCTGGTGAATCAGGGCACGCGACCGCGCCGGCAGACCCAGAATGCGGATGAATCCTTCCGCGTCTTTCTGGTCGTAGCTGGTTCCCATGGTGAAGCTGGCTACATCAGGACGGTACATTGAGGTCTCCGACCTACGACCGGCGATCGCGATGTTCCCCTTGTAAAGCGCCAGCGTAACCGTGCCGCTCACGTCGCCCTGTGAGCTCTTCACGAAGGCTTCGAGTGACTCGCGCAGTGGCGTGAACCATAGGCCGAAATACACCACTTCGGCGTACTTCAGCCCAATGTGCTGTTTGAAGTGCGCCAGTTCGCGATCGAGGCAAAGCGCCTCGAGTTCGCGATGAGCTGTCAGCAGCAAAGTGCCACCCGGCGTCTCGTAACACCCACGCGACTTGATGCCTACAAAGCGGTTCTCCACCAGGTCGATGCGGCCGATAGCATTCCTCGCGCCAATTTCGTTCAGCACTTCAACAGTCGCCACCGGGTCCAACACCACGCCATTCACCGCGATGGGCAGGCCGTTCTTGAACTCGATGGTCACCTTCTCCACCGCGTCGGGAGCGTCTTGCGGAGACTTCGTCCACGTCCACGTGCTCTCCAGCGGCGCGTTGTTGGGATCTTCCAACTCACCACCCTCGTGGCTGACGTGCAGCAGGTTGCGGTCGCGGCTGTGGATCTTCTCCCGGCTCTGCGCCACAGGAATGTCGTGCGCCTCGGCATACTCCAGGCAATCTTCGCGCGACTTCAGCGTCCACTCTCGCCACGGCACGATGACTTTCAGTTCCGGGGCCAGCGCCTGGTAGGCATGCTCGAAGCGCACCTGGTCGTTGCCCTTGCCGGTGCATCCGTGTGAAACCGCGGTAGCGCCCTCTTTCAGCGCGCATTCGACCTGATACTTAGCGATGATCGGCCGCGCCAGCGAAGTGCCGAGCAGATATTTGTGCTCGTACACCGCACCCGCCTGAATCGCCGGAAAAACGTAGTCGGTCAGGAACTCCTGCCGCAGGTCCTCCACGATGACCTTGCACGCACCGGTCTTGTATGCCTTATCAACAACAGCATCGAGGTCGTCGCCCTGTCCCACGTCGGCGACAAACGCGATGACGTCATAGTCGTAGTTTTCTTTCAACCACGGAATGATGATGGAGGTGTCCAACCCTCCTGAATAAGCAAGCACAACTTTTTCACGCATGAGCACTCCTCGGCGGGAAGCGGTGCGAACCACCTTCCAGCAACAAAACCATGATGGCTTTTTGAATATGCAAGCGGTTCTCCGCCTGGTCGAACACAACCGAACGCGGCGAATCGATCACAGCCGCGGTCACTTCGTCTCCCCGGTGCGCGGGCAAGCAGTGCATGAACACCGCGTGCTTGGCGGCCTTCGAGAACAACTTCTGGTTCACCTGGAACGGCATGAAGATATTTCTGCGCTCCGTGGCTTCTTCTTCCTGTCCCATACTCGCCCACACGTCGGTGTACACGGCGTCGGCGCCCTCAACGGCTTCAACGGGATCATTGGTCACCTTAACCTTTGAACCCGAAACCGTCGCAATCTTTTCGGCCGCGCTTAAGATATCGGCATGCGGCTCGTATCCCGCCGGAGTCGCGACCGATATTGATGCGCCCAAGCTGGCCGCAGCCAGCATCAGCGAATGGGCCACGTTATTGCCATCGCCCACGTAAGCGAGGCGTACATTATGCAGATCGCCGAACTGTTCCTGCAACGTCTGCATGTCGGCCAGGGCCTGACACGGGTGCTCCAACTCGCTGAGCGCATTGATCACCGGAATCGATGCGTGCCGTGCCATCTCCGTCACAGTTTCGTGCGCAAACGTCCGCAGTACCACGCCATCGATCCAGCGCTCCAGGTTGTGCGCCACATCGCTAAGGCTCTCGCGCGCTCCCAGCCGGGAGTGCGTCTGATCCACGAAAAACGACGTCCCGCCCAGCGCGTTGATGCCCGCTTCAAACGTCAGGCGCGTCCGCAGCGATGGCTTCTCGAAGAAAAGCACGATCTGCTTGCCCACGAGCGTGCCGCGGTAATCCGCCGGACGCAGCTTCATAGCAGTCGCTAGCTCCAGCGCGCAAGCCAGTTCGTCCGGTTGAAAGTCCCGTATAGATATCAGGTCGCGTCCGGTGACGGAGCGCTGCGCGAACATGCTCTGGCTGGCACCCGGGGGAATTGTTGTTGCAATCACGTCATACCTCCTACTGGTTCGACCAGTTGGGCTTGTCAATGGTTTGTCATTGATGAATCGTTTACGAACACGGACACGGGCGAGATCTATTTCCGTCGCTCCAGGGCGCGGTCGAAAGTCAGGTACATCATGACGCAATGACCTCCGTGCCGCCCTCGATGGGATGAGTAAAGAAACCTGGCAGAACTTCGGCGCTCGAGGCCGGCAGAATCCGGACTCGCGTAACCCCTTTTTTTAGAGCACTTGTGCAGGCTTCTAGTTTGGGCAGCATGCCGCCGCTCACCGTCGCCTTTTCCACCATTTGCGCTATCGCTTTCACGTCGAGCCAGCGGATAACCTCGCCGTCGGCACCCTTAACTCCTGCCACGTCAGTAAGATAGACCAGAGCGTGCGCTCCGCAAGCGATCGCGCACGCCGACGCCATCTGGTCGGCGTTAACGTTGTAGTACTCGCCATCGAATCCCAAGGCCAGGCTCGATACCACCGGAACGATCCCAGCCGACCACAGCCGCTGGATCGCATCAGTGTTGACTGAGCGAATTTCGCCCACAAAGCCCAAATCCGGCGACAGCTTTTTCGAGGCGCGAAACATACCTAAGTCCCCGCCGCACAATCCGATAGTCGGCTGTCCCGCCGCGCCCATTGAGGCCACCAATTGCTTGTTGAGCTGCCCAGCCAGAACCATGATGGCGACATCCCGTGTTTGTGAGTCAGTCACCCGTAAACCATTGATAAAGCTGGTCTCGCAGCCAAGTTGCTTCAGCGTGCGGCTCAACGCAGCTCCGCCGCCATGAACCACAATGACCTGGTGTCCTTCCCGGCAAAGCCCGGGGATGGCAGCGGCGAACTTCTTCACTAAGTCCTTGTTATCCAAGGCCGCGCCGCCAATTTTAAGCACCAACTTCATTGCAGTCCCGCCTTCTCATCGAAACCAAACATGAGGTTCATGTTCTGCACCGCTTGTCCGGCGGCCCCCTTTAACAAATTGTCGATGCAAGATACGAGCACTGCCCGCGTCCCGTCAGGGGAGACCGCGAAGCCGATGTCGCAAAAATTCGTGCCGCGAGAAAACTTGATCTGCGGCAGCTTCGCCGAGCCGAAAACCCGCACCCATGGCTTGCCGGAATAGAACTCGCGCAGCGACCTTTCCAGCTCCTCGGTAGCCATCGGTTTAACCAGGTGCACGTAAATCGTCGACAGAATCCCGCGAGGAATCGGCAGCAGGTGCGGCGTAAACTGCAATGCCGCGCTGTCAAGACCGAGTTGTTCGAGCATTTCTCCGGTGTGTCGGTGGCCAAACACGCTGTACGCCGCAAAGTCGCCGTCCACTTCCACGAAGTGCGTCTTGGGGCTGGAAGACTTCCCTGCTCCCGACACGCCCGACTTCGAATCGCAGATGACGCCTCGCGCCACATCCACGTAGCCGGCCCGAATCCACGGCGCCAGCGCCAGAATGACCGAAGTCGGATAGCACCCAGGATTGGCCACCAGCGCCGCGCCCTTGATCTCGTCCGCATGCAATTCGGGCAGGCCGTATACCGCCTCGCCATCGAGCTTCGCTGCAACTGGCGCGTCGGAGTCGCTGAACCCGTATACGACCCGGTTCTCTGACTTCTTCAATCGCCACGCGCCACTCAGATCCACTACTCGAAAACCACGCGCAAGGGCCTCAGGCACTAACTCACGCGAAAACTCATGCGGCGTGGCCAGGAACAATACATCCACGCCCGCGCCCTTCATGCGCTCCCACGAGAAGCTCTCAAATGGAAAGCTACCGTTGCCTGCGATCTGCGGGTAAGCGTCGCTGAGGTCTTTGTAGGCGCTGTCACCATTGCGGCTGAACAGCAGGGGCTTCTTCGCGCCCTCATGGCGCGACAGCAGACGCACCAGTTCGAATCCAGAATAGCCGGTCGCTCCGAATACTGCGGATTGGAGTTGCTGGCCCATTTTTACCGGAAGTATCCGCGGATGCGATTGGTCAACTTCTCTGCGGTCGCGTTATCCGGCGCGATGACCAGGATGGTGTCGTCGCCGCCGATCGTTCCCACAACTTCTTCCCACTCTTCTCCGTCAATGGCCGCCGACACCGGCTGAGCGCTGCCTGCGCTGGTTTTCACCACCACCAGGTTCTGCGCTCTTCGGACCTCGTATACAAACTCCCGGATCAGGCGCTCAATCGACGGCAGAAATGCGTCCGGAACCTCGCCCTGCGGGAACTTGTATCCGTCTGGCGTCTTCACCAGTCGCAGTTCGTGGATATCGCGCGACAGTGTCGCCTGCGTTACCCGATGGCCGCGTCGGTAAAGCCTTCGCCGGAGTTCTTCCTGGCTGGAGACTTCCTGGCTGCTCACGAGATCACGGATGGCGGAATGGCGTGCCAGTTTCGACATAGCATAAATATACATATTTATGCATATTCATGCAACTCGCCGTTTGGATAAGCGGTAGAGCATCGCGCTACTTCGCGAGCCCGGGTTGCCGCAGGAAGTCGCGGACTATCACGGAGGCGTCCTGATGCTTTCCGTCAACTGCGTAATTCATGCGGCGCATATCGTCGGCGGTGATGCGGCCGGCCAGACCATCGAACACCGGACGGGCTGTCGGATACCTCACCAGCAACTCTGGGCGAACGATCGGCACCGCGTCATACGGCGGGAAGTAATGGCGATCGTCTTCGAGTACGACGAGGCCCAGGGCCGCGATCAGCCCGTCTGTGTTCGATCCGGCGACGATATCTACACTTCGATTTTGCAAAGCACGATACAAAAGCCCGAGATCCATTACTCGTGGCGCATCGGCAAATTTCAGATCGTATGCGCGTGCCAGTCCCTTGTAGCCGTCCTGCCGTTCCAGGAATTCATACCCCACGCCCAGTCTCATCGTCGGGGCATCGGGTGCTAACTGCGACAGCTTGGAAATCCCCAGCCGCCTCGCGTCATCGCCGCGCATGACCATGGCAAAAGTGTTGTTGAAACCGAGGGGAGGCATGACATCCAGTTGGAATTTATTGCGATATTCGCGCTTCACTTCCTCATACACTTGCTCGGCGCTGCCTGCGGCATTCTGCTTGAGGACCGCCGCAAGGGCAGTTCCCGTGTATTCGGGATAGACATCGATGCGACCGGCGAGTATGGCTTGCTGGCAGATATAAGTTCCCGCAAGGTAGAAGCGGCGCTGCACAGGTGTCTGGCAAGATTGCTCTAGAACCTGAGCGAAGAGTTCACCCAATATTAGTTGCTCGGTAAAATTCTTCGAGCCGACGACGATATCCTGCCTCGAAGAACGGCAGCCGGCGGCGAGCACTGCTATCGATCCAGTAAGAAATGCGCGACGGTCGACCATGGTTAACGATGCCTGCGCGCCAGCAGCTTTTCGACGCCACCCAGCAAGAAATCCGCAAGTAACGCCATGACCGCCGCCGGAATCGCTCCCGCCAGAATCACACTGTTATCTACCATCGCGATGCCGCGAAAGATGAGTTCGCCGAGGCCTCCGGCGCCAATAGCCGCTGCGATCGTCGCGACACCTATCGTGATGACGGTAGCAATGCGAATACCGGAGAAGATCGCCGGCGAAGCCAACGGGAGTTCCACCTGCCAAAGCAGCTGGCGCGAAGTCAATCCCATAGCCACCGCCGCTTCCCGAACCGGCGCGCTGATGCCGACGATGCCGGTGTAGGTGTTCCGCACAACCGGCAGTAGCGCATAGAGTGCCAAGGCCGCAATCGCCAGCCGGTCTACACGAACACCGAGCCACGGCAATGGCAGCAACAATCCGAACAGTGCCAGGCTCGGAATCGTCTGGATTACGTTTGTACTGCCGAGGATTAACGCCTTGAGCTTCGGCTGCCGTGTAAGCAGTATTCCTAACGGCAAGCCCACCGCCACCGCAAGCAGCATAGAAACGCCGACGAGCCAGAGATGCTCACCACTCAGCATGGCAACTTCGCGCTTGTGGGTAAACAGGAAATTCAAATGGATATTCTCATCGGCACCTCACTGAGTGCCAGTCCATTGCACATCTAATCAGGTACAGGTACGTGTGACGCGCGGTACGCCTTTAAATATTCGCGCACAAGTTCGTCTTGGGACGCAAAGAACTCCTGCCGTGAATACGGCCCGATCATCTGGCCTTCTTCCATAAGTGCGATGCGGTCGCCCAGTAGCAGCGCTTCCGCGACATCGTGAGTAACAAAAACTATGGTTTTTCCCAAGGTCCTCTGCAACTTCTGAAATTCCTGCTGGATCTCCGCACGGGTGATGGGATCGAGAGCGCCAAACGGTTCATCCATCAGCAGGATTGGCGGGTCTGCAGCCAGGGCTCGAGCCAGCCCCACGCGCTGTCGCTGTCCGCCGGAGAGCTCGTGGGGATAGCGGTCTGCGAACTCCCCACTAGGCAGTCCCACTAGCTCCAGGACTTCGGCAACCCTCGCGCCAATTCTCCGCGGCTCCCATTTCTCCAGCCGTGGAACCAAGGCCACATTCTGTCGAACGGTATAGTGCGGAAAAAGGCCGACATCCTGGATGGCGTAGCCGATTCCGCGACGCAGCCGGATCACATCCCAATCGCTGGTCGGCTTGCCCTCAACCCACACTTCTCCAGAGGAAGGCGTCAGCAGCCGATTGATGAGCTTCAAGCACGTGGTCTTGCCGGACCCACTGCGACCCAGGAGCATCAGGGTCTCACCACGATGAACCGTGAGGCTAAGGTCCTTCAGCAGGAGTGCACTGCCAAGAGAGAATTGAAAAGTAACTCCGCGAAACTCTATGACATCTTCGTTGGTCGAAGCTGTTCGATGGCCATTCGGTTCAGGCGCAGGCATTGCGGTTGAATCTAACAGAACGGAGTTTTAGCTGACCAGCGCCACGACTTGTGTATTAGTGATGTAAAACGCAAGACGAAAAAACATGAATCGCGACTGTTTAGAATCAATGGTTTAGGAGGAAATTGTTCGCATGTCGTTGATTCATCAACTAGTTACACGTATCCATGTCTGGCCGTAGAGGTTAGCGGTCATTCTTCAGGGCTTGGACGACGAAGTCAACCGACTTCTTGGAATTTTCAAAGAACATACTGACAGCGGGCACTGGGCGCGCGGTGACCAAAGACACCAATTCCTTGGCACCTTAGATGAAGTTGTAATGGCTCGGGAAAGACGCCGCCAGAAGAATCTTGTGGAGAAAAAAACTAAAGTAACCAAGCCGTACCGAAATGGGAATCGATCCCGTACAGCTCGAGCGCGTCAATGCAAAAGGGGCACCTGTCTGTCAGGCGCCCCTTCCTTGAATCGTTACTCGGCAGATACTAACGTCTGCCGTAGCCGCCGCCACCGCCGCCGCCGCCTGAGCGTCCGCGGTCCCGACCGCCGCCACCACCACCACCGTAGCCGCCTCGTCCGCCGCCACCACCGCCGCCGCCGCGCGGGCGATCTGTTTTAGGGCGCGCTTCGTTGATGTTGAGATTGCGACCGCCGAGGCTGGTGCCGTTCAGGGCTTCCATCGCCTTGGTTGCGGCGTCATCGTCGGTCATCTCAACGAAGGCGAAGCCGCGTGGCTGGCCGGTATCGCGATCAGTCACGATGCTGACCTTGTCCACCGGGCCATACGCTTCGAACAACGAACGCACCTGGTCTTCCGACGCATCGAAAGACAGGTTCCCTACATAAATGTTTTTCATGCTTGCCTCGCTTTTACTGGGAGGCCGTTTCGCGGATCAGAGAATCGATTGCGCAGCGCGGCCGCTGGTTGGGTGAGTGGGACCACTTGACTCTGCTCGCGACGAAACTTGGGATTAGACCAAATACAAAGGAGGGCAGACGTGCTGCCCTCCGAAAAACTGTGAATTAGAGAACCTGAACGTTCTCTGCCTGCCAACCCTTGGGACCGCGCTTCACTTCGAAGCTTACGGCCTGGCCTTCCTGCAGCGAACGGAAACCGTTCGACTGGATGGCTGAGAAGTGCACAAAAACATCTTCCCCGTTTTCGCGGGAGATGAAGCCAAAACCCTTGGCATCGTTAAACCACTTTACTGTTCCTTGTTCCATTTGTTTCTGAATTCCTTAACGTTGATGTTGCGCTGCGGGATCGGAAGGTTACTGGCAGTATCGCTCGTACTGCAGGAGGGATGGCTGCGAAACGCGCCGTTCAAACAAACGCAGTTTGATTATACACCAATCAAAACAAACTCTATCTTTGCGCACTTTATTGAGGGGTCATACTGCTCTCGAAGTTGGAGGCGTACAGTCATCCAATGTTAATGAACAACGACTCTAGCCTGATAACCGAAGTGGAGTTACGCGCAAACGTGCCTATTGCGTAAGCACTAAGGTCAAGCAGCGACATACCCGATTGATGTCGGGGAGTTGAGTTTCCGCGATTTCGGCCTATATTGCTTGACATTGCAGGCAAACCGACCGCAGAATGCGATAACTGGGACTGACCGGGACAAGCCCGGCGATCTGTTGCGCTCCTCCCTGATCGCGATCGGCCCGGACGGCGAATATGTCAAACATGCAACCCCTGCACATCAGCCCTAAAGGATATTTCATGCGACAAGGAAAAGTGTTCACGACCGCGGTTTTATGTCTCTCCGTCCTTCTCTGCCTGGCTTCGGCGTCAGCGCAACAGGTACGGTTCTTCCCCGACTTCAATCCGGCAACCTCTCCAACCACATCCTTGCAAATGAACCGGGCCCATCTAGTGACGTCCGGCAATAGCACCGTCCTTCAGCTCACGGACGGTCTTCCGGGTGCTGGTGCGATACACAACGATCCCGGATCAGCATGGTTTACGATCCCGCAACCTCTGAACGCGGGATTCACTGTCTGGTTTCAATTCCAGATTAAGAATGCCGGTTGCGTCCCGAACACCAACTGCAGTCCTGGCGACGGACTGGCCTTCGTGGCCCAGAACGCAACCACCGGACCTGCCTCCATCGGTGTGAGCGGTGGTGGTCTCGGTTACACGGGAATCGCGAATAGCGTGGCGATCGAGTTCGATACACGTCAGCAGGCGTGGGATACATCTTCCAACCACGTCGCAGTTCAGGGTTGTGGCACGGCTATTAACAGCCCGATTCACACGGCGGGGACGTTCACCGTAGGCGGTATTTCCGGTCTGACAAGCTGCTTGGTGAGCAATGGAATGTCAAGCAACATCCCTCATCTTGGTGTGACTTGCGGGCAGACTTCCTGCGCCGACGGAACGCCGCACGATGCCGTCGTCGAATACACGCCGCCCACGACGGTTGGGGGCAACGGCACTCTCATGGTATGGGTTGACCCGCTATACATCACCGGCACGCACACGCCGCTTAAGACTCAGATCCCGGCGATCAATATCCCGTACAACATCGATCACCAGTACAACGCGAAGGGGATCACCCTTGCGGGTGGCACCTCTGCGCTGGTCGGCTTCGCGGCTTCGCAGTCCAGCAACCAGGTGCAGGCCCACGACATTCTGGCGTGGGAATTTACGCCGCACACGCCGACTCAGGTGACGCAGGTGATTCAGGGCTGTCCGCCAACTAATCCCAACTGCCAGCCGCCTGATACGGTCTTCTCTTTTGGTGGACACGTGGAGAAGGTTACTTATTTTCAGGGCTTCGTCAACAATCCGACCAACCCTTCCGATCCGTTCCTGATGACGGTGAAGGCCACGCCAACTTTGCGGAGCGACTTTTACAAGTACCGCATCCTACAGCAATTGCCGAAGCCCCTGTTTGCCAACGAACAGTGCGTGGTTTATCTCGGTACCGGCGGTAAGTGCATGGTGTACTCCATCACCTGTCAGCTCTCGAGCAATCCCACGGTTGACGTGAGTTGCCCGAGTACTGCCGACTTCGGGGGCACTTGCAACAATGTCAACGATCCGGGCTGTATCACTTTCGGAGCGTACTATTACTCTGCGGATGGCGTTACCGCAAGAAACGCAGATTATCTGTCCACAGACCCCGTTGGCAGCAACAACTGGCAGAGTATCTTCTTCCAGTTTCTGCCCAACGCGGTTGACAGCGGCACGGTAGGAAAGAAGCCTTCGCCGTCCGACTTTGTGGCGACGTTCTGTGTAGGAACCGCATGCCCATTAAGATGATCTAGTCGCACGCGCTTCACAAGGCACCCCGGCGAAAGCCGGGGTTTTTCTTGTCCGCCATAACAGCACACGGCCCGCGGAAGAACTTCGCAGCCGGTTGTCCGAACCCGCCAATGCAACGGCCTAAAAGCGGACTCAGGAGTGACGCGTATGCCGAACTTCACGTTCCCCCGGGAGCTAATGCCCAGTGTTCAAGGGACTTTGAGCGGCACGGCTTAAAGCCACGCCCCTTTAAATCGGGTTCATGAAACCAGTGCTGGTCAAGGTGTGGATTAAGATTCGGGACGAATCGGGTTTCTCTGGGCAGCGACTGGAAGCTACGTCCCGCCCTGGTAAGCCTTCACTGCCTGCTGATAGACGTCTTTCAGATCGGAGCGATCGAGCAATCGCCCGGCACCGCTCTCCTTGCTGACCGATTCCAGGATTCGGACCGCTTCCTGGTATTGCGGAGCGTATTGGCTGGTTTTCTCTGTACGGCTGTATACCTGGCCGAGCAGGAAGTGGGCGCGCGCCTGCTCGATTCGCAGGCCCAATTTTTCCGCGCGGTTCAGTGCGCGGTCCAGTTCCTGCTGTGCATCCTGCGGCTTACCCGATGCCAGCAAGGCTTGGGAAAGATAGATCGACGACTGGACCGAAAGCGCCTTAAGTCCGACAGTCTCGGTTTCTTCCACCAGCTTCTTCAGCACAGGAATGACAGCTGCGGAGCGTCCCTGGGCAACCTCAAGCCGGGCCAGATCGAACTTCGAGCGCGTCATTATTTCGCGGTTCTTGGCCTTCGTCGCAACTTGCAGGGCGCGATCATATTGCTGCCGCGCTGAACCGTAGTCGCCGGCGTAGAAATAACTGTCGCCAAGATAATTCAGGGCCTGCGCCAGGATTGAGTCATTCTTCACATCGGTCGCCAGTTTGATGGCGCCTTCCAGGCTCTTTCTTCCTTCATCCCAGCGTCCAACTTCTGAGAGGGCGTTTCCATATCGTGACATGGCTTCCGCCGTCACCCACGTCTGATTTTTAGCCTGATCGAAATCCTTCACCGCTTCCTGCAACGCGCTGAGGGCCTGCCCGTATTTTCCCTGGACGGCATAAAGCGCGCCGACGCCGCTGGAGTTGATTGCGATACCGCTCAGGTCGCCGCTGCTTCGCCGGATGTCCAAGGCTTTAAGGTACTGTGTGACCGCAGTGTCATACTGGCCCAAATCTACGTTCGCGTCCGCCAGGTTATACAGCGACTCGGCCATGTCATCCGTGAGCTTCAGCTTTTCCCGAATCTGGTAAGCCTGCTGGTAATAGGTCAGCGCATCCTGGAAGTTGCCCATAGACCGCCGAATCGTTCCGAGATTGTTGAGGCTTAGCGCCTGGTCGGCCTCGTCATTCAGGTCGCGGTAGAGCGTGAGCGCCTCATTGTTGGACTTCAGCGCTTCCTCGTATTGAGCATGATCAGAGTAGAAGGCTCCGACGTTGAGCAGTACGAGCGCTGTATTCACTTTGTCGCCGATGCGCTGAAAACCGGAAAGCGATTCCTTGTAATTAGCCAGGGCTTCCTTGGAATCACCTAGTTGGTCCTGAACCCAAGCGATCATGTTCAAGCTGCTGGCCACACCCTTTTCCAGTCCCAGCTTCTTTCTGATCTTCAGCGCTTCGTTAAAGTTCTTCAACGCCTCTTGCGGCTGGTTCAAGTTTAGGTAGGCCGTCCCCATCTGCTGTTCAATCGAAGCCTTTGTCTCTTCGTTGCCGAACTGAGCCGCCAGGCTATACGCCGAGTTCAGAAACTCCAGTCCAGCCTGCGAATTGCCTGCCTCGACTTCCACCTTGCCGCTGAGCAGCATAGCGTCAAGATTTTTGGAGTCCGCCGCTCGCACCCGCGCCAACCTTTTGCGGGCCTCGTCGTAGTTGCTTGCTTGTTCGTACAGCCCTGCGAGCGCCAGTTGAGAATCGATGTCGTCAGGGTTGGTCTTGGTCAGCTTCTCATACGCTGCGATGGCCTTCGCGGTGTCGTTCATGATCATCGCGTGGCTGGCTTCGATCAGGTATTTCTCCTGGGCCGGAAGGTTATCGCTCAGCGTCACTGCGTGCCGCGATTGCTGCTCTGCCTTGTCATCAAAACCCAGCCGATGATAAGACAGCGCCAGGCGCGCATAGGCCAAAGCGAAATTCGGATCTAAAGCAACTGCCTGTTCAAACTGCTTGGCGGCGTCCTGCTCTTTCGATGCGCGCGAAAGTTGCAGGCCTTCGTCGTAGGCGCGCAACGCCGGCACTGACTGCGTCAGCACAAACTGCGGCTGACCTTTCAGGTCCTTCTGAACGTCGGGATCTGACGACAAGTTAGCGCGCACCTGCTCGGCAAGGCTATCTAAGCCCTTCAGCAGGTCCTTCTCGCTCGGAATCTCCGCCTTCATTTCGAAGTTGCGATCATGCTTCAGGTCATACACCGTCGCATTCATGCGAATCTGCTCGCCGAACTTCTCATATTGCCCGTACACGATGGTGTCCGCATTGGTGAACTCGGCAATTCGCTTCAGCGACGACATATCGAGCTTCGACATCGGCGAGATGTGCAAGTCGCTTAACACCTGCTGCAACCGGCTGGGCGAGACCAACCGCACTCGTTGTGACTGCCCAATATCGGTGCTCAGCGTTTCAGCCAAGCTCGATGCCAGCCAGTTCAGGCTCGGGTCGGTAGAGTTGTTATAGAAAGGCACGATGGCCAGCGAAAGCGCTGCCGTATGGACGACATCTGGGCCGCCACCTCCAACGGCAACTCTCGATTTGACGTAAATTCCCGCACCGATCGCAATCGCCAGGGCTGCGACTCCGATGCCAACCCACTTAATGGGGAATTTCTTCACTGGCGGCAGCTCGCGCGCTCCCGCCAACGATTCCGAAGTTATTGTGTTGCCTGAAAACACCGACATCCTCAGCGTGGATTGTCCGCTGCCACTCGACCGCGGACGCTTGCCTTCAAACGTGTCCAGATCGTCGATGATTTCTTGAATCGTGTTGTAGCGCGCATTGCGATCGCGCTCCAGGCACTTGGCCGCAATCGCGCTCAGAGCCGGCGGAATCGTCGGATCGACATCCGACAACGGCACGGCTCGTTCCTGCGTTCTTTTGACGAGGCTCGCAATGGCACTTTCGGCGCGAAACGGAATATTCCCCGTCAACAGTTCGTAGAAAATGAGCCCCATGGTGAAGATGTCAGACCGAGCGTCGAGGTCTGAGCCCATCGCCTGCTCGGGCGACATGTACTCCATGGTGCCGATCATCATGCCCGTCTGGGTCATGCCATCGCCCTGGATGGTCTTTGCGAGGCCGAAGTCCATGATGACCACGCGGCCGGAAGCATCCTGCATAATGTTGCCGGGCTTCAGATCGCGATGGATCACGCCCTCCTGGTGAGCCACCAGCAGGCCGGAACACGCCTGCCGCATGATGTTGATGGCTTCCTTCGGCGACACCTTACCGGAGCGAGTGAGAATCGTGCGCAGGTCCTCGCCCTCAATGAATTCCATGGTGATGAACTTCACACCATCGGCTTCATTCAGGTCGTAAATGCGAATGATATTGCGGTGCGTGACCTGCCGCGCCAGTACCAACTCCTGCTTAAAGCGCGCCAGGATTGCTGGATTCCCCGACAGATCCGGCCGTATAACTTTGAGGCCTACCGTGCGGTCGACTTCGAGGTCATGGGCCTTGTACACCGCTCCCATGCCACCCATGCCCAGCAATTTTTGAATTTCGTAGCGACCACCCAGCACCGTGCCGACTTCCAGCACGGTCGCGCCAATCGCGGCGAAGATTTGGCCTTGTACGCCTGAGCTAGACTCGCGACGACGCCTGCCCTCGGCGATCGTTGCATCATTCGAGGAGTCGGACTTCGGAGACGGTGCCGGCGACACCTGCCGCGCTCCCTCGGGCAATCGCGAGGTACCCACCCGGGTGACGTCCGGATCGGGAATTCCGGCCATGGTCATGGCGTCAGAATCAAGCGCAGGCTTGGGAAAGGCAGCAGAACTCTCGCCGCTGGAAACAGCGGTTCCCTCGTGCCCTTTATGAGTTGGACGGTCCGTGTCGCCTGCCATTTTCTCCACTGGATACTGGCCGCACCACCCGGGTCGAATCTCACCCCAAGTCAGTTATCCTCGCAGTATATCTTGCTTTTAGAGCATCAGGAATGAGATTGTGGGAGTTTCACAATCGGTCAACACCTCGTGCCTAAGTTGCTATGTCGGATAACACTGAGGTTTGTCATCTCCTACCACTTAAGTTTTAGCCTCCGAGATTTGCTTCGGGCCCCATAGTCGCAACGCAAGTCCCCAAATCACCGAGGGGACGATCATTGCGGCACCCGTTGCCACCGCGACTGTGCGGGGAGACACTCCGCCATCGATCGCCTGCCCCGCAATCCAAGTCGCCGCCGCCAGGATGAGCATCGAAATTGCCAGGTCCGCGCCGAATACTCGTCCCAAGAATCGGTCCTCGGCATTCAAGTGCAACAGCGTGGTCGAAAAAACCCACACCGTGGACGTTCCGGAGTGTGCAAGAACGATGACTGCCATCGCCACCCACACGCTATGCGTGTTTCCCAGCGCAACGTACCCTATGCCGCCAACAAGAAAGCCAACCAGAGCACCGACGCGGAGCCTGCTTTCCTGCTGTCCCGTGAAACGGGACGCAACCAGCGGACCTATCAACGCCCCAATTCCCCGGGCACCCATCAGCAAGCTCATGCCGAACAATCCCGCGCGCTCAGGACTAAGGCCCTCGACTGGAAGCTTGAACACCCGCATCGCCATTACCGGAAATAAGACCCACGACGTGCCCACGATACTCACGCCGCCCTTGAGCGAAACTAAGGCCGCCAGCTTTGGATCGCGCACGATATAACGAAACCCTGCTCGTACCGACGACCATCCTGCCGACTGGTCCTCTGCGTGACGGTTCGCCGCATCGGCGTGCGGCTCTGCGAAGCTCATACGGCTAATCAGCAGCGCCGAGGCCGCAAATGACAGCGAATTGATTACGAAGACCGCGTCCCGCCCCAGCCATGCGGCGACAAGTCCTCCCAGCATCGAACCAATCGCCAGATCGAACGACCACGTGGCCGACGCCAGCGTATTCGCAACAATGACATCCTGCTCGTCCACCACGCTCGGTATCACGGCATTTCGGGCCGGTTCAAAGAACGCCACCATCACGGTTTCCAGGAACAGCAGCGGGTAGATCACCCAAACAAATCCGCGGCTGCGCACCAGCAGTATGCACGCCACGATCACCATGCGTAGCAGATCGGTTACGATCATGACCTTGCGGCGGCTGAAGCGATCGTTCACGATTCCCGCCAGTGGTCCAAGCAACGTGTGGGGCAGCACTTGCAGCACGAGCGCCATCGCTACTGACGACGCCTTGCCCGTCAGATCGAGCAGCAGGCTGTAGATTGCCAGCGTGTAGAACCAGTCGCCGTTTTCGCTGACAATCTGGGCCAGCCAGAGCCGTCGGAAATTGGCATTTCCGCGGACCAGCCGAACGTAATTGCCAACGCTGACGCCAGTAGATGCCATAGCCCGATTCAGGCTAGCAGAAACTGACTTTGCTACAAGCTGTGGCTATTCGACGCCGGCGGGTATTGCGGGCGGTAGAAGTCCAACGGTAGGCCTGGCGTCTTCGTTCGTGGGAGGAACAGGTTGATGACGCAACGCCGCAAACGCCATTCTTCCCAGATCGAACGCCCCATAAACGATATTGGCCCGCCAAATGTCGTTGCGGAAGGTGAGAATCTGGCGCCGGATGTAGCGGAAAGCATAGTTTCCCGGCCTGTACTTCGAGGTCGAAGCGCTGGAGGCAAGGTCAGGCAGAATCGGCTGGCAGCCCTGCAGTTGAACAACCGCAACGGACCCGTCCGTTCGTACCAGGTCACCCGTCGCATTCTGAGTCATGGTCGTGATGCCGGGACGAGCGACATAACTGACGGACTTCACGCAACCCGAGAAGTTCAGGTCTCGGATGACCTTCGCGCGCTCGTCGTCAATGTCCGGAGAAATGTGATGAATGAAACCTTTGTATTTCAATGACAGGGCCGCACCCGTGTCATGAGTCGAGGTGCTTACCCACACAGGCTCCGTGGCGCCTTCCGGTGTCCACTGCCAGATGCGCAGATGGTCGCGCCGGCCATAACTATTGAGACCCTTCTGCCAGTTCATGTCTTGCGGTTCGCCGTGGAGCAGGTGGGTCTTCATGGGCTGCCGCGCGTAGCCATTGTTATTGAGCAACGCATAGAGGTTCTTCATCACCGCGCGCTTCCCAACCGGGTCGCTGTTGCTCCAGCCTGCTTGGCGAAAAGCAGTCTGTACCTGTTCCTCCGATCCCAGGAAAACCAGGTTCACGACGTCAGCATCGACCGACTTAACTGTGGTGGTCCGCTGCGGAACCCGGCTGAGCCAGGCATCAACCTCCCACGAGTCGGCGTAGCTTTCTTCCGCAATAGTAGCTTTCGACGCAAGCACGGTAATAGGGGACTTCGTTCGCAAACTCAGGTCCGTGCCGGAAGGGTAGTAAATTTCAGGCTCTGGAAAGATAGGAAAGGTCGCTTTATAAACGATCAACCCCAAATCGGAATATGGGTTCCAGGTAGGCAGGTGGATGAGCCTGCTGTTCACACGTCCTTGAAACGTGTCGGAACTCAAGACGCCGCGAATCACGCCGTTCTTCACTTGCTCGCGAGCGTTCTCCACTTCTTCCACTGGCGCCGTGATGGGCACCACCGAGCCGGGCCGCACTGTGACTTGCGTAAACTCGAGTTCCAGCGCTGCGGTCTCGTGGCGAATCCCCCAGCCCACTTTTCGTTTGCTGCGAACCACGCCATCCACGGGAGCGCCCATAGGCAACAGGACTTCGTTACCGCACACCACGTCCTGTGTCAGAACCGCGTGTACCGGATCTCCCACCTTTGCTGTGTAAGTTGAGATCGGACTGGAGAGACGGATCCAAAGCGTTTGGCCTGCGGGCAGCTGCTCACATCCGAGCGCCACGGCAGCAGTACACAGCAGGTACAAGAATGCGAGCCTGCGAAGCACAGCACTGGGCAGGTTTCTCATCCGGTCGAATCGCCTTCCACGTCTGAAATTAGGGGTAGCTCCATCATAACCGATAACTGCACTACTACTCACTGAAACAAGGCGTGATAGATAAGGTTCGGCGAGGAAATTCACCGCGTTGTGAAGTAATTCGAGAGGTGGTTCGATCTGCGATGAAGAAACGCCCCGGATTACTCCGGGGCGACTGACTCCACTCAACCTGTTGTGGGTTTCTAGAACTGGTTCCACAAGTATTGGTTGTAAACGTCGTGATGGAACTGCACTTCCGGCGCCTTCACCACCGTACCCAGCAAGCGCGCACAACGGTCCGCTGCCGCCTGCTTCAGGTCGACAAAGCGCCCCTTCACATCTGCGCCCAGCAGTTTGGTTGTCCACTCGGATTTGCGGAAGTTTTCCATTGCGTCGTAGATGTTGTCAGGCAGATAGCGTTCGGCCTGGCGCAGGTTCTTGATCTTCGAAGTTTCCCCCTGCAAGCCGGTCTTAAACACTGCCAACATCACCATGTACGGGTTCGCGTCCGGGCCAACCGAACGAACTTCCACCCGCATGCTCTTCTCGTTGCCGATCGGGATGCGCACCATCGAACCGCGGTCAACAGCCGAAGCCTTAATCTGGTTCGGCGCCTCGAAGTGCGGATCGAGACGACGATAGGCGTTCACGCTCGAGTTCAGCATGAGGCAAGTGTCGTTGCCGTGCGTGAGAATGCGATCTACAAACTGCCATCCGAACTTGCTGAGCTTTTCTTCCCCCTTGGGATCCCAGAAAATGTTCTTGCCGCCCTTGCTGATGGAAACGTTGGTGTGCATGCCGCTACCGTTCACTCCTACTACTGGCTTGGGAAGGAACGACGCCGTAAGGCCAAGGTTCGTCGCCACCTGGCGGCATATCAGCTTATACAACTGGATCTGGTCCGCGGCCGCAACCACCTCCCCGTAGGAGTAGTTGATCTCGAACTGCGACGGGGCCACTTCCGGATGGTCTTTCTCATTCTGGAAGCCCATTGCGCGCTGCACTTCGGCCGTCGTGTCGATGAACGTGCGCAGCGGATCGCCCGGCAGTGAATGATAGTAGCCGCCGGTATTCACATATTCGAACTGATGCGTTTCGTGATAGTGCCGTTCCGCGTCCTTGCCAGCGAACAGGAAACCTTCAATCTCGTTAGCCGCGTTGAGCGTGTAGCCTTGTTTTTTAAACTGCTCGTCGGCAAACGTCTTGAGGATGCCACGAATATCGGCCGAATACGGCGTGCCGCCCTTGTCGATTACCTCGCCGAACACGAGGATCTTGCCGGGACCAAACACATCGGCAGGGCCCCAGTAGAACGCGCTCCAGTCAATGCCCAGCCGCAAGTCGCTTTCGCGCTGCGCCGTGAAACCGCGAATCGAAGAGCCGTCGAACGTCAGGTTGTCGTAGCTCTTCACCAGGAACTTCTTGTCGTAGTCGAGCATGTGCAAGCGGCCTTCCAGGTCGCTGAACAATACCGTCACCGCCTTGATGCGCTTCTCGTCGGCGAGATATTTCAGGCGCTCTTCCTGAATCTTGTGCGCGGCCACTCGCTTCAGGCGCTGGTCCTTCGCCTGGAGGTTCAGTTCCTCCAGCTCGTCGTAAGGAATTGCCAGAAAGTTACGTAGTTCGTTCGACATGAATCTCCTCGGTTTCGGGATTAGGAACCGCCGTTGCGAATTCAGAGTTGCTGGCGATCACATTGAGGTTAACGGATGGAGAATTGCCACCGCCAATTAAAAGCGCTAATGGAGAACATTGATGGAATTTATGGTTTGCTGCCCGGCACAATTTCCGCCAGAAACGGCGAAATTGCAGCCGTCCTTGTGCGGATTTCAACAACCGCCTACAACTTAAGGGTATGCAGCCTTGTTACTGGAATCAGTCGGCGTCGCCTGTCATCCGCTTGCGCAGCACGATTTCCGCTCCATGGTGCGCGAACGAAACCTGGTCGACCAGGCTCCGAATCATGCAAAGGCCCCGTCCATGCGACAGCGTCGTCACTTTGTAATTGTCAGGATTGGCTTTCTCCAGTGGAAATCCTCGGCCGGGATCGCGCACCGATATTGTGATTTCCTCGGCATTCGCGGTCACGACGCACCGGATCATCCTGGAAGCATCATCGCGACATCCGTGCAGCGCGGCATTGGCGAGTGCCTCCTGCACCGCCACAAGCAAGTCGAGCTGCTTCTCCTGGTCATGACAGTGCTCGCTGACAAACTCCATAACCTGTTCGCGGTGCTCGGGAACGAGCGCTAAAACTCCGGGAAACAGGAACTCCCGCCGCCATTCGGTGACCGGATGCTCGGAGTGTTCCGGGTCCTGAGCAAGCATCGGCGGCGGCGGTTCGTCTGCTACCGTCCGTTCAGCAATTGCGGGCGCTGGCGGCAGTCCGTCTTCGTCCCAGTCCGTTGGTGGGCACACCTGTGCATTATGCGTGCAGACGTCTTCCGCCGCCACAAATATTGCGGTCTCCTTTGTGAATAGTTTGTAAACGCGCTACCTGCTGCAAACAATTACTCATCGGATTACGTCTATTAATTAGCACGGCGTTTGCCTGCTACCAAAGCGATTCGTGCATCATCAAATTGGCAGTACCAAGTAAAACTGAAAGAGGCACCTTACATTGCCAACACTTGATCGATCTGCGCTCTTAGCGGAACTACCCGAAACTCGTAGCGGAACAATAGATGACGGAGTTGAGCCAATGCTTCGTATTGATATGCAGTCCGCGAACTCCATAGCCACACTTGTCTGCACCGGACGCCTGGTGCTGGGCGTCGAAACCGAGGCTTTGCGGACGATGGTGCAGTCGCGCAAGGAAAAAGACATTCGTGTTGACCTATCGGCGGTCGACAAAATCGATGCCTCAGGTCTCGGCCTGCTTGTGGAATTGCAGGTCCGGGGGAACGATGGGGGACGCACACTGACATTTACCAACCTGTCTGAGGACGTCTGGCGACTCGTGATCATTACCAAGCTTTACGATTCGCTGGAAATCTCCGATGCGAATATCCCTGAATTCAACCAACAGCAGGATTTCGATCGCGACGAACTGATCGCCTAACGTTGGTTTCGCTAATTCGAAAAGCGAGGGCACGGCGGCGGTCGTGCCCTCGCTTTTTAGCCCAGATTATCTCCGTGCCTCCA
>Ga0302286_10000825_pt1 | contig 24245 bp, 19 predicted proteins | sample III_Fen_E2_3_FD_198765 | JGI IMG/M metagenome (GOLD analysis project Ga0302286, IMG submission 198765) | Peat permafrost microbial communities from Stordalen Mire near Abisko, Sweden - III_Fen_E2_3 | ecosystem: Environmental > Terrestrial > Soil > Wetlands > Permafrost | place: Sweden: Abisko...
AGGCCGGTTGTTACTTCGTAGTAAAGCGGGTTTTGTCGACCGATGGTGATGTTGCGGCGGGTAGCCGTTTTGCCATCTTTCGATACGACAAAAATCCACTGACCGCCGGTAGTCTGGTAGAACGATCCGCGCGGAACCATTACAGCTTGGGTGGGTTGCCCCAGTTGCAGATTGATGTAATAGGTCTGGCCGGTGCGGATGTTATCCGGTCTGTGCCCTGCAAAAACAAAGTCGGTTTTAAACTGCTTGTCGTGTACTTCGGGGTAGACTTTGCGTACCCGCAGGGCAAAGTTCTTATCTTGCCGTTCGAAGGTGGCACTCAGTCCGGCTTTTACTTTGTCGATATAATGTTCGTCAATCAGTGCTTCGATTTTATAGTCGGACAATACGCTGATTTGCCCTATTTTGTTTCCGGCTGCTACCGACTGACCTATTTCCACATCGAGCAATCCCAGCTGACCGTCAACCGGAGCTTTTACGTTCAGGTTATCGATGCGCTGCCGAACCAACATCAGGTTTTGGCGCATATTGTGCAGGCTTTCTTCCATTTGTCTTATCTGAATGCCACGGTATATGGAGTCTTGTTTCTGACGTTCCACCACCAGTTTTCGGCTATTCACGGCAAACTCATAGTCTTCTTTGGCTTGCAGATAATCTTCCTGCGAACATAGTTTTTCGGCATATAGCTGTTTGTATTGCATGAACTTTCGCTTTTTACGTTCCACATCCAGTTCCAATTGGAGTTTCTCTTTTTTCAGGCTGAGTCTTTCCTGCTCCATCGAAACCTGTGTGTTCCGCAGAAAGTTTTGTTTTTCGGCCAGTTGTGCCTCGCTGTCCAGAATGTTCAGGTTGAGCATCGGGTTTTTCAGTCGGACAATGACCTCGCCCTGATGTACCTGGCTACCTTCTTCCACCACTTTTTGCTCCACCATACCGCCTTCGATGGCACTGAGCTGAATCGTATTTATCGGTTCCACCTGTCCGTTGATGCGGATATAATCGTTGAACTCGCCGCGGGTCACCACATCCACCATCAGTTTGTCGTGCTCCACTGTCAGGCGTGACCGATGATTGCCCAAAATCATCCACAAAATGAGGATTAGTAACAGGCTTCCTCCCGCCACGTAAGGAAGGTGTTTTTTTCTCAGTCCTTTTTTCTTTTCAAGTATAATGTCCATATTTGTTGAGTAGTATAATTGTTGAATTATGCAATTGTTTAACGATCACCTGATAGCTGCTTATTGTTCACTGCTAATTGTTAGTTGTATATTGCTGCCCTTTATAATAATTCAGCAGCTTGTATTTCAGTTGATATTTTAAGTTGGTATACAGTTCTTCCACTTGTGCTTGCTGCAGTCGGTTTGAGCTGATGTTCAAGTCCAGAACGCTGATCAGACCTTCGGTATATTTCCGTAGGTTAACCTGATGGGCTATTTTCATCGATTCGGTTCGTTTGACGGCTTGTTGGTATTCGTCGGACAGCCCGTTAACGTCGGCTACCGCCTGCTCAATGTCGCTATAAAGCGAGCGTAGAGCTTCTTCATGTTCGGTACGGGCTATGACCAGTTGCTGTTTGCTTCGTTTGTATTCGGCTGAGCGCGAAAAACCATTGAAAATAGGCACGCTGAGCGATAGCCCGATATAATAGCTTTCGTTGGCGTTGAGCTGGTCTCTGAACGGAGTGTAAGTGGTTCCGTCCATCATGCGCGAGAAATAACTGTTGACACCTCCGTACAGCGAGAGCTTTGGAAAAAACCGTCCGCGGGCTACGTTCACCGCCATTTGGGTAGACTCTACCGACTTGTTTGATGCCAGTGCTTTGGGCGAATAACTCAATGCTTTCTGGTAAATGTCTGCTGCATTTTCGCGCAACGTATCGGTAGGCAGCAGGATGTTGTAGCTGGCGGTTTTAATATCTTCGGTTACCGGAAAATTCATTTTTTCTTTCAGGCGGATAATTTCCTGTACCAACAGGTTTTTCTGTTTGGTGAGCAGGTATCTGTCCTCGGCTTCCTTGGCTTGCAGTTCCGCCACGTCAGGGGCCGACTTGATGCCCAGTTCTTCCATCCGTGTCACCTGTTGCAGGTTGGCAGAGCTTTGGTCCAGTTGCTGCATGGCCAGTTTCACCGTGCCCTGATAATATTGTACGTTGAAAAAAATCTCCATTGTTTCGTAAGCCACCATATCCTTGATGTCCTGCAATTGCTGAATGCCTTTCAATTTATTCAGCTTTTCCATTTTTGCTTTCGACAGTTGGGCGAAACCGTCGAAAAGCAACAAGGTAGAGTTGAGGGCATATTCATTGTACAAGGTACCTTTGTTCACATACTGATAGGTGTCTTTATCCAGTACACGCCCGAAAGACATGCTTCCGTCGGACGATGCATTTAGGCTGGGTAGTAGTCCGCCAACAGCTTCCAGTCGGTTTTGTTTGTAAATTTCGTTTTGTGCTTCCTGTTTTACCCGCTTGGTACTATGCTCCACGGCGTAGCGCATACATTCGTCTACCGTCCAGTTTTTTTCCTGAGCACAAAGCAGCATGCTATACATACAAAACACGATTATAATCCAATTCTTCATATACTATTCTGTTGTTATGGTTGTTCTTATTGCCCAAAACTGTGCCAGAAGGTTATTTTGTTGATAATTAGTTGTGTGGACAAAATAGGAAGGTGACAAGTTGTAAAATAAATTTACATATGCTGTAAAATATTTTACAAATAAATAAGTGTTTTCTTAGGAAATATGAGGAGCGATGTGGAGGTGTTTATTGATACTCAAAATGTATCCTACTATTCTTATGCATAATTTGCGTATCTTTGCAATCCAATTTATTTGAACTTTTTATGCACGAACATATACAACTAACGCTAACTCCCGAGTTGGCTGAAAAGCCTGAATTACTGGCCAAACAGGTGGGAGACAAACTGGAGATTTCACCTGCTCGTATCACCCGGTTACGCACAACTAAAAAATCCATTGATGCCCGCTCGTTTCAACCAAAAGTAAATCTGACGGTGGAAGTGTATTGGGATGAACCGGCTCCTGTTCTGGAGAAAGTTGTGTTTGATTATCAATCAGTAGAAGGAAAAACACCGGTATTGATTATTGGTGCTGGTCCGGCGGGGCTTTTTGCTGCACTGAAATTGATAGAATCGGGTCTTAGACCCATTATTCTGGAACGTGGAAAAAATACCCACGCCCGCAAAGAAGATATTGCTCAATTAAACCGCAATAAAGGTATAGATGCTGATTCCAATTACTGTTTCGGTGAGGGTGGTGCAGGAACATTCTCTGATGGTAAACTATATACCCGTTCGAAGAAGAAAGGAAATACAGACCGTATTTTTGAGATATTCCACCATCACGGTGCTGCAGAAGAAATTCTCTACGATGCGCATCCACATATTGGCTCTGATAAACTACCGATTGTAATTGAAAATATAAGCAAAACAATCACTTCATGTGGTGGCGAAATTCATTTTGAACAAAAACTGACTGAAATTCTGATTGAAAATAATCAGGTTGTTGGTTGTAAAACAGATGATGGTAATGTTTATAAAGCTAACTCTTTGATTTTAGCCACAGGGCATTCAGCTCACGATATATATGAAATGCTCAATCGCCAGGGAGTTACTCTTGAAGCAAAAGGTTTTGCGATGGGTGTTCGTGTGGAACATCCACAGGCAATGATTGATAGTATTCAGTATCATTGTAAGGAGCGTGGACCGTTTCTGCCTGCTGCCAGTTATAATCTGGTTGATCAGGTAAATGAGCGTGGTGTGTATTCGTTTTGTATGTGTCCCGGTGGACATATTGTGCCTGCCGGAAGTGGCTTGAATGAAATAGTTGTGAATGGAATGTCTGCTTCCCAACGCAATTCGCCTTATGCCAATTCAGGTATCGTTGTAGAAATTCGTCCGGAGGATATTCCTGCCGACTTTAAAGAATATGGTGTGTTAGCCGGTTTGAAATTTCAACAATATGTTGAACACCTGGCTTATACTAATAACGGAGGACTTGGACAAACAGCTCCGGCTCAACGTTTGGGTGATTTTGTAAGAGGAAAACTCTCGGCAGATTTACCTGAATGTTCTTATTTGCCGGGTTTGATTTCATCGCCTTTGCACTTTTGGTTGCCTGATATTATTTCTTCACGACTTCGCGAAGGATTTAAAAAGTTTGATCGTAAAATGCGTGGTTATCTGACCAACGACGCCGTGGTTGTAGGAGTGGAAACCCGATCTTCGGCTGCAGTTCGTGTTCCCAGAGATTCTGAAACCGGACAACATCCGATAGTAAAAGGACTATTTCCGGCAGGTGAAGGTTCAGGTTATTCGGGTGGAATTACTTCATCGGCTATAGATGGTGAAAACGCAGCTGTTTTTGTTGCCAAAAGTTTGATTTAAGAGTCGGTGGAATTTTATTCCCTCAAATTCGAAATACAATAATTATTACAATAACCGGGATTGAATTCCGTGATTTTCAAAATATAAAACATGAAACGTAAACCGCAAGCTCACGCTCCCAAAGAAATATATTTAAAAGTAACTGAACCTGTTGAGTTGATGACATTCTTATTGGCCAAAATGGGTGGTATGAGTCGGAATTCAGTAAAATCATTGTTGGCTCACCGACAAGTGATGGTGAATAAAAAAGTGACAACACAATTCAATTTACCGTTAGAACCGAATGATATTGTTGCTATTAATAGCGGACGTGGAAATGTAGAGCTTAATCATCCCAAACTGAAGATAATTTTCGAAGATGAATACTTGATTGTAGTAGAAAAGAAAGAAGGATTATTAACGGTTAGTACAGGGAACCCTGACGAAACAACTGCTTTCTCTATTCTGAAAAATCATGTAAAGAAAAGCTCACCTGATAACCGTATTTATGTGGTGCACCGTCTTGATCGGGAAACTTCGGGCGTGATTATGTTTGCTAAGAACAAAGAAGTACAGACAATTCTTCAAGAGAACTGGCATCGAATTATTACCCGTCGTATTTATGTGGCTTTGGTAGAAGGTAAGGTCGAAAAAGAAAAGGATACAATTATCAGTTGGCTTTCGGAAAATGAAAAATCGCTGAAAATACATTCTAGTGAAACCGATAATGGAGGTCAACAGGCTGTTACGCATTACCGTTGTGTAAAATCGAACGAAGATTACTCATTGCTTGAGATAGAACTGGAAACAGGGCGTAAAAATCAAATTCGCGTTCACATGCAAGATATTGGACATCCAATTGTGGGTGATAAAAAATATGGAGCCAACGTAAGTCCGATTAATAGACTTGGACTTCATGCCCGTTTATTAGCATTTTATAATCCAATAACTACTGAAGTGGTAAGTTTTGAAACTCAGGTTCCTAGAAACTTTTTGAACATATTTCATTGAGAACAAACTCCTGATCTCACTGAAGATAGGATTGAACTGGTTATTAAATTCTTTGAGACGAAAGTATCTTTCCGACTCTTTTAAGGGCTAGCCTACAATGCACATTACAAATAAGAAAATCCCTTCTCGATATTATTCGGGAAGGGATTTTGTGTAGAGTCTAATGTTTTGGTGTTCTTGACTCTAAGATCTATTAAAGTTCCCAAGCCAAAGCACTTGCTCCCAGAACGGCAGCATCAGCTTCTTTCAATTCAGAAAATAAAACTTTGACTTTGCCTTTCCAGATTGAAAGCAAATTCTTTTCCATATTTTCTTTAATTGGATTCAGAATTAAATCTCCGGCTTTCGAAAGGCCTCCAAAAAGGACAATAGCTTCAGGTGCGCTGAATGCTACAAAGTCAGCAAATGATTCACCTAGGATTTTTCCGGTGTAGTTGAAAATTTCCTTTGCTACCTCGTCACCTTGCATAGCAGCATCGAACACGTCTTTAGAAGTAATACTCTCCACTGGAATATTGCGCAGAAGGCTTTCTTTGGTGCTGGTTTCGAGAATTTCGCGTGCCGAGCGAGCTACTCCTGTAGCCGAAGCATAAGTTTCCAGACAACCCGATTTTCCACAACCACAAAGGCGGCCGTTATTGCGCATAACATTTACATGTCCTAGTTCCCCGGCAAATCCATCGTGTCCGTAAACCACCTTGCCGTCAATCACTATGCCGCTGCCGACACCGGTTCCCAAAGTAATCATGATGAAGTTTTTCATTCCATGGGCTGCACCATAGGTCATTTCGCCTACTGCTGCTGCATTTGCATCGTTAGTCAGTGCGGCAGGTACTCCAAATTTGTCTGCCATCAGATTGGCAAATGGAATAATTCCCTTCCAGGGAAGGTTGGGAGCAAACTCAATATTGCCGGTGTAGTAATTCCCATTAGGAGCTCCCACACCTATACCTTTAATTTTTTCAATACCACCGACAGACTCAATCAATTTTGAAAGTTCGGTATAAATATCGTTGATATATAAGTTAACATCTGAATGGGTGCCGGTTTTAATAGCACTCTTTGATATTACATTTCCTCGGGTATCAACAATGCCGAAAACGGTATTTGTTCCACCCATATCCATGCCTATTACATATGGTTTTTCCATTGTGATATTAGTTTTTTGATTATAAATTCAGGTTTACTCAACAGGAATGTCTTTGTTGACATTTTTAGACCCGATTAAACCGTAGAAAAGCATGTAGCCCAGACAGGCAAACATTACCCAATAACTGTTCAGATAGCCTAAATGGTCGGATACAAATCCCTGGAAAAGGGGTACAATACCTCCACCGCACACCATTACCATGAAAATACCCGAAGCTGCTGCTGTATATTTTCCAAGCCCTTCAACCGCAAGGTTGAAAATACCACCCCACATGATAGAAGTACACAATCCGCATAAAACAAGGAACATAATACTAATAGGTACCTGAGTTATTCCAAATGATAGATTTGATTTGAATACAGGCATACTTACTGTGGTTGATATTGGAGAGAAAATAGCTAATAGAATAAAAATGATACCGAGTGAGGCTACTGCTATTAGCATTGTTTTACTTGAAACTTTAGAACCAATAGCACCTCCAGTCAATCTTCCAACTAGCATTAATAACCAATAGATTCCAACAACAAATCCTGCTGTAGTAGCATCAATTCCTAATCCGGAAAATAATTGACCTTTTACAACTTTGTCTGCTTTAATGTATGAGTCTTTAGCAACAACTTTTTGTTCGTAATTTTGTGCTCCTTTATTTTGATCATCTAACTTTTTCACTTCCGCTAAATAATTTGCATCAGCTTGTTGTTTGTTATATTCTGTGGTTTTTTCAATTGCTTGCTCTTTGGTAAAAGTGGTCATAAAGAGGTTAGCTGTGCTTGGAATACCAATTTCGATACCTACATAAATGAAAATAGCAAGTGCACCAAACTTAAAGTGGCGGAAAGATAGAGGACTGTGACTGTGTTTTACTTTTCTTTCAGTGGCAGTTTCCATGTGTGGTTCAGGAATTCTAACAAAAAATAGCACTACAAATGCCAAGGCAAAAATACCCAATGCAAGGAAAAGAGCAGGATTTGCTTTTCCGATTGTACGTCCTGCTTCAGCTCCCATTAGGAAACCTACTAACATTGGTGTGATAGTTGCGCCAATTGAATTGATAGACCCTCCGAATTGCAATAGTCTGTTACCGGAGTTACCACCGCCGCCTAAGGTGTTAAGCATAGGGTTTACTACAGTATTAAGCATACACATAGAGAATCCAGAGATAAAAGTACCAATTAGGTAAACACTGAAACTACCTACCTGACCTGAAAGAAACTGTACTGCCACCCCAACAAATCCAACTGCAATAGCAGATAATGCCGTTTTCTTATACCCAAACTTTTTCAGCATAATACCTGCCGGAATACCCATAAAGGCATAGGCTAAGAAGTTCCCAAGGAATCCTAATTGCGATTCAAAGTTTGACGCTCCAAATTGTTTTGCAACAATAACACCCATCGGACTCGGAAGACCTGTTACAAAGGCAATCATGAAAAATAACGCAAACATCATTGCAATCGGCAATGCATAATTTTTGTTTTCTGTGCTCATATAAAATAATTTGTTAGATAAATAAATGTTACAATATCGATACTTAAAACAACCTCCAAAGTTAATGCTTTTTGTGTATTATAATCCTGAAAATTGCAAAGAATACCTCTTTCAAAATATGTTTTTAAACACCTATTAGCTACTTGTGAAATTCAGAGACAGAATGCATTACAGACTTCTGAACAGAAATTCGCTCATTCGGGTGTATAGGTGTCTGCGGGTTTGTTTGCCCAGTATACTGTGATTTTTGTCGGTGTAGAATTGCATCTCAAATTGTTTGTCGGCAGCTACCAGCTTATCTATAAATAACATGGTGTTTTGAGCATGAACATTATCATCGGCCGATCCGTGAATAATCAGCAAATTACCCTGCAACTTGCTAGCGCGAAGAAGCGCCGACGATTGATCGTATCCTTTGAAGTTTTCTTGCGGACGACGCATATAGCGTTCGGCGTAGGCTGTGTCGTACAAGCGAAAATCGGTTACGGGTGCAACGGCAATACCGGCTTTGAATACATTCTCGCCTGTAGTCATGCTGAATAATGTCATGGTACCGCCATAGCTCCAACCCCAGATTCCAATTCTGTCTTTGTCAATATAGCTTTGTTTTGCCAGGTATTTTGCAGTCTCTACCTGATCTATGGTTTCCAACAGTGTCAGTTGCTGGTAGGTGCATTTGCGGAATTCGGCTCCACGGGCTCCCGTGCCACGTCCATCTACACATACTACCACATAATCTTTCGTCGCCAGATAATATTCCCAGTCAATTTTCCAACTGTCCAATACTTGTTGAGAATTGGGTCCGCTGTATTGAACCTGCAACACAGGATATTTTTTGTTCGGGTCAAAGTTGAGCGGTTTCACCATCCAGCCGTTCAGCTTGACGTTTTCGGAAGTTGTAAATTCGAAAAATTCTTTCTTCGGCAAATTCAGCGATTTGAAATCTGCGGCCACAGCTGCATTGTTTTCCAGTACTTTTACGGCAGTTCCCGTATTGGTTCGGAGCGTGTAGATGTTTGGCGTTTCTGCACTCGATGCATTGTCCACAAAGTAAGTAAATGTGCTGTTGAAGCTGGCGTTATGCGTTCCTTTACCGTCGGTCAGTCGGGTTTTCTTTCCTTTGGTATCAATGGCGTACACATCACGTTGCATGGGCGATACTTCTGCCGATTGATAGTACAATACCTGTTTTTTCTCGTCGAAGCCGTACACATCGGTTACATCCCATTTTCCTTTGGTAAGCTGGGCTTTTACCACTCCATTTATACCGTAGAGATAAACATGACGGTATCCATCTTTTTCACTTACTCCGATAAAAGACAGGTTGTCGCTCGAAAAGCGAATGTGATCGATGTTTTCATAGTCCACATAGTATTTATCTTCTTCACGTAAGCACAGTTTAGTGAGTAAAGATTTTGGATTTGTCATGAGCATATCCAATCGGTTCTGGTTTCTGTTAAGCTTGAAAATAGCCAACTGATCGGGAGAATTGGTCCATTTTATACGGGGTATGTAGAAGTCCTGATCGTTATCATCGCCCAGCTTTACTGTTTTAATCGATTTATAGTAATCGTCGTACACACAAACGCTTACAACCGAATTGTTTTCACCTGCCTTTGGGTATTTATATTTATAGGTCGAAGGGTAGGAGGTCAGTTCGCCTTTTTCTTTGGTATTGTCAATATAAAGCGGGAATGAGTATTCGGGTACTTTTGTTTCGTCGAACTTTACAAAAGCCAGCAGTTTGCTGTCGGGGCTCCATTCGAAGTAGCGTGTGTCTTCAAATTCTTCTTCGTACACCCAGTCAGGAGTTCCGTTGATAATGCTTCCGAATTTACCGTCTTTTGTTATAGCTATTTCGGTGTTGAAGTCCAGCTTTTTCATATACAGGTTATTCTCCCGGGCAAAAGCAATGTATCGACTGTCCGGCGAGAAGAGCGGTACTTCCTGCGATCCGTTTTCGGATAGTGGCGTAAGTTCGTTGCGCTTGATATCATACACGTAATAATCGGCTGTGAATGTGCGGCGGTAGCGGTATTTCATGTTGGTATACACCAGCAGTTTGGCTTCGTTGGGGCTAAACTCGTAACCTGAGATAGACGTGATGGGCGATTTCTTTAAACGCGAGATACTGAAAATGGTATCGACAACAGCACCTGTTTTATAATTGTATTTTACCACGGCTTTGTTGGTAGGCATGATGCTGAAGTTTTCTCCATCGCTCATCGAACGAGGAGTATTTACAGTTTTGGCTCTGAATCTGCCATCGGTAATATCGTACAGTAAGTTGGCAAACAATAAATTGATACTTAAGGCTAGAAGGAATGTGAGAGTAAAGCGTTTCATTGTAAACTATTTTAAGTTATTATGTTTAAATACCACTATAAATCGAAAAGTTTTTTTAATTTTGAGAGCTGTAATCTGCGAGCTCAATGCTGAGCCTGCAATGTCTTTAACTGCTGTTGTTATGGCGATAGGGGCGCAACCCGGACAAAGCTTATTTGGCGGTTTTTGTATCTCCGGCCCATCATCGACTTTAAATAACATACAAAAATAAGCCATTTTATGCTGTTATGTGATTCTATTCCGAAAGTTTTTTATCCGTTAACTATTATAGGCTTCTGTTTCAATAGATTTATTTTTCAGCTACTGATTCGCATTACCGGTATGTTATTCCGAAATAGTATTCAGAGAATAAAACCCGTAACCCATAACTTGTAACTCGTAACCTGTAACTCGTAACTAATATTTATGAAGATTATAAAGAATTTATTCAATTTCTCGTCGGGCACACAGACACTCGGCATTTGCCTGAGTGGTGGAGGTGCACTGGGTTTTGCGCATGTGGGTGTGTTGCAGTCGCTCGAAGAGCATGGCATTCGTCCTACGCACATTGTGGGATCGAGCATGGGGAGCATTATCGGCTGTTTGTATGCAGCAGGTCATACGCCGGCCGAAATGTTGCAGATGATTAAGGATGATAAGCTCTATAAAATTACGAAACTAATGTCTTTTAAGCCCACGTTTCTGAAATCGGGGCTGGCAACTCACAGCATATTGCGCCAGTTGATAAAGGAAGTGATTCCGCACAACAGTTTCGAACAGCTGCAAAAGAAACTTTACGTGTGCGTGGTGAATCTCAACAAAGCCGAATGGGAAATCATCGATTCGGGCAACGAACTGGATAAATGGGTGGCAGCTTCGGCCAGTATTCCGGGTGTTTTCGAAACGATAAAACACGGCGAAACGCACTACGTGGACGGCGGATTGCTCAATAATATGCCGGCACAGGGCATTGAAGAGGTATGCAGGGATATTATCGGGGTAGATGTTATTCCGTATAAAATGTCGGTGGATCTTAAGCGCCCTATGGATACGCTGGCTTATGCCGTACGAGCCATGGAGCACCAAAACTCACTCCCCGGGCGCGACTTGTGCCGCTTTATCATTGAGCCGCCCGCCATAGAAACTTTTCATGAGTTTAGCTACGACTCCTACTTCACTATTTATCATCAGGGCTACGAAGCGGCCAACAAATTTATTGCCGAAAATCCGGAGATATTGCGTTTGAAGAAGTCGTGATATGGAACCTGCCGTGTATATAACTTCTAGTACCGATTGCGCTATGACAACGGGGGTGATTAGATTCTACTTTAATGAAATCGACATTGATAACTTTAAAGCAAGGTTGTCTGTAAAACTATCAGAACCATAATAGCCGTAACGGTAAAAGCCCCCAATTCCGAAGTTTAAATAAAACATATTTATATAGTTGAGCTTTATTATATTATTGATTATCAAACCTGACTCAAGGTAAACTTTCTCTTTTGTCTTAAAGTCAATTCCCTGATTAGATGCATTATTAAGCGCGCCCCAACCTGAGTTTTGAACAATTATAAATTGTGGTTTGAATCTTTTCGTATTAATTAGTAGTGATCCAAAGTTATGAGAATAGAAAAGATGAACGTATTTATCTGAAAGAAATTCATAAGGCGACATAGTTTGAAAGCTATTGTTTACCAACAAAGGCACATCCGAACTTTTGCTACCTTCACCGGTAAAAAGCAAACCATAGGGTAAACTACTATCAATAAACCCTGATGCCAGTCTGAAATTGGATTGACCAATTCTTCCGTTATAAGCAGTAAAATCAATTGTAGCTTCTACGCGGTTATATTGGTAACTGTTTTTGTTGAATAGATTCAGTCCTCTTTTGTAGGTAAGATTGAATATCGGGTTGCCGCTATAATTTACAACCCGTTGATTTCCTAATGTCTCTAATTCTTCTCCGTATGAATATTTTGCTGCAATTTGAATTTCATCGGCTTGATAATGTGTCAGGTTAGAGCCTTTGTATGAGTATGCATAAGTCGGGCTAAATTCATTCAGGCTTAATGCTGTTGTGACTTTCAGGAACCGGAGTGTTCTGAAACTTAATTCAATCTTTTTCTGAATATCATTGTCAAATCGCGATCCCATATAGCTTCTGAAGTACTCACTCAATGATATTCCGGAATAACCATTAGTTATCTCAGAGCCAACCTCCTTAAGATTATTCTGATAAGATAGTTTCAATTGCAGCTCATGGTATTTGTTTAAATCAAAAATCAGCTGTCCGCCGTATTTCAATTTTTCATCCCTGAAACCATATCCGGCAAAACCTCCCACTGATACAATCTTTGATACTTTCTCATTTGTATATAATCCTAATCCGATACGCGAACCTTCGTAGTTATTGTAATTGTAAATACTGTTTATATCTATATCAACCCATTTTGCCGGTATCCGACCAACCATCAACTTTGGCAAAAGCTTTGCCAAATAATCGAAATTGTACTTTTTGCCAATGCTATCCATGAAATGGTAGGTGTTTTTCTCTCTCAATGAAAGGGAATCCGGACGAGTTGAATTTAAAATCAAGTCGCTTTCTTTTAATGAAGATTCATCGAGATATACTTTCTCCAGCTTGTTGTTTTGTTTGGTTGAGTTCGGATTATAATCAATACTGTCTATTTTACTTTTAATCAGATAAACGAGATAAGCATTTGTTTTTTGATTTATTTTCTTAGATACCCAGCCTATTTCTTCGTCCAGCGTTGTTGGAAACCATTTATTGTTTATAAGCTCGTAGTCCTGTCGGAATTTAAACCCGATTAATCCTTTTTCCGACGGTTCAGCTACTATGTTTTTAATTGCAAAACCAGTTGAACTAATAAATAACGTTCCTTTTAAACCATTGAAATTCTTGCCTTTTTTAGGTCGGAAATTAATGACAAAAATAGAATCTGAAGTATTTATGTAACTATCTTCGAGCTCAAAACTATAACTACTCAAACAGCCATCCGACAAAGGACTCACATATTCCGTAATTGATTTGTCGCTGCTAATGGGTAATTCAAATAGTGAGATACTATTGTTATAAAACGAAATTGAATTGTGAAACATAGATACAAAACTTTGAGCAAGCAAAGGGTCTTTAAAGCCTGACGTTTTTTGTGCTATAATTTTATTTTCAATTCTTTTATTTGATTTCAGACACGAAATAACACATTCAGAAATAAATGGAGCACGGTTTTTCAATCGCTGATTTTTAGTTACCTTAAGGCTATCCTGGCGTGTTGCATCGTCTGCGAGTTTTATATCTAAAATTGTCTTAAAGTAGCATTGATAACTGTATTTTTCATAGTTCTCAAAGTTGTTTTCTTTCTTGTTTTCGAGTACACGCTTTATAATCCGGATTGCCGGATTATTTGCCGGCGTTACAACGACCTCATTAATTTCTTGAATCGCGGTTTCTAATTCTACTGTGATATTTTTACGATAGGCTTCCGAAGCTATCTGAATCTTTTTTTGCTTGTAACCTACACACGAAACCGTAATGCTGTTTATATTCGATTCTTCGATTTCAAATCTTCCGGACACATCAGATATTATCCCTTTTTGAAGCGATTGTTTCTGATAGACAACAGAGGCAAATGGAATTGGAAGTTTGGAGTTCTTTTCGATAATCTTTCCCGTCAGTTTCGTCTGCGATGCCATCTGCGATACTACTCCAAAACTAAAGAATAAAACTAAAAATAGTGTTTTTTTTGAAATGTGTTGACTGAAATACATAGGCTAAATCAGGGCTGTATATTTTCTTTATTCAATTATATATTGCAAAAAAATCTCCTCCTCGCTTGCGCGGGTCTGCGACCCGTGTCAACTCCAATTTTTCTCCTTTTCTTTTACCTGTCTTGGCACGGATTACAAATCCGCGCCAGCGAGGGGCCAGCGGGAGTTACCCTTAGCTACTTTTTATTTTTTTTTGAAATATAATATAGTATAACACTTATAAATCCTAAAACTATAACTATTACTCCAATAACATTAAAATAGTTCTGATAATTAGATTTTTGTATCTCGTCTTTAAATACTATGTAACTTAAAAATACGATTGTCATTATGACAAGCATTATGTTTATAAATTTCATTGAATTTCTCATTTCCCTATTTCTTTAAATATTTATGAGCTCTGTCTGCAATTATATAACTCGCCCGCTGGCGCGGGTCTGCGACCCGTGCCATACTGCCATTCTACCGTTAATCAACAACCAAAATATCCAGCATTCCATTTCCTCCGGCATAATCGTAAGCACTACTATACATATAGTCTTCGGCTTTAAAAACTAAACCTTCTTCTACCGGATTTTGATGAATATAGTTTAGCTTCTGAGTAATGACTGCATTGCTCCACAATTCAATTGGCTTATTATCTCCTCGCCAGAGGCTATATCCTTCTTTCGTTTCCAGTTGCTTCAACAACCATTCTTTTCGGCTCTCCCCATAATTTTCTTTTATAGCTTTAATGACTGCTTTACTGGTAAATTTTTTGAAATCTCTTAATATATCCTGAAGCAAATGCCCTTCTTTTGCTCTTATCATCAGATGAACATGATTGGTCATTATGCACCATGCAAATATTTCAAGACCTTTATTGTTTTGACAGTAGGCAAGATTTTCAATTAGAATATCTTTGTATACATTACGTGTAAATACAACTACCCAGCCTTGTACAGCAAATGAGACAAAATAGACACCTTCCGGATTACGAAATTTGTATTTCCTACTCATAAGTTACTTTATTATTAGCTCTGCGTATGGCTCATGTTATATACCTGTGCCAACTTCATTTTTATAAGATTATTCTCTTATAGCTTTTTCGGTCTTAGCATCTCTGTTGGCACGGGTCGCAGACCCGCGCCAGCGGGGGCTTTATTTATAACTACGACTTTGTTATCAGCTTTCTATTCAAATGTCCTTAAGAGAATATACTTATAACCTTCTTTTTTTTGGATTAATTCAAGACGATAAAATTTTGATTCGCGATAGATTTTAAATCGAAATTCTTTATCCGAGCTAAAAAACTCTTTTTCATCCTTCTTTTTGTCAAATGTGAAGTATATTTTTTCTTTGGAAATAAACCAATTGAAAGCTGATCTAGATTTATCTGCTTTTTCTATAATACCTTTTCCATTTTTCTTAAATATAATAATCGGACAAACATTACAGTTTACGGCAGATTCAGTTTTAATTAGCGTAGCTTTTTTATGTTTAGTTTCCACCCATACAGATGCTGAAATTACCCAATCACCTATTATTGAATCAACTTCTTGTTCATTAAGAGTCGTTTCGTTTTGTGATGTTATCTCTATATGGACATTCCCATAATTTTTAGTAACACTTATGATAATAAGTACAGAAACAAATAATATTCTTCTCATCATAATTTATTGAAGATGTGGATAATTTGTTTTAGAGCTCAACTCCAATTGTTCTCCTTTTTCTTTTAGCTGTCTTGGCACGGATTGCAAATCCCACCGACCAGGGGTCTTATTCTTTCATATTTCTACTGGTAGGTATCCATATGTTATTCTTATATGGAGCATAAACTCTGACACTTTCCTGTAAGCAATAATCAATAACTTTAATAAAGTCACCGTATTTTGAATTGTCATCAAAAACTATATGAACTCCACAATTACTTTTATTTGTTTTTTTATATTCAATCAAAAAATTTCTTATTTCAATCAATCTAAGACTATCTACTTTTTCAAAACCTGTTATAACGACTTTTTTGTATGGTCCATAAGCTGTATCAAATTTTATTGGGCTTGAGGGATTCCAAAATATGATTTCTATAGCTCTCTCATTTTGACTATTCCTTTTTTCTGTCTTAGTCACAAGAATGGTTATAAGAGCTGATATACATATAAATATCAGTCCCAGATTAATCATCAATTGTTTCGAGATAATTCTTTTCATTTTTTTTCGGTTGTTAGTCGTTTTCGGTTTTAGTTGGAATCTCCGTTCCCCGTAGTGTGTGAAAATCCAGCATCCGATGTTTGGCATAGCGTCCCGCTATTTCAAAGCTGAAAGCAAGGCTCTTGCTTTCCATATTCCATTTTTGATATGCAAGGCAAGAGCCTTGCTTTTAGCAGCGACATAGCGAAAGACGCTATGCCGAACAATCCAAGGCAATCCTACGCTCAACTGAGTGTTTATGTAAAGGGGCGAAATCTGAATCTTTAAATAGCATTTTAGTTACCATTGATTCTTTTCCAACGGCTAAAACTTCAAAATCAACTCCTAAAAATTGTTTCCTAACTGCATTCTCTCTTTTTACAATACTCCTAATCTCGTGTGACATATTATTACAACTGTTTTTTCACGCGAAGCGTGTTTCTGTCTTTTTATCTATTGTTTATCGTAAAACTAAAAGTCAATCGCCCGCTGGCGCGGGTCTGCGACCCGTGCCATTCTACCGTTAATCAACAACCAAAATATCCAGCATTCCATTTCCTCCGGCATAATCGTAAGCACTACTATACATATAGTCTTCGGCTTTAAAAACAAAACCTTCTTCCACCGGATTTTGATGAATATAGTTCAGCTTCTGAGTAATGACTGCATTGCTCCACAATTCAATTGGCTTATTATCTCCTCGCCAGAGGCTGTATCCTTCTTTCGTTTCCAGTTGCTTCAACAACCATTCTTTTCGGCTCTCCCCACAATTTTCTTTTATAGCTTTAATGACTGCTTTACTGGTAAATTTTTTGAAATCTCTTAATATATCCTGAAGCAAATGCCCTTCTTTTGCTCTTATCATCAGATGAACATGATTGGTCATTATGCACCATGCAAATATTTCAAGACCTTTATTGTTTTGACAGTAGGCAAGATTTTCAATTAGAATATCTTTGTATACATTACGTGTAAATACATCTACCCAGCCTTGTACTGCAAACGAGACAAAATAGACACCTTCCGGATTACGAAATTTGTATTTTCTACTCATAAGTTACTTTATTATTAGCTCCAAGTATGGCTCATTTTATATACCTATGCCAACTTCATCTTTCTAAAATTAGTCTCTTCTACTTTTTTCGGTCTTAGCATCTCTGTTGGCACGGGTCGCAGACCCGCGCCAGCGGGGAGCTGGTTTTTATTTCGTCATAAATTCAATTCCGTTCAAACATATTTCTAATATTTTCAACGTGTCGAGTTCTAACTTCTTTATTTGCTCCATTACTTGCAGCATCTTTTAGAATTTCAATAATGTCTGCTTTGTTTTTATATAATGTCGGTTCCGCGTTAGTTAGTATTTCCTTCATAAGTTGAGAAATAAGTCTATGTTTTATAATGCTTGTTCCATACGGGACAGTACCAAATTCTTTAAGTACACAGTTGCCATAAAATACAATTATTGAATAGAACGGGATATTCTCAAATTGTCCAAGTTGTTTTTTTAATTCTATGATATGTTTAGTGTTCTGCATTGTTGGATTATAGAAGCGATTTTTTTGTCTCCCATAAGCAAGTACTTGTGTCCACTTTGCGCTATCATTTCCGTAAATCCAACCACTATAATCTTTTACCTCGAAAACAAGAATGCCAACTTCAGTCACAACAACCAAGTCAATTTGAGAATAGTTGTCTCTATATTTTCGCACATACAAGTCATGAAAAATTGTTTCTGCTGGTATTCCTAGTTTCAACAGTTTAACTACTAATTTCCTTTCTGACTTTGTTCCTCGATTAGTATCCGTTACTGTTTTTAATAGTTTTCTGTCTTGAATTCTGTCGAAAATTAGATAGCAACAAACTACAAGAATTATTATATAAAGAGTGATATTCATAGCATTGTCGTCTATATATCAGTCGTTTTTGTTGTTTTTTTAACTGGCCTTCGTTCTCCTCGCTGGCACGGGGCTGCGACCCGTGCCAACTCCAATTTTTTTCAAATTGTTCTCTTTTTCTTTTACCTGTCTTGACACGAATTATAAATCCGCTCCAGCGGGGGGATAATATGAGATTTTTTTTTTCGTAGCCTCTTTTGAGTCACAAATTAAGCAATTGTCTTTCTTTTTGTCCATTAGATATTGGTTGTCATATTTTTTTTACACTGCCCCCGCGCTAGTGGGGGAAATTAATTATTATCAAATAGTTTTTTCTCCTCGCTGGCGCGGGTCTGCGACCCGTGCCAACTCCATTTTTTTTCTTCAAATTGTTCTCTTTTTTCTTTACCTGTCTTGGCACGGATTACAAATCCGCGCCAGCGAGGGGGGCGTGTGTTAGCGGTAGTAATTTTGATTCGTTATACTTTCTTCATATGTAATGTTGAAAATTTCAAGAAGTCTTTCTAGGAGTTCTTGAGGTATTGTTGGCCAACTGTCTAAATTCAAAAAATTAATATAGTCAATCAAAGAAGAAGAGTCAATTCCAAGCTCTCTAGCTATAACTTCACAGACAAATTTTTCTGAGAAAATTTGTTTGCCGAAGAAGTCTGAACATTCGAGTTTGATTCTATACTTGAATGTGTATTTGTAATCAATTGCTCTTCTGTATTTCCTCAATTTTGTATATTCTTTAAAAGGATAATTAGATCCTGTTCTAAGTTTATCCAGTATTTCCTTTGAGCTTCTTAATAACGAAACATCTGTCTCATGGATATTAAAATCATAGATTAGAGCATTTTCTTTCGTAACTTCAAATCTGTCTTTCGAAACGAGAATCTCATTCAACCTAGATTTGCTAATATATTCTCCAGTTCTTTCTTCTAATGCAATTCTTATGTCAACTGTAGAACTTTTTTTAGTCTTTAGTTTTGTAGTCCTCAATAGATACTTATCTATCAATTCAGAAATATTTTGCTCTAACTCTTGTTGTTGATTCATATTCGTTTTTTTTTGTGCTATTACCGCTAACATCTGTGTATACGAACATCTAGTTCGCATATTTCCACTTTATTGTCGGGGTACTATATTTTTACAACCCCAAAGATAATAACATTACTTTACAATATCAATAATTATGTTGTTTTTTTAATTTAGACAATTTTATGCACAGTCTCTTCTGTTTTCTCACACTCTCCGGAAAAATTACTTTTCTTATCGCTTTAGTTTCTTTTCTTGTAGGAAAAATACTTTTTCCTATAGCTTTAATAACTTTTCCTATAGGTTTAGTTTCTTTTCTTATAAGAAAAATACTTTTTCTTATAGCTTTAGTTCCTTTTCCTGTAAGAAAAATACTTTTTCCTATAGGTTTAGGAACTTTTCCTGTTAGTTTAGTTTCTTTTCTTATAGGAAAAATACTTTTTCCTATAGATATAGTGACTTTTCCTGTTGGTTTTGTTTTGCGTAGAATTTATTTATGTTTTAAATGGAAACGAAGCGACACTGAACACGCAAAATTATAGATAGATTATCCCTCTGTTTTATGATGTGTTTAGGTTGTGAGGTTGAATTGCTATTGGTTATCGAAATTATTAATCTGTGTAGCTTGTTTTGTCTTCTTAGAGGATAGAAACGTTTTATCCTCCGGTTTATACAACATAAAAACCCGCGAATCGATTTGTTCAATTCGCGGGTTGTAAGCTTGTTTTATAAGGATCTGTGATCCGAAGGACGGGAGTATTTATCAGAAAAACAATAGAAATCCATTGACAAAATAAATCAACCCTACGGAACCAACTCCCATTCCTATAACCCATAGGTATCTCCGTTTAATCAAGGCTGCAATGGACGATAGCAGAATGGATATTTGTAGAAATATGACTGCTAATCCAAACTCGTTCGAATGCTTTTTTGCTTCATCGCGCGTGGACTCAAAAGACTCGGCATCCTTCTTAATCTCCGATTTTTCTTTATCGTAACGTTTTACCGATTGCTCATATTCGGCAATCTTTTTCTGATACATTTCAATGGTAGGCTTATCCGACTTAGGCACGCGTTGTAAGTCCAGTACCAGCATGTCTCGCTGAGTTTCGTAGAGGTACAACTTCATTCCTTTACTCTGAAAATACGACCACTTATTGGATGCTTGCTCCTGACTTAATACCGAACGGGTGGAATAACCTCCACCTTTAAATGTGGATAAGGTTGCTGCCACAGCAAAAATTATTGTGGTTAATGCCAAATAGTTTAACCAGGGTTGTTTCTTTTCGTCTGCCATAATATATAAAGTTTTTAATGCGCAAAAGTAATACAGAAAGGGCAATATACTATGCACTTTATCTTCAAAAAAACGTTGGAAATCTCAATGTTTATAAAAGTTGGTTCCGGGCAGTGTGCAAAATATGAATAAAGCTTATTCCGACTTAGGCAGTCTGACAGTAAAGGTGGTGCCTTCGTCAATGGCGGTACTGAACGTAATGCTTCCGCCCGAAATTTCGATAATGTTCTTGGCAATGGCCAGGCCGAGTCCCATGCCGGTACTCTTGGTGGTAAAGTTGGGTATAAACAGCTTATCCTGTATTTCTGCATCTATTCCCGCCCCGTTGTCCGACACGGTTATTGTCACTTCCTTGGCTTCTTCGGTCAGGCTTATGCTTATTTCTCCTTCGCGCTCCTCGGGTATGGCTTGTATGGCATTTTTTATGAGGTTATTGAATACCTGCACCATCTGCTCGGGGTCGGCATATACAAATACGTTTTGCTCTGCACCATCGTAGTTCATGGTCACGTGTTCGTTGTTGTTCATAAATAGCCGGAATACGGAGTAAATCTTGGCTGCCACATCGACCCGCACAAAGCTGGCTTCGGGCATACGGGCAAAGTTGGAGAAAGTGCCTGCAATGCGCGACAGGTTATCTATTTGCTCAATAAGCATAATGCTCGATTTCTCGAAATAATCGTCGAATTGCTTATCCTGCATCTTTTTGGTGCGCTGTAGCTGTTGTATGGTGAGCTTCATGGGGGTAAGCGGATTGTTGATTTCGTGAGCCACCTGACGTGCCATCGATCGCCATGCCGACTCCCGTTCCGATTTGGCCAGCAGGCGTGCACTTTGTTCCAGCTCGTCTACTGTTCGGTTATACTGTTGCACCAGTTGTCCTATTTCGTCGTTCAGATTATAGTCAATCTTTTCGTTCCTGCGTCCCAGGCGCATATCTTTAAGTTTCATTTCCAGCACGATGAGCGGAGCCGAAAGCTGTTTGCCAATAAATAAACTCAGTACGATAGCCAGCACGATAATAATCATATAGATATGAATAATCACTGTGAGGAAGCTTTCAATCTCGCTTCTGATTTCGTCCTGACTGAAAAACTGCGGCACGGCAATGAACCCTATCTGTGTAAAATCGCCGTTTACAAAGTCGATGTAGCCGGTCAGGTAATTTAGTTTGCCTATGTGCTCGTATTGGTTGATGTTGGACGTGGAGCTAAAATAGGGAAGAGGTGCTATTTTATTACTCATCAGGTTTTTGTTGAATATCAGCGGTTGCGAGCTGCCCATCAGTATGCCGCGGTTATCGTATACATGAATGTCGGTGTGGTATATGTAGGACAAATCCTGCAATACGAAGTTTAGCGCCTGCGTATTGAGCACATTCAAATCCTGATTCCAGTAATACGTATCCTGTAGTGCTTTTTGGATGTAGTTCTTTTTATTCTCCAGGTTGTCAATCTGCTCCTGCTGGTATTTTTGTTCGATATAATTTACCGATACGTAGAAAATACCCAAAAAACTTATCATCAGCAGGGTAATAAATGCGTATTGAAATTTTGCGGTTAGTCCTAGCCTGTAACCGCTGTTGCGCCTGAGGTAGAAAAACGCCCACACAAAGAGCCAGCATGCCGAAAAGAATGCAAGAAAGGTGTAAATAAAATACAGTAGGTAATCTACCACATGGTGCGGCTGTAGTTCGGAGATAACGATATAATTTTTGTCGTTGGGCGAGTCAATATAATGCGTATAGCCTTTATACTCCTGTTGGAAAAAGCCCGATTGTTTCTTGTGTATCCACTTGTTCTCTTGAGGAAATTCAAATTTACCGGACGAATACACCAATCTCTCCCGGTCATATTTTGCAATGCCTATGTTCAGGCGAGCTTGTATATCGGGCGTAGAGGCTATCAGTAAATTCGGGAAACTATAACTCTTAAAATTGCGGCGCGGGTAAAACTCCATGAAAAAAAACATGGAATCAGGGCGATTATAGTTGGCCTGAAATTTACCTATGTAGGACATGTTACTTTCGTTGGCCGGAACGCTATAGAAATGGGTGTCTTTCAGTTTTGTGCCCGAAGAGATAATAAATTGCACATAATCATTATACAGTGCGGAGTGAACATTGGTGGCATTAATGTGCATCTCGTATTTGTTCCAGAAACCGCGCAGGTATTTTTTGTTCAGGTATTCATTGGCAGCGGTGAGCGAGTCTTTTTTTGAAACCAGTAGCCCTATCCGGCGGTCGGTCGATATCTTGTAGTCGAGCTCTTCCAGCAGGATGTCAGCCATTTTGTCATTTTCGGTATTTCCGTTTACCAGAATGTTTTGAGCCAGCACTTTGTATTTATCGTTTCTTTTCTGACTGTCGATAATAAAAGAGTTGCAAACCAGAAAAGCAGTAAAAACGAATACCCAGCAGGCAATGTAAACGTTATTGTTTTTGTATTTTTTGAAAATATACGGAAAATAAAGCACACCACATATAATGATAAAAGATCCTGTTATTCGTATAGCCGATTGGGACGCAATAGTCAGGTAAACTACGAATAGCAACAACGACAATGCGGCATCAACAATCAGAGCTTGTTTCAGTAGATGTTTTGTTTTAAACCAATTGTGCGATTTGAGGAATAAAAGTACCAACCCAATTCCCCATATAAGTATAAGAAAATGAACCCAAATAGTTACGCCCGAAAAATCTTTAAAACTCAGAATACTGATCTGAATGCTGGAGTGATGAATGAGTCCGCTCAAGATATTATAAACCAATACGAAATATAAAACAAAGATAATCTGAAGTACAAAATGCCCTGCCCGGTGTTTGATGGAATTGGTATAGGCATGAAAATAAAACAGGTAGATAGTAGAAATAAAATACCCGGTAACAACAGTTAAGTGGCTGATGGATGCCAGTATGGAGTTGGACGCATACTGATAGGGCGTAAATATCTTATTCCAGAATACGAGCGATGGAAAGTTGAAATACAAACATGCCCCAATGATCGCCCCAACACCTACGGCTAAAATGGAAAACTCCCGAAGGCTCAGAATTCGCCTGTTTATCAGGTATGGTGCACGCACATAAATGGTAAAGAACAGGATAAATGCCAGTGTAAATGCCAAAAGCCCGGCCAAAGCCCATCTTTCATTGAAAACGGGAGTTTTGGGTGCTGCCAGGCTAAAGAGGTAATCTCCTTGCGAACAAAAAACAGCATTCTTGTCCGTTATGTTGCCGGCTACAATTTGCACCTGCTTATCTATTCTGAAACCTTTAGCGAAACTGTTGGTAAGTTCATGGTTTTCGTAAGGATAATTGTTCTTGATGGTAATTAATGCCATCAACTTCCAGTTGCCAATATCTCTAACCTTTGTTATGCAGTAAGCATTGGGTAGCTGCGTGTAGCGCCAACTGTTCAGCTTGGGCATTGAAGTGCTGCTTATGTCATATCTATTGTCCGACCAAAATGCAAGCCCGCCTTTCTTGAACAAGTAATATGCAATGTCCTCATCGCCGAACGAATAATGTATTAATGAATCGGAGGAAGCATGTGTAATAATTTTCTTCATGTCCTCCAGCGTTTTATCGGCAACTTTCTCCTTCCGTATAACTTCTTTCTGAAAGTTTTTTAAGTTGATAGAGCGCTTTGGCGATTGCTGGTAAAAAAAGTCGCACACAAAGCCGAAGGTAATGCTCACAATCAGGGCAATAACCAGGT
>Ga0302286_10000828_pt1 | contig 24236 bp, 22 predicted proteins | sample III_Fen_E2_3_FD_198765 | JGI IMG/M metagenome (GOLD analysis project Ga0302286, IMG submission 198765) | Peat permafrost microbial communities from Stordalen Mire near Abisko, Sweden - III_Fen_E2_3 | ecosystem: Environmental > Terrestrial > Soil > Wetlands > Permafrost | place: Sweden: Abisko...
CTCGATGTGGCGCGACATCGCCATCACCAACCGCGAAAACCTGGGGGATGCGCTTCAAAAATTGGAACAGCGCCTGGCACACATTCGCGAGAATTTGGATACGAGGCAACTGGCGGAAGAATTCGAGAGCGCGCATCGGTTGAGAAAGAACCCACCACGGAGGCACGGAGGCACGGAGAAAACCAAGTCATTGGGAAAGAAGGGCGGGTGAAAACCGACGCTCTTATCCGTCACCGAAATCTGGCTTTGCGACTCCAATTTGCCTTTCTCCGTGCCTCCGTGTCTCCGTGGTAGATTCTCTTTAGCTTTCCGATAGAATTCTTCTGCTATGCACAAGGTCGTCGCCAGCGCCGAAGAGGCGATCCATGACGTGTTCGACGGGGCCACCATCATGGTGGGCGGGTTCGGGCTCTGCGGGATGCCGGAGAACCTGATCCGCGCCCTCGCGCGCAAAGGCACAAGGAACCTGACCACCATCAGCAATAACGCCGGTGTCGACGGCTTCGGCGTGGGATTGCTCCTGGCGAATGGCCAACTCCGAAAGCACATCGGAACCTATGTCGGAGAGAACAGACTCCTGGAAAAAATGGTGCTGAATGGCACCGTGCAGCTCGACCTGGTTCCGCAGGGCACGTTCTCGGAACGCATTCGCGCCGCGGGCGCGGGCATTCCGGCATTCTTCACGCCCACGGGCGTTGGCACCGTCGTCGCGGACGGCAAGGAGGCACGCGAGTTTGATGGCCGCACCTACATCATGGAGCGGGCGCTCAGAGCCGACTTCGCATTCGTAAAAGCGTGGAAGGGCGACAAGTGGGGCAACCTTGTTTATCGCAAGACGGCACGCAATTTCAATCCGATGATGGCGACCGCCGCGAAAATCACCATCGCTGAGGTCGAGCATCTGGTCGAACCGGGAGAACTCGATCCCGACCTGGTGCATACGCCGAGCGTGTTCGTAAACCGCATCTTCCAAGGCGAGTTGTTTGAGAAGAGGATTGAGAAGAGAACGGTGAGAAAGACGGTGACGAGTGGCGTGTAGCGAGTTGCGAGTTGTTGCCTGCTCGTAGCCCGAAGCTCGCAGCTCGCAGCAGAAACAAAAATATGCCGACCGAAACCAAGCCTCCCAAAGACATCGACAAGCGCGAACGCATCGTCAAGCGCATCGCCTGCGAACTGCGCGATGGGTTCTACGTGAACCTCGGGATCGGGTTGCCCACGCTGATCGGCAATCACGTGCCCCCGGGGATGGATGTCATCCTGCAAAGCGAGAACGGCATGCTGGGCATTGGGCCGTATCCGGTCGAAGGCCAAGAGGACGCGGACCTGATCAACGCGGGCAAGGAAACGGTAAGCGAGCTTCCGGGCACAGCATATTTTTCGAGCTCCGATTCGTTCGCCATGATCCGAGGCGGGCACGTTGACCTGAGCGTGCTGGGCGCGATGGAAGTCGATGAGCGAGGCAACCTCGCGAACTGGATGATCCCCGGCAAGATGGTGAAAGGCATGGGAGGCGCGATGGACCTGGTGGCGGGCGCGCGGCGCGTCATCATCGCGATGGAGCACGCCACCAAAGACGGCCAGCCCAAAATCCTGAAGAAATGCACGCTGCCTCTAACCGGTGTGGGCGTGGTGGACACAATCGTCACCGAAATGGCCTATATGCGGGTGACGCCGGAGGGCCTGGTGCTCGAAGAAGTTGCACCCGGGCTGACGTTTGAAGAGGTGCAGCGCGCCACCGGAGCCACGTTGCGCATCAGTCCCAAACTCACAACCATGCAGGGATAGACCGGGTTAGAGCCGCTGTTTAATCGGTGCGCTCCAGACCTAAGCGACCCGCCCAAGCCGGAACGGGGCACTCAACAGCCGCGCTGGAAGCATAACCACTGCCCAGACCAGGGCAAGCGCACCATGTATTGCGATCCCAAGCAGGCGGAATGGCAGCAGGAAAAGCCACACAAACGGATACAGGATCAGGGCAAACAGCGCCAGTGGCCAGCAGAACACGAAGAGCAGGCACCAGAGAAGGAAGGTGAACATGGGAAACCTCTCTGCTGATAGTGTACGAGAATCTATCGGGAAATGTTCCGCCGTGGCTCTCAGCCCTCAGCTCTCAGAAGCGGCTAAGTGCTTCTGCAGAAATTGCAGACTCCGCATTCCGGCGTCGCGCCAGATGTCATTGTCAAAGCCGTGGCCTACGCCGGGATAGATTTTCATCTCGTACGGAATACCTTTCTTCTCGAGTATGTTCTGCAGATCATAAGCTTCCTGGACCGGAACGACCGCGTCCGCCTCGCCGTGAAGGATGAGAGTTGGGCAGAGGCGACGCATGAAGAATTTCACTTCTTTCGGCAATCCTCCAAAGAACTCGACCACCACCTTCACCCGCGAATCGACCGCCGCGACAGAGAGCGCCAGATATGCACCGAGAGAAAAGCCCAGGAGACCGATGCGATCTCCATCGACGCGCGGATCTGCTGCCACGTGGCCAATGGCATCCCAGACCGTCTTTCCCCAGGCGGGAAAGTTGCGGAAGATGGTTGGCTTGTCGTAAGCCTCTACGGTCTCGGTACGATCAAAATAATGCAGGACGAAGACGGCAAAGCCTTGCGCGGCGAGCATACTGGCGGGTTGCTCCATGCCGGAGACGCCGCCGCCGGAACCGTAAAGCGCGATGACGGCGGGCAGAGGGCTGCCGCTGGATTCCGGCAAGTAGGCGTTGAGGCGGATGGATTTGCCGCCGCTCTCGAAGGTAGTCTGCGATTGTGCGATTGGCGGCATTGCGAAATTGCAGCGGGTTTCGGTCGGGTGGTCACACACTAGGAGGCGCGGCAAGCCGCGTCTCTTACGGCGATGCTTCCAGAGTCTCCCCCGCTTTCTGCGCCAGTTCTCGTAGGGACTCTTCATATGGGGCGCGGGCAATTCCACGCTCAGTGATGATCGCGGTGACGTATTTTGCGGGGGTTACGTCGAAGGCCGGATTCTCAACTTCGACGCCGTCCGGCACCATCTGTTTACCCGCGATGTGGGTCACTTCTCTTGCATCGCGCTGCTCGATCGGAATCTTGCTGCCGTCGGGCGTTTCGAGATCGACGGTCGAGATCGGCGCCGCCACGTAAAACGGAATGCCGTGCTCTTTGGCGAGGACTGCGACTGTGTAGGTGCCGATCTTGTTGGCCACGTCTCCGTTGGCGGCGATGCGATCAGCTCCCACCACGACAGCCCCGATCTTTCCTTGTTTCATCATGGCTCCGGCCATGTTGTCGGAGATGACAGTCGTTGGGATGCCGTCTTTCATTAATTCCCATGCGGTCAGGCGCGAGCCTTGCAGGAAAGGACGAGTCTCGTCGGCATAAACGTGAATCTTCTTGCCTTGCTCGACGGCAGCGCGGATAACGCCTAGCGCAGTGCCATAACCAGCCGTTGCCAGCGCTCCGGCATTGCAGTGCGTGAGCACTCCGCCGGTCGCGGGCATGAGGGTGGCCCCGTGGCGCCCCATGGCCTGGTTGGCGGCGATGTCTTCGGCGTGCATGCGCTGAGATTCCACGATCAATGCCTGCTTGATCTGCGGGATGGAGTGGGTGCGGAGGGTTTCATATTTCTCCTGCATGCGGCGTATCGCCCAGAATAGATTGACCGCGGTCGGGCGCGTTTGCCGGATGGCCTCGCAGATCTGGTCGAAATCCTTCTTGAGGTCGGCGCCATTCTCGGCTTTGGAGTTCTTCACGCCAAGCGCGATGCCCATGGCAGCGGCAACGCCAATGGCAGGAGCACCGCGCACCACCATGTTACGGATGACGTCGGCAACCTGCTGATGCGTAACGCAGGTCACGTACACTTCTTCGGTCGGCAGCTTCGTCTGGTCGATGAAGCGAACGCCTTTTTCGGTCCATTCCAGGGTTTGGATCATTTGGATCATAAGGTTGTGAGGGTTGAAACCTGTCTAACCACTGATTTCAGACTGCATGGAACTGAGCTTCTAAGACTAACGGATGATCGGTACCTGCGGCGCGGCATCTTCCGACAGCATCCCGCGGATTCGTGGATCGTTTGCCACCTCGATCGCCCGCTTGTATGGGCGGAAGCCGCACTTCATGTAGAAACTCAGCGCCGCCGGGCCGTCCAGCGTGCAGGTATGCAGCCACACCCGCGCCACGGAGCCGTCCCACGCCCGGTTCAGCAACTTCGCCATGAAGGGGCGGCCAAGGCCCTTGCCGATCATTTCCGGCAGCAACGCGAAGTTTGTAATTTCCACGTTCGGAGGTTCCGAACGGTCCAGTTCCGCCAGCCCGATCTCGGCTCCTTCACGTTCGCCGACAAACAGCTCCGTGGTAGATCGGTTCAGGATCGCTGCGAGTTGCTCGTCCGTGATCTCCAGACGGCTGAACCACAACCAACGCGCGCCCGCCCGCCGGTACAGCGCGCGATACCAGTCGAGGCCAGGATTGTGGACGTGCCGCAAGCGCACTCCGCTTGATGAATCGTCCGGTGCGGGCCGATCGCGCATCTCGAGATAGGTCACTACCGACGCGATTTTCCCCGGAGCCAAGTCTGTATGTCCGTCGGGAATCATTGGGCGGCGTTCGATTTCCGTTGCTCCAAGTGCTGCCGGCGCACATCGCTGGCGGTAAAAACCGCAATGAAGGGAGCCGGAGTTGCAGCGTTCTCCACGTTCTTTCGGCCCCCCGCTTCCTGTCGCTCGACGAGGCACATCACCCCGACGATCTTGAATCCGAGTTCACGGGCTGCTTCGATGGCCTGCACGGTGGAGGAACCAGAGGTGCAAACATCGTCCACGATCACCACGCGCGCGCCCTTCTCGGCGAAACCTTCGATGCGGCGGCCGGTGCCGTGCTCTTTTTCCGCTTTGCGCACCAGGAATCCGTGCATCGTGCCGCTGGTGACGGCGACCGCCACGACGATCGGATCGGCACCCATGGTGAGACCGCCAATCGCGTCAGGTTCCCATCCCTGTTCGCGGATCTCCTCCAGAAACACCTGGCCGGTGAGTTGCGCGCCGCGACCGTCGAGAGTGGTGGTGCGGCAGTCGATGTAGTAGTCGCTGGTCGAGCCCGACGACAGCTTGAACTCGCCCAGGCGGAAGGATTTCTTGGCGAGGAGTTCCAGTAGTTCCTGGCGAGCGGTGGACATGAATTTTCTACGATAACAGAGAACGGCTACTCGTTTCTCGTTGCCAGTTGTCTGGTCAGTTTCACCAAAATCGACAACAAAGAGTCTACTGACTCAGCCTTTCCAAATGCCGGAAGCCGCTGGTGGCGACGAAGATGATCGTGATGATGGTCCCGTTGTAGGCGGCGTGCACCAGGAACGAGGCGGCCAGCGAGTTTGTCTTTTCTCGAACCACGGCGAGCACTACGCCGACTACAAATATCAGCAGGACCGAAGCCCAGGCACCGCCGTACTGGGCGGCATGCATCAGCGCAAACGGAAGTGCAGTAGCCACAATCGCAGCCATCACACCCAAGCGGCGCTTCACAACAGGGTACAGAAACCCGCGAAAGAACAACTCCTCCATGAGAGGGCCCAGTGTGATGCTGAAAGCCGCAATCAGGAGAAGACTATAAGGGCGCTTGAGGAGGGCCTCAAAGGGCGTGTCTTTCGGAAACGGAAGGAAGCGCTCAACCAGCAGAAAAACCGCTTGCATCAGGACGCCACCGACAAGGTAGATCCAAAGGCTGGCGGGCCAATGCCAATGAATGGCGTCCCAAAAACGCGACTGGCGTCGCTCCCGGGTCACGAGAATGTACATGTAGCCGAGCAGGACCAGATAGGCAGCCATCTGCCCGATCATCAGGAGTTCGGGTTGAGCGTTGAGGTGGTTCAGGCGGTCACGAAAAGTGGACCCCGAGACAACTACGGCAAGCACCACAACCGTGACAAACAGGGCGATCACGGCGATGAGAAGTACCCGCAGGACGTCCCACCCGCTCCAGGCCGGGTCGCGGGGTGGAGAAGGCGGGGATTCTACGGGCGGGCCGAGCACCGGTTCCGCATCGGGGCTGTGAGTCTCCGAGATTGCTTCCGGGTTTTCGGGGAAAGAATTCAATGCACGTCCTATGCGCTGATCGTGTTGACGCCCGGCTTCGCGCCATTAAAGTATGAGGCCAGCGCCTGCCCGGTATACGACTTCTTCACCCGGGCGACTTGTTCCGGCGTGCCCTGGGCTACGATGCGGCCGCCCTCTTCGCCGCCTTCCGGACCGAGGTCGAGGATCCAGTCGGCGTTGCGGATCACGTCCAGGTTGTGTTCGATGATGATGACCGTGTTGCCAAGATCGGTAAGCCGGTGCAGGACGTCGAGCAACTTGCGCACATCGTCGAAATGCAGTCCCGTGGTCGGCTCATCCAGCAGATAGAGAGTTTTTCCCGTCTGACGTTTACTGAGTTCGCGGGCCAGCTTGATACGTTGCGCTTCTCCGCCCGAAAGAGTAACGGCAGACTGGCCGAGGTGAATATACCCCAGGCCGACATCCACCAGGGTTTGCAGCTTCTGCTTCACCTGCGGAATGTTTTCCAGCGTCTGGAGCGCGTCGGAAACGGGCGTTTCGAGCAGGTCGGCGATTGAGTAGCCGTTGTAGCGTACGGTCAATGTCTCGTGATTGTAACGGCGGCCGCCGCAGACCTCGCATTGTACGTACACATCGGGGAGGAAATTCATCTCGATGCGGCGCTGGCCTTCTCCCTGGCAGGCCTCGCAGCGCCCGCCGGAAACGTTGAAGGAGAAGCGTCCTGGCTTGTATCCGCGCTCGCGCGATTCAGGCAGCATGGCATAAAGGTCGCGAATCTGCGCGAAGATACCGGTGTAGGTGGCGGGGTTCGAGCGCGGCGTGCGGCCGATGGGCGACTGGTCGATGCGGATGACCTTGTCCACCAACTCCGATCCGCCGATGGACTTGTGGATGCCGGGCTCCTCGCGCGACCGGTAAAGCTGCTTCGCCAGGGCACGGTAGAGGATGTCATTGACCAGAGTGGACTTGCCGGAACCTGAGACGCCGGTCACCACCGTCATCACGCCCAGGGGGAACACAACGTCGAGATTCTTGAGGTTGTTCTCGCGAGCGCCGAGTACGGTGATCGCCTTGCCGTTCGGGACGCGGCGCTCGGACAGCATGGCAATGTGCTGGCGCCCGGAAATATAGGCTCCGGTTAAAGAGCCCGGGGATTCCATGATTTGCGCGGGAGTTCCGCAGGCGACCAACTCACCGCCGTGGCGACCGGCGCCGGGACCGAGGTCGATCACATAGTCGGCGCGGCGGATGGTCTCTTCGTCGTGCTCGACCACCAGGACGGTGTTGCCGAGGTCGCGCAGGTTTTCGAGCGCGGCCAGCAGGCGGCCGTTGTCGCGATGGTGCAGGCCGATGGAAGGCTCGTCCAGCACGTAGAGCACGCCGCGCAGCTTGGAGCCAATTTGTGTGGCGAGGCGGATGCGCTGCCCTTCTCCACCGGAGAGAGTGGCGGCCGAGCGGTCGAGCGAGATGTAGCCCAGCCCCACTTCGTGCAGGAACTGCAGGCGCTCGGCGATCTCGTGCACGATCCGGCCGGCGATGGTTTCTTCCCTGCCCGTCAGCTTGATTTTTTGGGCCGTTTCGACGGAGCGGGACACGGGCAGCGCCGTGAAATCGGCAATCGACATCCCATTCACCTTCACGGCCAGGCTTTCGGGGCGCAGGCGCTTGCCATGACACACCGGACATTGTGTGGCCGACATGAAGTCGAGCAGGTATTCGCGGTAATTGTCGGAAGTGGAGGCCTCCAGATTTTGCTTCAAATAGCCAATCACGCCGAGAAATCCGGTCTTACCGCGGCGTTCCGGTTCGCCATAAAGCAGGAGGTTCTGGATCTTGTCGGGAAATTTCTCGAAAGGCGTGCTCAGGTCGAAACCGTAGGCCTCGGCGACCAACCGCAGGCCATGCACTAGATTCTGCGACGACGAACCGGGGCCAAGGCCGCCATCGAGCAGGGGCTTCGCCCAGTCCACGATCACCTTGGCGGGGTCAAAGTCGTAGCGGCTTCCCAGACCATGGCACTCAGGACAGGCTCCATACGAGCTGTTGAAGGAAAACGAGCGCGGCTCGAGTTGCGGGACGTTGATGCCGCAATCGGGGCAGGCGAGGCGCGAGGAATACAGAGTCTCGTCGCCGCTCACGACCGCCACCAGAACCAGGCCGCCTCCCAGTTTCATCGCCAGTCCAACGGAGAGTTCGAGGCGGTGCTCGATTCCAGGCTTGACCAGCAGGCGGTCAATGACGACTTCGATGGTGTGATTCTTGCGTTTGTCGAGCTTCAGGTCATCTTCCAGGTTGACCAGTTCGCCGTCCACGCGGGCGCGGGTAAAGCCGTGCTGGACGAGTTTCTCCATCTCTTTCTTGAACTCACCTTTACGACCGCGAACGATGGGCGCCATGATCATGACACGGTCATCAGGCGTGAGCGCCATCACGCGCTGCACAATCTGCTCGGCAGACTGCCGGGTGATGGGCTTGCCGCAACTCGGGCAGTGCGGCACTCCAATGGAGGAATAGAGCAGGCGCAGGTAATCGTAAATCTCGGTGATGGTGCCGACGGTGGAGCGCGGGCTGCGGCTGGTGGTCTTCTGCTCGATGGAGATGGCGGGACTCAGGCCGTCAATGGCATCCACATCGGGGCGCTCCATCTGATCGAGGAACTGGCGCGCGTAGGCGGAGAGCGTTTCGACGTAGCGGCGCTGGCCTTCGGCGTAAATCGTGTCGAAGGCAAGCGAAGACTTGCCCGAGCCGCTTAACCCGGTGATCACCGTGAGGGTGTTGCGGGGGATCTCGACGTCAATATTTTTCAAATTGTGCTGGCGCGCGCCCCGCACAGAGATCTTTGTAATTGCCATCAGACGCAAGAATATTGGACTTCCGTAATGTGGACGGTCCCCCAGAAATGTTGGAGAGTGAAATTACGCAGTTCGACTCCCGTATCTTATTTGCTAACAGAAGCGGGCGTCAAACGCGGATAAAGTAAGAAATTTGGGGCCGCAGCAGAAAATGCGGCCGCCGGCAAGGTGTCAGGCGTGACCGCTCTTCTTATTGCTCTTCTAGTGTTTGCTACGGCGATTACCTGTGTTGCCCTGGGAGTGTTCGGGGCCTATCTTGCCGTCACCGGCCTGTTGGCTGCTTTCAACCCGTCCCGCCTGTCTTCTGTCCCGGTTCCGGCTCTTGTACCACGGCAGAGCCACGCAAGCGGCGACTAAGCGGCCCGAACTTCCCTGCCCTCACGCCTGAGCATGAACTGTTTCCCAGCCGCGAGCTTCGTTGCGCTTATTCGGGTGGGTCCTGAGGAACGTTGTTCTGTGGCTGCTGCGGCATCGACTTGCGCAGCATCTCCATAATCTGCTGGGGATTCTTGGGACCTGCATTGGGCTGCGACGGATCCGGTGTCGGCTGGACTGAGTTATTGGCATCCGGCAGTACCGGCTGCCCGGGCTGTCCCAGCTGTCCTGGGGCCGACTCCTCGTCGTCTTTGTCTTCAGCATCCTCGGAATCATCGGCGCTGTCGTCGGCGTTTGCCATTACCGGCGACCCCATCGGCGGTGGAACGAACCCGGTGCGGACCGGAGGCTGGTAAACCTCGGCCGTCTGGGTCACCGCCGCGATTGCGCCCCCGGTCCTTGCCGTGAGCATCAGACTCGTCAGGGCGGCCGGATCGGTGACGGAGCCGACCATTACGTAGTTGAAAGAGCTGCCGTTAAGCAGACTGGCGAGCACGTCGCGCGCCGGCGCCGGGCCGAGCCGGGCCACCACTCGCTCGTTGGCGTTCGCCGGGACGTCAATCGAAGCCCCTGTGGCCTTATGCACTTCGCGCAGGATGTCGCCCAAAGTGGAATTCTCGGCGATGATGGTCAACGATCCGTTTTGATAGCTGACCTGCGGGGGGGATGCCGGAAGCTGGTCCAAAGAAACCGGGGCGACCGGGCCGCTCGGCTGGGTGGGCAATACGCCTTTTTGCTGCTGCCCATGGGGGCGCATGGGATGAAAGTCACCGCTGGGAAAACGGCTCTGGGCAAGGAGGGCGGGCGCTACCACCAGAATGCCTAACCAAACAACTGCCCACTTGCCTCTATGAGTCATTGCTACCCCCATTTTTCGCGCCAGAAGCCGGTTCAGCGGCGGTCGCAGCCTGGCTAGATTCTAGCACTGCTTTAAAGAACGATTGTGGGGGTTATTTCTTGCGTTTCTGGTCCTCTGGCTTGCCCGGCTTGTAAGACGCACCTCCGGCAAGCTTTACATCCCCCGCGGGCTCGCGGGCGTCGTAAAATGCTGGTAGAGGCGGGGCGTGAAAGATCATTTGTTTTCCGCAGATGGTTACCGGCAGTACTGGCATGGCTTACTGCTGGGCGTCCTGATCGGGATGGCTCCGGCAGCGGGGGGGCAAACCTGCCAGAGTGCTGCCGACATGGATGCCGCCACTCGCACTGTCCTGGAGAGCACCGGCAGGCGGTATTTCGACCTGGCGGCGCGGGGGGACACGGCTGCCCTGCAACAGAATTCCATTCCCGCGGTCGCCGCCAGCTTCGCCGGCATCGAAGCCGCCGTGAAAGACAACCAGGCCGTGTTTTCGGGAGCACAGGCAACCGTCCGACCACCCTACCTCCTGACGGCGGATGGCAACGAACCGCTGGCCCGTGCCGAGTTTCTATGTGGAGTGTTCGGAAAAACGGGCCAGACCACCGACAGCGCTGTGTTCGTTTTCAACAATCTGCCGGCTGGCAAGTATGGACTGGCCATTCTGGACGTGAAGGGTAGCCCGGATTCGCGGACGCTGACGCTGATCCTGCAGCCCATCGGGCCAGACTGGAAGCTAGCCGGCTTCTACGCGAAACAAGCGCAACTCGGTGGACACGACGGCACCTGGTTCGCACAGCGCGCGCGGGAGTTCAAGACCAAGGGGCAGAACCGGAATGCGTGGCTGTACTACCAGCAAGCAATTGCTCTGAGCTCTCCCGTGGACTTCATGAGCACGCTGGGTACCGACAAGCTCTACGATGAGGCGCAAGCGGTTCAACTCAGCGACCTTCCGTTGAACGGACAAACCATAGACCTGGCCGCGGGAGGCAAGACTTACAAGTTGACCACGGTATTTCCCCTGATAGTGGGGAACGATCTCGATCTGCTGGTCAAGTACCAGGCGGCTGACGTCTCCAACACGGGCCAGTGTTTCCAGGAAAACACCGCAGTCGCAAAGGCCCTGGTGGTAAAGTTTCCAGAATTTCGCGACGCCTTTGCCGGAGTTGTCACGCGGGCAGTGGAACCTGCGGGACGGGACTATGGGTCGCTGCTGTTGATGAAGGATATCAAGTAGTTTCTGGTTGCTGGTTTCTAGTTGCTTGTTCTCGCTGCGAGCCGCATTGGTCGAACCCCGATCAGCAAAACTGGAAACTAGAAACCAGGTACTGCTTCTTCCAGCCTGCACTCTTCCGGCGCCTTGTCCGCTCTGAGGCCCATAAACACTGGCGCTCGCAGCTTCATTCCGCCTTCGGCGGTTTCGTGGGTCCACTCGGAGAACTTGATTTCCGCGACCAATTTAGGCCGTACGAAGTGCACCTTCTTCAAGCCGCCGATTTCACCGTGGAGCGGATTGGTCTTCGTTTCGAGCGATTGCAGCCGTTCGAATATTTCCTTCAGACTCTTTTCATCGAAACCAGTGCCGGCCTGGCCCACGTGGATCAAGCGGCTCTTTTTGTCATAGAGGCCGAGTACCAGCGAACCGAAATATTGCCGGCTGCCTTCGGGATCGGTGTAGCCGCCGATCACGCACTCCTGGCGTTGGGTGATCTTGATCTTGAGCCATTCGCGCGAGCGTTTCTCCTCGTAGAGGCTTTTGCGCTTCTTGGCGACAATGCCCTCCAGCCCCCGCTGTTTTGCGGCTTCGAAAAGCGCCAAACCCTTTTCCGGGTAGTGATCGGAAAAATGAACCACCGGGCTGTTTTCGACCAGCGTCTCCAGCAACTGCTTGCGCTCTTCGAGCTTCACGCGGCGCAAATCGTATCCGTCGACGTAGATGAGATCGAAAGCGTAGTAGATGACCGGGACTCCCTGCCGCCCGGGCAAACGCGGTTTGCCGGGACGGAAGCCGGTGCGCTGCTGCATCAGGCTGAACGATGGACGCCCCTGCTCGTCGAGCGCCACGACTTCGCCGTCGACAACGGCACGCTTCGCCTTAATAAATTTTGGCATGTCGCGCAGTTCGGGATACTGCGCGGTCAGGTCATTCTGGTTCCGCGAAACGAGCCGCACGCCACCATCGTCGATGAACGCCACGGCCCGGTATCCGTCCCACTTGATTTCGAACAGCCAGTTGGGATCGTCGAAGGGCCGTTCGACGGCCGTCGCCAGCATCGGCTGGATTGTTCTCGGCATCGACCTTGGGACTGCACCCGCCAACCCCTTTACCACGGAGGGCACAGCGGACACAGAGGATTTGGCACTTTTTGTTCTTGTCTTATCGGCCACACTGTCCGCCGCTGAAGTTCGTTTTGATTTTCCGCGCTTGCCTTTCCCTGTGTCCCCCGTGCCCTCCGTGGTTAAAGCCTTTTTCCTGCGATCTGCCTTGGCCACCGCATCCGCCAGCCAGGCCGCTTTCAGCTTTCCGCGGGTCGCAGGACGGCTGCTCGTCCACTCTTCGGATTCTTCATCGCCGGAAATCTGCCGCATGGTGCGACCGGACAGAACCGACGTATCGTATTTCTCGATGTCGAATCCCGGCACGGCATCAGCATCCTTCTTCTTGATCAAGAGCCACTCGTTGCCTTTGCTTCCCGGGCGCCGCCCCTTGATGTGCACGAGCGCGAAGTCTCCGTTCAGCCGCGTCCCTTTCAGACGGAACTTCAGATCGCCTTTCGAGAGCATGGCGGCGGCTTCTCTGTCGGTACTGGGAACGTACTCGCCGTTTACTGGTACCGTGGATAGCGGCTCCCACGTGCCCACCTCCCACACCATCACTGTGCCGGCGCCGTAGTTGCCCTCGGGGATTGTGCCTTCGAAGTCAAAGTAGGAAACCGGATGATCTTCGACCTGCATGGCCAGGCGCTTGTCGGCGGGGTCCAGCGACGGGCCCTTGGGAACGGCCCAGGATTTCAGCACGCCATCCATCTCGAGTCGGAAGTCGTAGTGGAGGCGGGTGGCGGCGTGGCGCTGGACGACAAAACGGTGCTTGGACTTCTTCTCAACTTTCGGTGGAGGCTCGGGAGTGTCTTCGAAGCGCCGTTTTCGTTTGTATTCTTCGAGCGGCATGGAAACCATTGTAGTTTCTAGTTGCTAGTTCTCGCTGGCTGCGGCTTCGCACGATCCGGAAACTGATGTTGCCCAGTACCACGACGAACTGGGAACTACGAATCCTAAGTCCCTGTAAACTTTCTTTCGCATGAGTCGCGAATACCCCGACAATCCGCTGATCGGCGTGGGTGCCGTCATCATTCAGGACAATCGCGTCCTGCTGGTTCGGCGCGGCCAGCCGCCGTTGCTCGGTGAGTGGTCGCTGCCGGGTGGCGTCCTGGAATGCGGAGAGACGCTGCGCGAGGCAACGGTTCGCGAGGCCAGGGAAGAAACCGGCCTAGTGGTAGAAACCGGCGAGATGCTGGGCGTGTACGAGCGCGTCATCCGCGCGGACCACGGACGCGTCCGTTATCACTACGTATTGATCGATTTCCTCTGCCGCACAGCGACAGGCGACCTTCAGGCGGCCAGCGATGCCGCCGACGTCCGCTGGTTCACTCGTGAAGAATTACCCGCCCTGAAGCTCTCCGCGGACACCCTGGAAGTGATCCACAAAGGGCTTCAGGCGGCGGTCAACCAGTAATTCAGTTCGCGAGCGCCTCCGCGAGAACTCTCGTTTCGAGCCCCTTCGTCTGCGCGGTTGTCCACTGGGCCGTGAATTCCAGGTTGCGCTTCTGCGCGTGGATCCACAGGTGCCAGCCCCAGCGGGAAGCAAGTTTCTCCTCGATCGCGTGGGGCAGCAGCTTTCCGACGCCCGGCAGCCAGTTCGGATTCCAGAACATCACTTCGGTTTTTACATTCTGAAACTGGTGGAACATCTCCGCCGCCGACTCTCGCGAGAAAACCTGCGACAGCGGATTGTCGGGACCGTCCGTGTTCCGGTTGAGCATGTTCTGCATGTCCAGGTACGAGCCGGGATCCTGCTTGATGAGTTCGGCATGCCGCTTCAGTTCCTCTTCCGGCTCATGCCAGATCATCTTCGCCACTTTCAAACCGGCCTGGGTCCGGAGCATCTGCGCCCGCAAGCGGCGAACAACCCGGAGATTGACCTGATAGTTGAAGGAGTCGCGGTAGTACAGCATGATCTTGGCGCGGCCTCCGGGACCCAGCACACGATGCACTTCCCGGATCGTCCGCGCTGTGTCGGGGGTGTGATGAAGCACACCGTGGGAGTACACCAGATCAAATGAATCGTCGCCGAACGGCAGGTTCTCGGCGTCGCCCTGAACGAAACGTCCTTTCAATCCAGCCAGCTGAAAACGGCGCTGCGTAATGCTGACCGCCGCATTGGTCAGATCAACCGCGGTGTAGTGCGCCCCGGCGCGCGCGAAACGCTCGGCTTCACTGCCACACCCGCAGCCGATCTCCAGCACGCGCAAGCCTCTCGTTTTTTCGAAGCACACGGCTTTGTGCAGGCTCGGGTGCACGGTGTATCGGTGCTCGTCGAGGGTCTGGTAGAAAGCGGCTGTGCCGGGCGCTTCTTCCGTAAACCACGAGTCGCACGGTGAGCCCTGCCAGAAGGTCTGGACTTGTTTCTTGAAGCCTAGTGAACAGCTGGGAATCTCCTCCGCCGCCCGAACTTTGGGACGGTTGGTGGATTCCAAAGCTAAGGTTCCTCCCCTGAGTACCTGCATGATGCGCCCCATTTCCACGGACTAAAGTCCGAATTGGATTTATGGGGACGCATCATGATCCCTGCCAACCGCCCGGTCAAGGGTTATTGCGCGGCCTAATCCGCCATCTTGGTCACGTGTACCGGGTAGCCGGTCTTCGGCAACAGAGACGTCAGTTTGAACACCTTGTAACCATCGCCACTGATTTCGGTTTGACGATAGACGCCGGGCTCGGTGTCTGCCGTCTCATGACGGCCCTGGAGATTGTCGAGAAACTTCTGCGCCTGCCTGGTGCTGACTTCGGCATCCTTGGCGCGAGTTACCACCGCTTCCGTCGCGTAAGAACGCACCAGCTTGGGCCAGTATTTCTGCAACAGCTGCGTGCTCGCGAAAATGTCGGCCCAGACGACCTCGCCGTTCACCGCAACCACTACGCCAACCGCATTCCTGTCGCGCAACTGGCGGATGACACTTTCGTAGTCCCGACGGAGGGGCTCCGCGACGGAATCCACCCTCTTCAGGACCTCGCGGTTGTTGATCACGCCGGAGTAGGAGGTTTCTGCGTTGACCATGGGGGCAGCTCCGGTTACCGTCACTGCCTCCGACGCCCCGCTCTGCGACTTGCGAACCTCGTCCCACACCTGCTGCTGGTTCTTCGCATCCATCGCCTTGCTTCTCACTGCTGGAGCCGCGAACAGAGCGACCCGGTCGGAGTTTGAGGTGTTGAACTCGTTTCTCCCGTTTGCCGCCACCCAGCGTCCGGGCTCAACGCAAAAAACACTCAGATCCACGGGATCGCTCTCGGCAGGCACGATGCGGTCTTTGCCGATGACCCGATCCTGTTTGCCGCCGGTGACAATCTCTCCGGCAAGCAGCAGAAGCGGATGTCTGGAATTGTTAACCAGCACCAGCCGGTTGACCTCAGCATCGCGCACCGGACGAGGAATAGGCTGGCTGCCCGGACGGCGGCGGATCAAACCCTGCGCCTGTCCGGCTTCAGCTACCGCCACCTCGCCCGATTTCAGACCTTCATCAAGAGTGAGAAATTCTTCCGTGTCATAGGACTTACTTGCCACCACGGGAAAGACAGTAAGGTTGCCACTACGGATCGGAGTAAGCAGCGAGTAACCCGACCCTTGCGAAACTTCGCCGGCACGCCCCTGACTCGGAATGACCACGGCCGCCAGCACTAACAAAGCGATTCCTGCAAGCACCACGACTATCCGCATAGAGATCCTCCGGGCAGGGAAGCGCTCAGTCCCTGTATGTTTTCCCCCAGTACAGGTCTTCCAGGAGGGGCTTCCCTGCCCCATAACCGGAGAACGTACGAATTCCCGGTGCTTGCGTCAAAAAATTGCTAGCATTCGATGAGAGCGCATGCCAGGATCGGCACAAACCGGCCAGCGAGAAGACCTCGTCTCCAATGTCTACGAGCGCAGCGGAGCCGCCGCCTACGGAGTGGCGACGGAGCAATTTGCTGCGATCCTGAATGAGATCCGGCTGAAGTACGCTCCGCAGGCCTCGGGTCGCGAAGCAGAGGATTTCTGTTCGGCGCTGCGCCTTGAGGACCTGGCCCTGGCGCGAGCCTGCGCGGCGGGGAACGAACGCGCGTGGCAGGACTTCATCAGCCGCTATCAGCATAAGCTGCGCAGCATGGCGCTGCACATCACGCGGGACGGAGCGCACGCCGCGGAACTGGCCGATTCCCTGTTTGCCGATCTGTATGGCGTCAACACGCGGGACGGAGTGCGCAAATCGAAGCTGATTTTTTACACCGGACGCGGATCACTCGAAGGCTGGCTGCGCACGGTGATGGCGCAGGAGTTCATCAATCGCTACCGCAAACAGAAACGCACGGTCAGTCTTGAGGAGCAGGAAGAGGCAGGCACGCAGTTTGTTGCGGCCGACCCGGCGCCTTCATGCGCTTCGGACCAGCGCGTGGAAGCCGCCACCGACCAGGCCCTGGCGGAGCTGTCCGCCGAGGACCGTTACGTTCTGGCGGCTTATTTTCTGGATGGCCGCACGCTGGCCGAAATCGCCCGCGCCCTGGGGCTTCATGAGTCGAGCATCAGCCGGCGGCTGGACCGGGTTTCCACCGCACTCCGGAAGAGAATTCTGGCGGGCCTGCGGGAACGCGGGTTGAGCCACGCCCAGGCCACTGAAGCTTTGGATACCGACGTGCGCGATCTGCAGGTAGATTTGCGTGCCAGGTTGACGCAAGATTCGGGTCCAAAAGCGTTCCCTGGGAGAAATGCCCCCGCCAAAGAGAAAGGGGGCGACGGTAGCCATGCCTGAGGTCCCAAAAATCGTGCAAGCCCGCCTGCGGGCCGGAGCTTTATCCACGGGGCATCCCGATCCCGACCTGCTCACGGCTTTTGCCGAGCAGACGCTGTCGGCGGCGGAGCGGGAAGGCGTCTTGCAGCATCTGGCGGTCTGCGGAGATTGCCGCGAGGTGATTGCGATCGCGCTGCCCGCGAGTGAGAGTGTGTTTGTCCCGCAAGGGGCACCGGAAGAAGAGGAAGCCGCGGCGACGGTTCGGCAACCCAGGCCGCGAATGAACTGGTTCGGATGGCTTGGCCTGCGCGGGGCAGCGCTGGCGGCCGGAGTTTTGGTCGTGGCCTCGGTGCTGATACTACGTCCGGGGAAGCAGCCACAGCCCAGAGTTGAGAGCACGGTTGCAAGCGTGAATAGTCAGGCGGAGCAGGTCGTGGCGGAACCGGCCTCCGCAAAGCCTGCTGGCCCCTCCGTTGAACCGCGTTTGACCGCCACCGTCAAGCCTGAAGAGTTGCGCTTAAGCAACAATGAAGCCGGCCGGGCCAAGCTGGATTCTCCATTCTCAAGAGAATCAAGAATCGCACCTGCGCGGGAACCAGCGGAATTGGCAAAGATGCAGCCGGGTGCCGCGCTCCGAGACAGGAAGCGGGCCGACCGGAGCGAGGCCGACAAGTTGGCGCCGATGGCGGCCGCACCGGCAGTGTCAGGTGCAGTATCCGGAGGCTCAGTTTCCGAAGTCGCAGGGGTATCGCCGGCAGCAGTCCAGCAAGCGCCTCCGGCGAACGCAGAAGCGGTAACCGCTCGTGCGGCGACTGAAGCCGTGGAAGTCAGCGGAGCCTCGCCGGTGGTGGAAACGAAGGACTCCGCCGCAAGCCAGAACGTTGGCCTGCTGGCGCGCAATATGGAAACTCTCCCCATCGAAAAGGCAAAAGCTCCGGTCCCGAGTCCGGCGGAGAAGGCCGCTACAGCCTCCAGAACCAAGAAGCAAGCGGTGGGCGCATCGTCGAATTACGCGGTCGCAGATGAGGTTTCGGCGCGGGCTCTTGCGGCGACGTGGCAACTTTCGGGAGGCACGCTCCAGCGCTCTTTGGATGCCGGCGCGAGCTGGCAAACGGTTCTGCGCGCGGACCATCCTCTGCTCTGCCACTCCGCTCGCGGTCCTGACATCTGGGCCGCTGGACAAGCCGGGACGGTATTTCATTCCAGCGATGGCGGCGTGACCTGGACCGAGTTGCATCCCGCAGTGATGGATCAATTGCTCACTGCTGACATCACGGGCATCGCATTCCAGAAGCCCGGCGAAGCGGTGCTCACCAGCGGCGGCGAGTCCTGGATCACCATGGACAACGGCAAGACCTGGACAAAGAAGTGATCCGATCGCGCCTGGCTACTGCCTTGCTCCTGGTCTCCGTCGCTTTCGCTCAAAAAGCCGGAGAGCCGATTCGTCCGGAATGGTGCCGCCAATTGCCGCGTCCGGAGTACAAGACGCTGGAGCGCGTCCTGGGCGATGAGGCGTGGTTTGAGGTCTACCAGATTCGGCCCGGCGTCTTCGCGATCTACGAGCCGAAGCAGTTTGAGGAAGTCATTTCCTATCTCATCCTCGGCGGCAAGCGCGCGGTTCTCTTTGATACCGGACTGGGAGTCGGCAGAATCAGCACAGTCGTTGCCAGGCTCACCCCGCTCCCCATCACGGTCATCAATTCCCATTCGCACTTCGATCACGTTGGGGGCAACGCGGAGTTCAAAGAGATCTGGAATCGCGACCTGCCCTACACGCGCCGCAACATGCGCGGCGAACGCAACATTTACTCCCGCGATGCGCTTGCCGCCGAGCGGCTCTGCGGAACGCTGCCGCCGGGCGTAACTGAGGGCTCTTACAAAATCCGCCCCTGGACGAGCCATCATTCCCTGCGCAACGGTGAACGCCTCGATCTTGGCGGCCGCTGGTTGGAAGTGATCTTCACTCCCGGCCATACTCCAGATTCCCTTTCGCTGCTCGATCGGACGAACGGCCTGCTCTTCACTGGCGACACGTTTTATCCGGGGCCGATTTACCTTTTTGTTCCGGAGACCGATTTCGCCGCCTACGCCCGATCGGTCGTGCGACTGGCCGCACTCGAACCTCGCATCAAGCTGCTCCTCCCCGCGCACAACGTCCCCGTCGCCGATCCCATCAACCTCAAGAAACTGGCTGCCGCCGTCGAACAAGTGAACAGCGGCCAGGCAAAGGGGCAGGTAACCGAGGGCCATCGCGAATACCAGTTTGATGGCTTTTCATTATTACTATCAATCAGATAGCGGCCCGATTTGCCCGGCGCGGACGATTACTTCTGGTGTCCGCTCTAGCGGTACCGTTTTGCATGATGACATTACGTAAGTGACATTTACAGTCGGGCCAATCGGACATAGGATGTCCATGTTTGGCAGTTCTGGGGGAGGGCTGCCGAAGGCGTCCTGAGCGTTCATTCGCTCTGGGCGCTTTTTTTATTTGCCGGTCAACACGCGGACGGGCGAACTAACCGGATAGATATCCAGCCAACGCTGGAGAACACTCTTCCCCGCACCGTTATCCGCCGCGGCGGCCGAAGGCAGCAGGTCTTATCCACTTCCGCGATGGGCCTCTCGCGAAGGCCGCATTCAGTTCCTCGATCGCCGGGCAAGAAGTGGGAAGAGATACCCAGTCGTTCCTACAGCAAACGATTGCTGCACGAGCATGACGCACACAAGAGAAGAACCTCGGCGGCGACCTCGGCATGACCCTCGACTGGCTTCCACTGGCCGACAGAATGGTTCCGCTTGTCCGAGCGCAGGCTGCCGCAGGAGGGTTTGCGAGAAGACCCGCAGGGTGTTCCTACCCATCGATTCCGGCCATCCCAATTCACGATCGATGGCGGACGGATCGAATGTGCCGGCTTGCTGGGGAGACCAAGGGCCCGCCGAGGATGCGCACAAAAAGGCAGGGCAGGTGGGGAACAGTGAAGACAACCGGGCCCCATATTTTACGAGTGTTTGCCGGGTGCAGTCGCTTTCCCGCTTTTTGGAAGACAGCGTCTCTTCTGCGGACTGAGGGACATGCCGATCATCGCCCAGTGGCCTCAGCGCCACGGGAATAGGGGGTTTTGGCGTGCTACAATCCACCACGTTTGAGGCTGTTTGCTTCGGTGCGAGGGTGCACACCCCAGCATCATGGATATCAGAGAGATAGCAAAACGAGCCAGGGTTTCGACCGCGACGGTATCCCGCGCTATCAACCGTGTGCCCACTGTCAATCCGCAACTGGCGAAACGCGTCTGGAACGTAGTCGAAGAGCTGGGCTATTACCCCAATACCCAGGCGCGGGCCCTGGTGTCTGGGCGGAGTCGCATCTTTGGACTCATTATTTCTGAGATCACCAATCCATTCTTTCCGGAAATAGTCCAGGTCTTCGAGCGGATCGCCGTCCAACACCACTACGAGATTCTTCTGACCTCCACCGGAAACGACCCCAAGCGCATGGAGACAGCAGTGCGGCGGATGATCGAGCGCCGCGTGGATGGGGTTGCCGTGATGACCTTTGGCATGGAAGAAGTGTTGCTCGAAGACTTGAAGTTGCGGAAGGTGCCTCTGGTCTTTGCCGATGTGGGTTTGGCGGGTCCTCATGTAAGCAACATCCGGATTGATTATCTGCATGGTATTCGGCAGGCAGTACAGCATCTAGCCGCGCTCCGCCATCAGAAGATTGCTTTTGTTTCGGGGCCTCTCCGCTTGAAATCGGCGGAGGCCCGAAAGCAGGCGTTCGTCCGCTCCATGAAAGAAATTGGTCTGGAGGTTGACAAGAACCTGATCGTCGAGGGCAATCATACGATTGAGGGTGGAATTGCAGCCCTGGGTCAGTTGCTCCGAGGATCGGTGCGGCCGACGGCCGTGCTTTGCTCCAATGATATGACCGCGCTGGGAGTCATGCGCAAGAGTTACGAAGACGGCATCTCAATTCCCCGGGACTTGTCGGTGATCGGTTTCGATGACATCCATCTTGCGCAGTTCGTGCTGCCTGCCCTCACCACCGTGCAGATGTCACAAGCCGAACTGGCTCGCCTGGCCTTCGATGCATTGCTGGCAGAGGTAGAGAGTGACACACCTTCCGCCAGCGGAAAAGAATATGTACTGACCACCCATCTCGTGCTTCGGGAGTCGACCCACCTTGTATCCGGAACCGCGAAGCGACCGGCGGGCAGCACGAAGAACTAGCCCGACGAATTCGGAAACCGCCGGCTGGTTCCGGTTGACGCGCTTGTCGGTATACGTTTACTGTTAAACCCGATAAGGCGCGGATGTGGAAAAGGAGAGCGCTGAATCTATGCTGCTGCAAACGCTGCGTCAGGCAGTGTTGGACGCAAACCTCGAACTGGTTCGCCGCGGCCTGGTGCTGTACACGTTTGGCAACGCCAGCGGGATCTCCCGAGAACAAGGGTTGGTCGCGATCAAGCCCAGCGGCGTGCCCTATGACAGCATGTCCGCTGAGGACATCGTTGTTACGGATCTGAGCGGGCGGGTGGTCGAAGGGAAACTCCGTCCTTCTTCCGATTTGGCGACCCATATCGAGATCTACAAACGTTTCCCGGGCGCGGGCGGAGTGGCGCACACTCATTCCGAGTTCGCGACGGCATGGGCGCAAGCGCGGCGACCCATACCCTGTTTTGGAACCACCCATGCCGATTCCTTTCATGGACCCGTTCCAGTCACCCTCTGTTTGACCCCGGAAGAAATTGCTGGCGACTACGAGAAAAACACAGGACTCGCGATATGCCGCCTTTTTGACCAACTGGGCACGGATGGCATTCCAGCGGTCCTGGTCGCCGGACACGCCCCGTTCTGCTGGGGTCCCACTCCGTCCGAAGCTGCGTATAATGCGGTGATCCTGGAATCGGTGGCCCGGATGGCGTATTACACAATCGGAATCGCTCCGGAAGCTACGCCTCTTTCGTCCCACCTCCACGATAAGCACTACCTTAGAAAACACGGCAAGAACGCATATTACGGGCAGGCCAAGGATAAGCAATGACCCCAATGCTAGCGACCGTAGTGCCAGCCCGGCTGGTACACCTTTCCCCGATCGATATTGCCATCGTGGTTTTCTATTTTGCGTTGGTTCTCTCCATCGGCTGGTACTTGCGAGGGCGGGCCAAGACGGGCGAGGACTTCTTCATGGCGGGACGGGAGATGACGGCATGGGTCGCCGGTCTCAGCTTTCTCTCGGCCAATCTAGGCGCGCTCGAATTGATGGGTTGGGCGGGTTCCGCTTACCAATACGGCATTCTGGCGACGCACTGGTATTGGATCGGCGCCATCCCGGCGATGCTGTTCCTGGCGCTGGTCATGATGCCGTTCTACTACATTTCCAAGACCCACTCGGTGCCGGGATATCTGAAACTGCGTTTTGGGGAACCCAGCCGCGCCCTGTCCGCGGTTTCGTTCGCCTTCATGACCGTGCTCATGAGCGGCGTCAATATGTTTGCCATGGCCAAGGTTATGCAGATTGTCCTCGGGTGGGACATCAACTTCAGCATCTGGGTCTCGTCCCTGACGGTTGCCATTTATGTGACGCTGGGCGGACTGCGCTCGGCCATCTTTAATGAAGTGCTGCAGTTCTTCCTGATCTGGGCAGGCGCTCTGCTGATTCCGATTCTTGGGTTGTACGAAGCCGGCGGGTGGACCAACCTCAAGGTGCTGATTGCGCAGAGAGCATCGGAACAGTACGTCCATCTCTGGTCGGGCCTGGGCTCATTCACCACCAATCCGATGGGAATCCATTGGACGGGCATTGTGTTTGGACTGGGCGCTATTATCTCGATGGGCTACTGGACCACGGACTTCCTGGTCGTACAGCGCATTCTGGCCGCGAAAGATATTCGGAGCGCGGAAATGGCGCCCATTATCGGCGCCGGATTCAAGATGATGGTCCCCTTCATCGTGATCCTTCCCGGCCTGTTGGGCTTGGCCGTACTTCCCGAGAAACTGGTTCCCGAATCGGTGGCCGCGGTAACAGGAGGCCACAGCTATAACGACGTTCTCCCGCTCATGCTCGCTCGCTACTGCGGTCCCGGGTTGCTCGGCCTTGGAGTTACGGCGCTGATCGCGGGCTTCATGTCGGGCATGGCGGGGAATGTGAGCGCATTCACGACCGTTTGGACGTATGACATCTACCGGCCGTTTATCAACAGTAAAGGCAGCGATCACCATTACGTGAACATGGGACGTTGGACTACGATCATCGGAGTACTGATCAGCGTGGGTACTGCGTATCTGGTGATGCAATTCGCCAGCATCATGGATTACGTGCAGGCGCTATTCAGCTTCTTCATTGCTCCACTGTTTGGCACGGTCGTGCTGGGCATGCTGTGGAAGCGAGCGACCGGCCCGGGCGGATTCTGGGGATTGCTGTGTGGGACGCTTTCCTCGATCAGCATGTGGACCTGGGTAAAACTCGACCCTTCCGCGCTGCGGTATGTTGCACTCTCGTCCAACGCCAAAGGCCTTGCCCAAGATATGTATCAGGCACTCTGGTCTTTCGTAGTCTGTGTCACCGTAACCGTGGTGGTAAGCCTGGCGACGAAGCCCATCGCAGACAGCCAGTTGACTGGGTTGGTGTACGGGTTGACAGAGATACCTGCCGTCGGGGACGTTCCGCTGTACCAGAAGCCTCTTTTCTGGGCGGCTGTGGTGGTGGTCGTTTTCTTCATACTGAACATTATTTTCTGGTAAACGGAGGCACGCAGCATGGTCTCGATCTGGTTTTTCATCGGCATTTCACTGGCTGTGAATGGCGCGCTGATTCTTGCTGCGGGAATTTATCAACTGATCGATCCCCCCGTAAATCCTGGCATTGTCCTCTTCCAGCTACACGCCAATGTGTGGTGGGGAGCGGCGTTGCTGGTGTTCGGTCTTATTTATTGTTTCAAATTCGCGCCCAAGCGGCAGTCCTAGAACAGTGTTCTTATAACTAACTACTAAGGAGTTTTATGCCGTCGAAAAAAATGACCATGGGCCTGATCGTGGGCAACCGTGGTTTCTTTCCCGATCACCTCGCCAAAAGCGGCCGGGAAGAAATCCTGCGT
>Ga0302286_10000830_pt1 | contig 24234 bp, 21 predicted proteins | sample III_Fen_E2_3_FD_198765 | JGI IMG/M metagenome (GOLD analysis project Ga0302286, IMG submission 198765) | Peat permafrost microbial communities from Stordalen Mire near Abisko, Sweden - III_Fen_E2_3 | ecosystem: Environmental > Terrestrial > Soil > Wetlands > Permafrost | place: Sweden: Abisko...
TCCATACAGCATTACTGTTTTGCAGACCAATATTAAAAGTTCCGCTTATTTCTGATGTGCGATACACACCAAGTCCTGCCGGGTTATCTTTTATTGCTGATGCATCACCACCCAATGCTCCAAAAGCGCCTGCCATACCTACATATCTTGCAGTACCATTAATATCGGACTGAATAAACTTGGACGCGTCAAATTCTGTTTGAGCCATCAATAAAGTGCAGTTTGAAATTACTGCTAAGGCTAATATATACTTTTTCATAAGTTGTTTTTTTATTCAATGAATATATTTAGTTATGCTAATGGAAAGTAAAACCTAACGTCTGCTACCTCCACCTCCACTGCTGGAACTTCTGCTTCCACCGCCAGAACTACCAGAGCTACTGCTACTACTTGATGAGGATGACGAGCTGGAACTTGAATAAGAAGAAGCTGGTGTATAGCTTCTTGAAGAGCTCGAATTATTATTGCTGTTGTATGAAGAATTGCTTCGTGTTTGATACGAAGGTGTAGAATTACTGATAATAGTTCTTGAGCCCTCTGTGTACGAAGTTCTATTTGAAGAAGCGTTGGTATAAGATGAATTCTGTCTGCTAGTGTAATTATCAGTAGGAGTCGTAGTCACGGTTGTTGAATATGTTCTTGGTCTGGTATTGATATTCGCAGAGCTTGAACGTGATGCTGTGTTGGCACCAGTTGTATTTTGTACATTATCCATAGTTCTTGTTATTCCTGAAGCTCTTACAACTCCAATGCCACTAGCCTGATTAGAAACTGGTCTCGAGTTTAATGCTGCTTCAGACCGTGTTGAAGCACTTCTGGTTGATAAAGTGTTTGTGCTTCCTAGAGTATTACTTCTGGTATTGCTCACGACGGTATATTGATTAGCTGTTCTGGAAGTATTTCCACCAGATATCATCATACTTGAAGAATTTCTGGTTCCTCCAAGACGACTTCCTCCGCTGCCGTAATTAGTTACTTCACGTCTAGCTCCTTCATCATGAGTTCGGTTTTTATTGAAACTATAGCTACCGCCATACCCATATCCATAACCGTATGGATAGCTATATCCGTAACCATAAGGATATCCATATCCATAATAGTCGCCCCAGTAACTACCAAAACCATAGTAACCTCCCCAAGATCCTCCGAATCCACCATAGAAGTTATTATAGCTCCATGGGTAATTATTCCAGCCAAATCCAAAACCGCCATAACCCAAACCAAAACTGCCATAGCTGTAAGGGCTGAAATTATAGTTCATCCAGTAAGGATTAGTCCAAGTAGGTGTCACATACGCGTATGGACCATCAACATATACATTCCAATCATTATTATTCAGAAAATAAATGTCGTTATAGTTTGGATCACCAATAAATACAGTGTATCTCGGATTATGAAAACGACGAATGCGCTCAGCATATTCTAAGTCTGAAGAGTTACCATTAAATCCGTTTAGATAATAACCCTTATCTTGGTTGTTTTGAATGCTGTCATCAATTGCAATTTCGGAAACGTAAATAGTATCATGTATCACTAACATATCCGAATTTACAAGACTGGGAACAGGTTTTTTGCTTGTGTTCCGGTTGGTGTCACCAGCCTCACCTACAACGTAAACAGTATCACGTATAACAGGTTTAGGTTTAGTGCCGGTAGTTTCTTTGTAGATAATTTCTTTTGCGCCATTTTTGTAATTCGGCTTGTTGGCCGAGTTACGATCTTGTTTATTAGAAGGCTGTGTCGTGTTTGTAACACCTGGCTTATAATAAATATCGTCAATAATCGGTGCGTTGTTTTGACTTATCCCAACAAGTGGGAAAAGCAAAGCCAGCAAAACAATAATAAAAATTGATCGTTTCATAATTATATCTCCTATCATTTAAGTCATTGCAGACTGTTTATTAATTTTGATTTAAACAAGAATCGTGCCACTAAAAGCAGATTCCAACTTGAAAAACCAAGTAAATATACAAAATATAATTGGAACAGAATAATGATTGAAAATTATTGTACTTTTGCAGCTAGTTGAACATTCCGCATAAATTCAATGAATGTTTATTGTCATTGTCTTGATGTACGATGTGATTCTTTTTCCTGATGATAATTTATTAATTTAAAACTACTTATATGGATTATGTTGAGGTTCGTTTTTTTATCGAACCATACGAAGAATATATTTCTGACGTGTTGGCTGCTGAGCTTGGAGAAATTGGTTTCAATAGTTTTGTTCCGACAGAAGAAAGCTTGGATGCCTATGCTCCAAAGAATATCTTTGACGAAGCAAAAGTAAAGAGCCTGCTTGCCGATTTTCCTTTCGAAGCTTCTATAGAATATGAAATTACCCAAATAGAATCGAAAAACTGGAATGAAGAGTGGGAAAAACATTATTTTGAACCGATTGTAATAGGAAGTGATTGTGTTATTCACAGTTCTTTTCACAAAGACGTGCCCAAAGCAAAATATGATATTGTGATTGATCCAAAAATGGCTTTTGGTACAGGACATCATGAGACTACCAGTTTGGTGATAGGTCAACTACTCGAAATGGATTTAGAGGGTAAAACCGTGCTTGATATGGGTTGTGGTACAGCTGTGTTGGCTATTTTGGCGGCTATGCGTGGTGCCAGTCAGTTACTGGCTATTGATATTGATACATGGTGTACCGATAATTCACTGGAGAACATAGAAATCAACAAAATAACCGGAATTGAAGTGAAACTTGGAGGCGCAGAATTGCTCGAAGGACTACACTTTGATATTGTTTTGGCGAATATAAACCGCAATATCTTACTGGCTGATATGCAACAATATGCTTCTTGTTTATCTGCCGGGGGTGAATTGTATATGAGTGGATTTTATGTTGAGGATATTCCGCTTATAGAAGCTGAGGCTAACAGAAATGGATTGAAACTGATTGACTATAAAGAGAAAAATAAATGGGTTGTTGTAAAAACGATTAAAGAATAAGGTAAACTTTTTAAGTCAGGTGATAAAAAACAAGCGCTGCAAAACTCAATTTTGCAGCGCTTGCTTTACTGATATAATAGCTTATTTAATTTACTTTTTGAATCAATCCCATACCAATCTGTATGGCTTTCTCGTTGGAAGCTAATAAATGATGATGACGTTCAGGAAGCGATTTTTTCAATCCTTTCAATACATTTTCTACTTGAACTATTGGTCGAACTTTCAGAAGTCCACCTAAAATAATCATGTTCATTGTTTTCGCCGAATCATTAGCATAGGCATATTCGGTAGCATCTATCCTATAAACATTAATGTCCGTGCGAGTAGGAAATTTATGAAACCCATTACCGTCAAAAATCAATGTTCCTCCGGGTTTCACTTTGCTTTCAAACCTGTCGAGCGAAGGTTGATTTAGAACAATAGCCGTATCGTAGGAGTTAAGCACCGGAGAACTGATTCGTTCTTCGCTCAATATTACGGTAACATTCGCTGTTCCTCCGCGTTGTTCAGGTCCGTATGAAGGCATCCAACTGACTTCCTGACCTTGCATTAGTCCTGAATAAGCTAATATCTTGCCCATCGAAAGTACGCCTTGTCCTCCAAATCCGGCTATAATTATTTCTTCTTTCATATTTATAAAATATTTACAGGTTTTTCAAATCGCCCAGTGGATAAGCAGGGAACATATTTTCAACCATCCAGTCGTTGGATGCTGCAGGCGATAATTTCCAACCCGAATTACAGGTTGATACAACTTCAACAACTGAAGTTCCTTTGCCTGCCATTGAGTTTTCAAATGCCTGACGTATCGCTTTTTTTGTTTTACGAACTGAACCTACTGTATGCACACTCTGGCGTGTTACATAACAAGTTCCATCTAGCTGAGCCATTAATTTGGTTATATCAAGCGGATTACCATTTAGCTCTACAGTTCGGCCTCCGGGAGAGGTAGATGATTTCATGCCCAACAGGGTAGTAGGAGCCATTTGACCTCCGGTCATTCCATAGATACCGTTGTTGATAAAAATGATAGCTATGTTTTCTCCGCGATTGGCGGCATGAATTGTTTCGGCAGTTCCGATAGCAGCCAAGTCACCATCACCCTGATAAGTGAATACCAAACGATCGGGTAGAAGACGTTTTATGGCAGTGGCTACAGCCGGTGCTCTACCATGAGCAGCCTGTTGCCAGTCAATATCAAGATATTTATATGCGAATACAGCACAACCCACAGGAGCAATAGCTATTGTTTTATCCTGAAAATCCATTTCTTCAATGATTTCGGCTATGAGTTTGTGAACCACACCATGACTACAACCAGGGCAATAATGCATAGGTGTGTCATTCATAACTTTAGTTTTGGTATAAACTAAGTTGTTGGGGTTAATTATTTCGTTTGTTGTCATAATAATATTTCAGTTATCAGTTATCAGTTATCAGTTAACGTTGTATGAACTACAACATTCAGCCGATAAATGTATAGCCATTATTATTTAATCACTACTTTATTTTTCAAAGCTGCCAGAACTTCATCGGGTGCAGGAACAATTCCTCCCATACGTCCGTAAAATTCAACAGGTACACGACCATTGACAGCTAATCTGACATCATCTACCATTTGACCGGCACTCATTTCAACTGTCAACATACCTTTTACCTTATCTGCATAATTGCTAATAGCCGGAGTTGGAAACGGAAATAACGTTATAGGACGTAATAATCCTACTTTAATTCCCTCGTTTCGTGCCATTTCTACAGTCTTCTGACAAATACGGGCAGTAATTCCGAATGCTATGATAAGGTAATCTGCATCTTCGCAAGAAAATTCTTCATACAATATCTCGTTTTCTTCAACTTTTCGGTATTTGCTTTGCAGGCGAAGATTTATGGTTTCCATTTCTTCGGCCTGAAGCGCAAGAGAAGTAATTACATTCGGTTTTCTGTTAGCCGGCTTACCTAATGTAGCCCAAGGGCATTTTTCGCTAATTTCGGCTTCAGTCATACGAGGCTGGAATGGAGGTAGTACCACTTTTTCCATCATTTGACCAATAATTCCATCCGCTAAGATTAATACGGGATTTAGATATTTAAAAGCTAAATCGAAAGCCATAACAGTGTGATCTGCCATTTCCTGCACAGAAGCAGGAGCTAATGTTATTAATTTGTAATCGCCATGTCCACCACCTTTTACAGACTGATAGTAGTCAGCCTGACTAGGCTGAATGGTACCCAATCCGGGTCCGCCACGCATAACATTTACAATCACACACGGCAATTCTGCACAAGCAATATAAGATAGTCCTTCTTGCATTAAACTAACACCGGGACTTGATGAACTTGTCATTGTTTTTTTTCCGCATCCGGCACCGCCATAAACCATGTTGATTGATGCAGTTTCGCTTTCTGCCTGTAAAACTACCATCCCGGTTGTATTCCAGGGTTCCAGTTCCATAAGCGTTTCCATTATTTCGGACTGAGGAGTAATAGGATAACCAAAGTATCCATCGCATCCACAACGGATAGCTGCATGTGCAATGGCTTCATTTCCCTTCATTAGTCTTACTTCTTCCATATTCTGTTTTTTTTGAATAGTTTTTTTTGTTTCAGTTATTAATTGAAAGTATCTATAAAATCAGACTCTGACTTTATAAACTGTAATACATGCATCCGGGCAAACTAATGCACAGGCAGCACAACCAACACATGAATCGGCATCAGCCATAATACTATAATTGTAACCCTTCGAATTTGCTTCTTTATTTAATGCTAATACATTAGATGGACAAGCCACTACACATAGATTACAGCCTTTACAACGTTCAACATTGATAACAACTGCTCCTTTAATTTTTGCCATTATGTTATGATTTAAAATTGACCCGCAAATGTAATTAAATTTGCCCGAAAAAGAATTTAATATGTTGTTATTTATTGTTTTTTTGTACTTAAAAAAGTCTGATATTTTTCTATAAACCCAATTCCGACGCATGTTCTCAACATTAGTTACGCTATTGAGAATTTGATCTTCGTGAAAAATTAATCAATAAAAAACTAATCAGATTTTGACTTATTTTGCCTGTGAATCATACACATTAATCATTTTTATTGCCATTTGCTTACAATTCGTTACAACCCTGTAATTTCAACAAATAGAAGCAATGTTTCATACCGGTAAAATCTGCTTTGTATTTTCTATTGATACGTACTAATAACATTGATAGTAGGTAAATAGTTGTTCGTACTACCAGTTTTTAAAGGGATTTTTTGTCAGACAAGAATTGTAATAGCGTCGGGCACCGGTTACTTCTTCTCCTATCCAATCGGGTTTGATGAAAGTTTCAGTTTCGTTTTTCAGTTCGATTTCTGCTAGTGTTAATCCGGCATTATCTCCATAAAATTCATCTACTTCGAAAATATGCTTACCTACCGGAATCTCGTATCGGGTTTTGTCTATGGCACCCGGTTCGCAGAGCAGCAACAGTTCTTCGGCTTCATTGATCGGAATTTCTTTTTCCCATTCATAACGACTCAGTCCAGATTCATTACTCTTGCCTTTGATAGTGATATAGGCCTTTTCACCTTTGATGCGGATACGTACCGTTCGGCCGGTGACTGATGACAAGTAGGCTTGTACGATACGGAATGACCGCACGGCCTGTGATTTGTATTCGCCTTTGACGAGGAATTTTCGTTCTATTTCTTGTGACATTTTAAAAAGATGGAACGCGGATGAACGCTGATATAGCGGATGAAAAAACGGATTTTAAAACACTTACGTGTTTGATAGTTTTATGCGTCTATTCAGTGTTCAATCTTTGTTGGTTATTTGAGTTTCTTATATTTGTTCATGAAAACTTTTCGTTTGTATTCAGCTTCTTTTCCAAAATTAAGTAGTAATCCTAGTTCTATTTCGGTAGCTTTCAAATAATTTAAAAGTTGACATTCATGCTCTTCTAATAAACATGCTGATGCTTTAAGCTCTATAAGAATTAAGTTGTTTACAATAACATCAGCATAATATTCACCAACAATCTTACTCTCATAATATACCTTTATAGGAAACTGGCATTTGACATCCAATCCATTTTGTTGTAACTCCAGAGCAAATGCATTTTCATAAACTTTCTCTAAAAATCCATATCCGAGAGTATTGTAAACTTTATAATAACATTTGATTATCTTTTCCGTGATTTCTTTATGAAGTAGATCCATGATATTAAGTATTAGTTGCTAATAATCAATCTCGACAAGTCAAAATGATTTTCAATAGTTCAGAATTTTATCAGTCATGCTTGCATGACTAAAATCAGTTTTAGATCTGTATAATTACCATCCGTTTTTATCCGCTCAATCGGTAAAATCAGCGTTCCATTCTTCATACTAGTTACCGATTACAAACTCCAACATACGGACAATACTGACATACTTTTACATTATCGGTTTGTACGAAGGGGATCTCGGGATTAAAAAGCTCTTCCAAACAGGCTGTCAGATGTCCGCGGAACTCGTCTTCGTAGGTTTTAAAGTTGGTGACGGTTTCGTTGATGTTTCGTTCCGGTTTATAGTGCAGCTCGGTGTTGAAATCGTCTTTAAACACGTCGCGCATATAATAAATTCCTGGTGTAATGGTTTTGCCCAGTGCTTTATTTTCGTACAAAATGCCGTAGAGAAATGTCTGCAACACGTATTTCGGTCGTTTTTCTTTGTTATGTTCAAATACTTCGTCGAGACTTTTAAAGTCGAGCGAACCGCTTCCGGTTTTATAGTCGAGGATGCGGAGTTGTCCGTCTTTTTCGTCGATGCGGTCGATGAAGCCTTTGATATTTACCCGATGATTCTGAATGGGGTATTCTATTTTGCAACGCTCCTCGGAACCGATATAGCGGAACGGGGCATGCTGCTTATCGGTACGCAACACTTGCAGAATATATTTCCGGATGACGTGCGCAATAAGCAGGTTATTTCCTTCGAGGGGGACGATGGAATTGTTTTTCTTTTTGAAATATTTGGTGGCAAAAGCCCTGGCAATCTCCTGATCGATGTGCAGGGTGTTTTTAATCAGCTGATCAAAATCGTCCGATTGAATGATCTGCCCTTTAAACGGTTCGTACAAATATTCCATCACGGCATGAAACAGGGTTCCGAACATGCTGTCTTCGATGGTTTCCTTCACTTCGTCGGCTTGCTCTACGTTTTCAACCCGGGTGAGGTAGAACTGTAACGGACAATCGATGTAGGTGTTGATGGAACTGGCCGAAAGTGCCGGACTGTATTCTTCGGTAGAAGTGAACCGAAGCAGTTTTTCCATTACGGCGGCTGTTTTATCTATCTGTATGGCCTGCGGATTGTCGAAACCGATATCGAACGAAATGGTTTTCTTTTGCACCTTTACGCCGTAGTGGTAATGCAATTGGTGCATAAAGCGGCTAACCTCGCCTGTTTGCATGCCTTCGGTGCGTGAGTCATACAAAAAGTAAATGCGTTTGGCCCGGTGAATAAGCCGGTAAAAGTTATAGGCCGTGATGGCATCCTGATGCTCGGTGGTAGGGAGCTCAAAACCCCGGCGCAGGTTGTAGGGAATAAAGCTGTTGCTGCTGCTTTTGGTTGGGAAAACGCCTTCGTTGAACGACGTGATGATGAGGTTTTCGAAGTCAAGCCCACGCGTTTCGAGCACACCCATTATCTGTAGTCCGTCCAGCGGTTCGCCTACAAAGGGGATGGTGATGCCGGAGGTCAGTTGACGGGTCAGGCGTACCAGTGTATCCATACTCATGTTCACATCCATGGGCTTGGCCTTCATGATGTCGGCCATGCGGTTGATGGTGACATAATATTGGTACAGAAAGTCGCATTCCAGTTGGTAGTTGTGTTCCTCGCCGGAGGCTTGCTGCCAGCCGTTTTGTAGATTGCGCAAAATGTGGAGCAGATAAGGCAGAAAGGTCTGCGTGTCGGTTTGTGGCACAAATATGGTAGCCAGCAGTTCGTTTCGTTTTAATTCTTCGGCATCAATATAAATCCAGTTATTCTCCGCCATTTGATGCGTGAGGCTGTTGGCCTCGTCGCCGCAAAGTAGGGCGATATACTGGTGATTCAGAATGTTGGAAACCGTTTGATGATAAAATGAAATGCGGTCGCCGGAGGTGCGCATGCGGCGTTGCAACTCGAAAATATGTTCGATAAGTCCCGATACGGGTGTGGATTTTAGCGGAAAACCCATGGTAACATTCACTTTGTCAATTTGCGTCGGCAGTGAGTGGAGTAGGGGAACCAGCAGACTTTCGTCGGGCAACACAATTGCCGTATCAATCCAGTTGGTAGTTGGTAGTTGGTAGTTGACAGTTGACAGTTCTTTGGGCTGTTCCGTTGGGTATAATTTATTCAGAATGGAATATACCTGTTTGGTTTGCCCAACAGCCGAGGGCACGGCAATGAGTTCTATGTTTTTTTCCTGTAAGAACTCAACATCGGCATCTATCTCATATTTCGAGGGGAAAAGATGGATGTTTTCGGCATAAAAACGCGAAGCCTGATTGTCGGCGTCGCGCAGTTCGGCAGCATCGTAGTCCCAGTAAAAATCGGCCTGACCGCGTTTTTGCAGCTCGGTCATCAGGGTACGTTCGCAAGGGTTGAGGGCATTGAACCCGATAAAGACAAATTGCTTGCCTTCCAGCTCGGGTACGGGCTCCTTGGCGCGCAGGCGGTCGGCCACATCGCGACAAATCATACCTTCAGTACCGGTATTTTCGGCTATCAGCTCGGCACGGAATTGCTCGTAGACGGGCAACAAAATTTTCCAGGTGGCAATGAAGTCTTCCTGCGACTTGCCCTCGGTGACGGGTACAAAATTGCTCCAGAACTGGCGGATGGCTTCCACCTGTTTTTCAGAGAAAATATTGAACATCTGGTCGATTTGCTTCAGCTCAGTGATGTTGGTAAACAGCTGACGGGCATCTACGCGGTATTTATCCACGTCGTCGAAATCGGACAGCAGCATTTCACCCCAAAATACAAAGGAGTCAAAGCTTTCGTCGCTTCCGCTTTGTTCAATGTATATGCGATAAAGGCGAAACAGGCTGCTCAATCGGTCGGCAGTTTGCCACTGCGACGCCATAGAGAAACACTCGTTGATGGTGAGTATCTCGGGAGAAAAAATCGGTTTAGCAGCTATCTGAGAGATATAGCGCTGAAAAAACAACCCTGCACGACGGTTGGGAAAAACAAAGCTTAAATCGCTTATGGACTCCGTATGATGGGAATAATATGTTTGCGCTACGCGGTAGAGAAAAGAATTCATAGAAACCGGATTTATGATTGACAAATTTACGATTTACAATTGAATTATACAATTTACGGAAATAGGATGTTGGTGAATTTTAGGTGGAGGGACAGATAGGTTGCGACTCGAGTCTAACATGTTCCTGCTTTGTAAATTGTAAATCAGATAAAAAAATTGTATTTTTGTCCTGCCTCAAACATAAAAAACTCTTAAACTGATATGATTGGAACTATCGTTAACACAGCAGCCGTTATAGCAGGAGGAACCATTGGTTTACTGCTGAATAAAAATATGCCCCAGCGCATCACCAGCATTTATTTTCAGGCGGTAGGTCTGTTTACACTGGCTATTGGTATTTCTATGGTGGTGAAAATGGATCATATCCTTATCGTGGTTGGCAGTCTGGCTATAGGCTCGCTGCTTGGCGAATGGTTGAACATCGAAGCCGGAGCCGAACGGTTGAGCAATTACCTAAAAGCGCGCTTTAAAATAGGAAACAACAAATTTTCGGAAGGATTAATTACGGCATTTCTGTTGTTCTGTATCGGTTCCATGACCATACTTGGCACTATTCAGGAGGGTACGGGTGGCTCGTCCGATCTACTTTATACCAAATCATTGATGGATTTTTTCTCCGCCTTGTTGTTGGCTTCTGCGTTTGGTGTCGGAGTTGTTGTATCGGCTATTCCGCTATTTATTTTTCAGGCACTGCTTACCTTGCTGGCCATGTATGCCGGTTCGTTTTTTACGCCAACAATCATTCTGGGCTTAACCAGTGTAGGTGGCATTCTCCTTATCGGACTGGGCATTAATATTCTCGAAATCAAAAAACTTCGAATCATGAATATGCTTCCTGCGCTGATAGTGGTGGCTGTACTGCTTTGGTGGTTTGCCTGATAGCGTCTGCTACGGATTTCGTTCATCTTTCATTCCTCTACTTTCCCCAAAAAATTCGTTTGGTTTTACTACGAATGAATAAAAAAATGAAATTATTCCGCTTTCGGGTTTAACTTTTCTGCTATTTCTTTGTTTATTGATTTGTAGTATCAAAAATTCAGGAATAAAAATGAACAAAAACGAAGTATTCGAGCAACGCCTTAAAGCGTTGCAAGAGATGGAGGATAATGCAGCGCACCGCCAGCATTTAAAAGGAAAACTTACCGCACGGGAACGTATCAATGTGCTTTTTGACGAAGGAACTTTTTTTGAATTCGATGCCTTTGTATCACCTTCGCAGACTCCAATGAGCAGTAAACAATCAAATTTTGGTGATGGCGTTGTTGTAGGACGCGGACTGGTGCAGGGGCGAAGTGTATTTGCTTATGCGCAGGATTTTACGGTTTTAGGCGGCTCGCTGGGTTATGCACACGGCATGAAAATAGCCAAAGTACAGGAAATGGCGCTCAAACTAGGTGCTCCCATTGTAGGTTTAATGGATTCGGGTGGTGCCCGTATTCAGGAAGGGGTAAAAAGCCTCTCGGCTTATGCCACCATTTTCAAGAACAACGTAAAATCTTCGGGCATCATTCCTCAAATCAGTGCTATTCTGGGCCCTGCAGCCGGAGGTGCAGTATATTCGCCCGCACTGACCGATTTTATTTTTATGACCAACCAGACATCCTATATGTTTGTTACAGGGCCTGATGTGGTTCGCGAAGTGCTGAACGAAGAAATTGACATGGAGGGGCTAGGCGGTGGAAATGTGCATGCCAGCAAGAGCGGTGTTTCTCATTTTGTTTCGGACGACGAGGAGCACACAATCATGCTGATACGGAAACTACTTTCGTACATCCCGTCCAATAACTACGAACCCCTACCGGTTTCCAATCTGGTCAGTTCCTATGTATCCAGACAGGAATATCTGGACAAAATAATCCCCGATGACCCCAATCGTCCGTATGATATGAAAGAAATTATCAACATCATCGTTGATAAGGATTCATTTTTTGAAGTCCACGAAAAATTTGCCCAAAACATTCTTGTAGGATTTGCCCGTCTGAATGGCAAAACGATAGGAATCGTGGCTAACCAACCCAAAGTTATGGCCGGAACACTCGATATCAATGCCAGCATCAAAGGGGCACGTTTCGTCCGGTTTTGTGATGCATTCAATATTCCGTTGCTTATACTGGAAGATGTGCCCGGATTTTTGCCGGGTATTGAGCAGGAGCACAGCGGCATAATCCGCAATGGAGCCAAGCTTCTTTACGCTTTCTGTGAGGCTACTGTTCCTAAAATCACCGTTATCACACGCAAAGCCTATGGTGGAGCATACATTGTAATGAGTAGCAAAAATACCGGTGGTGACTTTAATTTTGCCTGGCCAACAGCCGAAATAGCGGTAATGGGACCAGCCGGCGCTATCAAAATCGTAAATAAGCACGAACTCGCCAATGCCGAGAACCGTGCTGAACTAGAAAAGCAATTGGTGGATAAATATAAAAATGAAATAGCCAATCCGTATAAAGCCGAAGAATTTGGGCTTATCGACGAGGTAATAACTCCATCGAACACAAGACAGATTTTGATATCGTCTTTTGAAGTATTATCGAATAAGCAATACACCAAACCGGCACGTAAACACGGAAGTATACCTTTGTAAATGGTTATTAACTTCGTTGATAATTGCCCTGTGGGCGATATTTACACCGCGTGTGTAATTAGCTTCGCCGCTATTGACTATGCCTGTAATTATTGTGAAGTAATATAACCGAAAACAAATATCACATACAAAGTGAGTAATGCGACGCAATATCGCAAATGAAATAAAGAAACTATCGCCGAAGGCAAATATCACGAACGAAGTGAGTTTATATCGCCGAAGGCAAATATCAAAAAAAATATGAAGAAACGACTTTTAATTGCCAATCGCAGCGAGATCGCTATACGCATCATTCGTGCAGCCCGTAAACAGGGTATGTTGGCTGTAGTTTTTCAAAGTGACAGAGAGCCCGACGCTCTTTATCTCAATTACGCCGACGAAATTATTCCTGCCCGCGATGCAGGTAATGACAAACCTATTTTTTTGGATCCGGAAAGGATTGTAAATCTTGCGTTGGAACACAACATAGATTTGATTCATCCCGGATACGGTTTTTTATCCGAAAATCCTGATTTTGCACAGCTATGTGTTGACAACGGACTAAATTTTATTGGTCCTTCTCCGCAATTAATCAGAGATATGGGACTTAAAACAGTCGCTAAAAGCATGGCTATAAAATCCGGATTACCATTGGTGCCGGGCAGCGATGGTCCGGTTACTGATGCGCAGGCAGCTAAAGCTTTTGCCTACAAAATTGGCTATCCGGTCATTCTTAAAGCCTCCGCCGGCGGTGGTGGGCGCGGTATGCGCATTGTTGAAAAGCCCGAAACAATAGAGCGAAATTTTAAATCGGCTTCAGACGAAGCGTTGGCAGCATTTGGTAACGGTGATATGTTTATCGAGAAATACCTGCAAAATCCGAAGCATTTGGAATTTCAGATAATGGGCGATAAGCATGGTAATGTCGTTCATTTGGGCGAAAGAGAATGTTCGTTGCAACGTAAGCATCAGAAAATACTAGAAGAAGCACCTTCGGCAAGTGTAACCCCTGCTATGCGAAAAGAAATGGGCGATATGGCAGTTCGGTTTGCCAAATCAATCGGATATTATTCTGCCGGCACCATTGAGTTCATTATGGACGAAGACGGCTCCTATTACTTTATGGAGATGAATACCCGTATTCAGGTTGAACATCCGGTTACGGAAATGATTACGGGAGTTGATCTGGTCGATTGGCAAATTCGTGTGGCATTAGGCGAAGAACTGACTCTAAAGCAAGAAGACATTCACATCAAGGGTTGGGCTATCGAGTGTCGTGTCAATACGGAAGATCCTCAAAACCGCTTCAGTCCTCAGACGGGTTTTATTGATAAGATTTATTTCCCTCAAAGCAAAGAAATTCGCATAGAAACCGGAGTACAATCAGGTTCGGTTGTAACGCCATATTTCGACTCGATGATTGCCAAAATAATTGTGCATGGCACCGATCGTGCCGATGTGATTGAGAAAACACTGGCGGCATTGTACGATTTCAGTCTGATAGGATTAAAAACCACTGTTCCGTTTTGCCGCACAGTACTACAGCACCCCGAATTTGTAAATGCTACTTATACAACCCGTTGGGTTGATTCGGTATTTACTCCGGAAATGCTTGAGAATGATGAAGATGAAATGATAGGTGCTTTGGCTGCTACCATTATGTATGCATCAGAATATCTGCAACTTTCTTCGGACTTGCCGACTTATAAAAATGACTCGCTCAACGTGTGGGTGCTAAACAAAAGATTAAATTATTAAGCCTCTGAATCCCCCTGAAAAAGGATTCGTTAGTATGGTTATTTGAAATTAAACTTAATAAATGCTTGCACCGATACTCTCTTTTCTTGGAGAAGCTAGGGAAAAGCCAAAAAAATATGGGAACTTCGTATATATATAAAAGAGATGCTTCGCGACTGTTTATAGCAATGCGCGAAAACGGAAAACGATACAAAATTTATATTCCAAAAGAATCAAAACCTGTAATAAATGGGCAGGAGGAGGATATAGATTTTCTGGAGCAGGAAGATTTTCATTACACTTTCGACTGGAAAGGAAAACGCTTCCATTGCGAACTTGTTTCGCGCGATCAGAACAAAGCCGTGATTAAAGTAAATGGCGTGGAGTATAAATTCAGCCTGGAATCACTTTTCTCTTACATCCGACACGGCATGATTGATAAAGACGGAAAACAGATAAACGAAAACAATATTATTGCTCCCATGCCGGGTAAAATAGTTGACATTTTCCTTTCGGAAGGCGATTTGGTGAATGAAGGTGAACCTATTCTGAGTCTGGAGGCAATGAAAATGCAGAACGAAATTTCCGCCAATTGCAATGGAGTTATTCGCAAAATCCGGGTTCAGTCCGGTCAATCTGTGATGAAAGACGAATTATTGGTAGAGATAAATTCTATCGATGAATAAGTCTGTCAAATCGAAACAAACAAAAGAGCAAATCGACACCAGATTTGCTCTTTTTTATTAAGCACAGATTTATGTAAAATATTTTTGCCACCCACAGGTATAAAATCAATTCAGCTGTTGTATCTTTGTCATTCCAATTATATAACTTTGTTTTACACTAAAGCAGCCTCATTTTAAGTAAGTGGAATGAAAAAAAGGAATACACTCATATTGATTTATCTGGTTATATTCCTGTGTGTTGCATTTGCTGCAAAACCATTTCGCTTTGTGCTTTTTACAGATACTCACATATCGCCCACAAATACTCAACCTACAGAAGATCTTATAAATGCAGTGAATGATGTAAATTCGCTTAACAATATTGATTTCGTAATAGTTTCAGGCGATGTATCCGATTTAGGCGATACAGTTTCGCTCAAAATAGCCCGAGAACAGCTCGAAAAATTGCACATGCCGTATTTCATTCTTCCGGGCAATCATGATATTCGCTGGTCCGAACCTCAGGCTTCCAACTTCAAAAAGATTTTTCATGCAGATAAATTCTCTTTCACACACAAAGGATATAAATTCGTTGGTTTTGCTACTGCGCCGCAAGTAAAATCAGGCAAGGGAATTATCAGGAACGAAGATATTGATTGGCTACAAAAAAAGCTGGATAGCACAAAAACCGATGTACCCGTGTTTGTAGTAACGCATTATCCGCTACAGACAGGCGATGTGGAAAACTGGAAGGAAGCAACGGATGTACTTAAAAAGCACAATATAAAAGCGGTTTTGGGTGGACATTATCATCGCAATGTTCTGTTTAATTACGATGGAATACCGGGCATAATCAGCAGATCGGCTTTAAGGGCTAAAGATCCGGTAGGCGGATATTCTGTTTTTGCCGTTTCTGACACAATAAAGGTTTGGGAAAAACGAATCGGACAAAAAGAACTGCTTTGGCTCGAATTACCAATGGAACAATAATAACATATTTATATTAAAAAGTAGGATTATGGATAACTTTTATGAGATTTCAAAAGAACAGGAAATAGCAGAAACCAAACGTTTTTTTGTAAGAGTTTATAGCTGGATGTCAATGGCATTAATCATTACCGGGCTGGTCGCTTATCGTACCGCCAATTCACCTGAAATTCTCAGTTTTATTTTTGGTGAAAGGTTTGTATTTTATGGATTGATGATTCTGGAATTAGTACTTGTTGGTGTTTTAGTCGGTGCTATCAATAAAATGTCTGCCATTACAGCCACTATTGTTTTTATTTTATACTCGGTTCTCAACGGAGTAACATTATCAGCCATCTTTTTTGTATTTACGGCCGATTCAATTGCTAACGTATTCTTTATTGCAGCCGGTACATTTGCGGCCATGAGCGCTTATGGATTTTTTACAAAATCGGACTTGACAAAAATTGGTAATATCCTGTTTATGGCACTTATCGGATTGGTTATTGCCTCGTTGGTAAATATGTTCCTGAAAAGTGAAATGCTTTACTGGATTAGTTCTTATGCCGGAGTCTTGATATTTGTCGGGTTGATAGCCTATGATACTCAAAAACTAAAGAAGCTCAACATCATTGGTAATGAAGATACCGATGAAGGTAAGAAAGAAGCCATTATCGGAGCGTTGACTTTATATCTTGATTTTATCAACCTGTTTCTGTACCTGTTGCGTATTTTTGGAAAACGAAGATAATATTTCGATGAACACTGTTCATTGCTAACTGAAAAATATGAAACTAAATAAAATTGCCAAACTGATTGGAGCCAATGTAAAAGACGTTCCATCTGTAGAAATTAATTGGTTATTGACCGATAGCCGTTCTTTATCATTTCCCGTCGAAAGTTTATTTTTTGCCATTCATACGGCTAGAAATAACGGTCACAATTATATTACTGAGCTTCACCAACAGAACCTTCGCTACTTTGTGGTGAGTGAAATGCGCCCTGAATTTGAGAAAATGACCGATGCTGTTTTCTTGAAAGTCGAAGATAGCTTACAGGCTTTGCAAGCTTTGGCAGCTGCTCATCGTGCTTCTTTCAAAATTCCGGTGATTGGAATTACTGGCAGCAACGGAAAAACAGTGGTAAAAGAATGGCTCTACCAACTTTTACATACCGATTATGTGATTACACGCTCGCCCAGAAGTTATAACTCACAAATTGGAGTTCCGCTTTCTGTTTGGGCTCTGAGCGAGAGCACTCAACTGGGTATTTTTGAGGCCGGAATCTCCGAACCTCATGAGATGAAACATCTCCAACCGATTATTCGACCGACAATAGGCATTTTTACCAATTTGGGTGATGCTCATCAGGAAAACTTTAGTGGGCTCAAGCAGAAATGCGAAGAAAAACTTCAACTTTTTGATCAATCTGAAGTGCTTGTGTATTGCAGCGACAATAAATTAGTTGAAATATCAATAGCTCAATCGGCTTTCAAAGGCTTATTCTTCTCCTGGGGAAAGTCAGATAAAGCAACCGTTCAGATATTACAAAAAGAAAAAGCAGTTGCGAGCACAAAAGTAGTATTGAAACACGTTGGTGTGGAATCGTCCTTTACTATCCCTTTCACAGACGATGCTTCTATAGAAAATGCACTACAATGTGTGGCTGTGATGCTGTATTTAGGCTTGAAACCCGATGAAATAGCCAAACGAATTTTACTGCTTGAGGCTGTAGCCATGCGGCTGGAAGTGAAAGAAGGGGTTCGTGATTGTCTGATTATAAACGATAGTTATAATTCGGATTTGAACTCATTAAGCATCGCGCTTGACTTTCTGAACCAGCAAGCTACTGCAAAGAAACTATCAAAGACATTGATTCTGTCGGATATTTTGCAAAGCGGACTAACTTCAGATGAGCTTTATAAAACGGTTTCCGGATTGGTACACAACAAAAATGTGCAACGCATTATAGGTATCGGTGCTGAAATATCCAAACATGCCGACATATTCGAGTTGGTCGATAAAACTTTCTTTGAACAAACCGAAGATTTTCTGAAATCACCAATTCTTCGTGAGTTGAAAAATGAGATTATTCTACTCAAAGGTTCCAGAACATACCATTTCGAAGATATTTCGGAGAAACTGGAACTGGTAACTCACGAAACTACACTGGAAGTAAACCTGAATGCGCTGATAGATAATTTGAATTATTTTCGTGCTAAACTTCGCCCCGAAACCAAGATGATGTGTATGGTAAAAGCTTTTGCTTATGGAAGTGGCGCCGTGGAAGTAGCTCGCACACTACAACACCATAGGTGCGATTATCTTGCAGTGGCGGTTGCTGACGAAGGAGCCGAGTTGCGTCGCGAAGGTATTCGCATTCCTATCGTGGTGATGAATCCCGAAAAAGGGAGCTTTGGAATGATTTTCGATAATAAACTGGAACCTGAAGTATATAGTTTCCGCTTGCTCGACTCATTTATTGCTTCTGCAGAAAAACTAGGATTGACAGATTATCCTATTCATATCAAAATAGATAGTGGCATGCATCGTCTTGGTTTTGAACCACAGGATATGGAGCAATTGATAGCTCGTCTGAAAAGTCAGAATCAAGTGAAAGTGCGTTCTGTTTTCTCTCATTTGGCAGGAGCTGACGAAACTAAATTTGATACATTCACCAGGCAACAGATAGCCACTTTTAGTGCCTGTGCCGATCAGCTTTCTGCTACATTCTCACATCATATAATACGCCATATTCTCAATTCTTCAGGTATTGAGCGTTTTCCTGAATATCAATTTGACATGGTTCGGTTGGGAATTGGTCACTATGGTATAAGCTCGTTACCCGAAGTGAAACTGAAACAAGTCTGTGCATTGAAAACCGTTATTTTGCAGATTAAAAATATCAAAGCAGGTGAAACGGTGGGCTATAGCCGCAAAGGGATTGTAAACACGGATAAACGTATTGCTGTAATTCCAATTGGTTATGCCGACGGCTTTGACCGCAAGCTGGGCAATGGAGTAGGTGAGGTGCTTGTCAATGGACAACGTGCCAAAGTGATTGGAAACGTATGTATGGATCTGGTTATGATTGATGTAACCAATCTGGAAGCAAAAGAAGGTGATCAGGTGGAAATATTTGGAGACAATCTTACTATCACAGAAGTATCTGACTGGCTTAAAACGATTCCTTATGAAGTGCTTACCAGCGTTTCGAGAAGAGTAAAAAGAGTTTATTTTCAGGAATAAATTTAATGTGATAATCACCACATTATCACATCAACATATCATCACATTAATCAATGATTCTGGTTCATATACAGCAAATTAATACAGCAAAGGTGCTTCTGCAAAGTGCTTCGTCGCTGGCAACCCAACTCATTAAAACGTTTGGAGTGTTGAGCTTCGTGGATGCAGATGAGCACATTGCCGCAAGGGAAGATGAATTAAAAGAGATTTTACCTGAAACCCAAATTACGGTTCGAAACTCAAAAACCAACATACTGTCGGCAATTTGTGAAGAATTAGAAGTTTCATTTTTGTTTATTCAATTGCCGGCCGGGCAGAGTAAGACTATCCGTACTTTACTGAACGATTGTCGGGATTTGCGTATACCCTATTTGTTTTATAAGGATTCGTTTGGTGAGTTGGATTTGAAAAAAGTAATTTTGCCAATCGGCTTCTTGGAGGAGGAACTGGAAAAAGCTCAGTTTGCTGCTGCTTTCGGGAGGTTTTGCGGTTCGGAGATAAAGATGCTGCTTGCAAACGATTATGGTTCAAAAGCAGCTACCAATGCTGAAAAAATGAAGCTTTTGTTTGATAAATTTGAATTCAGATATACGCTTGAAAAAGCGGCTAAAGACAGCTTTAAAGTAGAAGCTGAATCTATTCAAGTGGCTGAAAATATGAAAGCCGGAATTATAATTGTTTCGGCTTCGCGTGATTACGGATTGGATGATATTCTTTTTGGACCGAAGGAATATCATGTGGTGAAAAAATCTTCTGTTCCGGTTTTGCTGATTAACCCACGTGGTGATTTGTATGCGCTTTGCGACTGATAATTAGCGCTTTAATTCCAGAAGGGGTGCTTCTAAAACAGCTGGTGTGATGTTTTAGAAACAAAATAAAGCGACCCTTCCCGACACCTTCAGCTTTTATAGAGGTGCAAGAAAGAACAGGTGCTATGTGAGCTAACATAGGAGCTATCCAAAGAAGAATAGGAGCTGTACGAGATAACATAGGAACTATGCGGGAACGAACAGGGGCAAGGTGAGCTGAAATAGGAAGTACATGGTTTTGCAAATAACATTTTTTATTTTATAAAAGCTTTTGTGTTTCTTTTGTGGCGTTTTCTTTTGATTCAGTAGAATAAAGGATAATCATTTAATATATCTTTGTATATTCTTTTGCCGTAATGACTTTTATAGATTTAATATGAGATTAAGAACGAAACTAAGAACGCTGATACTGAGAGAATTGTTAGTGCCTTTAGTGGCCATTTCCGGTATTTTGATTGTGGGTTTTTGGGGATATATTGTCATTGAGGGCTTTACACCACTGCAGTCGCTTTATATGCTGGTGATAACATTTGCAACCATCGGGTATGGCGATGTTGTTCCTGTAACAGATACAGGAAGGATATTCACAATCTGTCTCATTATATCAGGATTTACGGTCGGTGTGTATGCTATCGGTAAAATTTCCGCCTTTTTTGTTGAAGGTGAATTGTCGAAAATTTTAAAACAAAGAAAAATGAACAAAGTATTAGACTCGATGAAAGACCACTACATTGTTTGTGGCTATGGAAAAACCGGAAAAAGTGTTTTGGAAGACTTGCTAAAAAAAGGTTTGGAAGTTGTTATTATTGAAAACAATACAGAGAGAAGTGAAAAGCTTCAAGAAATCTACGGCAAGAAATTTATACATTTGGATGCTGATGCAACTACTGATGAAGCATTGTTACAGGCTGGTATAACGAGAGCCAAAATTCTGATATCTGTGCTATCCTCAGATGCAGAAAACTTATTTGTAACTCTGAGTGCAAAAGATTTAAATAAAAATATTAAAGTGATAACCCGTGTTGCAGAAACAAATTCTGCAGAGAAATTCAGAAAAGCCGGAGCTGATTTTATTGTTTCACCCATCGAAATTGCCACAGATCGAATTATTTCTATTGCCACTTCAAGCACGGATTTTTTCAGTTTTGTTGAATTTGCCGGTGCTAAAGAAGAAATGAAAGATTATAAATTTGGTCTCGTAGAAATAAATGAAGAAAGCGATTTGATAAATAAAACCTTTCGTGAAGCAAATATTCCACATCGAACTAATCTGGTGGTAATAGGATGTTATACATCTACAAGCGAATTGCAGGTTAATCCAAAAGCGGATAACTACATAAGTCTTGGAGATAAACTACTTGTATTTGGAACTGAAGACCAGATAAATAACCTGAGAAATATAGCTAAACATACTAAATAAAACAGATAATAAATTAATGACAAAAATTGGAACAACTCTTTCGTCGATAGGCAAAAAAGCCATATTATGCGGATCGGGAGAACTTGGAAAGGAAGTTGCCATCGAATTGCAACGTTATGGTATTGAAGTTATCGCACTCGATAAATATGCCAATGCGCCGGCCATGCAAGTGGCGCATCGCTCGCATGTGTTTTCTATGCTCGACGGACAAAAGTTGCGCGAAGTGATAGAAGCTGAAAAGCCGGATTATATCATTCCTGAAATTGAAGCTATTGCTACAGATACGTTGGTAGAACTGGAGAAAGAAGGATTTAATGTGATTCCAACTGCCAAAGCTACTTTCCTGACCATGAACCGTGAAGGAATTCGCCGTTTGGCAGCCGAAGATTTGCAGATTGCCACTTCACCTTATCGTTTTGCTTCCAGCAAAGAAGAATTCGAATCGGCTGTAGCCGAAATCGGCATTCCATGCGTTGTAAAGCCTATCATGAGTTCATCCGGTCATGGACAAAGCGTGATTAAGACTACTACAGATATTGACAGATCCTGGAAAATAGCTCAGGAAGGCGGTAGGGCAGGAGCAGGGCGTGTGATTGTCGAAGCCTTTGTAAAGTTTGATTATGAAATTACATTGCTGACCGTACGTCACAGTGCCGGTACATCTTTTCTAAATCCAATAGGTCATTATCAGGTTGATGGTGACTATCGTGAATCGTGGCAGCCTCAACCTATGATTGACAGTGCGTTGGCTAAAGCGCAACATATTGCCAAACTAGTTACTGATGCGTTGGGTGGTTACGGTATTTTTGGTGTAGAACTCTTTGTCTGTGGCAATGATGTGTTGTTCAGCGAAGTGTCACCACGCCCACACGATACAGGTATGGTAACCCTGATTTCGCAGGATATGTCGCAATTTGCACTTCATGCTCGTGCTATTCTTGGTTTACCTGTACCAGCTGTACGTTTTTATCGACCTTCTGCCTCAAAAGCTATTGTAGTTGAGGGTGATAGTGATAAAGTTGTATTCGATAATCTGGAGAATGTATTGGCAGAGGCTGATGTGCAGCTTCGTATATTCGGAAAACCCGAAGTAGTTGGTCACAGACGATTGGGAGTGATTCTGGCAAGTGCCGATACCATAGAAGAGGCTCGTGCTAAAGCGAACCGGGCATATGATAAACTAAAGATTGAAGTGTTGCCACGTTAATTTATACAAGATAATAAAAGGAAAATCTAACCGGATTTTCCTTTTATTGCTCTACATATTAGACAAGTGAAATCTGTCAAAATATTTTTCTAAAATAAACATCCTGATTGACACTATTGACAATAAAAGAGGCTGAATCATATTGATTCAGCCTCTTTTATTATATTACTGAGATTGTAAATTATTGATTTACAATCACTCTATACCCTTTGCCATGTATATTGATAATTGTTATATCAGTATCTTTACTAAGTAACTTACGCAGTTTACAGATATAAACATCCATGCTTCTTGAGTTGTAATAGTTGTCATCTTTCCAGATGGTGGTCAACATGTACTTACGATCTAACATGGCGTTTACGTTTGCCGCAAACAGTACAAATAAATAAGTTTCTTTACGGGTAAGTTTTGTTTCTTCTCCGTTGAGAGAAAGTACTCGGGTTTGTACGTTAAACGTGTAAGCTCCCAGCTTATAACTCGGAACAATCATAAGTGCTCTTAGATTTTCATCTAATTCATTTAATAAAATTCTTTCGTTTTCAATTTTCATTTTTTCGTAATTTTTGAATTAATATAGTGTTAGTGAACAAAATTTCTGAGTTGTCAATATCCCAATATAGGCTTGAATAAAAAAAACAATAATTGTATCTGTTTTATTTTCAACAGTTAAACAGAATAATTTTATAACGACTATTTTAGGAGAGGCAAATGTAATTATTTTTATTTAATTATCCAAATAATTAGACTAGCTTAAATCATTTATTTCTAATAATTATTCTCTTTTCTTATATAACTACATTTTGATATTGTGGATTAATGGAAATATGATTTTCGCCTGTGTCTGTAATTTCTCTTTTTTCATAATAATTTTCAGTTTATTTAATCTGAGCAATTTCAATGATTTTAGAATTCAAAAATGATATGCTATAACCGATTGATAATATAAGCAATATCTCCTCCAATTATTCATTCAAATTTATCATCACTTAGTTGCTTACAAATATACTTCTACAAAAATTGATTGTTTCCGTGCTATAATACATAGAGTCGTGTAAAATAATCTACAGCTTTTAAGGCTGTCTCATATATTTTTAAAAAGACTATAGTTAAACTGTGTGAATATAAATTAGATTAAAAGCTAATAAAATATAAATTTAGACTGAATAGAAGGTATAGATTTGAATAAATATGCTTTTATAGATGCTGGCATTTATGCCTTATATTGGCTGCTTGTGGCAATTATTACAAACTCTTAAAGTAATTACTACACATATATTTATCTAAAATCATATGTAAACAAATACTAAATCGTGTAAATATCACTTTTTCAGCAATATACTACATACTAATTCTGAATA
>Ga0302286_10000831_pt1 | contig 24228 bp, 19 predicted proteins | sample III_Fen_E2_3_FD_198765 | JGI IMG/M metagenome (GOLD analysis project Ga0302286, IMG submission 198765) | Peat permafrost microbial communities from Stordalen Mire near Abisko, Sweden - III_Fen_E2_3 | ecosystem: Environmental > Terrestrial > Soil > Wetlands > Permafrost | place: Sweden: Abisko...
GCGGGTTAAAAAAATATTTATGCCCATATGTAATTATTTATGAGTTAATTACATATGTTAGCTTGACGGCTATGCCCCCAACCCCCTTCGCCAAGGGGGCTTTGCGTCACTGACAATTTCAGATATCTTGACAAATCAATTTATATTTCAACGAAGTTTACTTCAATTCCCCCAAACAAAGTAGTTCAAAAACTACGAAAATTGGGATGCCTACCCTCTTTGCGGTATAATATTACCATAATGAAGGTATTTCGCATACTTCTGGTGCATCGTAAGTTTGCAATACCTAAAATTTCATTAAGAATAGTATTTAGAAATATATAAGAATGAGCGAAAAAACAAAAAGATCAAACAAAACTGCTGATGAAAAATCGGGTTGGTATTTGGTTTGGGAACATGTAAACGAACATCCCATACAATACATAATTTGTATTTTGAGTATAGCCATATCAAGTACATTGGCATCGGTAATACCAAGAATAATTGCAAACTTCACTAATACCATTTCAAGCGGAAAACTTAGTTTAAGCCTTGCAATGTATTTCGGTTTACTTGTATTAGGAGTAGGAACAACTCGTGTTACACTAGGTTGGATTGGTCGCCTCATTTCTGCGAAACATGGTCGTATGTTGAATTATAAAGTTCGCGACAAACTGTTTAAAAAATGGGAAACGCTACCATTATCGTACTATCACGAACATACAACGGGCGATTTATTATCGCATGCATTGAACGATGTTCAAGTGGTTCAACAGCTGGCTTCAATGGGATTAAATACTGCAATTAGTAGTCTTTTTATGATTTCGGGAGCTCTGTACGTAATGTTTATACACATAAACTGGAGCCTGGCAATTGCAGGATTTGGACCAATGCTAGCAATACCATTTATTGTTCGTTATTATAGTCCAAAAATAAAAAAACAATCGGCTAAAGTTCAAGAAACATTAGGTGGAATGTCGCAGTCGGTTGAAGAAATTGTAAGTGGAATACGAACCGTTAAAGCTTTTGGCAATGAAGAAGTTGTTATAGGTCGTTTTGGTAACAGAATCGATGATATTGTAAAAGAAAGGATGAAACAAGTAAAGTTGTCTGCAATATTTTCGGCAATTATTCCTTTTACGGTTTCTGTCGGATTTATCATCGTGATAGCTTATGGTGGATATTTAACTATTCATAAAATAATAAGTCTTGGTGATTTTGTATCATTCCTATTGTACTTGATTTTGTTAAGACAACCTTTAGAACAGCTTGGTAATACACTCAATACTTTTCAACGAGGATCGGCATCGCTTTCACGTTTGGCTATTCTTCTTGAAGCTCCATTAACAGTTACGGATAGAGAAACGGCAAAAGTGCAAGAGTCTATAAATGGAAGCATTGAGGTTAAAAATCTTACGTTCAGATATCCAGGAACAGCTAAAAAAGTTTTAAGTGACATTTCATTTAAGGTAAATAAAGGACAAACTTTAGGCATTATTGGAACAATAGGTTCGGGAAAAACATCTTTGGCTAATATACTAATGAGGATTTACGATCCACCACGAGGAACGGTGTATGTTGATGATGTTGATGTTCATAATTACTATTTGAAAGACTTACGTCAATCGATAGCATTTGTACCACAAAGCGGATTTTTATTTTCAACAACCATCGATGCTAATATTGCATTTGCCGAAGATAAACTTGATACAGAAAAGGTTGAAGTATCTGCAAAAGCATCGGTTGTTCACGATGATATTTTAAAATTAAAAGATATGTACAAAACAGAAATAGGCGAACGAGGTGTAAGACTCTCGGGAGGACAAAAGCAAAGAGTTGCAATTGCCCGTGCTATTTACAAAGACTCGCCCATAAATATTTTAGACGATTCGTTAAGTGCCGTTGACACCAATAATGAACGTTTGATTTTGCAAAATTTACGTCAAGGCGAAAAGAATAAAACTAATATAATTATCTCGCATCGCCTTAGTGCAGTAATGCATTCGGAAGAAATAATTATACTCGACGAAGGACAAATTATCGACCGTGGTACACATCAAAGTTTATTGAGAACCAGTGAATTTTACAATAAGCTTTGGAGCATTCAATCGGGTGGAATTGACGATAATACACCATTAGTTGATGAAGCTGTTAAGGCATCATTAATTGAATCGATATTGACAGAAGAGGAAAACGAAGAAGAAGAAGAAAAAAAAGAAGGAGGAGAATATGGCGCTTAGTACGAAAGAAACCCTAAAGGTACTTTTACCTTATTGGAAAAATCACAAAAAATCGCTGTTTGGAATTTTCATTCTTGTAATTCTTGTTGTTGCTGCCGATCTGGTGCAACCATTAGTAATGAAAGAAGCAATTGATAAACATATATCGGTGCCTAATCCCGAATATGGTACTCTGTTGATGATATCAGTTTTTTACTTTTTTATTGTAATAGTAACCTTTGCTTTGACTTATTATCAAAGTATTTTACTTCAGCTAACAGGGCAAAAAATCATCAAACATATCAGAATGGATTTATTCAGACATATTCAAAGTCTGTCATTAAAATATTTTGATAAAAATCCTTCGGGTCGTATTATAACAAACGTAGTTAGCGATACAGAGGCCTTGAACTCGTTCTTTACCGACTTCTTAGCCAATAACCTTCGAAACCTATTTACATTAATAATGATTATTGTATTTATGTTTAACCTCAACATAAAAATAGCTTCGTACTGTTTGATTGTTGTACCGTTAATTGTTTTAATATCTGCTTATTTCCAAACCAAATTACGTAAGGTTAATCAAGAAATGAGAAGTCGTTTATCGACGCTTGTAGCATTTTTGGCCGAAAACTTAGCAGGGATGTCAATTGTTCAGATTTTTAATCAAGAACAAAAACAATACAACGATTTCAAGAATAGAAATACGGCATATCTTCAATCAGCAATAAAGGAAAATAGACTTTCGCTGTTGTTCTTTTTATTCACAGAAACAATTGGTGATTTTGGAGTTGCTGGACTTATTTGGTTTGGAAGTGGTCCCGTAATTCGTGGTGAAGTTTCGTTTGGTGTTTTGTTTGCATTTATTGGTTACATACGTCGTTTTGTTCAGCCAATTACTTCGATTACCATGCAGCTTAATACCTTCCAAAACATGCTTGTGGCTACCGAAAGAATTGTAGTAACACTTAACGAAAAGCCCGATATTATTGAAGCTGCCGATGCAAAGGCTCCAAAAGAAATAAAAGGTGGCATTGAGTTCAAAAAAACATTTTTGGCTTATCGTGAAGGTGTTGATGTTTTAAAAGGTGTTTCGCTCGACATAAAACCTGGCGACAGTGTTGGTTTTGTTGGTGCATCGGGAGCAGGAAAAACGTCGTTGATGAGTTTATTGGCTCGTTTTTATGATACTACTGGTGGATCAATTGAAATTGATGGACAAGATATCAGGAAATGGCCTATTGCAGATCTTCGACGCACGGTAGGAATTGTTCAGCAGGATATTATTTTATTCTCGGGAACGGTGCTCGACAACATTCGCTTTTTCAGAAAAGAAATTAGCCGTGAGCAAGTTATTGAAGTTTGTAAACTAATAGGTGCCGACAATTTCATTAGCAAACTTACAAAAGGATACGATACTTTACTATCGGAAAAAGGTGCTACACTTTCGTTTGGTGAACGCCAATTGCTATCGTTTGCAAGGGTTATGGTATTTAATCCCAAGATATTGGTTCTTGATGAAGCAACCGCTAGCCTCGATTCAGAAACCGAAGCTATTCTTCAGGAAGCAATCACCAAAGTATCGAAAGACAGAACCCTTTTAGTTATTGCACATAGGCTTTCAACAATTCAACACATGGACTACATTGTTGTTCTCGACAATGGACATATCGTTGAAAAAGGCTCGCACGACGAACTTTTGAACAATAACAGTCATTATAACACCCTGCATAAATCGGGAGTTTTGGTTGAAGAACTTGCCTAAAACAGACAATAGATACTAGTCAATAATATTATTAATACTTTAAACATGGCAACATTAACAGCAACACAAACGCAAGAAAAAGAAGCAATCAAAAAGCTTATACTTGCCGAAGCCCGATTAGATTTGGAATTTAATGAAAAGGGTATCAACTATAATGCCGATGATATAAATCGAATTAGAGGAAATGTAAAAGAACCTAAAACGTTTGGAAGAGATCCAATTGGATTTAGTTTTGTATTACCTCATGGAATTACATCGAATGCAAAATTCAATCGTTGGACACCCTACTCTATTGTTGTAGAAAACGATAAACCAATTTTGTACAACGAAAAAGAACCAATAGCCGAAATAAAATTCCATAATAGAGTTGAACATCCAGTAATGGAAGAAAGACTTTCGACAGGCGAAAAAGTAAGAAGCATAATTGGAAGCAATCAACATGGTGAAATAAGTATTGGCTATAGTGCTGAATGTTCGTTGAAAGATTTGGGTGAAGATTGTTTGTTTTGCTCAATCAATGTTCGCGAAAAAGATCCAGATAGACCATTACTTAAAAATCCAACTCAAATATCGGAAGCTTACCATCTTGCTCGTAAAGCAGGAATTGCAAATCAATTGCGTATTACTGGTGGTTTTGTACCCGAGCGTCGTGAATTGGAATATTATCTTGATGTTGCCGAAGCTATTCACGAAAACTACGACACTTTCAAAGGAGTTGCTGTAATTGGAGCTCCAGCCGATTTATCAATTTTAGAAAAATATAAAGAAATTGGTTATTCCGATATTTCGCATAATCTAGAAGTTTGGGATAAAAACCTATTTGCACTTATTGTACCTGGAAAAAGTAAACGCAACGGTGGTTGGGAACACTGGGTTAAATCGCTGGAAAGATCAGTTGAGATTTTTGGACGAGGAAATGTACATTCAAACTTCGTAGGTGGATTGGATCCTAAAGAAGGATTTATTGAAGGTATTGAATATCTATCATCAAAGGGAATTGTAGCACATTTTGGTCCATTTCGCCCTCAAAAAGGAACTCCTTTGGAAGGTTGGAGAAGTCCTGAAGCATCGTTTCACTGGGATTTATTGGATAGAGTTACCGATATCCAAATTCGTAATGGCTTTACAACAGAACAAATGTATCGAGGACCAGGATCGGGCGATCATACAGGTAGAGTTCTTCGCACTAAATTAGGTGATTTTGAAGGTGATTACCTTGATACTTATAAATATCCTGCGATAGATTAAAAAATTAAAATCAAAATAAGTTAAAAATTTAAAAATGTTATAGTATGTCAGTAGGAACAGAAAATAAACCATTAGAAAAAGAAGTTGTAAAAAAACGTCTTTTAGAAGAAGCTCGCTTGGCTCTCGATTTTAATGAACAAGGTATAAATTATAATGCAGAAGAACTTAAGAAATTCAGAGGTTTAAATGCAGATATTAATGGATTTAGAAGAAATGCTAACGGAATAAATTTTGAATTACCACATGGTTTTACAGCCAATGCAAAATATAATCGTTGGACTCCATTTTCAATTAAAGTAGAAAACGATAAACCTATTCTGTATAACGATAAAGAAGTAATTGCAGAAATTTCGTTTCCACAAAATACTCCTCATCCAGTTTCGGAGCAATTGCTAAGCACTGGCGAAAAAGTGAAAAACATTCTAAATATTTCACAATTTGGTGGTGTACATGTATCGTATAGCGACGAATGTTCATTAAAAGATTTGGGTGAAGATTGCTTATTTTGCTCATACAATGTTCGCGAACGTGATCCTGAAAGACCGCTGATAAAAAATCCAAAACAAGTTGCCGAAGCATATCATCTTGCTCGTCAAGCTGGAGTAGCAAACCATTTCCGTATTACAGGAGGATTTGTTCCAGAACGTCGTGAATTGGAATATTACATAGATGTAGCTGAAGCAATTCGTCAACATTACGATTCATTCTATGGTGTTGCAATTATTGGAGCTCCTTCCGATCCATCGGTTCTTCCAAAATATAAAGAAGTAGGTTTCAGTAATATTTCACACAACTTAGAAGTATGGGACAAAGATCTTTTTGGATTAGTTTGCCCAGGTAAAAGCAAAAGAAACGGAGGTTGGCAACATTGGTTAAATTCACTTGAAGCAGCAGTAGATATTTTTGGAAAAGGTAATGTTCACACAAATATTGTTGGTGGATTAGAACCTAAAGAATCAATTTTACAAGGTATTGAATACTTAGCTTCGAAAGGAATTGTTGCTCATTTTAGCGTCTTCCGTCCCGAAAAAGGTACTCCATTCGAAGGATATCGTAGTCCAGAAGCATCGTTCCACTGGGATATTGTTGACAAAGCTACAGATATATTCCTTCGTTACGGATTCACCTCATTACACATGTATAGTGGACCAGCATCGGCCGACCATGCAGGTCGAATTTTCCGCATTAAAAATGGTGAATTCGAAGGAAATAAACTGGGAGTTTATAAATATCCATCTATCGATAAATAATCTAATCTAAAAATTAACTACCAAATTAAATATCAGAAATATGTCAGCAAACACACAAGAAAAAGAAGCAGTTAAACAATTGCTTTTAGAAGAAGCTAAACTAAGTTTAGATCTTTCGGAATTAGGTATTTTTTATAATATCGAAGAAATAAATAAATACAAAGAAAAAACAGGTGCAGCTTCTCCAATGGGCGGACGTGGTGGATTGCCAGGATTTACACTACCTCATGGAAATTCAGCAAATGGAAAATTTAATCGTTGGACACCATTTTCGGTTAAAATTGAAAATGACAAACCTGTTCTTTATAAAGAAGAAACTCCAATAGGTGAAATAGAATTTAATATTCCAAATCCAATTTCACATCAATATTTGAGTAGTGGCGAACAAGTTAAAGATATTTTGAGTATCAGCTCGCAAGGTGGTTTACACGTTATGTATAGCGATGAATGTGCATTGAAAGATTTAGGCGAAGATTGCTTATTCTGTGCATTCAATGTTAGAGCTCAAGAAGGCGACAGAAAAGTACTTTTAAAATCGCCAAAACAAGTTGCCGAAGCTTATGACATTGCTCGTAAAGCTGGAGTTGCAAACCATTTCCGTATAACAGGAGGTTTTGTTCCAGAACGTCGTGAGTTAGAATATTATATCGACGTAGCTGAAGCAATTCACGAAAAATACGATTATTTCTATGGAGCAGCTATCATTGGTGCACCTGCCGATTTATCTGCTCTTCCAAAATACAAAGAAGTAGGATTTGAGAATATTTCGACCAACATTGAAGTATGGGATAAGAACTTATTTGCAATGATGTGTCCTGGTAAAAGCAAACGTAACGGTGGTTGGCAACATTGGATCGACTCGTTAGAAGCATCGGTTGATATTTTTGGAAAAGGAAACGTTCACTCAACAATTGTAGGTGGTCTTGAACCATTGGAATCGACACTTGAAGGAATCGAATATTTTGCATCAAAAGGTATTGTTTGTCACTTTAGTGCATTCCGTTCGGAAAAAGGAACAGCTCTCGAAGGATACCGTAGTCCAGAAGCATCGTTCCATTGGAACTTGCTTGATAAAGCTACTGATATTTACCATCGTTATGGATTTACTACACAACAAATGTACAGTGGACCAGCTTCGGGTGGACATAGTGCAGGAGTTTTCAGAATTAAAGGTGGTGAATTTGAAAATGGTAAACTTACAACTTGGAAATTCCCTTCAATTGACTAATTAAAAGACTCAATGTGTAAGGTGTGAAATGATAGTTTTGCATTTTATATTGAAATAATGAGACATTATGTGATTTCTTAAAATCATAGTTTCTGCCTTACACATTCTTTTTTTTTCGACGAATTACATTTCCTCCTCTTTGCAATCTTAATTGCTGAATTCCTCAGAAGTTCTTTATCACGCAAGCCTTAATGACTTCCCCAATAATATCTTAGTAATAAAAAATAAAGTATAAATTTTAAATAATGTTTTATGGCAGTTGCAACTGAAAAAATAACAAAAGAGAAGGAAGCAGTTAAAGAGCTTCTTTTGAAAGAAGCAAGATTTGGATTAGATCTTGTAGAAAAAGGTATTTCATTCGATCCTCAAGAAATAAAAAGAATTAAAGCTCTTACTGGATCTGAATCGCAAAATGACATTAGTGGTCGTGGAGATTCTGTTTCATTTTTCTTACCTCATGGAAATAGCTCAAGTGGACATTTAACCCGTTGGACACCATACTCTATTGAAGTGGAAGACGATAAAGCCATTTTATACGATGAAAAAACTCGTATTGGTCAAATTACATTTACCGAAGGTCCACATCCAGTTTCGAAACAACTTTTGAGTACTGGAGAAAAAGTAAAAGATATTTTAGGTGTAGGTGCAACAGGTGGCTTACACGTAAATTACAGTAACGAATGTGCTTTAAAAGACTTGGGCGAAGACTGTTTATTTTGCACCATCAATCACCGAACTACGGATGAAGGTGTGAGAAAAATAATAATGAAAACCCCAAAACAAGTAGCAGAAGCATACGATTTAGCACGTCAAGCAGGTGTGGGAAATCATTTCCGTATAACAGGAGGTTTTGTTCCTGAACGTCGTGAATTGGAATACTATATTGATGTTGCTGAAAAAATCAGAGAAAAATACGAAGATTTTTATGGTGTTGCAATCATTGGTGCTCCTGGCGATCTTTCTGTTTTAGCTAAATACAAAGAAGCTGGATATGCAAACATTTCGCACAATATTGAAGTGTGGGATAAAAACCTTTTTGCACACATTTGCCCAGGGAAAGAAAAACGCAATGGTGGTTACAAACATTGGATCGAATCGCTTGAAGCAGCAGTTGAGATTTTTGGAAAAGGCAATGTGCATTCAACAATTGTTGGTGGTCTTGAGCCTAAAGAGTCGACCTTAGAAGGTATTGAATATTTTGCATCGAAAGGTATCGTTTGTCATTTCAGTCAATTCAGACCAGGAAAAGATACGCCACTGGAACAATATCGCAGTCCCGAAGCAGCATTCCACTGGGATTTATTGGATAAAGCAACTGATATTTACCATCGATATGGCTTTACAACACTGCAAATGTATAATGGCCCTGCATCGGGTAATCATAGTGCAAGTGTTTTCAGAATTAAAGGCTATGAATTTGAAGGCGATAAACTAACTCAATGGAAATTTCCAGTTTTAGGAAAATAAGAAATAACAATACGTCAATAAAAGGCTGTTTTCTATTGGGAACAGCCTTTATTTTTTTAATCGAAAAAAAGACATTCTTCTGGTAAACACGGCTTACGAATTCGAATTGCATTTATAATCAACCGATGTTAGGTTATTTAATCATCATAATGATATCGGCAACTATATATTAAAACTTCATCCTCATTTGTTTGATATACTAGACGATGCTCTCGGTCAATTCGTCTTGACCAAAGACCTTTTAGATTAAATTTAAGAGGTTCGGGTTTACCTATACCGTCATGTGGATTTCGTTGAATTTCTTTTATTAATTCATTTATTTTTCTTAGTATTTTTTTGTCTTCAGCTTGCCATGATAAATAATCTTCCCAAGCATTTTTTGAAAAAACTATTCTCACTATTCTTCAATTAATTTCCCAATTATTGTTTTACCCGATTTCATTTGAGATATCGATTCATCAAGTCTTTGTTTATTCTTTTTTGAACTTAATAAATGTGCAGTTTCAACAATTGAGTTATATTCATCAAGCGAAATCAAAACTGTTCCTTTACCTGTTGATCTTTTAATAATCAGTGTTTCATTATTCAATTCAACATCATCGAGGTATCTTTTAAGACCTGTTCTAAACTCGGTGTAATTTGCTGCAATCATAATCGTAAATTAAGTATCTATATAAGTACAAATATAAGTACTTTTAAATATAAAATCAAGTTTAATTCATTTTACTTTGATGGTTATTTTATTTGTGTAACCTAATAAAAATAGAGATAAAAAAATCCAACAAAACATTTATATATCGACAAAAAAATCATTTTTTGAGTCAAAAAACAACAATCCCCACAATTCCATTTCCCCGAAAAACCCAATAGAAAATACCATTTCGGAATATTCGGGTATAGCACATCTAACATAAAAAGGGTACGATTATACCACAAAATGAGTATTGTGAGACTTCGCCATATCAGATTCCTTTGTAGTCTATTAAAACTAACAATCTAACACCAATATTTGATTGGTTTAACAAGTGCAAAAATCAAGTTTTAAAGATTACTTAAATGAATGATTTACAAAAAAAACTTTACGGGGAACTTGATTTAAAAATTCGTTTAGTAAACGAAGGTTTGAATCACAGCGACGATTTATATTCGACTCTCGATGTTGGAGGAAAATATAAAGAACAAATCCACGCACTGTTTTCAAACGATTTGCACGCGAAAAAAAATCTACCTACTGGATTAGTTTTACCCAGTGGTATGTTAGCCAATTACAGAACAAATGCTAATTCGAAATTACGATTAGAATTTTATAACGACAGTTATTACATACTTGAAAATGATTCGGAATTAGCAAAGGTCGATTTTCAAAAAAGACCAGAATACTATAAACACAAAACGAGCAATGGTATTTACCTAAAAAGCATTGTTCAGCTAAGTTTAGAATTAGGAAGTGCTTCGGTAGTTTATAGTAACGAATGTTCGTTGAAAGAAAAAGGACAAGATTGCTTATTCTGCAATGCCAATGCTACCAAAGATCATTATGCTGAATCGGAAGGAATAGGATGGAAATATCCTGAACAAATTGGTGAAGCAGTAGCAGCAGCATATAAAGAAGGAGGCCGCCACCTAACCGTAACAGGAGGTTTTGTTCCTGAACGTCGCGAGGTAGATATTTACTTGGACATAGCCGACAGCATAAAAAAACATACGGGACTCGACGATTTTAATGGTACAGCAGTTATTGGTGCACCATCGGACATTTCGGTAATCGACAAATACAAAGAAGCGGGTTACCGCACCTTAGCAATAAATTTAGAAGTTTGGAATAAAGACTTTTTCAAAGCTGTTTGTCCGGGTAAACACCAACAACAAGGAGGATACGATCATTGGGTAAAATCGTTGGAATATGCCGTAAAGGTATTTGGCAGAGGTCGTGTTCGTTCAAATTTTGTAGCAGGAATTGAACCAAAATCATATACCATCGAAGGACTTGAAACCTTGGCTGAAAAAGGAATTGTAGCAACATCATCGCTTTGGCGTGCAAATCCGGGATCAGCATTCGAAGGACATAGAGCTCCAACCCTAAGTTGGTACATGGACTTAGCTCATAAGAATGTAGAGATATTACGAAAAAACGGAATCACCTACGATCAGCTATACGATGCTACGTTTATGGCATCATCCTATCTTCATGACATTTACAAAATTGAAGCAGAATTATTCCCCATTTTCAAAGAATCAGAACTTCTAATCGAAGGATAAAATAAAAACATTTAAAAAATATTACAATGAGTACAATTGCATTTAATCCACAAACGATAGGGCAGAAAATTATTTCTACTGCCAATAAAACAATTTTCGATAAATATTGGCTGATAAAAGTTATTCCACCAATACTATTAATCATTGGATGGGAATCGGCAAGTCGATTCGGTTATCTTAAACCGCTCATTTTACCTGCTCCATCGGCTATTTTAAAAGCAGGATACTTGCAAATAGAATCAGGTGAATTATTCCATCATCTTGGAATTAGTCTTGTACGGATTACAAAAGGTTATGCTGTTGGTGCTGGTTTAGGACTCGTATTGGGATTACTTATCGGAATATTTAAACGCTTCGATTTAGCAACTTCATTAGTTTTAAACTTCCTGCGTCCTATTCCAATGTTTGCTTGGATGCCATTAATAATCCTATGGTTAGGAATTAGCGAAACTACAAAAACATCGATAATAGCAATTGGCTGCTTTTGGCCTGTTTTGTTAAATGTTATTGCAGGTGTTAAATCGGTCGACAAAAAATATCTAGAAGTAGCATCAATACTCGAAAAAAACAGATATCAAACACTTGTAAAAGTTGTGTTACCCTCTGCATTACCATCAATATTTACGGGTTTGCGAATTGGAATTGGAATGGCTTGGGGAGCAGTGGTTGCAGCTGAGGTAATAGCTTCAACATCTGGTATTGGATTCTTATTAATGTATTCACGAGAAATGTGGCAACCCGATATAACATTTGTAGGAACATTCTCAATTGGTATTATAGGATTACTTATTGAAAGACTATTTAAATACATCGAAGATCATTTGATTAAATGGAATGTAAATAATACTGGTAATAAACGTGTAGGAAGGATAAAATAGATATGGAAACTTTAGAAACATTATACATAAAAGATCTAAATAAAACATACCATGCCGAAAATGGTGATGTTCATGCCTTAGAGAATGTTAACCTTACAATTAAGCCCGGTGAATTTATCAGTTTTGTTGGTTCTAGCGGATGCGGTAAAAGTACTTTATTGCGATTGATTGCAGGTCTTGAAACTGAATTTACTGGTGAAATTTCACTAGGTGAAAATAAACTTGTAGGTCCAAGCATCGATAGAGGAATGGTTTTCCAAGAGGCAAGACTTTTCCCTTGGCTTACTGTTGAAGCAAATATTTCGTTTGGCCTAGTAAAAGAGAATTTAACGAAAGAAGAACGTAAAAAAATAGTTGACGAACATATTGAATTAGTAAACCTACAAGGCTTTGCAAAGTCTTATCCACATCAACTTTCGGGAGGAATGCAACAAAGAGTAAGTATAGCTCGTGCATTGGTTAATTATCCGAAAATTCTTTTACTTGATGAACCATTTGGAGCTCTCGATGCCTTTACCCGCTTACAAATGCAACAAGAATTCTTAAGAATTTGGGAAATAGAAAAAACCACAGTTTTACTAGTAACGCACGATGTGGACGAGGCTATTTATTTGGCAGATAAAGTTGTTGTACTATCGTCTCGCCCTGGAACAATAAGTAAAATTATACATGTAAATGAGTCTCGTCCACGCGATAGAAGTAGTTCAGCATTTACCGATATTAAACGCGAAATCTATAAAGTGATTTTCAAAGACGACAATAAACTTATTGACTATTATATATAAAAACGCACTGTCGAATCATAAGCATAATAAAAACCAAACCCAATATCACCCTGAGCTTGTCGAAGGGTCTTTATACAAGTAAAATTTAAAACCTTAACATATGAAAATCAGCAGTAAAATAGTATTCATTCTGGCAATTGCATTATCAATAAGTGCATGTACAAGTCCAGGAAACAAGTCGGAACCCATAACAGTACTTCGAGTAGGATGTTTATCGGTTACAAACGCTCAAGTATTACGAATTAAAGACGCCAATTTATTTAAGAAAAATGGTATTACAGTACCGGTTGAATATACAGCTGGAGCCAATGGTCCAGCGTTGATGGAATCGTTCTTAGCAGGAAAACTAGATGTAGCTGCATTTGGCGATCAACCAGCTGTAATGGGGTGGTTACGAGGTGTCGATATTAAGGCTATAGCAAATTTCCCATCGAGTCCACGCAGTACCTACATTATGGTTGCCGATTCTGTACATTTAAAAACGATGAAGGATTTAATTGGTAAAAAAATCTCTGTTCAAATTGGAACCATCAATCAACATTGGTTATTCATGTCACTTGACCAAGCTGGAATTAAACCAAGCCAAGTTAACATGTTGAATATACCAGGAGGCGATGCTTCGGTTGCATTGATGACAAAGGAAATAGACGCAGCAGTATTAAGCGAGCCAACGATATCGCTATTGGAAGAAAGAAAAGTAGCTGCCAAATTAAAAGAATCGCATTGTACAAAAACATATTCGAACGTGTTATTGGTATCGGGAAATATTTACAGAAATCATCCTGACATTATCAAAAAAATCATCGCAACATATAAGGAAGCAAACGATTGGATTATTGACAATCCCGATAAAACGGTAAAAATGATTGGCACAAAGATTACCTATAAAGCAAATCCTAACGATGTTTTAAAACGTCAATATGGTAGAAACCTAAGTAAGGTTAAATATTTAGGTTTTCCTGATTCTACAAGATTGAGCTTCAAACAAATTGTTGGATTCTTAAAAGAATTAAAAGCTGTACCTCAAAAAGGAACATTGGCCGATTCAACAGAAAAATTCTTCGATCCACGTTTTGTCAACGAGTTTTATGAAGAAAAAGCAAAACGCGAAAACACCACGGTTGAAGCATTAATTCAAAACGAAGGTGGTAAAAAATAAAAAGATAAAAATTGTTTAATATTTAAAATTACAAAAAATGGGATATTTATTTTCATCCGAATCGGTATCTGAAGGACATCCAGATAAAGTAGCCGATCAAATTTCAGACGCCATCTTAGACAACTTTTTGGCACAAGATAAAGTATCGAAAGTAGCAGTTGAAACACTTGTAACAACTGGTCAAGTTGTTGTTGCTGGAGAAATTAAATCGTCGGCTTATGTTAATGTACAAGAAGTTGCACGAAAAGTAATTAATCGTATTGGCTACACTAAAAGCGAATACAAATTTGATGGTGATTCATGCGGAATATTTTCAGCACTTCACGAACAATCGTCGGATATAAATCAAGGTGTTGAACGCGAAAGCCCCATCGACCAAGGTGCAGGCGACCAAGGTTTAATGTTTGGTTATGCTAGCAGAGAAACTAAAAACTTATTGCCGATTTCACTCGATTTATCGCATGCTTTAGTTCAAGAACTTGCTGCAATTCGTCGCGAAGGATTGATCCCATATTTACGTCCTGATTCAAAATCGCAAGTTACGGTTGAATACGACAACAATAATCAACCAGTTAAAGTGCATACTATTGTTGTTTCAACACAACACGACGATTTTGTAAAACCATCAGCAACAAAAACGCAAGCTCAAGCTGACGAAGAAATATTATCGAAAATTAGAGAAGACGTTAAAAACATTTTGATACCACGAGTTAAAGCTTTGGACGTTCAATTTGCTCAATTGATAAAAGACGACTATATCCTTCACGTAAACCCTACTGGTAAATTTGTAATTGGTGGTCCTCACGGAGATACTGGTTTAACAGGTAGAAAAATTATTGTTGATACCTATGGTGGTAAAGGAGCTCACGGTGGTGGTGCATTCTCGGGTAAAGATCCATCGAAAGTTGACCGTTCGGCAGCGTATGCAGCTCGTCATATTGCAAAAAACTTAGTAGCTGCTGGCGTAGCAAATGAGGTATTGGTTCAAGTTGCTTATGCTATTGGAGTAGCTAAACCGCTTAACTTATACATCAATACTTACGGCACTGCATTAGTAAAATTGAGCGATGAAGAAATTGCCACAAAAATCGAAAAGCTATTCGACTTACGCCCTAAAGCAATCGAAGAACGTTTGAAATTACGTTTCCCTATTTACGAAGAAACAGCATCGTATGGTCATGTTGGTCGCACACCAGTTACTGTAACTAAAACATTTAAAGATGGAAATGGAAAAGAATTTACCGAAACGGTAGAACTTTTCACTTGGGAAAAACTAGATAAAGTAGCTGAAATTAAAGCTGAATTCGGAATCTAATTTTACATGTTTACATTCTGATGACATATCATAATTGTTATAATAGAATGGAAAATAAGGTACAGTAAACGATAAAGAATTGTTAGAGTTGATTTGAATTATTCTCATTAACTCTAACAATCTTTTTTATTTACATAAGCTCGATTATCAAAAATTAGAGCTTTGAATTCCAATCACGTAGTGATTATATGTTTATAGAAATAATTATTAGTGATGGTCTCGTCCCCATAGGGACGAAATATCAATTAAATAAATATCTATAAATATTGCAAACCTAAAGGCTTGCATAAAAATCATAAAAAACTTACTAGTAATTACAATACCCATTTAAAAATTAAACAAATGAAAAAAATACTACTAATCGCATTTCTATTCTTTGTTTCAACATTTTCAATGTTCTCACGCGATAAAGAATATTACAAAAAACTTTCGGTTCCTGTGGTCGAAAAAGATACCGTTTCCCGAATTGCAGTTGTGTCGGCTTTTGACAATGAATTAGCTAAATTATTAGACAGTTTAGACATAAGTTCAAAAGCAATAGTAAATGGTCGCACGCTGTGGTTAGGAACATTGAAAGGACATAAAGTAATTCTCCTTTTAAGTGGTTATAGCATTGTTAACGCAACAATGACAACCGAGGCATTACTCGATAGATTTAAAATCAAAGCCATTGTATTTTCAGGAATTGCAGGTGGCGTAAACCCCGATTTAAAAGTTGGTGATGTTACCGTAGCTGCTCAATGGGGAAATTATCAGGAACAACGTTTTGCACGTAAAACCGAAACAGGCTGGGATGCTGGTCGAAGCAAACAAACATTTCCAAATTACGATATGATGTTTCCAACAAATTCGTCAGTAGCAAGAGTTGGACTAACACCTGATAGCCTCGAAAGTCGCTTTTGGTTTCCCGTAGATAGTAGCTTACTCGCTGTTGCAAAGACCTTATCGAAAGATATTCCTTTGAAACGTTGTGTAAACGACAAAGACTGTTTAGATCATCAACCAAACCTTGTTGTTGGAGGCAATGGTGTAAGCGGGCCAACCTTTGTTGATAATGCAGAATATCGCACGTATGTGTGGAATACCTTCCATGCCGATGCTTTGGACATGGAAACTGCAGCAGTAGCCTTTGTTTCGTACGTACATCGTGTACCATTTATCGCTTTCCGTTCGCTTTCGGATCTTGCTGGAGGTGGACCAGGTAAGAATGAAGGACGCACATTTGGTAAACTAGCTGCCGAAAATTCGGCAACGGTGGTACTTAGCTATTTGTCAAAACTACCTTCTCTTAAAAAGTAAAAACTATGAATCGCTATTTTGAATTTAAACAAAAAGGAACAAGTTACCGAACCGAAATTTTGGCCGGATTAACAACCTTCCTAACGATGGCATATATTATTGTAGTAAATCCTGCAATACTTGAAGCTGCTGGAATTCCCAAAGGCCCATCGATGACTGCAACAATACTTTCGGCAGCATTTGGAACATTAATAATGGGAGTAATTGCCCGACGTCCTTTTGCTATTGCACCATATATGGGCGAGAATGCGTTTATAGCATTTACCGTTGTAAAAGTGCTTGGATATACTTGGCAAATAGCCTTGGGAGCAATCTTTTGGGCAGGAATTTTATTCACAATACTAACATTATTAAAAGTTCGTGGATGGCTTGCAGAGGCAATTCCTTTAAATCTTAAACATGCTTTTACCGTTGGTATTGGTTTATTTCTTGCATTTGTAGGACTCAATGAGTCTGGTGTCGTATCGTTGGGAGTTCCCGGTGCACCAGTAAGTCTTGGAAATATAGCAAATCCTAGTACATTATTGGCAATTGCAGGCTTTTTCTTAATTGCTATATTAACCGTTAAACGAGTTCATGGAGCACTTATCATTGGTATTTTAACTATAACTGCTGCTTCAATCGCATTTGGTATAACAGCACTTCCTCATTCTATTGTAAGCCTACCACCCTCGCCTACACCTATTTTAGGTCAATTGGATATTTGGGGAGCTCTTTCGTTTAAAGCACTTCCAATAGTTCTCATCATTTTTGTAATGGCGTTTGTCGATACTATTGGAACCCTCATAGGACTATCGGCTCGTGCAGGTTTTCTCGACAAAAAAGGAAATCTACCTGATATCGAAAAACCTCTTTTAGCCGATGCATTATCAAATATTTTTGCCCCCATTTTAGGAACAACAACAACGGGAGCTTATATAGAATCGGCAACGGGAATTGAAGAAGGTGGACGCACAGGTTTTACAGCCATTGTGGTTGCTTTACTTTTCTTGTTAGCCTTGTTCTTTACTCCAATATTAACCGTAACACCGCCTCATGCTTATGGTCCTGTACTGGTTTTAATTGGTTGCTTTATGATTAAATCGGCTGCAAAACTCGATTTTGATGATTTCACCGAACTCATTCCAGCATTTTTAACATTAACACTTATTAGCTTTACATACAATATTGGAGTTGGAATAACAGCTGGTCTTATAGTTTATCCATTGCTTAAACTTGCAACGGGTCGCATTCGCGAAGTACCAAATGCATTGTGGGTTTTAGCTGCTGTATCGCTCGTTTTCTATATTGTCTATCCTTATCATTGAGGTTTTTAAAATAATCAAATTCCTTGATAGTTTTTTTAACTCACCTCCAGTTTGCATTGCATCGGGGGTGAGTTAAAAACGTTAAATCCAAGCCTTTTTCATTAATCGTATTCCATCGAAAAACATAAATAAAGAATGAATAAATCAATTATAATAATCCTACTTTCTGTAATCTCATTTCTAAATATTCAAGCACAAAGTCTATCAATAGCTGGAATGGTATTTGAACAAAATAGTCAAGCTTTAATAGGTGCTAATGTTACCGTTTTACGAGCAAAAGATTCAACCGTAGTAGACGGTACAGCAACAAATGCAGAAGGTAAATTCAGAATAGCAAATTTAAAACCGGGGAAATATATTGTTAAGGTTTCGTTTATTGGTTACGAAGATATTTTCGTCAATAAAGAATTAACAACTCAAAATGCTTTTGTAGGGAAATTGACCATAAAAGAAAAAACGAATAAAATTGATGAAGTTGTGGTTAAATCGGCACAAGTTCGTGTTCAGCAAAAAGAAGATACGACCCAACTAAATGCAACCGCCTTTAAAACCAATCCCGATGCGAATGCCGAAGATTTAGTTAGCAAAATGCCCGGAATAACGGTGCAAGACGGAAAAGTTCAAGCTCATGGTGAAGATGTAAAAAAAGTACTGGTAGATGGTAAAGAGTTTTTTGGTGATGATGCTAGTGCTGTATTGAAAAACCTATCGTCGGAAATGGTTGATAAAATCCAAATATTTGACCAGAAAAGCGAACAAAGTTTAGTAACTGGTTTTGATGATGGTAATTCATATAAAACAATGAATATAGTAACTAAAACTCAATTCAAAAATGGATTATTTGGCAAAGTATTTGGCGGATATGGATATGAGGATAAATGGAAAGGTGGTTTGAGTTTAAATTATTTTAAAGATAAACGACGAATTACCGTACTTGCAAACACCAACAACATCAACGAACAAAATTTCTCTTCCGAAGATTTATTAGGAGTTATGGGTAGTGGTGGAAATAATGGAGGCCCCAATCGTGGTGGCGGCGGTGGCAACTATCAAGGTGGACCACAAGGTAATAATGCCAATAGCTTTTTAGTGAATCAAAAAAGTGGAATAACAACAACTAATTCATTAGGATTAAATTATTCCGATCAATGGAAAAGGCTTACGTTAACGGGAAGCTATTTTATTAATTACTCTAAGAATAATTCGGTTAGCGATTTGTATCGTCAATATTTTTCTACCCAAAACGAAGGGCTAATTTATAAAGAAAACCAAGTCAACAATAGTAAAAATATCAATCACAGATTAAATTTCAAATTCGATTGGAAAATCGATTCCTCAAATTCACTATTGTTTCAACCTCGCTTATCGATCCAACAAAACGATGGAACGAGTGCACTACAAGGTGATAACACTATTTATTCGAAACCGCAAAGTACACTTAACAACAATTATTCATCAAATTTAAAAGGTATCAACTTTTCTGCCCCCATTCTGCTTCGTCATTTGTTTGAGAAAAAAGGACGAACATTTTCAATTAATATAACTCCTGGATACAATAAAAACAGTGGCAAAAGTAAGCTACAATCGTTGACAAAATATTTTACCGACACTATATCTATCGATTCATTAAATCAACAGGCAAAGCTAGATGTGCAAGGCTTAACAGTATCGTCAAACATCGATTATACCGAACCTATAAATAAGAATAATCAGTTACTATTTAGTTATGGTGCGAATTACAATAAAAACGAATCGAATAAAGAAACGTTTAATTTTTCATCGTTAGATAATAGCTACAACTCATACGACACATCGCTTTCAAATAAATATAATAGTCACTACACCACACAATCCTTAGAGGCTCGATATAAATATCAAACCATGAAGTCGAATCTTAGTTTAGGAGTCGCATATCAATACGCTGAACTTAAGGGTGAGCAGATTTTTCCTAATTCATACAATATCAATAAAACGTTTAACAACATTCTGCCTCGAATGGAATTTAATTACAAATTCTCGAGCATGAAAAATCTTAGAATTGAGTATCGAAGTTCGAATAATGCACCAACAGTTAGCCAACTTCAAAATGTCATAAACAATACGAATTCACTTCAGCTCAGTACAGGAAATCAGACCCTATCGCAAGATCAGCAAAATTCGCTTTCGTTTCGTTTTACATCGGCCAATCCGAGTAAAGCAACATCTTTGTTTTCGGTTATCCGAGCAACTGTTACCCAAGATTATATAGGGAAGAATACTTTTATAGCACTTAAAGATACTGCATTAACACCCGAAATTACATTAGCTAAAGGATCGCAACTAACTAAACCCGAAAATATGAATGGCTATTACAACATTCGTTCTTTCAATAATTATTCTTTCCCCGTAACATTCTTGAAATCGAACTTTAGCGTCAATTTGGGTGGACAATATAGCAAAACACCAAGCATCATAAATACTAAAAAGAACTTTGCATATACTACGAATGTAGGTTTAGGACTGTCGTTAAGTAGTAATTTCAGCGAAAAAATTGATTTTACCATTTCATCAAATACGACTTACAACAAAATCGACAATACACTTCAAACTAAATCGAACAATACCTATTACAACCAAAACACAAAACTAAAAGCCCAAGTAATGCCTTGGAAATGGCTGGTTTTACAAACCGATTTGAGTCATCAATACAATAAAGGTTTATCGAAAAATTACAACCAAAACTACCTTTTATGGAATGCTGCAATTGGCTATAAATTCCTCAAAAACAGAAGAGCCGAATTTCGTTTAAGCATTTACGACATTTTAAAGCAAAACCTCAGCGTTACAAGAAATACAACCGAAACCTATTTCGAAGATGTGCATAATAATGTGTTAAAACAATATTTGCTGCTGACATTTACGTATGATATAAAATAAGATTATGGGCAACATTTGTTCCCGCAAGTGTTACGAAGTACATATATTATAAATTTTTTAAAACAAACCGTATGGATACGTTAAAAACTGATTGTCCTTGTCATAATCTAAATTGTGAACTACGTGGAAACTGTATAATTTGCGAAGAATCTCACGTAAAGAGAGGGAAATTACCTTTTTGCAAAAGAAATAAAGAACAAACTTCGTTCAATGAAGACTCCCTGGGGAAAAATGAAAAATAACAAATAAGACTTCGTTCATTTGCTCATTCACTCCCGCAAGTGTTACGAAGTACACTTGTGGGTAATTCTAAATATTCTACCTCGAAAATAGAATTCTCGGAAAAGTCTTTTTAACTTTTCATCGATGCGTTTGTTTATAGCATTTCTACTCTAATATTGTCAATAAATGAAGGCTAACTATGGTATTTTATAACCTTTGCAGGAAACACTATATATTAAGTAGTTGTTTATAATGTGCCCACGATTGTCCTATTGAACACTTGATGAAGCATAGGATTAATATTTGAATGAATTATAAATTTTCTGAACCGTTTCAGTTGATAATTTAACAGTACAATTTTCATTAAAAACAAAAAGTAAATTACGACAAAGTACTTCATCATAAATTTTTTGACTAAATACATTCTTTTCAAATTCAAAAAAAATTCCTTCATTTGAATCAAGAATCTTAGAATATAGTACTATTCCTAAAAGATTAGAATATTGAGCAATATTACCCTGCAAACGTTTAACAAAATTTTCAATGTCAAGAGTTAAAAAAAACATTGGGTTCATTTTTAAATAAATAATTCCATTACTTTCAGAATAAATTTGACCTTTCTTATTACTTAATTTTGAGATGATTCTTTCTGTTTCATTAAAACTTACAGGTAAACTACTTATGTCATTTCGCCTTGTTCCATTTTGATTGCATATTTTATCAAGATCGGCGATCTTATCATAAGGTGCAAGTGTAAATTCAAATCTGTTATCAGAATAAGACACTAAATTTTGTATTAAATCTACTTGAATCTTTGCTTCCGATATAATTTTCTGAATTTCATCATATTTTTCAATAGATATTTTATCTTTCTGTTTGCCAGTATAAGGGTAAAAAGGTAGAACAAATTGGAATAAATGAGTAAGAAAATCATAATTATTAGAGATGAATTTGTTTTCATCTCTGTTATTAACTACTGAAACTTCAACAAAAAAGGTTTCATTAGTTTCAGAATTTCTAATTTCAATATCAGGAGTTCTGCTTGCGTTTTTTTCATCAAGAAAATGAACTTGAAAATCTGCATTTATAAAATTACCAACAATTTCAACAAAGGGTATTCCTTCTATCATTGATTCTTTTAAAGGAAGAATTTTGGCTATTAGTTTTTTATAATTGCTATCTGTTGATTTAAGCACTTTTAGTGTCTTAGTAAATCGAATCAATTCCTGTATTTGCCAATTTGCTTTGTTCGAAATCATTCGACGAATTGGATGATTAATATTACAAGTTTTAATAAATCCTTTGCCAAGTTCCTGATTTATAAAATCAAGAGCAAAATCAAATTCCGTTTGCTTTGTTTTATTAAAATCATCCATTACATATATTATTTAACAACTAAATTAGTCAAACTATGATACTTTTTTTATGTTAAACTATAGAAATTGAAATCACAGATAAAAAAGTAATTATTAATTTTTAATTCTTTTATATAATTGAAAATTACCATTTTTTAGTTTTGTTAAACGATTATATTCATCAACACCAAAAATTGAACAGTAATCTTCACTACTATAGTCAAATTCAAGAATTCTACCAAGATTATAACTATTGAGTAAATGTAAAAAACTTTCACTTGTTAATTCCTTTACAAATACCCATCCTGTTAAAAATGGTCTATATTCTGGTCTAGGATTTATATTCATGATTTTATTGATATATTTTGATTTTAATAACTCTTGGTCTGTCTCTATTATATCAGTCAACAACAATCTAGCAACGTCAGTCATTAACCTATTTGAAAAACTAATTTGCGTATCTTCATGATCAAATTCTCTATATTTATTAAACGAAATATCTTGTGTTTTATCTTTTAAAATTAATCCACAAGTATAAAAATGGTCAACAATTTCTGGTTTTATTATATTATAATTCCTCTTCAGACATAAGTCAATAAATATATCAATATAATGTAATTTTAATTGTTCAATTGTATAAATTAAATCATAGAACTCATTTAGACTAATCTTTTCTTTTAAATATAGTTTAAATGCTCTTGCAATATATTCAGCTTTTTTTGTTGTATCAATTTTCTCAATATTATATAAAATTTTTTCTCCTAACTCTTCTTGTTTAGTCTTATCATTTATGTGGTTTTCAATAAACTTTGCTCGATCTTTATAATTAATATCATTTAAAGAATTTAAAAACGTCAATAATTTCTTAGTAAACCTATAATCTCTAATAGAAATACCAAGATTTGTCACCTTAAATAAATTTCCAAATATAGGAATGTCCTTCAATGCTCCAGAATCTAAAAGTGAGTCAAGAACTATTTCTCCATTATCGGAAATAATTTCTATTGATTTTGAAGCTATGGTTTTTATCAACGATTCACTTTCATTACTATTCACTTTTTTCATATTTAAATTTTCTATTTAATATAAATCAAAATATTTTCATCCCTTATTCACTATCCAAAGCTATAAAATAATCTAACCCAGCAAATACGTAAATGCATTTATTTACTCCCTAAAAGATGTAACTAGTTAAGTTTTTAAACTAACTCAATAACCAATTTACCTAACTATTTAGGAAAATTAGCTAATTGGTTAGTTGTATAAGCTAATCGATTAGCATTTTTTGATAATTAGTTAGGTGATATTGATAATCATTTAAGTGATTTTAATAATCAGTTAGACGATTTTGATAACTACTTAGGTAAAACAACTAAAAAGTTAGGTAAAAATGGTAACTAGTTAGGTTTTGGAGTACAGGGGGGTACTTCGGGAGTACCCCCCTGGGGATATTTACCCCCCTCTTTTGTTTTTTTAATTGTAGAACTTTGTTTAAATATTTAGACCAAGAAATATTATTATTATCTACAACTGTTTATGACAACTGTGCTTGTTTTGCAGTAGTATCAACACTTACA
>Ga0302286_10000833_pt1 | contig 24216 bp, 17 predicted proteins | sample III_Fen_E2_3_FD_198765 | JGI IMG/M metagenome (GOLD analysis project Ga0302286, IMG submission 198765) | Peat permafrost microbial communities from Stordalen Mire near Abisko, Sweden - III_Fen_E2_3 | ecosystem: Environmental > Terrestrial > Soil > Wetlands > Permafrost | place: Sweden: Abisko...
GTATGTCTCAGCAAGAATTAGCATTAATAAGTGGTACATCTAGAACATATATTTCAAGAATTGAAAATGACCGATCTGATATTGAATTGGATACGCTTCGCAAGATAATTGAAACCGGTTTGGGCAAAAAGTTAGAGATCAGAATAAAATAATGGCTCGTCCTAAAATAAATAGCATCCTGAGGGGCCTGCAAGACCCAGCGATGAGTCGATGTTGAACTACACCCACCACTTTGGAGTTATGCTTTTAATAATTCCAGAACACGATTAAGGCTAAGTTCTCAATCATGCCGCAAAGCGTACGGCAGTCCAGCGGTATGGTTGACGGCGACCTTGAGAACGGACGCAGGGAATGCGCAGATGACTGCAAGGCTATTTTGTGAAGGCTCGCCAGAGACAAACAAATAGCGCAGGAATCAAGCATTCACAAGGACGGGCGAACAGGAGCCGGAATGCCATGCCGCTGGACAACGGAAGCGCTGTAAACAGTTTGCCGTTCCATATCTAAATCCAGTTCCAATTTACTATCTTTTATCAACCAACCCACTACTCCTTTCTTTTGCCGTCGGATAACAAAACGACGGGGCAGTATGTGATATTAAGGCATTCACCTCTTTGCTATTTAAATTCTATTTCATCTTTTCCAACAAATACAACCCCACTAACAGTGCAAACGAATTAGGCGGATATAAGGTAACTACCTTTTTGTGCACCAGAGACATAGCCCAATTATACCGTTCGTTAACAGAACTCTCACTTATTTTAAGCTGTTCGGCGGTTTCTTTAACAAAACAACCGTTTTTCCAGCGATTTATAAAAATCTGTTGAGTCAGATCCGGCATGGTTTCAATTGTTTTATTAACAAGCTCCATAATCTCATGAGTGGTCGCTGGTTCGAATCCAGTCACCCCGACAAATTGATTACAAGGCACTTATGAAGAAATTTGTAAGTGCTTTTTTAATGGCAGTTGAAACTAAAAAAGTAGTGCTATATGATATCATATCTTCAAAGCACTGTTAAAATTAGCTCTGTATAACCCATCAATTGCTTCTCTGTGAATTTTTTTCGGCTTTTTTACCTTAAATATCATGATCTTCTTATCTTTGTTCAATATCTGTTTGACAAGTAACGTTATAAAATAGTCAAGGATGCGAAGATTGAGTTGGATTTTAAGCGTAGTATTGTGTTTCGGACTTTGTTCGGAAGCCCATGCAAACTTTTTATTTTTCAAAAGTAAAAAGAAAGTCGTAAAAAAAGAGATACTGGCTTTTCAACCAGTGGAAAAAGGCCCAAAAGCCTATAAATTGGTGATTACAGATAAAGCCAAAACAACAAAGGGTTTGTTTATTGTGCATAAAGTTGAGGATCGTTTTTTCTTTGAAATACCCGATTCGTTGCTTAGCCGTGACTTGTTGGTGGTAAACCGTATTTCGAAATCGGCTGCAGATAGCCGGAGAGGTTATTCGGGTTATGCAGGTGACGAAATCGGTGAAAATGTGATTCGTTTTGAAAAAGGACCGAATGATAAACTATTTATGAAATCGGTCTCGTACTCGGAACGGTCGAATGATTCGCTGGGCTTGTATTTCTCAGTACAAAAGTCAAATTTACAACCCATTGTAGGAGCTTTTGATATAAAGGCATATAAAAATGACTCGGTGTTGAAAACACAGAGCTCGGTCATTGATGTCACAGACTTTGCCAACGGTGACAATTCTATTTGGTTTTTCGACGAAGGGGTAAAGAAAGATATGTCACTTGGCGGATTGCTGACCGATCGTAGTTATATTGATACGATCAAATCGTTCCCGATGAATATTGAAGTGCGCACCGTGAAGACTTACACACAGAAACCACGGCCAGGAAGTGACATAACACCCGATCCGCTGACTTTTGAATTGAATACTTCCATTGTTATATTGCCGAAAATACTGATGAAACCACGCTATTACGATCATCGTGTAGGATATTACACCGCAAGCTATACCGACTTTGACAAGAATCCGCAGGGAGTGGAACGTGTGTCGATGATTTCACGCTGGAGACTGGAACCAAAGGATGAAGATATAGAAAAATACAAACGTGGTGAGTTGGTTGAGCCCAAAAAGCCTATTGTATTTTACATTGATCCGGCAACGCCAAAGAAATGGGTACCGTTTTTGATACTGGGTGTAAACGATTGGCAAAAAGCATTTGAGAAGGCGGGCTTTAAAAATGCTATTTATGCATTGGAAGCTCCGAAAGATTCGACCTGGAGCATTGACGATGCACGTCACTCGGCCATTGTTTATAAACCTTCCGAATTAGCCAATGCCAGCGGTCCGCATGTGCAAGACCCACGTACAGGTGAGATTTTGGAGACACATATCAATTGGTATCACAATGTCATGGAATTGCTTCACAGCTGGTATTTTGTACAAGCGGCAGCAATTGATACGGCCGCACGCAAAATGCAATTCAGCGATGAACTGATGGGGCAGCTGATTCGTTTCGTCTCATCACACGAAGTAGGTCATACACTTGGCTTACTTCACAATTTCGGCTCCTCGAATACTATTCCGGTAGAAAAACTTCGCGATAAAGCCTGGGTGGAGGCAAACGGACACACGCCTTCGATTATGGATTATGCCCGCTTTAATTATGTAGCCCAACCTGAAGATAATATTGGAGAAAGTGGTATATTTCCACGGATTGGCATTTACGACAAATGGTCAATAGAATGGGGATATAAATGGATGCCGGAGTTTAAAACGGCACAAGACGAAGTTCCGTTCCTGAATAAGTGGGTGATTGAAAAACTGAACGCTGATAAACGATATACTTTTGGGACAGAGCAAGACGCAGACGATCCGCGTAACCAGAGTGAAGACCTGGGTGACAATGCCATGAAGGCAAGTACCTACGGAATTAAAAACCTGAAACGTATTTTGCCAAACCTTCTGATATGGACTAAAGAGCCGGATAAAGATTATAGTAATACAGCTCAAATGTATACGGAGATAGTGACTCAATTTTCGCGTTACATGGGACATGTTACCAAGAATGTGGCAGGCATTTACAGCACGCCAAAACGCGTGGAACAGCCTGGAGCATTGCACGAGTTCGTGCCGGCTTCCACACAAAAAGAAGCATTGGCCTTTTTGAATGTACAATTATTCACTACACCATCGTGGTTGATCAATAAGGATGTAATTGAGAAGCTGGGTGTAGACCCCATAAGTTCAATCGGGAGAATACAAAAATCAGTTATTTCGCATTTGATAAGCAAATCCACTTTTGACAAGATGCTCAGGGACGAAGCATATAATGGAAGTACCGCATACACCGCGTTTCAGATGTTGGACTATCTGAAGAAAAGTATCTGGAGCGAACTGGGCTCTGGCAAGGCAGTGGACATTTACCGACGCAACTTGCAGAATTCGTACGTTGATGCGTTGATTCCTTTATTAGGAAATACCAATCTGGCAACTCTAACTTTCAATCGTAATTCTTCTGATGCAAGCGGTATTGCCCGTGTTCATTTGTTGACCCTGAAATCGGAAATAAGCAAAGCTATCCGTATGAGTTCCGGTGTCACCAAAGCACACTATATCGATTTGCTTGCGAAGATTACCGAAGCCCTGAATCCAAAAAACAGTAGCGGGGATATTGCTGTAAGTATTGCATTTTAAATTAGGTAGTAAATCTTTAGTGTGCATATTTATAGGTTGTTTTTGTGATTTTTATGCAATAAGTCCTGAAGCTATTAAGAAATTTGCTTGACGACAAAGCCCAGTCACTAACATGCAATTAAAAAAACCGAAATGTCAGAAATTGAACAATACATTAAATCATACTTTGGAGTAGTTACAATTGACGACTTAGAAACAATAGTTTCCTTATTTACATTGACAACTGTGAAAAAAGGAGAATTTCTATTGAAATCGGGTAAACTTTGTGACAAATTATGTTTTGTAAAATCGGGACTTTTGAGGATGTTTTTAACCAATGAAGACAAAGAAGTAACGCAATGCATTGCGACAAAAGGACATTTTTCGACAGACTTATCAAGTTTTATTTTTGATACACCTTCACGTTGGACAATACAAGCAATCATTGAAACCGATGTTTACACCATAAACAAAGAAGACTATAAGAAAATTGGGAATTTAGTTTCCAAATGGAACGAATTTGAAAAATTATTCTTAGTGCGTTGCTTTACAATTTTGGAAGATCGAACTGTTAGGCATTTGTCTATGACAGCAGAAGAAAGATATAATTTTTTCTTTGAAAACAACAGAGAACTTATTCATCAAGTGCCCTTGCAATATATTGCTTCCATGCTTGGAATGAGACCCGAAACATTTAGTAGAATTAGGAAAAAGCGACTATAATGATTTCTTGATTTTTGTCAAGAACAAAGAAACGTATTCTGTCCGACATTTGTAGAAGAAATGCAACGAAGTATTTCAATTAAGAACAATAAGATTATGACAGAAAATGCGACCAACAAAACAGAAGAACTGCGGAAACAAACGCTTGAGAAAGCTCAATCTTATTTAGGACTTTTACAAGCTCAGGATTGGGACAACTGGATTAACCTATGGGCAGACGATGCTATTCTTGAGTTTCCTTTTGCCCCCAAAAACCGGCCATCTATCTATCGTGGAAAACAGGATATTCTTACATACATGTCGTCGACCACAAGAAGTATAGTCGTAGATTCTGTTGCTGAATTAAACATTTCTCCCATGCTTGATCCTAACAAACTGGTGATTGAATTGGCTATAAATGGGCACTTACTAGGTAATGGAGCCACCTATAATCAACGATATGTGACTTTTTTTGAATTTGAATCCGGAAAAATTAAGCACTATAGAGAATATTGGAATCCGGTTGTGTCTATTGAAGCATATGGAAGCTATGAAGCATGGATGAAATTCAATAGTGAATTATAGATTTGATTATTTACTTGTCGAACAAAAGAAAATAGAAAACAAAGAAATTAACTGTCCTTAATACGCCTCGTTCATTGGCTGGCTGACATTTCGCAGTCCCGATAGTTATCGGGAGTTCCTGCATTCACTTTGGATATTTGAAACTTTTCTCAAATAGGTGTCCAAGTACATTAAAGAGAGAATTGAGCTTTTGCGCAGACTCTCGTTAGTAGCCATAGCAGAAAATAAAAAATTTGCATATCAAAGTAAAGGATATTTATTATGATAGTAAAACGATTCAGTATTCAAATTAAACAGGAAGTTCTTGATGATTTAAATTATAGAATACAAAAAAAAGCTCAGGAATGGATTGCGCAAGAAGGTGCTTACATGTCAATTCAATCGACTAAATCTCAGACCCTTGCTTACTCTGATTTTTGCATTATAATTTATAATTTAAAAGTAGATAATTATGTCTAAGACAATTTTTAAAGATTTTTCAGATAACAGGGCTTTTATCATCACAGGACCGACTTCTGGAATAGGTCGTGCCACAGCATTTGAACTGGCCAAGCACGGTACAGTCATCTTAGTTGGACGAAATCCAAAGAAGCTCGACGAATTGCAGAATATTATTGAGCAAAAAGGCCAACATGCGGTATCGGTAGTGTGCGATATTTCAGATATTACTAGTGTGAGATCTGCAGCACAACAAATCATAGAGCTTGGACTTCCGATAGTTGGATTGCTCAACAATGCGGGGATTATGCCGTCAAAAGCAACAAAAAGTGTTCAAGGGTGGGATATGACATTTGCCACAAATCACCTTGGAGCGTTCGAATTAACCGAAATGCTTGCTTCTCATCTTCCCGACGGAGCCAATGTAGTGTTCATTGCTTCTGCCGTTGAAGACCCTGAACACAAACCTGCAAAATTGATGGGAATGCGTGGCGGTCGTTATATCTCTGTAGAAGCTAGTGCCCGTGGCGAATGGAAAGAGGGAGGTTCTAAAATAGCAGGCTCAGACGCCTATGCGACATCAAAGCTATGTATTCTTGCATCTGCAATGGCTTTTTCACGCGAAAACCCTCGCTTACATTTTAATGCGGTAGAGCCGGGAATAACACGGGGAACGAGTCTTGGTGGCGAAAGTATGAATGCTATTGTACACTTTATATTTGGTCAGATTATGGCGGTAATTCCTCCTTTCTCTACCTATAGTAGTACGCCCGCAAAGTCGGCAAAAACCATTACAAAAGTTCTAATCAATCAATCGGGTAAAACCGGTATTTACTTTGACGAAAAAGGTCAACCCATGCTTGGCTCTAAGTTATCACAAGATCCTAAATTTCAAGACCTCGTCGTTGCCGAGACACGTGCCTTTTTGTCGAAAGTCAAAGTCTAAATAAATCGGGAATGTAAAATGAGTGCAGCAAATTATCATATCGGCACAATTTCGCCCGAGCAGTTTATTGCCGAATATACCTTTATGTTTATTATAAAGGGTATGATACATCTTTATGACGGCAGTAAAAATTACACTCTTAAATCGGGCGAATGCGGCCTTGCGCGAAAGAACCGTTTGGCAAGGTTTATGAAAGAAAAAGAGAATAATGAACTTGAAAAAGTTTTCGTTTTCTTTGACGAAACGTTTCTCAGAGCTTTTCAGGAAAAGCATCAAGAAAAGGTAAACGAAGAATTTGCCGACGTTAAACATGAAGAATTACTGATTATTCTGTTGCAGGAACAACCGGAGTTGGCGGGCTTATTCTTTGATTATGGCATTCCAAAAAAAATAAACATTGAAGAGTTTATGAACCGAAACTTCAAATTCAATGTAACTATTGAAAGATTTGCATACCTGACAGGACGTAGTTTATCGGCATTTAAACGGGATTTCAAAGCAATTTTCAATTAAACTCTCCTGAGAAGCGGACGGAGGGAAGTGGCATGGGAATGCAGAATATGCTTAAGCAAGAGGGAAAAAAGAGACTGTCCAAAATTTTGGACAGCCTCTTATATAAAACAAAAGAAGGTTGTCTCACGACAACCAATCTTTTTATACCTTAAATCTATACCATGAAAAATATAATGCAAACATAAGGCGCATTGAGCCGCACTCCAAATAATTTGACATTATATAAGATCTTTAACGTGTGTTAGCTTTATCTTTTTGGGAAGCCCGCACTTTGCTATGCTTTCGCCCGTACGCAAAATAGATGCAAAAACCGATAGCCATCCACACCAGCAAACGAATCCAGGTTCCTAACGGTAAAGCTGCCATTTGCGCCATGCAAACAATCATTCCGAGAATCGGGATCACTGGGACCCAAGGAGTACGAAATGCGCGCGGAGCATCGGGCTCTGTTTTGCGAAGAATTATTATACCAATGCAAACGATGATAAAAGCCATCAGTGTACCAATAGAAACCATTTCTCCCAAAATACCTATGGGAAAAAGTCCGGCAACGAGCGCACAAACCACACCTGTTACAACCGTTGTTACATAAGGCGTTTTAAAACGGGAATGAACTTTTGAAAAACTTTTCCAAAGCAAACCGTCATTGGCCATGGTAAAAAACACGCGAGTCTGTCCGAGCAGCAATACCAGAACCACCGAAGTCAGACCGGCTATAGCACCAATTTTCACAAAGGGAGCAAGCCAGTGAAGGCTTGGCCCGACATGGTCTATTGCTGTAGCGATGGGGGCCGGCACATTCAGATCACGATAGTTGATAATACCGGTCAGCGTCAGAGAAACGGCAATATATAGAATGGTGCATGCTACCAGTGAAACAAGAATACCAATGGGTACATCCCGCTTTGGATTCACCGCCTCCTGGGCTGTTGTGGATACCGCGTCAAAACCTATATAGGCAAAGAAAATGACTCCGGCACCGGTCAGAATGCCGGACCAGCCAAAATGGCCCCACTTGCCGGTATTTTCAGGAATGAAAGGAGTCCAGTTGGCTATATCAATATGTGACAGTCCAAAACCGACAAACAGCAAAATAACCGTTACTTTAATGAGTACAATGATATCATTGAACTTGGCTGACTCTTTGATACCAAGCACCAAAACGGTAGCAACAATGCATACGATAAATACCGCCGGAAAATTTAGAAGAGCACCCGTAGAATACCAATGTCCGGCGGAATCCACATTAAAAGGAGCGCTGGATAAAGCCTGAGGTATATCCCAGCCAAAATCATGAAAAAGGCTGGTCACATAGCCACTCCACCCCACGGCAACAGTTGCAGCCCCAAAAAGATATTCAAGAATCAGATCCCAGCCAATGATCCACGCAACGAATTCTCCCATTGTCGCATAGCCATAGGTGTAAGCACTACCGGAAATAGGGATCATGGAAGCAAATTCAGCATAGCAGAGCCCGGCAAAACCACACCCAATTGCCGAAAGGACAAAAGAAAGGACAAGAGCCGGACCTGCATAATTGGCAGAGGCCGAACCAGTCAGAACAAAAATGCCGGCACCAATTACACATCCGATTCCCAAAAGGATCAGATTCCAGGCAGTCAAATGGCGACGCAAACCATGTTCATTGTTTTCTGCTTCTGCAAAAAGCTGGGTCAAGGGTTTACGAATAAAGAGTTGTGACATGGTCAGTCTATTTTATATGATCAATAATAACTTTCAACGCCCGAAAGTACATATTATTGTCAAAATATTTCTCTTTTTTCGGTCAAAATGTTTCAATTATTCTTTAAATGTTTTCCTTTTGCTCAAAAGTATAAAAGCTGTGTCCATACGGATTATATAGACAAAGGTTTTTTTCTAAATAGCCACATACCTGCGAATGTAAACAAACCATTAAATATCAAAAGCGTAAATCCGAAGCCGAAATGGAAGAAATCTTTCCCAATCCAGTCAAGCAAAAAACAAAGCAAAGGCGACATCACCGCAACAAGGGGTATCCATTTGTCATGTACTTGATATTTTGTAAAAATGCCAAATGAAAATAACCCTAATAACGGTCCGTAAGTATAGGCTGCCAATTGATATACTAAGTTTATCACAGCCTCATTATTAAGTGCATAAAATAATAATATCAATAAAAAAAAGACTAAAGTATAGATTGCCTGAGTACGGTAACGGATCCTAAGTCTTTGTTTATCAGACAAGTCATTACGCTTGTTAAAGTTTAGAAAATCGATACACCATGATGTGGTTAGAGCGGTAAGTGCCCCTCCAGCGCTGGGATAGGCTGCGGACACAAAGCCAATCAAAAAAATGATGCCTACTCCTACTCCCAAATACTTTTCGGCTATTGTTGGAAATATCTTATCCACTGCCGGAATTCCCATTGCTGCCATTCCCCCTTTTTGTTGTACATACAGGGCCAGGACAGCGCCCAATGCAAGAAACAACATCGTAACGATGAAAATGGTCAAGCTCGTGGTAAACATATTCTTTTGTGAATCTTTCAGCGTCTTGCAGCTCAGATTTTTCTGCATTACCTCTTGATCAAGCCCCGTCATAACGATGACAACAAAAATTCCGCTCACAAATTGTTTCATAAAATAAGTGCTGTCCATCCAGTTTATATCAAACCAGGAAGAATACTTACTTGTCGTTATAGCCGAGACCATCTCCCCAAAATTCCAACCCATTTGTTTAGAAATTGAAATAACAGCTATGACAACAGCCAAAATCATCAGTGTCGTTTGTATCATATCTGTCCAAATAATCGTTTTAACACCGCCTTTTAAGGTATAAAGAAAAACAAGCAACATAAAGATAAATGCGACCACCCAAAATGGTATTGTCCCTGTTGGGAAAAAACCGTGTAAGACAAAAACGGCCAAATAGATACGCACCGCCACTCCTATCACTTTAGAAAGAATAAAAAACGAAGTTCCTGTCTTATAGGTAAAAAAGCCGAACCGGGATTCCAGATAAGTATAAATAGAAGTTAAGTTCATGTGGTAGTATATCGGCAAGAGGACTAAGGCCACAACCGCATAACCCACCAAAAAGCCCAATACCATCGGCATGTAAAAGAACGACTGGTTCATTACATTTCCAGGTACTGAAATCATTGTCACCCCAGAAATAGAAGTTCCAACCATGCCATAAGCCACCACAAACCATTTGGATTTTTTATTGCCAATTGTGTATGAGCCAATATCAGCTTTTCGCGAAGTGAACCACGAAACTGATAAAAGCAAAACGGTGTAAACAGAAAGAACGGCAAGAATAAGGATCAATGACATGAGAACAATATTAAAATTAGGTTCAAAATTAAGGATAATTTTAATGTCACTAATAATCTTTCAGTTGTTATTAAAAAAATATTTTTACAGATTGACAATGTCAAGACATGTAAAATACCATATACATGGTATGTAATATACCATTATAAAGGTATTTTAAGTAATATTTACATTATTTATATTTGCAAAGTCAAATGAAACCTTGCGTAAAATATAGCAAGTAAGTTTATTCATTTTAATATTATATGGTATGAAAAAAGGTATTGATTACATTCTCCAAAAGTTCTTATCCGATATTTCGGATGGACTATTTGATCTTCTTTCTCATCAAGATCAAGAATTGGCTCTATCAAAAATCACATTCTTCTCAATTACAATAGCCACTCAATCCTCTTCAATTCTATCCTCTTCTATGCGAATGTGCAGCTGCAGCACGTTGTATTGACACTTCCTTTATTATCCAATAGCTTATACTTATGCGTTAACCTATCACGGTAAACGAGACTGGATAATTTCTCCACATAATTTCTTGATTTTCTAAATAGCTCAATCCGATTCAGGTTTTTTTCTTCGACATAATTATGTTCATATTTTTAATGTGAAGTCATCAGATCATTTAATTTTATGCATCTGATTTTATGGAAAAAGTTCATGGATCGAAGAAGAGATACGAATTTTTATAAACAAAAGCAAACATTCCTTTTCAGTCAACAAGCTGATTTAGGAGATATTCGCTTTAATTAAAACAAATCATATGACAAACCTATCATTTATATGGGGAAAGGACAAAATCTTTCCTAGATATTTAGTATGCAGATTTAATGTCACTTTTTTATTTGCTGTTTTGACAATCAGTTCTGCATTCGCGCAGCAAATTGAACTCAAAGGAAAAATCCTCGAAGAGAAAACTAAAGCACCGATTGCTGGGGCGACAATAATACAGAAAGGAAAACAGCTCGGATCATTTTCGGATGCAAATGGAGATTTTCATCTTAGTGTAAAATCCTTACCCGTCACATTGTTGGTCTCTGAATTTGGCTATAAAAAGCAAGAAATTGATGTTTACGAAACAGATCCGGTTACGCTATACCTCACCGAAGACCAAAACAGGTTAAATGACGTGGTTATTACAGGCCTGGCATCGGGTTTAAAGCGGTCAAACTTAGCCAATGCCGTGACCACTATTTCGGCTGATGAGTTAGTCGGTACTGCCACGCCTCAAACTGTTGATCAAGCATTAAATGGAAAAATTACAGGTGCAAGTATTCGTGCCAATAGTGGTGCACCGGGTGGTGGTACTGCTATATTATTACGCGGAGTGAGCACACTGCAAGGCAACTCACAACCTCTGTATATCATTGATGGCGTTTATCTGAATAATAATACGTTGCAAACAGGACGGTCCTCACTTACTTCTGCTGGTACTGCACGTGAAGATGACGCTAGTAACCGTTTGGCAGATATAAATCCAGACGATATTGAAAGAATAGAAGTATTAAAAGGTGCATCTGCTTCTGCCATTTATGGAACACGCGCTAACGCCGGTGTTATTATTATTACAACAAAAAAGGGAAGTAGCGGCAAGACAAAAGTCAGTTTTGGACAAGAAGTTGGCTTCGCGAAAATTCAAAAATATATTGGAAGTGCCTCTTGGGATGAGGCAAAAATAATAAGTACCTATCCCGTCAGTATGCAGGCCGAAGAATTAGCACGTTATGCTGCTGCCAATGGTAAAGTCAATGATTTCGAAAAAATTCTTTACGGTGAAACCCCTTTATTGACCAATACAAACTTGTCAATTTCAGGTGGAAATGATAAGACAACATTTTACTTGTCAGGTTCAGATGTACATGAAGGAGGAATTATAAAAAATACTGGTTTTGACCGTTTCTCCTTACGCTTAAATCTGGAACATAAACTCAATAAATGGATAGACCTTACTGTTAATTCAAATTTTTTAAATAGTAATACAGATCGTGGTTTTACTGGTAATGAAAACAGTTCTGGTGCTACTCTGGGCTATATTATTGCATTCATGCCAAGTTATTTTAATCCATATCCCGTAAATGGCGTATATCCTGAAAGTCCATATTCAGAAGGTGAGAACCCCCTTGCTCTTAGAGATAAAGCGATAAATAATGTAAAAGTAAATCGTTTTATTCAGTCAGGTACGGTTAATTTTAAATTTATCCAAAAGAAGAATACGACCTTGAAACTGTCTTTACAAGGTGGGATAGACTATCTCAACCAAGATAGCAAGGAATATTATCCAGATGATTTGCAATCCCAAAAGAATTCTACATATCCTGGCAATCTAATTCTTGGTTCTAATGAACAAATTAATACGAACTACCAAGGTTTTCTTATTTATGGACAAAAAGCCAATAAATTTCAATTTACCTCACAACTGGGAGCTGTAGGACTGGAAACAAAATCAAACAGCATTTTTGTTCAAGGACAAGGTTTGGTAGCTGGACAACAATCCATCGCTCAGGCCAGAGTTCAGTCTGTTTATTCACAAGGTACTCAAAAGGTTCAGGACTTTGGGACAGTCGGCCAGGAGGAAGTTAACTACAATGATCAGATCATTGGAACCGTGGGCTTACGTCTGGATAAATCAACGCTAAATGGTGATGCCAACAAATTTTATGCTTTTCCCAAAGCGTCGTTGGCTGCCAATTTAACTAAATTCGATTTTTGGAAGATTGGCTATATCAGTCAATTTAAACTTCGTATAGCTTATGGTGAGACTGGTGGACTCCCTCCTTACGGAAGTCTTTACAGTTCGCTTACTCCAACTGTTGTCGGTGGTCTTTTAGGATCTGTTGTTTCAACGACTGTCGGTAACCCGAATATTAAACCAGAGCGTGCAGGAGAACTTGAGATTGGTGCTGATATTGGTTTCTTTAATAACAGGTTATCTTTTGAGGGAACATATTATGTAAAAAATGTAAGTGACTTAATTCAGGATTTGACGCTTTCTCAATCCACAGGACTTGGAACTGAGAAGGTAAATGCAGCTTCATTACGAAACAACGGTATTGAATTATCTATATCGGCAACACCCATTTCGGAAAAGAACTTTACATGGAATACCCGTATTAATTTTACTCAAAACAGATCTAAGATCACAAAACTGGATGTGCCTTCCTACACAACAGGCGTTTATGGTGTGACATTCGGGACATATCTGATCAAGGAAGGTTATTCTCCAACTACTATTGTTGGATTACCACTGACTTCTTCCGGAAATTATACCGTTTACGGTAATTCGCAACCTGATTTCCAGACATCATGGTATAATGATTTCTCCTTCTTGAAAAATTTCGATTTATCTGCGCTTTGGGATTGGAAAAAAGGCGGGAAAGTACTTAATCTTACTTTGTATAATACCGATGCCGGTGAAACAACTTCTGATTGGAATGAAAATCATACGATCAGGGACAATGATCTTGGAACTACAGCTGCTCAGTATGTTCAGGATGCAAGCTACCTTCGTTTAAGGGAAGTCGGTTTCAATTATACAATTCCGAAAAGATTATTCCGAAATACGTTTGCTAAGGCAATTGATCGGTTACGTGTTGGCGTTTCGGCTACAAACCTGCTTACTTTCACACCTTATAAAGGATATGATCCTGAGGTATCTAACTTTGGATCTGAATCTGCCATTAATTCTGGTACCGATTTGTTCCAGTATCCGTCTTCCAAACGCATCCTGTTTAACGTAAAGGTTGACTTGTAATTATTTAATAAATTTAAAAAGCACAAAAATGAAAAGTCGAAATAAAATATCCACCTATATATTGCTTACAGGTTTATTATTCGCTTCTTCTTGCGAATTGAAAGATATTGCAGACCCGAATAATCCTTCCGTTTCGAGTGTTACATCAAACGCTACGGCAGATCAGTTACAAACCCTTGTTACAGGACTTGAATCGCGAAGTAAAGCCTATCTTAGCATCGCTACCAATGCTTTTGGTACTTTCGGAAGAGACGTCTGGTATTTCAATGGCTCTGATCCCCGGAATATTCAGTATTGGACAGGCCAGGCAGAAAAGGTACCAAGCTCTAGTTTTTACGGAGTGGCAGCTGCTTATACTGGCCCATATACGGCTATAAAACAAGCCGATGTATTAATAAGTGCTGTTAATAATACATCGTCGGCTAGTGACACTGAAAAGAATGCTTATATCGGTTTTGCAAAAACCATACAAGGATACCAATATCTTGTCCCTGCAAACTCGTTGTACCAAAACGGTATTCGCATTGATGTCAGCGACCCTTTAAATCCAGGTCCTTTTGTAAGCTATGTTAATGCACTTAAAGCAATAAAAGGAATATTGGATGAAGGTGATAGTTTACTGGCAAAAGGAGGGACGACTCTTCCATTTACATTAACCAAAGGGTACGCTGATTTTAACACACCGGCAGGATTAAGAAAAGTGAATCGCGCACTTGCTGCAAGGGTTTCTATTTATCAGAAAGACTGGCAAGGAGCTTTGGACGCATTATCTCAATCTTTTTTTGATCTTAACGGCGACCTTGATCTCGGCCCGGCTCACGTCTATGGTAATTCACCAGATACGAACAACCCTTTGTATTATGTTTTGGATGCCTCTTATAGCAGTGGCCCGGTAGTCCATCCGTCATTAATAGCAGATGCCCTTCCTGGCGATTCGAGAGTAACCGCCAAATTTTTCCATCGTACATCCCCTTTGGTTAGCACTGCCGGGAAGGTGGCTTTGTCAAGCCAATATCAGGATAAACGGTGGACTAGTGCAACTTCGCCAATTAAGTATATCCGAAATGAAGAGCTGATATTGATTTATGCGGAAGCTTCTGCACAATTAACTCAAACAAATAATGCCGTAAAGGCAATAAATGTGATCCGTGCTTCTGCAAATTTGGCTCCCTATACTGGCGCTACCGATTTGAATAGTTTAATTACGGAAATATTGTTTCAACGACGTTATTCTTTATGGTTTGAACCTGGAGCACATCGTTGGGTTGACCTTCGAAGATATAATCGTTTAAGTGAGATCCCTGTTGCTCAGGATAGTGGTGCTGTATTTACACAATTGGCCATACCCGATAATGAACTTAATTGGGATAAATTTAAAGCTCAATAAATTTTAAAGCAATGAAAAAGAATGCGTTGACCATAAAACAAGGCCGTTTCTTATCTTTGTTGTTTTTATTGACTATTTTGCCAAATATTGCGTTTACCCAAAGTCAGCCAAAAGTAACCCCAACCATTCCGGAGAATGGCTGGGGTTACATAAACAAAGAAGATTCTGCCTATATACGTGATAATTATATTAAAATTGAGAGACGCATTCCCATGCGCGATGGCGTAAAGCTATTTACCTCTATTTATATACCCAAGGATAATACCCATAAATATCCCTTTATCCTTTGTCGTACACCCTATTCTGTGGCACCTTACGGAGAAACTGAATTCAAGCACGCTTTGGGCCCGTCGGCATCGTTTATACGGGAAGGCTACATATTCGTATATCAGGATGTAAGAGGAAAATGGGAATCAGAAGGGAACTTTGTAGATACACGACCATATATTCCCAATAAAAAGGGGAAAAAAGATATTGACGAGAGCTCAGACACCTACGATACAGTCGATTGGCTTCTTAAAAATATTGCCAACAATAATGGTCGAGTAGGTGTGTGGGGTATTTCCTATCCCGGGTTTTATGCTACGCAAACTCTTTTGAGTGGCCATCCGGCAATAATGGCCGTTTCTCCCCAAGCTCCCGTTACCGATTGGTTTGTTGGAGATGACATTACACATAATGGGGCTTTCTTCCTCGGTAATTTTCTCTTTTTCTCGAACTTTGGGCAAATTCGTCCCGAACCTACGACAAAACCAGCAGAACGATTTGATATCGGGACAAAAGATGGTTATCAGTTCTTTCTAAGAAATGGAACTTTCACCGATCTGAACGACAAATACTATAAAAATAAAATTCCTGTTTGGATAGACTTTATGAACCATGGAACCTATGATTCATATTGGCAAAGCCGAACACCACTGCCTCATCTGAAAAATGTAAAACCAGCTGTTTTAGCCGTAGGTGGTTGGTTCGACGCGGAAGATTTGTACGGACCCTTAAAAACATTTGAAGCCATCAATAAGAATAGTCCTGATGCTGATAATAGATTAGTGATGGGACCTTGGTCGCATGGCGGATTTGCACGTGGTACTGGAAAGTCCTTCGGCAACATTGATTTCGGATCTGAGACATCCGTCTATTATCGTGATAGTGTTGAATTGCCGTTCTTTAATTTTTACCTGAAAGGCAAAGGAACAATAGAACTGCCTAAAGCTCTTGTTTTTGAGACCGGCACCAATGTTTGGAAAAAATATCAGCAATGGCCGCCAGTTAATGCACATGATGAAAATATATATTTAAGTCAGCATGGTAAGGTGTCTTTCTCGGCAGATACAACAGGTGTCGATACATTTGATGAATATGTGAGTGATCCCAAAAAGCCTGTACCTTTTACATCGGAAATAAGAACTAATCCTGGTGCCGAATATATGATAGAAGATCAACGTTTTGCAGCGACTCGTCCCGATGTGCTCGTTTATACCTCAGATACACTTGATAAAAACGTAACACTTTCCGGACCTATTGTTGCAGATTTATATGTATCAACAACAGGAACTGATGCTGATTTTGTGGTTAAAGTCATTGATGTTTTTCCCGAAACTGCGGAAAATAATTCAACGACAAAACCGAATGTCCAATTAAGTGAATTCCAAGAGTTAATCCGTGCGGATGTCATTCGTGCCAAATTTAGAAATAGTCTTACTAATCCGGAGCCATTGATACCAGGTAAAATTACAGAAGTCAAGTTTGAACTTCGTGATGTTGCCCATACATTCTTAAGGGGTCATAAAATACAAGTACAGGTACAAAGTTCATGGTTCCCTTTGGTAGACCGTAATCCGCAACAGTTCATCGATATTTATCATGCAAAGGAATCTGATTATATCAAAGCTACACATCATATATATATATCAGGAAGAACACAATCTCACCTGATTGTGAAAACATTGGAATAAGAGAAGATATTTGTATTAGTGTTAATAATCTTGGTTCCGGCATTTGGAGTGAGACCTGCCTTTTGTCTGCTGTTCCTCAGAATTTCCTCAGGGCGATTAATAACAGAATCTATTAATCGCCCTAATTTTCATTTCCCGGCATTTTTCATTTTTGATTATTGGTTTGAAGACTCATAAGATATAGATACTTGTTCATGATCTGTTCCAGATCTGAAAAATGGCAAGCATGACCACATCAGGTGACCTTAAACTTATGGAGTCTATGCCTAAATCTTTTAACGTGCTTAAACTCTTCACTTTAAAAAACCAAACATTCGCCCCATAATAATATGATGGGTTAAGTGTAAAAAATATATTTTATTTTTCTGTTATAGGAGAATAGAATCTTAAAATTCAATGTATATTTGATGAATTATGAACTCTAAACCATGAAATCTGATAGGCTTATTTAAGCGAGGCTTTTATGTGACCGCTTATATATTATTTTATAACAACCTAATTATCAACACTATGAAAAACACAGAAGAAATTGACAATCGTATTATTGAAGTCTTTAAGACAGAAGGGGAAAATCAGGCCGTAAAGGAATGCTGTAACTCTTACGGGATTAGCACAGATGATGCAAAGGAATATGTTGAGAATCTCACAAACGCTCTCATTCCTGAAAATGAAAAATGGTACGACAAGATATGGTTAGTTGCGTTACTGATCATTGTATTTTTCCCCGTTGGCCTTTATGCCTTATTTAAAAGCTCAAGCATTAAGAATTTTTGGAAAACAGTAATTACCGTAATAATCGCCTTATTAATCATTGTATTTATTACAAATAAATACAAAAACAGGACGCCGGCTACTGTTCCAACTGAACAAACTAACAAAAAAGCGGCAATAAACTCTGCCCCAAAGGTAGTTCTATCTTCTAAATATTATACGGATTATAAAAGCAATGTAACTGCAGCCGATAAGGAATACAAGGGCAATACTATTGAAATTACAGGAAAAGTAGCAAGTATGAGCATGGATCAAACCAAACATTTATATGTTATTTTATCTACTGACCAGGAAAGGACTGATGAAGTTTTCGTTTATGTTAAAAACTCGGAAGAAGCCCGAACTCTTGCAATGGGTGATACAAAAACATTTATTGGAAAAGGTAGCGGCATAATTGAAGGAACGCCGACAATAAAAGATGCCGTATTTAAATAAGAGAACCATCTTTCAAATGATGGTAAGTTTCAGGGCGGCAGTAAAATGTTGCCCTGAATTGTTTTAGTATAACTAATCAAACTCTTTAGAGGTCTGAATCAGTTCGAAGTATTTCCCGCTTTTCTCCATTAGCTCATCATGACAACCAGATTCAACCACCCGCCCCTTGTCAAGGACATAGATAATGTCGGCCCATCGTACGGTAGACAAACGGTGACTGATGATGACAACGGTTTTGCCTTTAGACAAATCTTTTAATTTGTTTAATAATTGTTTTTCGGAATTTACGTCAAGGGCACTGGAAGGTTCATCCATAAAAAGGATTGGAGAATTTCTGTAGAAAGCACGGGCTATGGCAATTTTCTGCCATTGACCAATACTTAGCTCTTCGCCGGTTTTAAATAAATTACCCAGCATCGTCTCATACCCATTTGGAAGTTGATCAAGAATATCTGCGACACCAGCATCCTCAGCTGCTATTTTAGCTTTGACCAAATCAAAGGGTTGCATGATATTGCCCAATGCAATATTTTCCCCGGCCGTAATATTGTAAAGGGCGAAGTCCTGGAACACAGCGGTGACTTGCTCTCTTAAAGCCACTCGATCCAATTCATTCAAATCGTCATCATCGTATCGGATTGTACCTCTCTGAGGCGTATAAAAACCACAAAGCAATTTGATGAGTGTCGTTTTACCTGAGCCGTTTGCTCCCACAAAAGCCACGGTCTTGCCGGCAGGAATATTCAGAGTTACATCGATCAGTGCATCTCGTTTACTTGTCTCATAATGGAAGAAAACATTTTCCACTGAAATGCCGCTTCTTAAAGGTTTGGGCTGTTTGGCTACAGCAATTTTATCCAGCAAGGGTAGATTTATAAAATCAATAAAATCATTCAGAAAAGTACTGTCTTCTATCAGCTCAGTCATAGAATGGAAAGCTTCATTAATGACAGAATATCCGCGCTGAAAAACAAAGAAAAACATAACGACTACACCGATGGATATTTTTCCTGCGGCCATCAGGTAAACAACACTGATCAAGGAGGAAAAGACAAGAAATACGGCAAAGATCTGTGCAAAAATATCAGCAAACATCTCTGATCTTTGAAGCTGTTGTCTTTCATTGTGCAATTTTTCCTCAAGCAGATCAAAACGGTTCAGAAAAACAGCAGAGAAACCGAACAAACGAAGTTCCCTGGCAAAAGGTATACCTGTAAGAATGTGGTTGTAATAAGATTTTTGTCTCTCCTCCGGACTTTGAATTTTCTGTAACCGGTAATAGCGACCGGCATATTTCAAACGGACCAGAACTCCCGGAACAATAGCCAGCAAAAGAAGTGCCACCAAATACCATTTGATATGGAAAAACAACAATACCATAACGATCAAGGATATACCTGATTTGGCCATAGCCAGCAATTCATTCATGATTTTGACAGGGCGATAATCCGCTTCACGGGCGGCTCTGTGTATCTTATCTTGTTGGATATGATTTTCATAGTACGACAAATTAAGTTCTGTATGTTTTCGATGCAACAGTTCGTGCGCATGACGGGTAACAGCACAGGAAAGTTTTCCACGGAAATAGCCATTTAAAGCAGAAAGGATACCACTTAACAAAAACATCAACGCTGTCAACACAAGCAAAATATTTTGGTTCATCCACGACATTGGGATAGCTCCGCCGGACTTGGTGAGGACATCAACCAGCCATTTAACACAAACGATAAGTGCAAAAGGTACAACACCCTGTAAAATCGATAAAATGAGGTTGGCTATAAATTGTTTACGGACTGTTAAACCTATAATTTCCAAATTATTTACAAAAGAACGGCTCGTTGTGTTTAGCCGTTTCCGATGAAGAATAATAAAAAACCTTATATTTCTGCAAAAAAGAGCTGCAAGCCTAAAATTCAAGGAATTGAAACAATATATTCGCTGAGGAAAGCTAAAGACGCTTTCAATTGTATCACCCCGTCGGAAAGATGTGATACGGCCACATAGCACATTTTCCCGAAAAGGCGGATCTGAAAATTTATTTTTGTCTCCCTGGGTTGTGAAGAGCATTTCGTTTCTGAAGGTTTCAATTTTTATAAGCCGATGAGCTATGTACTTGCCCTGCCTGCGTAAAACCACCACATCACCTATATGCAAAACTTTTGGGTTACAAGGTTGTACAATACCAAAATCTCCGTCACAGAGTGCAGGATACATACTGTTACCTTGCATCTTAAACATCGTGACGCTCCCATTCCCTGGCAGTTCAGCACTTTCTGCCCTATTCCGGTTTATATTTGCTTCAATCTTCATGCCCGTTTAGGAAACTGACAATACTGGTATCCGGCACAAAACCTGTTTCGTAGACACGAACAGAGGTACAAAGTCCGGAAATAAAGCCAATGCAATTCTGAATGAATAATTTGTCGAAATTGTTCTGGATACAGAAGGCCATTACGCTGGAAACAGCTTTAACACCTTTGATGCATTGTGTCGTGTTTTTCGGAAAATGCCGGATCAAATGAATGGCATCGACCGAAGCTGACATAGGCTGGTCAGCATAATACATCGGCGTATTGTGCATCACGTAACGATTTCCGTTTTTCCGGATAATGAGACGGTCATCATTAATGATCGTACTGCCATTATGCTTCCAGAGTTTTGCCATAGTCGATTTTCCGGTACCTGAAAAACCTGTAAACAGGCGGCCTTTTTCTCCGTCAAAAATTCCGGACGCATGAATCATGATTGCCTCATTTTTGATGACAAGATAATAAAGCACAATCGGACCCATCGGATATTTCATCGGATCTATAGATCCATCCAACTCGGGTCTTGTGTATATTTCCCATTGTTTTAAATCCTTGTCAAGTAAGGCGATTTGCTGAATCTCATCAGGAAACTGCTGGCTATATATTAGAAAACCAAATCCTTCGCCATAACGCACAATGGTATAAAATTTATGATGCCCGTTATTAGCCTCGAAAAGTATTTTACAGTCATCAAATAACCCGATAGGCAAACCCTGCCGGCACTCAATTATGACATCCGGACAATTTGTGTTATGTACTTGTATATATGGAACGTAGCCAGCATCTATCTGCAAAGGAAAACCAGCATTTATTTGTATCAGAAAATCTGCAACAACCAGATTCATAAGCTATAATTTACAGGACAACATTTGAGATAGTTTTTCCTGAAATAACAGGATATCCTGGCGGACTTGATCTGGCGCAACATCAAAAGTCTCAGACATATTTAGTATCAGAGCTTCCATATCCATACCGCCATTCAGATTCTCCCAGATAAACTTACCCGTCTCATTCATCGTGAATAGCTCATTCATTTTCGAGACATTGCTTGATAAGGGCACCAGCATCAATTCATTTCCAATCTCTTTGATTACGAAACCCGCTTTTATTTGTTGAAAATTCTGTCTATTCATCATATAATTATTTTCTGGCAAATATATGATTATTTTTCTATAACAAACTATTATATTGTTTTATTTTTAATGTATTAATAATTATAAATAAATAAAGTATACGCTTAAGATTACACGTTAACGAATCCATATAGAAGAAAAAAAGCCGGAAAAATGAAAAATAAGAATGGTTTTTATACATTTGATAGTTTTAAATAAAGTGCACAGCGAAAAACCTTTATTGTCCAATGCATGAACTATAACCTGGCTCTTGGATAATTACGAATTAAAAGTCAACAAATGAACAGCGTTTTGATATTGTCCCCGGACAACATGGACAAAAATTTCATTTCACCGGAATATATTCCTTTTGGAAAAGATGAGAATTACCTGCGGAATAAGCAAACCATCTCTCCACAGCCCGAATGGCGGCACTTAACTTCAACTGAAATTGAAAGACTGGAGAAAAACAACAATTCAGCCAATAGCTGGGAAAACATTCTGGTAACGGATTCCTTCAGACCAGAACAAATAAGAGATTCCCGTTTTTTCGGACTCGTCAGAATCGGATGTATCCGTAATATTGTTCTTCAACAGGAGGATTTAAGAGTTCCTTCCGGCATAACCAACAGTCTCATTATATCCTGCGATATCGGGAATGATGTTGCAATACATAATGTTCATTACCTGGCTCATTATATTATAGGTGACGACAGCATCCTTTTAAATATAGGCGAAATGAGCGTTTCTGATCACGCAAAATTCGGAAACGGCATCATAAAAGAAGGCGAGACAGAAAGTGAACGCACATGGATGGAGTTGATGAACGAAAGTGGTTGCAGAAAAGTCCTTCCATTTGACGGCATGTTAACAGCCGATGCCTACTTATGGGCAAAATATATCGATGACCTGAATTTACAGAAGAACCTTAAAGAGATTACTCAAAATAGCATGGATTATCACCGCGGATACTATGGAACCACAGGTAATAATTGTGTTGTTAAGGACTCACTTATTATTAAGGACGTAAAAATTGATTCTCATTGCCTCATTGAAGGCGCCAGCAAATTACAGAATCTGACCATCCATTCGTCAGAGGCTGAATCTACAAAAATCGGAGAAGGCGCAAAACTGGTTAATGGAATTGTTGGCTTTGGTTGCCAGATCGATTATGGCTCAATAGCCGTATGTTTCGTTATAGGCAACAACTCAAACCTGAAATACGGGGCCAGGCTTTTAAACACGTTTTTAGGCGACAATTCAACGATTTCCTGCTGTGAAGTCTTGAATAACCTGATCTTCCCCGCTCATGAGCAGCATCACAACAATTCTTTTCTCATCGCATCACTCGTCATGGGGCAAAGCAATCTGGCTGCCGGTGCTACCATCGGCTCCAATCACAATAGCCGTTCCAATGACCATGAAATTCAGGCTGGCCGTGGTTTCTGGCCTGGATTATGTGCCAGTGTCAAACACTCTTGTCGCTTTGCTTCCTTTACATTACTTTCCAAAGCCGATTATCCTTTTGAACTTGACATTCAACTTCCGTTTTCCTTATTGAACAACAATACATCAAAAGACCATCTGGAGGTTATGCCTGCATATTGGTGGATGTATAATATGTATGCTCTGGCTCGAAATTCCAGGAAATATAAAGATCGGGACAAACGGATAAATAAAATCCAGCATATAGAATTTGAGCCATTGGCTCCTGATACGGTTGAAGAAATTGCAAATGCCAGACAATTATTGGAAATCTGGACTGCGAAGGCTTATTTGCGTGCAAACGGAAAATCAACAGATAACATAAAAGATAAAGATCTGATAAAATCCGGACGTGATCTACTGTCGGGAGATGCAAAGATCGTCGAAAGTCTTGATGTATATGGCGAAAATATGGAAAATTCCAAACGGAAAGTCGTAATTCTAAAGACCTATAATGCATGGCATGCTTATGAAGAAATGATGATCTATTACGCAATAAAAAATTTGTTGGCATATATGGAATCACATCCGGAAGCAACCTTTTCGTCCATGTGTAAGAATCTAAAAGGAAAGCGTGAGGAAGAGTGGGTTAATCTCGGAGGTCAGATCATGCAAAAAAAAGATTTAGATAAAATCCGTTCTGACATCGGCTCCGGCAAACTGACTTCCTGGAAAGATATTCATGACTTATATGACAAACTATGGGACCAATATCCTTTGGATAAGCAAAAACATGCATTTGCCGTTCTTTGCGGGCAGTACAAAACGGAAACACTTACCGAAGCGCAATGGCTGTCAGCTTTGGATCGATTTATTGATATTCAGCAGTTTGTTTGTGATCAAGTGTATATTTCACGAAACAAGGACTA
>Ga0302286_10000837_pt1 | contig 24095 bp, 14 predicted proteins | sample III_Fen_E2_3_FD_198765 | JGI IMG/M metagenome (GOLD analysis project Ga0302286, IMG submission 198765) | Peat permafrost microbial communities from Stordalen Mire near Abisko, Sweden - III_Fen_E2_3 | ecosystem: Environmental > Terrestrial > Soil > Wetlands > Permafrost | place: Sweden: Abisko...
AATGGTCATAAACATTTTCTCACTTACCTGGCGCATCAATTCTATCGGGCACAAGGCTCCAGCCATAATACCGGTACGCAATGAGCTCATATCAAACAATCCGAACATCGGATGGTTCAACTCGGCAATAAACATGGTTGGAACACCATAGACTGCTGTACACCGCTCTTTGTGGATGGAGGCCAGTGTAATGAGCGGATCGAATTTTTCAACCATAACCTGCGTACATCCGTGGGTAAGGCAGTTCATGGTGGCCAGTACCACTCCAAAGCAATGGAACAAGGGAACACAAACGCATAATTTATCCGCCTGGGTAAACTTCATATGCTCCCCGGTCAGATACCCGTTGTTGGCAATATTATGATGGGAAAGCATTACCCCTTTTGGGAAACCGGTAGTACCCGAAGTATACTGCATATTCACTACTTCGTGGCAGGTCACTGTGCTTTTCATGGCTAAAAAATCATCTTCATCCTGGTTGCTGCCCTGTAGCAGTACCTCTGCCGTATTGTACATCCCGCGATGTTTCTCCTGCCCGATATATACCACATTTTTCAGTTCAGGGAAACGTCCTGATTTCAAATGACCCCGCTGAGTAGATTTCAGTTCAGGCACCAGGGTATAAACCATATCCACAAAATCGCTTCCCGGTACACCATCAGTAATGCAAAGGGTATGCATATCCGAATCCTCGAGGACAAAAGCCAATTCATGATCCTTATAGTTCGTGTTGACAGTTACCGCCACAGCCCCCAGTTTGGCACACGCATACAAAAAAGTCAGCCAATCCGGTACGTTCTGCGCCCAGATCCCCACATGAGCGCCTTTGGTTACTCCGATTGACAACAATCCCTTCGCCATGTTATCAACCCGTTCGTTGAATACAGACCAGGTAAAACGCAGGTTCCTGTCGGAATAAACAATGTATTCGTGATCGGGGGTCACTTCAGCCCAATGTTCAACCCAATCCCCCAATGTCCTGTTTGATAATTCCATAATATTGATTTTCGCAGATAAGAAAATTGATTTACGCAGATTAATATAAAGGTTCATGCACCGACATTTCTCTTGAAATGCACGAAAGAGTAAATCGTAAATGGTAAATAGTAAATAACGAAATGGTAAATAGTAAATGATGAAATGGTAAATTCCTACATGGGTGTATATACCACCGCAACGATTTGTGCTGCTTCCCCGTTCAGGGCACTCACCAGGTGGTCAACAATCGAATCGTAATAAATGCTGTCGCCTTTATGAAGCACGTGCACTTCTTTTCCATAGTTGATTTTAACCGAACCCTGCAGGACGAATATAAATTCTTCACCCTCGTGCGAGGAAAGGATGGGTTCGTTGGTTGACGATGGTTTAATGTCAATCAGGAATGGTTCCATGTGCCGTCCTGTCTTGCGGGCAGCCAGTGAGAAAAAGTCAAGGTGGGAATTGGCACTGGACAGTTGGCTGGAAAAGGTGGCAGGCTGTTGTACATCCGAATGCTTATGCACTACCGGACCTAATTCCTCACAATCGTCCAGGAAAGTTCCAAGACGCACTCCCAAAGACCGTGCAATCTTGATCAGGGGCGATAAAGACGGAATGGTATCGCTGTTTTCAATTAATTCGATCTGATCGACGCTTAAATTGGACCGTTCAGCCAGTTCTTCTTTTGAGATGTTTTTGTCAGCGCATAAGGTACTGATCTTTTCGCCTACAATGTTTTTATTCATGTGTTTTTCCGGGTTATTGACATTCCTCTTTGATGGGAATGAACTGATTTATTCGTTGTTTCATGCATTTCAGGCAACTTGTTACCAACCTTCCAGGGTATCAGAAGCCCATTCTTTTTTCGGGGGACAAAAATAAGTATAATTTCTGTTCCAAAAAAGGGTTTAGATTAATATTTATCATATTTTTAAACACAATCCTTTTAATTAGAAAGAATATTGAATCGAATGATTACAGGTTGACAACTTACTAAGATTTAAGGGAGATGTATTTTCAGTTTTATTTCTGATATTGTATAGGGAAAGATCGTAAGAGAATAAACCACCCATCATTTCTGGATAAGACAAAAAGTGGCTTGACCTTATTTCCATGGGTTAATACCTTTTACAATCCTACTCCAACAAATCATACATACACCTTTTTAAGATTGGGAGGGAGATCAGAGGGGGTTGACAGGGGGTTCCGAGGGGGTTCAGTGAGGTTTAGCCCTCCCAACCCCCTCCCAACCCCCTCGAAAGGCCCTCGGAAGGCCCTCGGAACCCCCTATGAAGTATGAACAAATGATGGTGAGAAAAAAGCGTGAAAGAGAGACCTGAATAATGCCCGGAGTTGAAGTATCTAAAGGAAAAACAGTAAAATAAACTGACTCTTTTGGGAATTTCGTTTCAACGTCTTATCGTTGCGATTCAGGACAGAACACCTTCCTGTATCAGACATCCCATTTTCAAAACTCATTCGTCCTTCCTGAAAGTGCCTAAACAACTAAAAGCAGCCATACAAACAGAATGCCGTGTCTGGGATAACACGGCATTCTGTTTGTTTAACTGCTTTCTACGGCAATAAATAAGCTGAAATCAGCCCATACAATTTATTTGGCGGTCAGTATACTGGTGTATTTGCCATCCTTTTTCAGGATATCAAGGGCCACTTTCAAGTCCTTGTCGGTACGCAACGAATACTGGATTTCACCTTTCTGATAGTAGTACCTTTTGATAATTTCAAGGCTGAGCAGTTCGGAAACCTCTTTTTTAGTATCCTGGATATTCTTCATCACATCAGGCAATAATTTCGCCTTAAGTGCTGCGAATTCGTCTTTTGCGCCTTTATCCAACCCTTCGAACTGAGCCATTTCAAGCAAAGCATTGTACGATTTCTCGGTCTGGGTGGTATAGGTAAATTTCTTTTCTGCCAGATAATCGGTAAAAGCTTTAAAATCTTCATCCGACAATACAAAATCAGCAGGAGCAGCAATCCTTGGATGCTGCAGGACATACTGCGTGGCATAGTCAAAATACAGGTTTTGTGCAAAAATATAATAGGCGATATTTATCTTACGTTCATCTTTTGTAATGGTATCGGGGACAATACCACCCCCATCACGGACTTTACGCCCGTTATGTGTTTTAAATTCGGAAGTCAGGCTGTCCGGAATATGCCCCACACTTCCATCTTCGTTGCGATGGCTGTAATCAAGCGCCTGAATGCAACGCCCGCTGGGGATATAGTACTTGGCTGTGGTCACCTTTAAATGGCCGCCATAACTCAACGGGCGGATATTTTGCACAAGTCCCTTGCCAAATGTCCGTTCACCGACAATCACTCCCCTGTCCAGGTCCTGGATGGAGCCCGATACAATTTCGGATGCAGAGGCTGAGGAACGGTTAGCCAGGATAACCAGTTTCATTTGCGGATAAATCGGTTCTGTAGGTGTCTTATATGTCCTGTCCGATTCTTTATTCTTTCCTTTTGTTGTGACAACATCTGTTCCTTTTGGGACAAAATAGCCGACAATCTTTACAGCCTCATCAATCAATCCACCCCCGTTGTTGCGGATATCCAACACGACCGATTCAATTTTATGCTGTTTTACCAACTCATTGATGTTGTTTTTGATTTCCTGCGCAGCACGTTCGGTAAATTCACTCAGCATGACATATCCTACTTTATCGGCAACAAGGCCTGAATAGGTTACTGGGTTTACCTGGATCTTTTCACGCGGGAATTCTTTTTCAATCAGTTTCTTTTCACCCGGGCGTTTCAATTTCAGCTTAATGACTGTGTTCGGGGTGCCCTTTAAAAGCGCACTGACCTCACTCACTGTAAGGCCGTCCACATCTTCACCATCGACCTGAACGAGAACATCCCCGGCACGCAATCCGTTGCGTTGTGCGGGCATACCTTCATACGGTTCAGAAATACAAATGGTGTTGTCCTTTTTCATGATCAACGCTCCGATACCTGCATATTCGCCCGTCGTCATAAAGGTCAGGTCATCCGTTTCCTCCTCGGGCAGATAGACTGTATAGGGGTCGAGTTTCTCCAGCATATTATCGATGGACGATTTCATCATCTTATCATAGCTCAGCGTATCGACATAAAACATATCAAGTTCGCGAAATACGGAATTAAAAATAGTCAGGTTTTTACTGATTCTAAAACTACGTTCATTTACTTTTTGGGCATCAGCTCCCGCTGCATGGATGCATAAAAACAACAGGGGTAGAAAAATTACTTTTTTCATAAGGATATGGGGTAAAATTTCCTGCCAACCGGCAGATTACTAATGGGGATTACAACGTTACATGAGGCGGTAAAAATATGGAAATATCTTTACCATACGAAATTAAATCACGGACAACCGTGGAAGATATGTAGGAGTATTTTAACTCGGTAAACAGGATCACGGTTTCAATCCCGGTAAGGGTCCGGTTAGCATCAGCAACGGTGCGTTCATATTCAAAATCACCGACCGACCGCAACCCCCGGAGGACGTATTCAGCCCCCACGGAAAGAGCAAAATCAACCGTCAAGCTGTCGTATGCTGCAACTTTGACACGCGGCTCATTGATAAAAGCCTGCTGAACCAATTCAAAGCGCTTTTCAACACTAAACAGTGTTTTCTTTGCCTGGTTCACACCGATACCTATCACAATTTCATCGAAAAAAGATAATCCACGCAGCACAATGCTATAGTGACCAATGGTAAACGGATCAAAAGTCCCGGGGAAGATGGCTCGTTTCATGGTTTGTAGTTTTAAATTTGAATCAGTCATAGGTACAACAAAAATATTGATATAAGCAGGCACAAAGATAGATAAATTTAACTTCGACACTTAAAAACAAATCGATAAGTTTGATTTTTTTAGTTTTTAGTACAATAATTCTTCTTAATGGCTATCTTTGTATGACCAAAAAACCAACTTTCAAAACAAAAAACAATTATGCGATTTAAATCCGGATTCATTCTTTTTATCTGTGTTTGTTTAAGCCAGTCAGCCTTTTGTATTGAACCTGTCTATTCCTTTCCGATCCCTTCGGCCATGGAATTTGCAGGCCAGTCCATCTCACTCGAACGCTATGATATGCGCGAACGCTTTGACCGTGAGCAGATAGTGATCGGCTTTAACCATTCAACGAGCATCATAATCATCAAACGGGCCAACCGCTACTTCCCTATTATCGAGCCCCTCCTGAAACAAAACGGGGTTCCGGATGATTTCAAGTATCTGGCAGTCATCGAATGCAATCTCGATATACGCGCCCAATCCGGAGCCGGGGCAGCCGGTTTATGGCAATTAATGCCAAAAACAGCCCAACAGTTCGGGCTGGAGGTAAACGATGAAGTGGATGAGCGCTACCACATTGAGAAGTCAACCATTGCTGCATGCAAATATTTTAAAAGTGCTTTTGCCAAATACAAAAACTGGACGACTGTTGCCGCCTCTTACAATGCAGGTATGGGTAGGATCTCCAGTGAGAAGGAGAACCAGCAGGTGGAAGAAGCATTCGATTTATTACTCAATTCCGAGACAAGCCGGTATGTATTCCGGATATTAGCCATGAAACAATTCCTTGAAAACCCGAAAGCTTTCGGATATACCCTTGGGCATGACCAGTTTTATCAGACCATCAATACAAAAGAAGTGGTGCTCCGAGAACCTGTTGCCGACTGGACTGTATGGGCGGCACAAAAAGGGATCAGCTATTCGCAACTGAAAGATTTCAACATCTGGCTGCGTGACCGGAAACTGACCAATAAAGCCGGCAAGGAATATATCATACAGGTTCCTGAAAAAGCCGATTTAAATTTTAATCCTGCAAAAATCAAGATCCATAACCCAATGTGGGTTACCTTTTAATTTCCATTTATAAAACAAATCCATGTATTCTGCGTTTTGATTACAGTACGAATCAATTCTATCTTAATTAATAAAATATTTGTTTATGAAAAAGCTTATTCTTGCAGCAGTACTTCTGCTATTTGTTTCGTTTACACAGGCTCAGGTTAATTTTGGCATTAAAGCCGGGTATAACTCTTCGTTGGGTATGAATGATCTGGGATCGGTTACTAACGGCACTTACAATCTAAAATCAGTTAATGCCGACTTATCAAACGGATTCCAGGCTGGTGTATTCTTTCGTTTAGGATTCAGCAAATTGTATTTTCAACCTGAATTACTGTACTCTATGGGGAAAAAAGATTATTCCATTTCCATGAATGATGCGAGCAACACATTTATTGGGGCTTTTAACAAAAGTGTAAAAATCAGTGCGATTGATGTACCTTTGCTTTTAGGATATAAATTATTGGATTTAAAGCTTGTAAACCTGAGGGTATTTGCAGGACCTAAACTTCGTTTTAATGCTGGTTCAAGCCTCGATTTCAGTACTAGTCCAACAAGTAATTTCAGCGCTTCAGTTTTGCAAAAAGATATAAAAGCAGCACAACTTGGACTTGAAGCAGGTTTTGGTGTAGATGTCCTTATGTTGTCCCTTGATTTGCGCTACCAGGTAATTAATGACATGTACCAGACGAAATTGAAGGATGTAACTATTGATAAAATCCCGGCAAATACATTCGTTATTTCGCTTGGCTGGAAAATATTCTAATTCGTAAAAGGAATTAATTGCTTATAGTAACGCCTGCTCCTCACCTTGAGGGACAGGCGTTATTTTTACCCCTGTATTCAACAGCTACAGGTCATTCACTTGAAATCAACCTTTCATCAAAGCAGCTATCTTCCGACTCCTTACCTCTTACCTCTTACCTCTTACCTCTTACCTCTTACCTCTTGCTTCTTACTCATTTCTCTCTCCTCACTTCTCATTCCTGCTACCTTCTACCTTCTACTTTCTACGTACTATTCCGTATCACTAATTTTTGTATCTTTGCACTTCGAAAGATATAACATACTCCTATGAATTTAGAAACAATCCTTGGCACTGTCGTTGCCGACGCAGTAAAAAGCCTGTATAGCCTGGAAACAGCAGTAGATCAGATCCAACTTCAAAAAACAAAAAAAGAATTTGAAGGCGATCTGACCGTAGTCATTTTCCCTTTTGTAAAAGCAGCCCGTAAATCACCCGAACAAACCGGGCAGGAAATCGGAGAATACCTGCTGCAGAACAATCCGGTTATTACGTCTTTCAATGTCATAAAAGGATTCCTGAATTTAAGCATCAATAAAAGTTACTGGCTGAAAACACTGGCTGACATCCACACAAACAGCCGGTTCGGGATAACGGCACCGACCGACCAATCCGAACTGATGATGATCGAATACTCGTCACCCAACACCAACAAACCCCTGCATTTAGGACATGTCCGCAACAACCTGCTCGGGCACAGCATTGCCGAAATACAAAAAGCAAACGGCTGGAAGGTGGTTAAAACAAATATAGTCAATGACCGTGGCATCCATATCTGCAAATCCATGCTGGCATGGAAACTCTTTGGAAATGGAGAAACGCCAGAAAGTTCTGGCCTGAAAGGCGATCATTTGGTAGGGAAATACTATGTTGTCTTTGACAAAGCATATAAAGCACAAATCAAAGAATTAATTGAAAAAGGATTAAGCGAAGAGGATGCAAAGAAACAGGCACCACTGATCCTGGAAGCCCAACAAATGCTTCTGGCATGGGAAAACAACGACCCGGATGTCCGTCATTTATGGGAAACCATGAACGGCTGGGTATATGCAGGGTTTGATGTGACCTATAAAAAGCTGGGCGTTGATTTTGATAAAATATATTACGAATCGCAGACTTACCTCGAAGGAAAAGGAAAAGTAGAAGAAGGACTTGCAAATGGAGTATTCTACCGCCGGGAAGATGGATCTGTATGGGCCGACCTGACAGGTGATGGATTGGATGAAAAACTGTTATTACGTGCTGACGGGACTTCTGTTTATATGACCCAGGATATCGGGACTGCCAAGCTTCGGTATGATGATTACCCGATCAATAAAATGGTTTATGTAGTGGGAAATGAACAAAACTACCACTTTCAGGTACTATCAATTTTACTTGACAAGGTAGGCTTTGAATGGGGCAAGAGCCTGGTTCACTTCTCATACGGCATGGTGGAACTTCCTGAAGGGAAAATGAAAAGCCGTGAAGGAACCGTAGTGGACGCAGATGACCTGATGGATGAAATGATTGAATCAGCCAGGGAGACTTCCCAGGAGTTAGGAAAACTGGACAATTGTACCCCGGAAGAAATTGAAACCATTGTCCGCATGGTTGGACTTGGAGCGCTTAAATATTTCATATTAAAAGTCGATCCTCGTAAGAGCATGACATTCAATCCAAAAGAGTCGATTGACTTTAACGGGAATACCGGTCCTTTTATCCAATACACCCATGCCCGTATCAAATCAGTCCTGCGTAAAGCGGTGGAACAAGGAATAGATTTCAGCACCATCAGCGACCTGCAACTGTCTATATCCGAAAAAGAATCGTATCTGATTCAACTGATTACTGAGTTCCCTTCGGTTGTCAAACTGGCTGGTGAAGAATTCAGCCCGGCATTAATTGCAAATTATATATACGAACTGGTGAAGGAATACAATCAGTTTTACCACGACTTCACGATCTTAAAAGAAGAAAACCTCCACTTAAAACAGTTCAGGCTTGTTCTTTCCGAATCCACCGCCTCCATCATTAAAACCGGTATGCGGTTATTGGGGATTGATGTACCGGAAAGGATGTAGCAAAGTTCCAGGATCATCATCTATAATTTACAATTCAGATATGAGAAAACTCTATCCCGTTATTTTGTCTTGCATAGTTGTGCTAATCATTGCAACTTCCTGTTCAACAGGGAGCCTTGCATACAAGCATGGAGATTATTACAAAGCGTGCCTTGAATCGATTGACAGGCTGCGCTCCAACCCTAAAAGCACGAAGTCTCAGAATGTGCTGACCAGTGCGTATCCGTTAGCCCAAAAAACAGCGTTGCGTGAGATTGACAACGCGTTGTTGTCAAATACTCCGGACAAATATGATGTGTTGGTAGTTCAATATGAACGGTTAAACCAATTGGCGGGTGAGATATTCAGATGTCCGAAAGCCTATGAATTGATTCCACAACCGGTACAATATGTTGCCGAGTTAGCCAAGGCCAAACAGATGGCTGCCGAACAGGCTTATCATACAGGTTTAAAAGCATTGGAAACAGGGACAGTGGAACAGGCAAGACTGGCTTGCAAGTATTTTCAGGATGCCGACCGGTATGTCAAAGGATACAAAGACGTGCAGGACAAAATGGTTGACGCCCGGTATGCCGCCACGCTGAGAGTCATCATTCAAAAGCCAAGGGTGAATGACGACTTCCAGTACTCTGCCGACTTCTTTTACAACAACTTCCTGGCAGAATTGCATGAGAAATCCAGAAACCGTTTCATACGGTATTATTCCGAGGAAGAAGCTTCCCATGAAAATATGCGGAATCCACATCAGCTTATTGTCCTGAATTTCGAAGACTATTCCATTGGCAATGTCCGGGAATCAAAGGATACAAGGGAAATGTCCAGGGACAGCGTCATTGTGGGACAAGTAAAAGTGGAAGGTAAAATGTATAATTCATATAACACTGTAAAAGCAAGAATCTCCGTCTTTCGGCGTGACATTGATTCCGGAGGAAAATTGATTATCAGCATCATTGACGCACAAAACAACAAAGGTCTGCAACGCCGGGATTTCCCGGGATCTTACACCTGGACAACCAAATGGGCTAACTTTAAGGGTGATGACCGGGCCTTGTCCGATGAACAAAAGAGACTGTGCAATCGTGAGCCTCTAACGCCTCCATCCGACCAGGATATGTTCATTGAGTTTTCAAAACCCATCTATTATAATGCCATGTCCTATATTCAATCGGTATATAGCAGGTATTAATTTTGAAAGCAAGAAAGAATCAAAAAAGAAAGCTTCCAACGATTTGAATAGTTGGAAGCTTTCTTTTTTTGAGATATGGGTAATCTGAACCTACTCTTCGTCGATAACATCAACAGTAGAATCGATTTCAAATACTGAAAGCTGACGGCGGAAAATCTCATCCAGTGAAATCTGGAATGTTTCAGTATGGGCAATACCGGGTATCAGGGTTAAATGTTCAAGGATGATTTGTAATAAATGACGGTTATCCTTAGCATATATCTTTACGAACATTGAGTATTTGCCTGTTGCATAATGGCATTCGACAACTTCAGGAACTTTCTTAAGTTCTTCAACCACAGCGGTAAACATCTTGATATCGCTCAACGTAATCCCGATATAGGCACATGTCTGGAAACCGACCTTGTAGGTGTCAATTACAAATTCAGAACCTTTGATAATCCCTGTATTCCGCAGTTTTTGAATACGTTGATGTATGGCAGCTCCGGATACATTACATTCACGGGCCACTTCCAGGAATGGAATTCGTGCGTCCTGAGAAATCAACTGTAGTATTTTTTTGTCTAATCTATCAATTTGATGTTGTGCCATAGTATTCAATTTTTCCTTAATTATAGTCGATTGGTATTATTTGTAAAAATAGATTGCAAATGTATTTAATATTTTTGTATTTTGATCTATTTTTACAATAAATTGATAGTTAAATGTGCAATAATATACATTTTATCTATATTTTCCTTCATTACAGTCTTTCATCACACTCAAATAACTCTGATACCGTGACAAACTGATAAAATGCGCTTCAACTGCCTGTATCACGGCACATTCAGGCTCATGCACGTGCGTACAGTTGGTAAACTTACACTTTTTAGATGTTTCAAATATCTCCTTAAAATAATGACCGATCTCCGCTTCTTCCATATCAATGGTTCCAAAGCCTTTTATGCCCGGAGTATCAATGATATGGCCGCCTGTGATCAGTTCAAACATTTCGGAGAAAGTAGTGGTATGCATGCCTTTGTTGTGATACGAAGATATCTCAGCTGTTTTTGCAAGGGAAAGGGGAGCTATAGCATTAATCAGTGTGGACTTCCCTACTCCTGAATTCCCTGAAAAGAGGGTAGTCTTTCCACTCAGGAATGTGGTCAACCCTTTTATATTCTCCGAATGCAGTGCCGAAATTTTGAAAACAGGATAGTCCAACGACATATACAGGTTTTCAAGGGCTTCCAGGTAATTCGTTTCCGTTTCAGAATACCGGTCTATCTTATTGAACACAATGCATGCGGGAACCCGGTATGCCTCTGCGGTTGCCAGAAAACGGTCAATAAAGACAGTAGAAGTCTCCGGGTAATTGACCGTAACAATAAGTGCTACCAGGTCCAGGTTAGCAGCTAATATCTGAGAATGCTTGGAAAGGTTGGATGACCGTCGGACAATGTAATTCCGCCTGTCGTCAATAGCATGGATCATGGCAGTACCATCAGCATTTTTCTCAAACTCCACGTTGTCGCCCACAGCAATAGGATTGGTACTGCGAATCTCCTGCAACCGGAAATGACCCTTTATCTTGCATTCAAACAATTCACCGGTATCCGTTTTTACCTGATACCAACTGCCAGTATTTTTTACTACTAATCCATTCATTAACAAGTCTCCTATCCCAAACCCGGGAAATTTAGTACCTACTCTTTTCTTCGTTTTAAAACCTACAACCCTAAAGCAGACGTAACAAGCGTTTGTTTGCGTCAATACTCAGGGAAACCGGTTCTATTAAACGACAAATATATAAAAAACATCAGTCATCCCAACATACTTGAGATGACTGTGATTTTAATTTTACTTCCGATAATTTTGTGAGCTGCATTTTTTACACAGTCATAATTTCTTTCTCTTTGGCAAGGTACAAATCATCAATCTTTTTGATATACTTGTCGTGAATCTTTTGAACACTCACTTCTGCATCTTTTTCTACATCTTCGGGAAGACCTTCTTTGACCATCTTCTTAAAATGCTCTATAGCATCCCTGCGGGCATTCCGGACACTTATCTTTGCATCTTCGCATTCTGCCTTCGACTGTTTTGCCAATTGACGACGACGGTCTTCGGTAAGCGGTGGAATCCCTAAGCGGATAGTTTCCCCGTTGTTCATAGGAGTAATGCCTACATCCGAGTTCAGGATCGCTTTTTCGATAATCGAGATAAGCGCCTTTTCATAAGGTTGGATGCTTATGGTTTTTGCATCAGGAGTCGTGATGGTTGCAACATTGGCAACCGGCACATGCGAACCGTAATATTCCACTCTAACGCCGTCAAGAATACGAGGGTTAGCTTTACCGGCACGAATATGGGCCAATGCTTCGTCAAGGAATAACACAGTTGCTTCCATACTTTCCTCGGCATGTGTGAGATATGGTTTTACTTCTTGCATATTTTTAAGTTTTTAGTTTTTTAGTTTTGGGGGTTATTTGGCATAGCCTGCAAAATTGCTGTTAGTTTTTTACCAATGTTCCTATTTTCTCGCCTTCCATCACCTTTTTCAGGTTACCTACCGTATCCATATCAAAAACATATATAGGCATGTCGTTTTCTTTACACATGGTGGTTGCAGTCAGGTCCATGACCTTTAGGTTCCGGTTATATATTTCGTCGTAGGTAATTTCATCAAACTTCACAGCCGTGGAATCCTTTTCAGGATCGGCGGTATAAATACCATCCACACGGGTTCCTTTCAGCATGACATTCGCTTCGATTTCAATGGCTCTTAGTGAAGAAGCGGTATCGGTTGTAAAGAAAGGATTTCCTGTACCAGCTGATATAATAATTACTTCTCCCCGTTCCAACCCATCAATGGCTTTCTGCTTACTATAAAATTCTCCGACAGGTTCCATTCTGATTGCTGTCAATACACGTGATTTAACCCCTTGAAGCTGCAAGGCTGAATTTAACGCCAGGCTGTTGATAACGGTAGCCAACATACCCATCTGGTCGCCCTGAACCCTGTCAAAACCCTTGGAGGTACCACTTAATCCACGGAAGATATTGCCTCCGCCAATGACTATTCCAACCTGAACGCCCATATCCACAATTTCTGAAATCTGGGAAGCATATTCACCCAATCGTTTCTCATCAATGCCATATTGTTTGCCACCCATAAGCGACTCCCCACTCAGTTTCAATAAAATGCGTTTAAATGCTGCCATATATTTAATTTTCAGCAAAAGTAACTGATTTGAATTGGATATGCAAATGAAGAGAAAAAATTGTAATCAAAAAAAGAACATTTCAATTTCTTCCGATTCATCCGGTATAAGTAGCTATCCGGAGGATCAACGGATTCCTATTTACTTGTTCATAATCAAAAGTAGATATAATTTCACACTTTACACAACATGAAGGATAATAATTGCTACTGGATACAAAAAAGCTGACTCAATATCAGATTGAGCCAGCTTCTTCTTTCGCACTAATACCTATTATAATCAACGCTTTACAAACCTTAATACGATCTGATCTTTCTTTGATTGAAGTTTTAGCATATAAAACCCTTCATTCAGGGACTGCACCGGCAATACATATTGTTTTTCTCCAAAACTATCCAGCTGGCTTGTCATTAGTATTTTACCAGACACATCAAGTATTGAAACAACCGAAGCATTAAACTCATCATTCAGATTGATATAAAGCCTGTCATTTACCGGGTTCGGAAATATTGTTACCGGCACCATTGGCGTATTTCCCAACCCTGTAATCATATTTTTAATTGTTACATAACCTGATTTTACTTTCGCTGTTGGGGTTCCTTCATTCAGTATCAGGTTTGCACAATCCATGTAAAAAGCATCTCCAACTGCCAGGGTATTATTGAAGAATATCTTGAAATTTATTATTTTACCGGTATTTACTAAAGGCACTCCAGTTGACATGGCAAAATTAGCCTGATTCTTCCCTGTTTTATTGGCAAGCAGCCAGCTATTAGTGAGTGTCCCTGAGTTCAATACCTGAATGCTGTCAATTTTATTAAATTGACAGGAGGCATTTCCCGAAATAGAAACTATGCCCTTATTCGTAGAATTTGATCCCAATTCAATCGGGAGTACCAAAACCAGATTATTTACAGTGGCTGATGAATCACGGACATTCACCCATGTATCATAAATAGTAACGATACTTGAGGCCTGCGCACCATATGCATCTTTCACATGAACCCGGGTATTTCCACCCGAAATGGCAGTCAGGTTACCTGAACTGGTAATTGTTGCCAATGAAGTATTATCAACAGTCCAGACATAAGGAGATGTTCCTCCTGAAACAGAGTATTGTTTCTTTTCTCCTGAAAACATTTCGGCTCCACCGGTTGAAGAAAGATTCAATGTAGACAATGGTTTGATTGAAAAATACCCGTTTCTGCTTTTTGGAACCAGTATTTCATTGATAGTAGCATCATCAAAACTAATATATGTAGCACCACTTGAAACGTTGGCAATATTAAACCTTATTTTAAACAATTGCCCGCTACTCATAATGCCAGTTGATGCAGCATAACTAATAACAACTCTTCCCGGTTGCTTCTTAAATTCAATATTTGCATTTCCAGAAAGAATGGAATTTGTTGTGATTAATGAGTCAAATGAAATTACATTCTCATCATACGTAAATGCAAACCTGCCTGCAAACATGGCTGTACCATCCAGATTATTTAACCCCACAGGAATATCTACGTAATTATTCTGATAAAAACTGGTGTCACGCACTGTAGCCCTGAAACTTCGACAATCCATATTCCCTGATTTTCCGGAATAACCTTTCGAATCTGTGGAAATCACTTTTACCAGGCCACTTTTCAGGAAAGTCAACATTCCATCCGCCGTAATGGAAGCAATATTGTTATCACTAACCGACCAGGAATAAGGTGCTGTTCCTCCCCAGGTACTGAATTGTAGTGTTTCGCCAATATTATAGACACCACTTCCGGGGCTTACATTTATAACTGGTTTGGGTGAAATCGTTATGTACCCTGACTTCAGAGCAAGCACCGGAGTTCCTTCATTGAAATAATTACTGGTTACACCGTTTTGAAATTGCAGATAATTACTATTTCCAATTAATACCAGTTTAATATTTAAAAGCACGCCATTACCCGTAAGTGGTGTCGAACCGGCACCTGCTATTGTAAAATAACCAGGGTATTTTTTAATGCTTAAATCCATAAAGCCTGATGAAATTGTTCCAGTCGTATTGACATCTAATAGCTGGACATCCGTATTGCTATAGGATATCGCAAACTGATAAGCGATCACATTACTTGTCGTCAGGTCATCATCAACATACAAAGGAACCGTAATCGTATCTCCAACAACTCCGGCCAGGTTGGGTAACCTGACCTGAATTGCCCCGAGAAACTGCCCTATCCCTAAAATCAGGAGTAGGACCATAATGGTTTTCCGTTTCATAATCATAATTTTTTAGCTTGTGACCAAACGGTTATTCAACTATTATTTTTTGCACCTGGCTTTGATTCCCTGAAATCATTTTCAGAAAATAAACCCCTTGCTTTAGTTGATCCAAACGGATAGAATAATTACCTGCATTCTGTATTGTATTTACCAATAAGGTAACTTCTTTACCGGTTAAATCAAACAGTGAAATCCTGACTTGATTTCCATTATCAGCTACATGGTAATAAACTTTTGATGTCTGATTCACCGGATTAGGATATACCAGCAGGTCATTACCGTTCGAATCCAGTGCGCTTATTCCGGATGCCACATCGCCTATTTGTATGGTTTTTGGAATAGCAAATGGAGTAAAGTCTGTTTCGTTAGCCAGGAACCTGTTAATATTTAACGTGGTTACAGTATTTTGTACCCAGTTACCAACCTGTTTAAAGGTGATATTCGCAACTTCGGCCTGGGCAGGTAGCTTTTCAGTACCGGCAACACTTATCATAAGTTTTCCTGTTACTTTATCAATGTTCGATAGAAACAACCTTTCAGCGACATCCTTACCAATGGTAACTGAAACAGGTTCGATTAAAGGTACATCGAATGCTGTTGCAATATCAAGCGATATACTACCTGAACCGTTTGTCACATTTACAGGAATTGTATAAGTATGGTCTGCATTTTTCGTAATATCACCAAATGAAAGAACCACATTAGCGGATAATGCCGGACTCTTCATTTCTGCAGGGAATACACTGTTTATGCCGGCAACATATTGAAGAATCAGTGAAGCATCATAGGAGGTCACACTACCATCACTACTAACATCGGCTACTTTTAGTTGAAGTGGTGACAACGTGAGAGTACCTACTTTATACTGGAGAACTAACGAAGCATCATAAGCCTGGATAATTCCATTCAAACTGACATCACCAATTAGTGGGTTCATTGATCCTGTTGTTTTCCAGGGTGAATAAATCACCTTATCTGAAACGACTCCTCCTATTCCTCCCGGATTGGTTGCGACTGTTGGTCCACTGTTATCACCCCACCAACAATTGGTAGCATCAACATTAAATGATTTATTCACGTTAGTTACAGCAGAATACCCGTTGTTGAAGAAATCGCAATTATTGATTATAGGATTAGAAGCTCCTTTGATCATCACTCCATTGTAATTTTCAGAAATCAGGCAGTTGGTAATTAACGGACTGGCTGCACTCATGGATATAGCACCATCAGTATTGTAATAACCGGTATATTTAATGATGCAATGATTCAGCTTACATAAATTATCCAGAGCTACATCTTCAAAATTAATTCCACTCCAATGATACTGGGGTTTTGGATTGGTAGCTGTACTATCCGAATTGGTATCCCCACCATAAAAATCGTCTTTAATTGAAGTGAATACAATAGTGCTGTCGGGAGTCGCCCCACCTAATGCCAGTAATCCACGTTTGACATCAAGCAATGCCCAATCAGCAAATTTACAGACAACACCCGGCTTAATTGTAAGCGTTACACTGGTACCTATGGTATAATTTCCTGAGAAATAATACGGTATATTATTTATTCCTCCAAAATTCTTCTTATCAAGGGTTGCATCCTGTACCAGTTCCTCTGAAATCACACCAATAGCTTTAAATGTTGAACCTGATATGGTATTCCCGGATGAAGTTGCCGGATAGGATACTAAAGAAAGACACATAGGAGCAAAAACAAGATCCTTAAATGAATTGTTATCGATCTTCGGATTTGACACCCCGTTCAGGACTATTCCCCACTTGGAATTCATAAAGCTGGAATGTTGAATGGATGGAGAAGCCTGCAACAATTGAACTCCACGGTCATAATAATTGAATACCGCATAGTTTATCGTACTTGAATCATTGCTGATATCCTCAAAAGTCAATGCATATCCACTCATATTATTTTTATTTGGCACTACCGTCAATCCATTATTATTGGTATCCAAAGGGTTGCCATATCCATCGTCGGACATATTGGTAAATACTACAGGTTTAGCACTTGTTCCATTGACGGTTAACTGCCCAGATACATCGAAAATGGATTGATTATCCGACTTGATGACAATCCCTGCAGGAATGGTAATATGGGTGCCTGAGTTCACACTGTTCGTGCCATAGAAAAAATAGGTCATGTTAGGATATCCTGGAAAATCGCGAATTGGAATAGTAGCATCGACCGAATAATTTTCTTTCACCACACCTATCGCAATGATTCCAATATTGGAAATCGTGATACTACTAAAAGTTGGATTTGCGAACATACTAAGGTTCACCGGTGTGTAAGTAATATTATTAAATTCGCTGTTTTTAACAACAGGCGTAGCACTTCCATAAACCCCCACGGCACACGAACTCGAATGTTCTATCTTACAACTATCAATCACCAGTTTAGCATTATACACATTCACATTGCCGTAGTTTCGGTAGGTTCCATCCCCGTTATATCCACTGCCTCCATAATTCAAAACACAGTTCCGCATCAAATTAGAGGCATCAAGCCCTGAGCTATTAAATTGAATTTTATCCCAGTTTCCTCTTCCCGGTGCAGAAATGTTTCCATCCCCATTTGTATCTCCTCCTTTCGAGTCATCACTGATGGAAGTAAATACAATTGGTAAAGCTGCAGTGCCCACCGCAACTAATGCCCCGTTGACGCTTATGCCGTTGTAGTAATTAGGGAATTTGATTACAACCCCTTCTTTGATAGTCAATGTGGTATTGGCCATTACCGTCAGGTTGTCAATAATATAAGCTATATTAGTAATTCCTCCTACATCACGCCGGGTAAGAGTAGCATTGGTCGACAGGTTTCCTTCTATAATTCGGATTCCATTACTGCCATTTCCCAATGAAGCAAAAATCGGTGAAGTAAAATTAAACACAGGATTTGAAGTGAGCGACATAGAAATCGGATCAAGTCTGCAATTTTTAATTGTCACATTATTTGTGCAGTCAGGTGCTGATGACCCTTCAAAACGCAACCCAAAATTATTACTATTACTTATCAGACTATTTGACACTGTATTGCTTGCATCGGTAAATGTGAGTATCCCCGTGTTTCCATCTCTTCCCCCGTAATACAAATTACAATAGTTGATCTTACTGAAAACATCATCGGTTGTTCCCCGGAAGTATATACTTCCCCAGTCACCTTTCGCGGGAGCAGTGGCATTCCCATCATTTCGGGTATCACCCGGCACTCCGAAATTATCATCATTGATGGAGGTAAATATTATGGGGTCAGTCGACAAGCCGTCTGCTTTGAACCCTCCATTGACATAAATATTATTTTGCATTTTCATTACAATGCCCGGACTAAAAGTGATATCAATCCCGGAACTAATGGTCAGGTCTCCAAGCAATGCATAACTGATATTGGTGAAACCGGCAACATTTCTTTTGCCCAAGGTTCCATTAATTCCAACGGTTTCCCCGATAATTCCCAATGCTGTCCATCCGTTATTCACGAATGTGATATTGGTTAATGTCGGATTGGCTGATATTGAAAGTGCAATGGGCGTATACTGTGCATTCGTAAATTCCGTATTCTGTACAACAGGGTTTGAAGCCTGAAATGCAAACAGGCCGTATGTATTGTCCTTGATGATACAATTTGTGATGGTTGGCGAAGCATTAACGGTAGTTACCGCCCCTCCACTTATATATTGCGTATAATAACGGCTGTTCAGGCTGGCATATTTCACCTGGCAATTATTGAGCAGACACTTTGTATTATCACTCGTACCTTCGAATATAATGCCGCTCCAGTCTCCCCTGACAGGATTCGTCTGGGTACCATCTTTATTTGTATCCTTTGGATTTCCATGATTATCATCTTTCGAGGAAGTGAAGATAATCTGGTCGTTGCCCGAACCTCCGTTGGCTATCAATGTCCCGGCAACTGTTATAGCGGAGTAGTAATTGGGACATTTTATTACAATCCCCGGATCAATCGTCAGGGTATATGCTTGTGGTATATTCACTTCTCCCAGCATCAGGTAGGTCACATTGGGTATCCCGGTCACATCCCGTTTAATCAAATGGGAATTGGCCGCCAAAGTACCGCCTAACAGCCCAATCGCATCATATTGGTTGTCTGAGAACGAAAAAGTATTGTTTGAGAATACAGGGTCAGAGTCAAACGACATGGCAATAGGCACTACCTGACTACTGGCCATGGTGTTGTTCGTGAAATTGGGTTTACTCACACCAGTGATTTCTGCCCCGTAATAATTATTGGATAACGAACATGAATCTATCGTCGGGCTGGCATTTTCAATAACAATACCTCCCCGATTGCCACTTCCGCCAAAATTCACATCACAACGTCTTAAGACACACTGGGAATCGTTTGATCCATTTCTGAAATAAATACCTCCCCACGAAGATCGAGTCGGAACAGTGGCAACCCCATCTGCATTGGTATCACCACCAACATTATCATCACGGTCGGTTGTGAAGATAATCTTTTGGCTTTTATCGGCAACAGCATTCAACACCCCATCCACATAAATCCAGTTGTTACATTTCAGGGCATTCCCGCTGACGATGTTCAGTACCCCTGAATTTTGAATAGTAAAGCTGGAAATAAACACGTAGGGTATAGGGAGATATTCCAGCTTCCAGGTGCTGTTAATCGAATAGAAGTTGATATATGCAGCGTCATGCTTATTCCCGGTGAAATTGTTTCCACCAACGTTGTGCAGTACGCCCGAGTTATTAAATAAAATTGGCCAGTCACATCCGGATATGGAAGAATTGGATATAGATACGGTTATCAAGGCATCTAACAAAACCCCCGAACTTGAAGAATTGCTTACAGAAGTACTATTGTTCAGGGTAAGATTCCCCTTATACGCATAGAAAGCTCCGTAACCGTTTTTTCCGCCATATTGAATATTGCAATTGTTCATGGTCACATTACCCACGTTGCTACCGTCCCCCACCTGGATTCGGTCCCAATCTCCTTTTGACTTGGTAGTCAGGTTAGACGTAAACTCCGCTCCCGTGGCATTCATCGTGCCATACACATAGATTCCCATATTGGAATTGAATCGTACCGAAACACCGGATTCAACGGTCAGGGTAATACCCGAATTTACGGATACATTTCCGGTTATTACATACGGACTGTTTGCAGCAGTCCAGGTCGTATTGGCGGTTATTGAGCCAGAAACATCGGTGGCGTAAATATTTGACAAACCGACAATAAGAAGTAGAACAAACAAAGAGATAATTTTTTTCATTGCAGTATAAATTTAGTTGTTTGACAAAAATTCAAAATTCACACATATACATATTTAGGTTTTATAAGAAAGGCCGGCCAGTAATGTAAAAGAACGCATTCGTTGCCAGATAGGGTGTCAACTCCATTTACAGGGACAAAAGCAAGCCCGTAAAACTCGTTTTACGGACAATATCGTTCATGTTGGGGATAAATCAACAGCACATATCAATGAAAAAAGAATCGAAATCAGAATGAAATTGTAAGCTAAAAGAATGAATTCAATAATTGTAATCAGATACGTTTCACTACTATTTAAAACTTGAAAAGCAAAATAAAGTAAAATAAAAAGATTGAAACCAATAACTTAAATTCTAGTTCAGCACAGGGAGTGAGGAAGAGAAAACAGGCTGTAAAAACCTAATTCAATGCACAATACATAAGCAAAACAAAATTTCGCGTCAAATATATAAATTAATTATTTAAATATATTCATTTTTTAAGTTATTTATTCGTAAAGTGACACAGAACGATTCCCACATATATGCTTGTGTAGAAAATAATTCGTTTCCAGGCACTTAATCCCTCAGAACCAAGGGATACTATCGTCATTTTATTAACCAACAGTTTTAGGCGTGGGTATAGTCTGATACGGGGTGGGATACCGAAGACACAGAAACCCGGCCATGTAATCAAAAATCAAGTAAAACAAATTGTTCACAACGAAACATGATTGCAATGCTTATTAAAAAAATCAATAAATTTTTCATGCGTTGTCCCATGTATTCATTGAATATGTTTCCTGAAAGTGGGTTTACATTACTATACTGCCCGGACACTCAGGCGCAGAAGTTTTTTTCGCCACCTTACACACTAATAATTAAAAAATTAGATTAATATTAGTAGTATTTTTCACAACCCGGATCATTGTTTCCAGTCAGAAAGCCGGCAAGAGTATGGTGTGACTGTAATGAGGTTGTATCATATTAATTCCCATCATGTTAAATGTGTTATTACATTTTGGCGTTCAAAAATAGATTCGTATATTTGAGAATTAAAAGAATCGGGTAAAATCCATGATCCTGATTAAAAAAGGATTCCCGATCAACTAATTTACGTACTAGATTTCCACTTTTTACAAACACCTTCATCCAATATCTTTCAAAAACCGTTTTCTCAAAGACATTAACTGAGCAGGCATGATTCAAAACAAACATTACATGGAATGGTCAAGTTCCTCCCAGGCTAAATTTATCACCCTACTTGTTCTGCTGACTATAACGTCAGCAGCTTTTTGTGAATCCTCCTATAAAAAAAATATTTATTCTGCATTTATTACCCATGATATGGCCAAATGGGAAAACGTGATCCATACCATCGAATCAACGAATGCCACTAACACGGTGGATCAAAAGCTGGAACTCATCAATTATTATTATGGTTACATTGGCTGGCTAATCGGACAAAAACAGTTTGCAAAGGCCGAAAAGTACATTCCGAAAGGAGAGAAAATGATCCAGCAGGTATTGATCATTTCACCAAATAATGCCACAGCCTATTCGTTCAAAGGTTCATTTCTTGGATTCAAAATTGGCATTGACAAATGTAAGGCTATCTTTTTAGGTTCAGACAGCAAAAAAAGTATCAACAAAGCCCTGGAATTAGATCCTCAAAACCTGCAAGCTATCATCGACAAAGGAAACCTGTTGTATTATTCACCCCGGTTCTTTGGTGGAGATAAAAAGGAAGCATTGAATTATTTTTTACGAGGAATTCGTATCATGGAAAAGAACAACGATATCAACCAAAACTGGGTCTACTTAAACCTGCTGACTATCATTGCCAGTGCATATGAAATGACAAACAAGCTGGAAGAAGCAAAACTGGTATACGAGAAAATTATCCGGGAAGAGCCTGACATTAAATGGGTAAAATACGAACTATACCCGAATTTGCTGGCTAAAATGAAAGCCTGAAAAATCAAGAACACATCCTGAGAATAAAAAAAGAACACATATGAAGATTATTCTTCTTTATGTGTTCTTTTTTTAAAATTGAGTCTGCTCGCTGAATTTTAAACCGGTAAAATAGAAAATGGTAAGCATGCACTCACCATTTTCATTTCAGTTTTTAATTGATTATTACTGATTAACAAAATCTTTTTGTAACATTAATTTAATACATTACCATATCTTGCCTTGCAAAAACCGGTTGTTTTGACATAGATTTAATTTACTCAATTGAACGCATGGCTTCTATCTATTGGTCAATATAATGGATTTTGTCCGTATTCAGCTGCATTCTGCAAAACATCAATTTCTGCTTGTGGTATTGGACGTACATAATGTTTAGCAGGATTGAAAGTGATAATGTCCGGGTTTTGATTTCCCACTCCTAATCGAACTTCCAGTTGCTTGGTCCGTTTCAGGTCCAACCAACGAAGATGTTCACCACACAATTCTCTGGCTCTTTCATCAAGCAAAAAACTCAAATTAACCTGGCTGTTTGTTATTTGCATTTCGGCTGTATGATCTACCGGCGTTTTGATAGCAGCACGGGTCCTAAGCACATTAATATAGTCAGCTGCTGTTTGACCCGTAGTAGTTATGTTCAATTTGTAGCTTGCCTCGGCAGCAATAAGGTACATTTCAGCTAAACGTATAATGGTAACATCTGCAGTTCCTGCATCGGAATTTACAACACGGTTAGGATCACGGAATTTACGTAACGATGGATAATATATATTATTGGTTGCATCATTTGATATTGTTCCATCTGCATTATAAAGATCATTGATATCCTTAACGCCGTAACGGCGGGAAGCTTTATCTGCAATTACTTTCTTGGTATAAAGCAATGCAGTATCATTTACTGGAATAGTAACGGAACCGGCTGCAAATGATTTTTTAAATGTAGCTATATCAGCACTTGTCCATTTATAGGCGGATGCAGTAGCTGGAATAACAGATACCTCCCTGAAAGAACTGAAATAACGCGAATCGATCTTTTCATTAAACACGTTTAATAAATATTTCGTCGGCATCATATAACGGCTATTATCGCGACCATAGTCCAATACTTCACTTGAAGGCATACCACATAATCCAGTATATTTGGATGTATACCATTTAAACAAACGGTTTGGATTGCTGGTCTGAGCATTCAATGCTGAATTAGTGGAGTGAGTAACTGCCCACAGCGCTTCAAGGTTGTTTTTATTGTTTGCAGGCAAAAATACTTCTTCAAAAGTAGCATATAACTTACAACCATATGTAGCTTGATTATTGATCAAAGCCTGAGAAGCCGTTAATGCTTTTTGATAAAAAGGAGCAGCACCTGCAGCATCCCCTTCAAAATACTCCATATACGAAGCTCTTGTTAGGGCAGCTCTTGCCAAAAGACCAAAAGCAGCTTTCTTAGTAGCACGACCATAATCTACCTGTGTAACAGGTAATATATCCGTAGCTCGTTCCAGATCACTGATAATTAAATCGT
>Ga0302286_10000839_pt1 | contig 24078 bp, 19 predicted proteins | sample III_Fen_E2_3_FD_198765 | JGI IMG/M metagenome (GOLD analysis project Ga0302286, IMG submission 198765) | Peat permafrost microbial communities from Stordalen Mire near Abisko, Sweden - III_Fen_E2_3 | ecosystem: Environmental > Terrestrial > Soil > Wetlands > Permafrost | place: Sweden: Abisko...
TTCAGGTTCCAAGCAGTTGCAGCCATAAAAGCATTAATTTGTATACCTTTTTCGCCCAACAAATAGTTTTGTTCCATTCGGAAATCTTTTTTCAGATGTCCGATAATAGGTTCAATGGTTGCTCTTGCTTTGCATTTCTTACGTTTCTTCTCTTTTTGATATTTTGTATCGCTCGCCTTTGGCTTACCGGGGATTATTATCTTTACTCCCTTTATTTGTGTTTTGCCTTTACCTCCACGATCGTATGCTAATTCTTCAGGTAATTTCAATTCGTTGCTTTCCATCTGTTCAAGCAAGGGTTCTATAGTGTGTCCATCGAATGGATTTTCCAAAAATGCCTTTATTGCCGTTATGACTTTCTTTCCTTTTTTGCCTGTGGTTATCAATCCCACCTTGTTTCCAAATTCATATTGTTTATGTGGCTTGCCTTTGGCAATACAACGGGTAAATGGTTTGTGAAGACTGTAAACCTTGTTCGCATCGCCTTGTTGTTGATTAACTGCTCGTTTGTAAAGACTAAAGTCTTTTTCGTATTTGGTTTTCTGTTCCTCGCTCATCTTTCTTTCCAATTCCCGCACTTGAGTATTGGCTATGGTTTTCAATCGTTTCTTTGCCTTGCGTGCCTGTTTGATTCGTTTGGGATGCTTACCGTTGTAAGTGTCTCTAACCAATTGCTTGCTTTCACGAGTGTAACGTTGACGTTGATTAATTCCTTCTTTCTGAGCTATTTTGTTACAATTATCGATTACCGTCTTACACAACTTGGCATCCGTAGGAAAAGTCGTGTTATTCTCCTGTACTGTGGTGTCTGACAATACGAACTTCGACTTCCTGGCAACTTCTGCACCATGCAACTTTACACTGTAGGCAAATATCTTGGCTATTCCTTCTTCGCCAATGCGATTGCGAAAATGAACAAAATCGCTCGGATCAAAAGGAAACTTATGTTCGAAATGTACGCCACCACAGAAATACTGAAAATAAACATCTCTCACCCAAAACTCAGGAATACGCTCATCCCCAAGATTATACATGTGTTTCAACATTAAACAGCCAACCATCAATCGAATAGGAACACTCGGTGCTCCTTTGTCTGAATAATAAACTGAAAACTCTTTCTCAAAATAACCCCAGTCAATCCGCTTTGACAACAAAACCAACTCCTGATTCATATCTATAAAATCTTCCAACATCGGGCGAAATAATTCTCGTTGTCCTTTTTCCGGTAATTTTCCTATCATAATTTGCAGACTTTTATACTACAAATATACAGAATCCTGCAATAATACACAAGCCTTTTTATACCTATTTTATTGACAAGCAAATATATATAAACGTTTTAAGGAGCGACTAAATAATAATCATTATTAAGCAATATCTTGGTAAATCCATATAAGCCTCCCGATTCTATCGTCAATCTAAACTGATCTGTTAGATATTTCTTTTTTGGCTGAGTATTGCACGAACAAACCAAAAAAATAATAATTGCAAAAGCAAAACGTGTTTTCATTCTATATCATTAATCATTGAGGTTGTGCTTGCATTACCTTATTTCTTGTTTTTCTGATTTTAAGCTAAACCGTAGAAAATGCATTACTGTTCTTCGGCACCAATCTCATCAATTTCATCTACATTGCCAAGTCCTTTTGGGTTGGGGCCATATTCATTATTGCCATATTCAGGTCTTCTTATGCAGCCGTTAATCTAAACAAAATAATTTGTGTGTGTAAAGGTTTGTATAACAGATTAATTGAAACTTTAGTTGTTTGTAATTATGACTTCATAATTACCGGGTTTTAAAATATCAAATGAAAAATGACAAACTTTTGTCGAAGCATTCACCATGATTATAAAACTAATATCGCAACTATTGGGTGTTGCATAATTGTAAATTATAAAATCTTTATTCACCTGTGATAATTCTCCCGAAGATGTATGTATACTCAGCTTTAAGGGTACCTCTCTAAGTAATGACTGGATAAATGTTATTTTTATTTTAGACTCTTTATCGTCCACTTTTTTAATAGAGAAATTATCAACCCCGGCCTGTATGGTTGTTCTGTAAAATTCGTCCGGATTTGTAATGCCGACGTAATTGCCATCTTTCCAGTATCCTTTTTGCACATACTCTTTGCCCCCTAAATAATAGACAAATTTCCCCTGTCCGTTTTTAAGTCCTTTACTCCAGTACCCTGTAAAGATGTTTCCATTGTCATACACATACTTGCCTTTACCATCAGGTAAACCATTTCTAAAAGTGCCATCATACGTATCTTTACCTTTTGCAATGCCTTTTCCATGGGCAAATCCATCTTTACAAGCCCCATTGTATGTACCTGATATATCACCTATTAATACTTTGCATGAATCATTTTGCTGCGCATAGACAGATGTGGTGCTCCATTGTAGAATCGCCCATAAAATAGCAATTGTTTTTTTCATTTTGTGTGTTTAATGGGAATATTAATTCTTTACGCAACGAATATTCAGACCTGTATACTTTTCATTTGGCATCGGTCTTAAATAGCTATAACTATAATTCAAGTCTATCTCAAATGCATTTTTTTCATCTTTTTCCGAAGATGTCCAAAATGTAGCTCCATAACCATAGTCAGAACTGAATTCACCTCCGTATTCACGTCTATATCCGGGGAGAGCTGTAAAACCGGTTTCATTTGTAGCTCCTGAATTTGGCTTTATCCAGTCACCACCTACTTGCTTTAATTTTCCTCCGGCATTCTCATTGCCTAAAAATTCTGAGAGTATTTTCCAATCTTCTTTTGTTGCCACATGCCATCCTTTTGGAGCAATATTTCGACTGTCGGATGCTGCATACCAATTGTATAACCTACCTTGAGTTTGACTATTGTCAGGTTTGTTTTTATAATCGCAATATGCTCCGGCAATAGAACTACACCATTTACTATCATCTGCTATATTAATAATAGGATCTCCATTGCTATAATGAATTGCTTTTAGATTTTCAACTAACCATACTTGTTTTCCAATATCGACAGATGTATACACATTCCCATCTGAATCGGTAATTTTACTTTCAATATTCTTTTTCAATGTATCAATAACTTTGCCTTGTTTAGAGCTACATGAACTAAAGAATAAGACGAATAAAAACAAATAAATAACTTCATTTTTCATAATGGTATATTTCATAAGGTTAAATTATTAGATAGTTAATTGGTATAGTAGTCTAAAACATACTACTTGTAATTGCGCATAAAATCAACGGCGATTAGCCCGGATAAAATTTACCAGATGTTCCGGTTTTTGTATTTTATCCATTTCTATCTCTTCGAACTCATTGGGTTGAAACCCGTAAGGCTGACCGCAAAAGAAAAATTCCTTTTCGTCCGGCCAATACTGTGCAATAAACCACATCCCATCATGTTTTACCCAGTAGTAGGCATATTCAAACTTCGATAAATCGAGTGGAATACGCTCTTTATAGTTCCAAATCATAACTATGTCAATTAGCTTGTGTATCGATTCGATTTGTAATACACTATAAAATAATGCGTTACTTTATTTTCAATCCTATTCTATTTGCTACTTTATTAAATTCTTCTAGCTTGTTTATTTTCTTCATTGACTGATAAATTATGGACATAAGTTTCTCGGTATCTTTTGAATAATCTGATTTTTCATTGAGATAAATTTTGTGTGCGGTAAAGATATTTTCGAGGGCATTCTCATAATCACTCAACAGTAAATAGTTTTTTCCTAACCCAAAGTAGCCTTCTGCATTGGAAGGGTAGAGGAGAGTAAGCTTTTTGTAATATTGATTTGATTTTGAGTATTCAGATATTTCGGTATATGCTACCCCAATATTTTGAAGCGCATAATCTCCTTCGGCATAAATACTTAATGATTTTGTATAGTATTTGATTGCATTATCGTTATCACCCTTCTTTCTATAGCAAAGAGCCAGATTGTCGATGACAGGCACACACATTGTATCGGCTTTGAATGCCTTGAGATAACTCTTAATTGCCATATCATACTTCTCTTTCCTCAAAAAATCATTGCCAATAATAAAAGAATTGTTTACTTCAGCATTCGGTGAATTAGCATAATATTCCTTTTTCAGGTTATCCAATTTTTCTTTTGTATACACCACGCATCTTCTGTCCAATACAATAGAATCAATTTTTCTGATAACCCCTTTTATTCCTGTTACAGTTCCAATGGTTTTTAAATCGTTCGTATTGTGATCATCTCCGATTGTCTCAGTAAGCGCAGTGGAAATACATCGTGTGTATTTTTCGTCGGGTATGCTTTTTAGTTTTTGAAGGCAATTGCAAGCCCGGGTTGCAGCCCGTTCTTCTAACGATTGGCTGAAGACATTAGTAGTCAATAATATCAATACAGTGATTATAAATACCTGTTTCATAGTATTCAGTGTGTTATTTCTTGTTTTCCTCTTCTTTACTTATTTTTTTAAATGCTTCCATGGTCATTACGGTTAGTTCGTCGGTTAAGCAATTCCAAATGCTCACATAGTTCTTCGAGACCACATAGTGAAATCTCCATTTTGTTAACTTTTCATACAACATTAAGGTGCAAATATCAGTTGCCGTAATAAACTCCCCGGTCTCTGGTAAGTGCGAATGCATAGCCATTCCCCCGGCTTGTTCTTTCCCCTCAAACTTTATCGGAATAAGGTTTTTGTGTATTTTCTTTTTCTGCACCAGTTTATTGTGGAGGTCGAATGTAAGCACATAATCATTTCCCAGAAATACCATTCCGTTTTGTTGAGAACCTGTCAGTACATAGACTTTTTTCTCATCTTTATTAATTAAGGGGATAATATTGTATTGAGTATTGTCATATCTCTTGAATAAAGTATCGGAGTTTATTGTTTCTAAGGCAAGCTTGCGTATTGAAAAAAGGTCGGTTTCGATAGTTGAAAAATCTCTTTCGGCTAAATCTACTCCTGCCGTTTTAGTATTGTAGGTGTTATCGAACGTTATGGTGCCAATCACCTTTGGTTTATCTCCCTTCGAAAAGAAAATACATTTGGAGACTTCATCCTGAGTATAGGAGAAATAGCCGCCAATATTTGTTTTGTCAGGGTGGTTTTCAAGAAATAAGTCAGTGCCGTACCATGAGGCCATTTCGGACTTGTAAAGGCGTTTTCCTTCATCCACAATAGGTTGTGTCTTGGTTTCCAGATCATTTTGCCCGTATGTACTTATACTTATAAAAGCCAATAGCGTGAATAGTAATTTTTTCATCTGCTTTATTTTTTGATTTAGATATATTACTCCGCACAGATATTATTAACTGTAGAAACTTAAGAATATATATGTTCCTATTACAAAAGATATTAAGTTCATTGTGAGTGAGGTAGCAAGAATTGTTTTATTTGAAACAGGAGTTTCCATTTCACCCCGTTTCAATAAGATTTTCAATAGCCACCTTAACAAAAAGAATTCAGCAATTAAAGGAAATAGTTCTGCAAGATATATACTATTTTTAAAGTGAACAGGGAATATATTGATGATTGAGGCTGCAATATACTGAGTGACCGGAAACGTAAAAAGGTGGATCACAATAAACCCAAGCAGCAGACCTTTTAGGTTTAACATTTTATCTTTCAGTATAAAATAAGCCGTTGTAAATTCAATAAATACGGTAATACAGTACAGATAGAAATAGATAAAAAAATGTACCCACCATAGACTATGTACCTCTTCTTCAATGGGAAGAATAGGAGGAGGTGCCATTACTGATATAGGATTAGCCCACAGTGCAGTTATTCCGCAAAGTAATACGATTGTCAAAATCAATCGGCTATATTTCATACTATTCCACTATTATTTTCCCGTCAACGTCTATTTCTTCAGCGTCATGGTCTCTCCCTGATAGTTGTTGGCATCTGAAGTAGTCACATAGTTCAGAATTAATGAAGTATCAGTAAGAGTTATTATAGTATTTACCGTGGTGGTTCCGTTATACGACATTATCACTTGTGTATCGGTTACAGAGTAGGTTCCTGTAGCTGACACGCTACTCGCCACTTCATTAAAAGTACCATTGGTTAAGAATTCGATATAATCGGACGCTCCTCCTGTAACGGTGATTGAATAGGCTTGTCCGTTTATTTTCCCCGACGATACAGTCGATACAAATGACCATTTTCCCTGAACTTTCTTCAAGGTAGTCGATTCTTCTTTTTTACATCCTGTCAATACCAAAATTCCCGCGAAGAGAATAAATAAAAGTTGTTTTGTTTTCATTACGAATACTGTTTTTTAATTGGTTATGAATAGAATCCGCAAGTGAATTTTATTCGGAATTTATAGTGAGCAAACATGCTTGCTTTGAAATATCAAATAGCTCAATAGCGGAAGGTTTTGTACCTCACTTTCCATTTAGGATTAGTCAGTTATTCATTTCCCAGCTTTAAATATAATCCCAGTTTCACCCCTATTGAGAATGGTTTTATGTTTGTTGTCTGGTAAGTTTTCAATACTCCATTATAAGTTCCGTCAGTAAGATAAAGCATCTTTGTGTCAGGTTTCAGCACGTTATTTAATCCATAATTAAAATAAGCTCCTGCATACAAATCAATCTTATCGGATATCTTATATATTCCACCTATTTCGGCTATTACCATATATGCCATTTTCAAATTGTATTTATCGGTATAGCTTTGAGTGATTGTAGAAAATCCCTGCTGAGGAATATCCGTAAGTTCAATATTCCATTGTGGATAATAACCGCTGGTTACTATTTCGCCTCCGGTAGTTTTGTATGTGGCATTTACAGGGATAGAAATTTTGGCTCCCACAGTTGCCAACAACCCTATTTTATCAGTAAACATCTGTTTGAATTGTCCGGTTAACGGGATTTCAAAAAACAGTGCCTGTTGAGTTTCCTGCCAGTTTTTGAAATTAGATTTAAATACATACGCATCTCCATCGTTATCAATGTCAGGAGTACTTTCGGTCAGATTGAGTGTGGAGAGTGCACTAAAAGATTGTACCCCGATACCGGTTTGAACTCCCCAATGCGAGGTAAAGAAATGACTGAAAGCTATGTTTGCCGTAAATCCAACTTGTCCCTTTTGGATTCCATCGTGAAGTGTACCCGAAAGATTATGTTGTCCACTTCCGATATTAAAATATAAATAGTTCCCTGTTTCCTGTGCCTGAGCAAATAGCGAAATAGCTAAGCTAATGAGTATTATGGTCTGCTTTTTCATTTGCAAATATTTTTTGTGTAAGGTCAATTACAATTCCTTGTTGCAGTGATTATTTGGACTTAGTGGATCTTCTATTCATTACTGATAGTGTAGTGATGCAATCGATTCATTTCATGCATTTTGAGTAAATCTTACTTTGCTACAATTAGTTTGAATACATAATCTGTTCCCGCAGCAATTATATGTCCGATATAAACTCCGCATACAGGGAGTTTCAACTTGTTTACATTTGCTACCATTGACGATTGATACACACAAATACCTTGCATATTATACACCGACAGATTGGTATCTTTCAGTTCATCGTCAGTGATACCGGAAAGCTCAACCGCACAGGATTCATTTTGCCTTACAGGATTCGGGAATGTATTCACCGCAACCTTTGAAGGTGGTATATTCAATACTTTCGTACAGCTATACACTGTAGTACCGGCAGTAGTTGTAAGTTTCAATGAATAACTTCCTATCAAACCATTAGGGTCCGTATAAAATTGCTTAGTAGCACCAGCTATTTCAACCCCGTTTTTGTACCATTGATACCCGGTAAAACGATTACTGAAATTATTAAACAGCACTATCTTTTTGAATTTTGTAATAATATTATCGGAAGAGACATTGACAGTGAAAGTAAACGGATAGTCAGGACTTTCCACATTAAGTTCATTGTTCATTTTCAATATTCCGGTATATGTTCCATCCTGTGTATTAGAGGGGATGGCAAAGGATACAACGCCAGAGCTACCTGTCAAAGAGAGGGTTTGATAAGAAATATTTTGCATACCTGCGCTAAGAGCGGCTGCATTAAATGTAATTTTATACTGGGTGGGTGTTCCTGTCAACAATGTATAAGACAGATTCATAGACGAGCCTACACATCCGGGAGTTGGTGTGGGCAAAGCACTTAATGTAATGTAATCGGAAATCTTAGCATTGGTAATCACATAGTTTTCCAATGGAGGATATTTCCATGCAGCACTTCCACTGACAGTATAAACTACAGTTATTGTTTTATCGATTCCTACATTGGCATTATCATATTTTGCAGTTGCAGTCACTACCAAATTAACTAAATCTATGCTTTGGACTCCCTGAAGTACTCCGATTTTAACAATGCCGGCATTCACATTTCCATCAACCATCTTATTGATAATCAGTATGGGATCCGTGATTGTAATAAGAGTATCTTTGATGTTGAAGAAATCTTTCCATTGATCCGCTGCTGCATATAAGGATTTTGTTCCAGCCGGAACAATCAAATTACAAGTTAAGGGAGGCGGATTGGAGTACATATCATTTATAGAAAATACATATCTACCTAAAGTGATGTTTGCCGGGTTGTGTCCATAAGCAATTATTTTAGTCAAACTATGGCAATCGGCAAAGCACCATGAACCAATGGTTGTCACAGAAGAGGGGATGGTGAACTCTGTAAGACCTGAACAACCTGCGAAAGCATTGTCACTTATCTGTTTCACTCCGGTCGGCAATAACAAATTCTTTAAACTCTTGCACCCATTAAAGGCAGATGAACCGATCGACGTAACAGTGCTCGGCATAGTTAGAGATGTCAAATTTGTACATGAGTAAAATAATGAACCCGAGATTGCAGTTAATGAAGAATTAATATTCACACTGTTAAGATTAGTGCAATAAAAAAACACAGATCCACCTAGATATGTTATTTTCTTAGGAATTTCAAAATTTGTGAGACTAATGCAGTATTCAAAAGCACCGTCATTAATTGTTGTAATCAAATCAGTGATTTTCATATCAGTAAGTCCTAAACATCCAAAGAATGCTTTATAACCAATAGATGTAGTTGAATCCGGGAGAATAACAGTATTTAGGATTTTACTGCTTTCGAGGTAATTTTCTCTCTTAAAAGCCTGAGCTGGAATTTCATTTGCAGGAAAAGTGACAGGTAGAATGGTAGGGAAATAACTATCCTGCATTGTACCTTCTACTCCTTTATAATAAACAATTCGGATTTTACTAATATCTAACTTAATCAAATTAGGAATTGAATCTCGTATCACTCTGAAATCACGGGCATCCATTGTTCCGCTTAACACAAGATTAGTGACATCTTTTTTGATGTTTGTCGGAATAATCGTTTGAAGGTTTCCGGCAGTGATTGTGTACGAAAGTACATTACCATCCTGTATTACTGTACAGTAAAGAGTTTCGAGATAATTAGATGTAAGAGAAATTGTAGCTGTTCTTGGCTTATAGTCAGTATTGGGTAGAACAGTAATTATCAAAGAATCATTACTTGTACCGCTTATTTTTCGTAAACTGAGCCATTGCTGATTACTTTGAGCATCCCAATTAATATTAGAATATACTTTTAATCTAAGTGTATTACCTGTTTTGGTATTGAATTTGACGGTATCATTATCGAGATATAAGGAATATGGAGATTCAAAAATATTTTTAAATCCATTCCACGGTTTTGTCTGTTTATATATGTTTTTAGTGCCAAAGGGTACATGGAGAATACAATTTAAAGTATCATTACCGGTAAACATACTCGGAGTAGATATCTTAAATTTCGAAAGGTTTCTAAAGTTAACATACAAGTCTTTTATTTCATATGTATATCCGAAACAATAGTTATTAAATGATTTAAGTGCAGTTGGAACCTTTAAATTAACCAGTTTATCCGAAAATGCATACATTGGAAGTTCATCTTTTGGGTATGTCAGATATTCATTATAATAGTATGTTCCGCTATAACCTTTGTATTCATTTATTTTTACATCGCTCAAATTAAGAGCTGTCAATTTAGGAAGATTATTTTTAATAAAATTGAGGTCAGAAGCATCAATTATGCCTGAAACTTTCAGGTTATCGATGTTTGGTTTGTCACTGTTTGAAATTAAATTTGCTAAATTACCGACAGAAGCAACAATTGTAATTAGTTTACCATGTTGCGTAAGTGTAATTTTTTGAGGGGTGTTGGAGTAGTCTGATATTATTATTTCAGCTTTTCTAACAGATATTGAATCGTTTTTTGTTACACTTACGGTTATTGTACCATCATCTTTACCCATCTGTTTATCTAGACTAACCCATGATTGATTGCAAGTTGAAGTCCATTCCCCTTTAGCATTTATTTTAATATGAATAGTATCTCCATTATTGTCTGATATAAACCGATTTTTATTTCCCAAATATACTCCTTTGGTATTTTCATAAATTGTTCCAAAATCTTGCCAGTAATTAATAGCCTGGTATAGAGTTTTAGTCATATATGGAACAACCAGTACTTTTTTTGATAAATCCACACCGTAAAAAAAATTACATGTATATTCCAATTGAGGTACATATGACTTATTTATAACAGTGTCAAGCGCTGTGCAATTAACAAATGCACTACAATCAATATTGGTTATTGAATAAGGTAAGACAATCTTTTTGAATCCTGTACAATTTGCGAATGCAGACGATGCAATATACGTAACTGAATTGGGTATATCGATGTGATTTAGAGTTGTACAGTTTTTAAAGGCTCCTTCATTTATAGAGGTAACGGTAGCCGGAATATTTACATCGGTCAAATTGATACAACCATCAAACATATAACTACCAATATTACTAATTGTAGCTGGAAATTGAATTTTTCTCAATTTGGTACAGTTCTGAAATACTTCTCCTTCAATATATTTTAGTGATGAGGGTATTTTAACCTCTTCCAAAGAAGTACAAGTATTAAATGCGTCCTCACTAATGGACTGTAATGAATCACCCAAAATTACATTATTCAAAGCCTTGCAATAGCTGAATGTTCCGATACAAATATTGACAGGAGCATCTTGAATAATAAGTTGAGTTAAACTTTTGCAACTTTGAAATGCATAATTTCCAATTCGTATAACCGATTTTGGTATTGTCACAGAAGAAATATTTGAATTATAAAAAGCAAGCCCTTCAATTTCTGTGGCGGTTTTAGGTAGTAATATTGTTGTAAGTTTTTGACTGACAGCTTTAACTGTGTTTGCTGCATAAAATGTAACAATTGAGTACCCTCCGTAATATTCGGTATGACTATATTCTTTAATTGAAACAGTGCTTATATCTAGCCATGTGAGTGCTGGCATTTTGTCTTTTAAAATTAAAAAGTCGCGTCCATCAATATTACCCGTTACAGTCAAATCGGTAACCGTATTCAGTTCAGTTGCCGTAAGTAATGTAGATAATGTTCCCGGAGTAGTTACATTGATTGTCTTTGAGACTTGTGCTTGTCCTATAACAAAGAGGGATAAGCAGAACAGCAATAAAATGGGTACTCTTTTTCTCATATTGTGTTATTTCTATATTGATTTCGTCTAACTATCGTTTCGTGCTGTGGCGGTGCATGCCATACGTAAGTATATATATATTGGGGCAGTTATTATTTACATGAAAAACATGTCAGATTCTTTCGTACTTTTAATTTCACTCTTGTTGTTGATAATTTTTTTTACGGCCTCGCTAAATTCATTAAATCTATCTGATTTCAGCTGTTCAATCTTCTTTTCACAAAAATCAGAATTTGCAACTTTTTTATGTAATCCTTTATAGGTTATTTCAATTGTTGTTTCAAATGCAGGTATTTTTGTAGGAGTAATCATTTGACACTCAAATTCATCAGGAAAACTCATAAAGTCATACTGCTTGAATAGTTCGTAAATCATATTCAATTCTTTTTGAGTGATGGAAGCCTTAATGGTACTATCTCTATTGATATATTGACGAATATAAATACCTGTTTTTGTATCATAACTATTAATATCATCAATAATCTTAACTGAAAAATCAGCAGGCTTTTGATTATCATACTTTTGACTCGTACAATTCACAAAGACTATAATTAAAATAAGAATCGGCAATATATTTTTCATATACAATCGTTGTTGTTTGCTTGTTTTTAATCTTATTGCTAACTACCTATGCTATGAGCTTTGAAAATATACGAAAGATGGGATTATTAATATTCTCTTCCTTTGTCTGAATCATAATTTACAGAATTCAGGAATTATCAGAATTCTGTAAATCAAGATGCCTCCATTTTAGTCTCATACAATTTAATCTACCACTCACACATTATATGTCTGGCAATCGACCATCGAATTAAACCATGCATTGGGTGCAGGGAAAGTCACAGTCCAGGGCATCCATAAGCCGTAAGCAGAAAGTGTATCGCACACATCATCCAGACACGTTCTGGCTTTGACCGGCACAAGCGGATTGAAAATAATATAATCTTGCTGGGCACACCACGCTAATGTGTTAACGGCATTGTTATAGTTGGGATTATTTTGTTGTTTAATCTTATAAACATCGTAAGGGGCTATGTTTACCCCTCCAATCACTCTTTCTTGTCTGAATACATCCACAACCTGATTCGGTTGACAATCTATTTCCCAAAAACCTTTATCTTTCCATGATACCCATGCACCTCCACTGGGATTTTCTGTGGCAAAACAACGAAAGTTTCCATTGGGTAATTGAAAAGCTCCTCCTACGTGGCCTAAACCTCCGGCACCGGAAATTCTGCAAAATACATAAGCTAAACCAATCATACTCTTAGTTTTTAAGTTTCCTACTCTTGTGGCTTTTCGGATTCGCCCCGTTGTTTATAGTGGTTTCACGACTCCACTTTATGTTGTTTTTTAGATGGTACATGTAGTGTATTTATCTGCTCACTTCAACGTTAACTGCTTAATCACAGTTCAGACAACTGCACGCGCAAGGAGGCGTGTGATATGTGCAGTTTTTATTTGTGCTTTAGAGTTTTAATTATTTCTCCAACTTCTTGTTGTTCGGAAGAAGCAAACTGAATATCACCTGCCATTCTATAGCAAGAGTTGTTGCAAGTTCTTAAATATATTCGTCCATAAGAATCTCTAAACGTACCACCCCAGGAGTTAGTGTAATAAAAGCAGACTAAAACATTTTGGTAGTCATTAATTATAATTCGTTTATTTAGATAGGCTAATTGTCCATTCAAATTAGTATAGATTATTGAATCAGTAATGTTCTCAAGTGCTTGTCCGGTATAATCCGATGCCATACATGGGTCTGCTGTTTCGCTGCAAAATCCACCACTTATTGTTACCTTATTATCATTTCGTGTTTTACTAAAAGTAACTCCAGATGACACTTGGTGAATTTCTCCCACATATGTACTTGGAAACATAATACTATATTCCGAATTATACATTTCTTTTTTCCAATTTATTTCATTTCCATCTTTACACGATATAAGAATAGTCAATAAAATAATGGATGTCAACAATTTTCTTAATATGTCCATAGTTTCTATGAATTGTTTTTTAAAAATATCCGATAATGCCCATTGTTCTTTATTTATTCATGTCTGCAATCAGGTTATCAATTTTCGCTCCTATTTCATTAATCTGAGTGGAGTATTTTTCTGACTTCTCGGTTTGTGCTTTTAGTATCAGTGTAAAATGCTCTATTCTAAGGTCACAATATCGATTCAATTTTTCATTCTGAATAGTAAGTGCCTTTGGCAGGTCTTTCAGTTTGCTTGCCGACTCAATAATCAATTTATTCACTTTCCAGAGACTTAATCCATTTTTTAATTCTTGCATAATAGTCACAGAGTCGGGAGTCTCAGTTAACTTGAATATTTTTAAAGAAGTTGTTTCGTTTTCAGTGAATTGCGCAATTTTTTTGTCGTAAGCAACTGTATCGTATTTTGGAAAGATGTCTGAAAGATCGCCTGAAATAAAAGCTATTAATGCAATAACTGCTAAAATGACAACTAAGCAAATAGCACCAATTCCTGCAGCCTTCCACAAGGATTGAAACTCCAGATTGTTCTCTTTGTGGGTTTTCAACTCCTGTCCCTGAATTTTCTCCACTATTAAAGCGATGATTAAAGTGTATATAGCCGGAATTATAGCGTTTGGGGTTCTATTCATTATATTATCCGGGATTGAATATATAATCACGAAAAGAAGTATTGTGGTTACAATACCTACAATTAACGCAATTTGCCCCTCCTTTTCTTTGTGGAGAGTTTTATAATTTTCACGAATAAGTATCCCGGCAGCCAAAGGACTGCCTATAGCAGTTGTAATTGTAATTGCTCTCTTTGAGTAGAGTTTTTTGATTTCGTCCATACAGTGTTATTTTGTTGAAGCTGTTTTATTTCTTGTCAATGGGTTTGCACCGGCTTGGGGGCATTAGTAGCCGGATGTTTTATTCCACATCATTATATGAATTCACTTTATACATTAACTGTAGTTTAACCGTCTTCTTTTTTGAATTCGGATAACTCTCTTTGTTGACCCTTTTTTCAAACTCTTTCATTATATCTAAGTCCAAATCATCTCTAACCGCAAATTGTATCTCATTTTTCTTCTTTCCTAACTCAAACTGAATCATTATTTTCCCTGATTTTTTTGAGTCTTTAAAGAGTTCTTCAAAAATGGCATTCGTCTTGATTATTACAGCTTTAATATCCTCTACCGAAGAGCGTTCTTCAATCTCCTGATCGCTATTTAATAAAACTACATTTTCGAGTTTTGTCTCTTTTTCACCCTTCGATTTTACGGAAACTTCCTTCCCGTTTTGATAATTCTTAAAACCACCTCCGGCAACATAGTTCTTATTTTCAATAGGATTATAATAGACTTTATTCGTTGGAATTTCATCTATCCAAAATAATTTCACATTATTACTCGTGAAATTGAGAATATAATTGCGGGTGGGAGTTTCTATCACATATAGCGGTTCTTCGATGTCGAATGAAATTGTGGACCAATAATACCTCAATTCTTCTTGCTGAGCCTTCCTGATTTTAGTGTTTCCAACAATCTCATCTTTCAGTACATCCCATACTTTTTTTGAGTCTTCAATCTGCTTACACATTTTACCCTCTACTTTTAAGCTATCGATATGAAACTCCATATTCCCATTTTTAATTGCTTGCAGGGCTTCTATATGTTTATATCGGTTCCATAACAGTGGACCTATTACTAGATTTTCTTGTAACAAGGAATAGTTGTTTTTTTGACTTAAGCCGTTAATTATTAACATTCTCGCCTTATTGTTTATCTCTTCTGAACAGAAGTTATACACTACTCCCTTCGGAATTTTAAGTTGCTCGGGAGTTTGCGCGAAAGCGAAATTGATGATTAAACTCAAAATAATAGCAAGTCGTGATTTCATAAATTCTCAATTTTAAGATTTCAGCTATTGTCAGAATATTTGTAAGTCGTACTTGTTTGATATTTTTTGCTACACTTGCCTCAAATCCCTCTCGATCTACTCTCTTCAGAATGTTTTCCGATTAATCTGCTTTATCACAGTTCAGACAATTAAACGGGGTCAGGAAACTAGCGCCAGCAAAGGGACAGTTATTATTTACATGAAAAACATGTCAGATTCTTTCGCGCTTTTAATTTCACTCTTGTTGTTGATAATTTTTTTTACGGCCTCGCTAAATTCATTAAATCTATCTGATTTCAGCTGTTCAATCTTCTTTTCACAAAAATCAGAATTTGCAACTTTTTTATGTAACCCTTTATACGTTATTTCAATTGTTGTTTCAAATGCAGGTATTTTTGTAGCAGTAATCATTTGACAATCAAATTCATCAGGAAAACTTATAAAGTCATACTGCTTGAATAGTTCGTAAATCATATTTAATTCTTTTTGAGTGATGGAAGCCTTAATGGGACTATATCTATTGATATATTGACGAATATAAATACCCGTTTTGGAATCATAGCTATTGATATCATCAATAATCTTAATTGAAAAATCAGCAGGCTTTTGCTTATCATACTTTTGATTCGTACAATTCACGAAGGCTATCATCAAAATAAGAAACGGTACTACTTTCTTCATTTAAAATCGCTGTTATTTGTGTGTAAGATTCCTGCTAATCCTTTATTCGCATGGGTCTTTGCCCCGTGTCCCTGCCATACTTTTTATTTTTCCAACGAGACGAGTTATTTCAAGTTTAGCGCATTTGTTTCTTCTAGAAAGTCAATCTTTTTCTGTTCGTCCCACTTGTCTGTATAGACCAAATAATTTGTCAACAAGTCAGCTTTTATTCCATATAAAAATACATTGTCGATCATCTTCTCGGTAAATTTCCAGACGATATAATTATCAACGGTATTTTCTTTTATTTTTGAACATTTAAATCCTGCGCTAATGCGATAATCATATTCCCATTTGAAAAATTCAGCAACTATTTTAGATTTACTTATGGAAGAAGAGTAAAATGGATAAAGTTTCATGGGAGTCAAGGCAACTCCTATAATAACGCCATCATTATTTTTCAGGAAGTGTTGTCTGCTTACTTTTTCGTAACTAAACTCCTGCCAAAGTCCCGGAATCATTAGAATTCCACAGTCTGTTTTTACAAGTGTAGTTGTATTAGAACTGTTTGGCCCAGTTGTTTGGGTGCTATCAGCGATTTGCATAGCATTTGTCAAACTTGAAAATAATAATCCAAGTACAATAATTACCGTTTTAATCTGTCTCATTTATACTGTTGTTTATAGGAGGTCGTTTTTTTTATTCATAAATTTCTCAATGCTTTTTATACATGGAGATGTCATTTTTTATTCTTTCACTTGTTGAACCAATGAAGCCTTTTTGGGGTTTAAAATTTCATACCGAACTGTAAAGACTTCTTGATTTAAGTGCTCATTCAGGAAAATAATGAATGAGGGTTTTACCCATGTGTTTAATACTTCTTCTTGATTATATGTTAGACCATTAACTTTATACCGATATTTCACAACATAACCAATAGTTCTATTCATCTCTCCTACTTTTGATTGCTCTGTAATGTCTTTAGTGTCATAATAGTAAACAGTAGCGCTTGCAATTTTTATATCCGATTTATTACGCGAAACCAATAATTCATTTATGTTTATCAAATTATATCTATTTGTAAACACGAAAAACATCAATAAACCAAAAAATGCAAACCAAATAATAGAACTCTTATTCAAGTTTTTCTTCTCAGGTTGTTTTTCAGGGTATTTAATCTGCTCAAACCGCTCTTTCCTTTTTTCATTTCTTGTAGAACTACTCATAATTATATATCTCTTTTTTCGCTTGCGCTGATATCCTGATGTATGCCGGTTTTCTTTTCCTGACCTCCCCTAACCCCTCCGGTGGAGGGGAATCCTGTTTCTATGATTGATTAGATACAATGTTATCTATTATAGTTTCCACTGTCGGGTTCCCTTCCCTACGGGGAGGGTTAGGGTGAGGTCAAACTCTTTATCTTCCATCCTCATCTATAGTTTCATCGTAAATCACATTCATCACATCAATCATAAAAATCATAGTTCAGACTATTGCCCACTGTCAGGAGAACCGCGCCAGCAGAGAGGTATCCTATACTATTATTTTGTGAGTGCGTATTTGATTCCTACGCTCCAAGTGATTCCATGATTTCTCAAATTATCGTTTATAAAATAATTGGAATTATAAAGGGTCGTAAAGCTGTATTGATAACCGATAGATGTAAACAACCAATATCGGTTCTTAAACTTATAACCTCCACCAAGTTCCAAAAGTCCGGCTATGTCAAATTTAGTTACTCTTTTTGTCATGTCTGCTGTTGCAGAAATAAACATCCTCCCATATGATTCATACAGTGGCGTGTATAATGTGGCGTGTTCAACCATAGAGGGTATTACTCCAATATTGGCAAAACCATAAAATTTGTGGCCAATTTGATACCCTACCTTAAGGGGAACGGATATATAGTCAATATTGAATTTCTCAATTGCTTTGTCACCGGTATCATTCCCTGCTTGATCAGTAAAATATGCTACAGACCTCTCTCCACGTTGATTGTAAATAAGATCTGCTCCTAACGAAAAATGTGTATTAAGTAGGTATTCATATGTTAGTCCACTATTCAAGCCTGTTCTACAGTTGATTATATCCGATGGTGGACTCAATGAGATATTTGTCCAGTTTATACCACCTTTAATTCCGATAAGATTATTTTGTCCAGCCACATTGATAGCCGTTAATGTAAGAAGAAAAATAATTATTTTTTTCATCGCTTTTTTATTTTATAGCATTTGGATATCCGCTTTAATTAGCACTCCTCAACGTTTTCCGATTAATCTGCTTTATCACAGTTCAGACAATTGCCCACTGTCTGAACTATGATTTATTTGATTTCAGGATTCCTCTGATTCTTTTGTTTGAATTTTCGGTTATTCACCCGTTTTACTTTCAGACTCTTTGTCCTGCTGGTGCGGATATCCTGACACATGCCGATTTTCTTTTCCTGACCTCCCCTAACCCCTCCGGTGGAGGGGGACCCTGTTCCTCTGGTTGATTAGATGCAATGCTGACTTATATCGTTTCCACTGTCGGGTTCCTTTCCATAAAATACCTTTACCTTTTTCTTTGTCCATCATAGTTTCCATTGTCGGGTTCCCTTCCCTACGGGGAGGGTTAGGGTGAGGTCAAACTCTTTATCTACCATCCTCATCTATAGTATCATAGCAAATCACATTTATCACATCAATCATAAAAATCACAGTTCAGACAATTGCACGGGTCTGGAGAACCGCGCCAGCTGAGGGCTGTATTGTTATTTAGTCGTATGACTTTTTAATGTTAAGCAGTTTCTCATATGCTAAATGAAAGGATGGAGAAAATTTATTTAAATTAAAACTACAAATGAAATGCTCAAACCTTTTCTTAAATCTATCTACACTTTCTTCAAGACACGGACATTTGAAAAAGACTCCTAATTCATAGCACTTTACCGTGCATGGTATTACTTCTACACCTGTTTTATCAATTACACCATACACTCCATCTGAATATGCACCATGTCGCTTGCTAACAAGCGCGAACCCATTATGAAATCTTGAGCTACCATCGTAGTTCCTTAATGAAATTACTTTATTCCCGTTCCTGTCAATAAAACACCATTCCCCTTTATAAATTACTTTAGCCATTCCGCACGAAAACGGTCTTGGTTTGTCAAACAAACAGGGGATAACAAGTTTTCCTCCGGTATCAATAAAGCCCCATTTACCCATCGACCAATTGCCAGTTTTTACTGCTGCCAAACCTTCGCTAAAATCTCTTACACCCGTGTAAATAAGAGGTATAACTTCCTGTGCTGACTCATTGATGTATCCACATTGAAAATTAGGGAAAGTGCCGTTTTTTACCCTTATAAGTCCTTCAGAGGTTTTGCCAATGTAATTGTATTTTGTCATGGGTTGTAATATGCTCCTTTACTCAATCTTTATCTTATCAATCTCCTTCATTAACCTGTCTGTTTCAGTCAGAGCAACTATAATCTTTTGATAATGCAGAATGTCGTCAAAATCCAAGGTTCTTTCTTTACGATCTTTCAGCCATTTTTGAGCGGGTTGATAACCGCCAATATAAAAGTTCCAGGCCACTTCGGGAACGTTGTCGAAATACTGAGTTTCGTTTATATAAACCTTACCGACCACCCTGTTCGGACACCCCTCCAGAGGAGGGGAAGTGAGGAAGTGTGGTTTGCTCACTTCGTTATTTCCACCAATCGGATATTGTGTAATATATTTTTCCACCACAGGCGATTGCAGTAAATGAATCTGCCGTATTTCTCCTCCCAGTTTCACTAACTGCCAAAAGGTTTCTACATCTTTAGGATAAGGTACTCTCGGAAAATCAATCTTTAGAAACTCCTTGTATTTTTCACGGTAAGTGGGCGAATGCAACACCGCATAGATATAATCCAATATATCGATGGGCGCAAATTCCCCTCCTGTGGAGGGGTGCCCAAGGGGCGGGGTGGCATATTCCCCTCCTGTGGAGGGGTGGTCGAAGACCGGGGTGGCCCCATACTCCCGCACAATATACGCTTCCAGCTTTTGCAATACAAGCTCAAGATTCTTTTTCACGTCACCGTCGGCAATACGATATACTCTTAACCCAAGACTTTCCAAATACTGTTGTCTTTGTGCATCGTATTCCACTTTGTTTTCGTGGCTGTCGCCATCAATTTTTACCACCAATCCCAATGTTTTTACATAGAAGTCAACAATGTAGTTTCCGATAATGCGTTGTCGGTCGAAGTCAATATTGTGGAAACAGCCTTTGTGAACCTGTTGCCAAAACAGTACTTCGGACAAAATACCTGCTTTTCGTTTGTCTTTTACAAGTTTGGTTAATGCCGGATTGTATGGAAGATTTTCGACAAAGTTGCGCTTAATGGCAATGTGGTTGATATGGGTGACAATGGAATCCACCCCGTCCTGCGGACACCCCTCCAAGGGAAGGGAATCCACCCCGGTCTTCGACCACCCCTCCAAGGGAGGGGAATTTTCCCCTCTTGTAGAGGGGTGCCCAAGGGGCGGGGTGTTGGTTTTCTCCGGTACAAATTTCAACCCTAACTTTTCTGCTATCGTGTTTACTATCTCTGCGTTTAGGTTTGGAACTCTTTCTTGTTTCCCTCCTTTGGAGGGGTTAGGGGAGGTCTCAATGGTTTGTTGAGCAGTGGTTTCGGGGTAAAGGTAGAGAGGAAAAACACAACCACTACCAAAAAGTTTTGCACTTGCAGTTATATTGCCCTCAATAATTTTATTTGTTATAAAGTTATGACGGTAATCTTGTGTTGTTTGTCGGGGAATAATGAGTCCAATATTGGGTTGAAGAAAATGTTTCATAACTTCAAACCTTGAACGACCAATGAACCCTCCTGAATTTTTAGTGATTATTGTTTCTCTAATATCAAAAGGTCGATAATGTATTTTCTGTTGAGAAAATACATCTCCTAAAATACTGCTCTTTGCTTTTTCAAAATTCCAACCACTTGAGTCTTCTTTGTCTCGATATTTAGCTTTTAATATTTGAACGCTCTCATTCTTAAAATCATCAATGACACTATTCAAAGAACGCTTATCAAAATGTATTGCCAAAGAATCACATTTTGTTTCAATTCCATTTGAATTTAGGATTAACAATTCATCTACTCTAAATCCAGTATTATAATTTGAATTTAACTCAAAATCTTTTGGCACAAAAAATCTATAAGGTGCTGAATAATCTAATTGTTTCCAATTAATTAAATCAATAGACAAATCAGATAGTAATTTGTATTTAAGTTCCCTTCTGCCGTGTAAATCAGAATGAAATACTTGTCCCATATCATTTTTCTTTTTCTTACCTGTTTTTACAAAGATATTGATAGAAACTCCTTGCATTATATCAAATACATTTTCATCAGTTGAACCATCAGGGCAAACTTCCTGTTTCTTAGCATTTCCATGCAAATCAAGAATATATATTTTGTCGAAAGTTTCTAATAAACTCTTTCGCATTTGGCGGTGTGTAATTCCATCAATAAAACTGTTATTTGAAATGTATGCCAAAACTCCACTACCGTTTTTGTCGATAAAATGTTGACCGTAACGAATGAACTTAATATAATCGTCATCAAGGTTTATTTTCCGCTCGTTCAAATCCTTTTTGTAATCAGCAATAAGATTTTGTATCCACTCTCCTTTATTTGTGCTGCTTACACTATACGGTGGATTCCCAATTACACACATTACGGGTGTATCGCGTTTAATATGGTTGGCTTCGTTTGCTTCGGTACTTAACCAGTTGGCAAAGAGGGTTCCTGTGTCGGGGTGGTGTTCTTCCAGACTGTTGGTAAGATAGACACGTAATCTGCCACCCCGTCCTGCGGACACCCCTCCGGAGGAGGGGAATGAACCGCCTCCAATTCCTGTGGAGGAGGGGAAATAACCGGTATCTTTAAGCAGTAAATCTAATTGAAGGTGTGCCATGGCATAACTTGCCATTAGCAATTCAAATCCGTTGAGGCGAGGCAAAAGATGAGTTTCTACATAATTACTCCAAATGCCTTGTTGCCCTTCAAACTTTTTGTACACTTGTTTCACCACTTCGGCAAGGAAGGTACCTGTTCCTGTGGCAGGGTCGAGTATCTGCACACGGTGTACTTCTTGCTCTACCTGCTTATTTTGTCCCTGTATATTGACTTTTATGGTTGTTTTACCGGTGTCGGCTAATCCTTGCGGGAGGTCAAACTCTGTTTTCAGAATATCATCTACGGCACGTACTATAAAATTTACAACCGGTGCCGGAGTATACCACACACCACGTGCCTTACGGAGTTTAGGGTCGTATTCGCTCAGAAAAGTTTCGTAGAAATGAATTATCGGGTCTTCCATTTTGGTGCTTTTCCCGTAGTTTCTCAATATCTCTTCCACGTTGCAAGCCAGAAATATATTTACAAGGTCATCCACAATCCATTTTATACGGTCGTCCACATCAATTCCGGCTATATATCCGAATAGTTTACGCAGAAAAGGGTTTGATTTTGGAATCAGTTCTGCTGCTTCCTGGCGGCTGAATGAATCAATAGTAGGGTCGTGGAGTCGTGCGGCAAACATACCGTAAGCAATGGTTTGTGCATACACATCGGCAAATCCTTTGGGTGTAATGTCGTGAATAAGAATTTGCTTGAAAGCATTCATCTGGTCTTTCAGCGTACTGTTTTCCTGATTCTCTTCATCACTGGTCAATGCCTTTTCAATCACCTCCGACAGAAGACGTGCTTTGCCTGCCATCATCTCAGCCAATTTCTTCGAACTCTTTATTGTTTGCCCAATGTGTGTACAAAAGTCTTTTATAAAGTTCTCGAAACTTGCAAAATTTTCGGGAATAGAAATAATTCGACCACCCCCAACCCCTCCGGAGGAGGAGAATTTACCACCCTGTCCTGCGGACACCCCTCCAGAGGAGGCGATTATTTCGCCAATGGAAATTTTGGTAACAAATTCGCCTTCCCGATAAAGCACAAAAGTGAGATAATCAGTAAAAATAAGGTTGCTGAGCGAAGCTTTGTAACGGTCGAACTGTTCTTTGTTTCCTGTTTTCTTTACTCCTTCAAGGTCGCGGTCGCCAATATCTTTTGCTTCGATAAATCCCACCGGAATATCTTTCATTGTGAGAATATAGTCGGGTGCTCCACACTTTTGCCGTTTAGGTTCGTTGGTTGCCCTTATCTTTGGCACAATACTTTCGATAAGCGTCTGCAAGTCGCCCCGAAAAGTATGTTCAGTAGCATTTCCAAGTGTGTAACGTTGGTTTATGTTGTCGATATATTGGTCTAAAGTCATAGGACTGTATTTTCGATTTCAGATGTATTTCTCACCTTTTTGCCACCGTTTATCTCTTATCTTTATTAATGCAAATGTACAATTTATTTTGATAAAAACAGATAATTTGTCTTTTAATGTCACTATTATGTAATAAAAAAATGGAAAAAACCTTTCGCAATGGTAAATGATTAATTGTGAATGATAAATGAGATGGTACTCTGTTGTTTTGGAGTCCTAAAATCACCACACAATCAACACCGTAGCACGTTACATTTTCTTCTCTTACTTTTCCGGCAGCATTGTCCTGTTCCTCTCTACAAGGAGAGGGGTGAGCGGAGAGGTCGGTTACTAAAGTTTTGACGCAATTCGATTATTTATAACTTTATAATAATCAACTAGCATCTGCGATTTTCTGCGCCATCGGCGGGAGGATAAAACAGTCTGTTTTCCGCAGATTTTGCAAATCTACGCGGAGAATTTGCTATTAAAAAAGATACCTCCACAGTCTATTGAATAGACCCATAGACCCATCCTTTCTGACACAGTTTATTGAATAGACCCCAGTTTATTGAATAGACCCGAATAGACCCAAAAATGGCTTCAACTCTGGTGAAAAATGCTCCAACTCTGGTGAGAAATGCTTCAACTCTGGTGAGAAATGCTTCAACTCTGGTGAAAAATGCTTCAACTCTGGGGAGAAATGCTCCAACTCTG
>Ga0302286_10000841_pt1 | contig 23991 bp, 19 predicted proteins | sample III_Fen_E2_3_FD_198765 | JGI IMG/M metagenome (GOLD analysis project Ga0302286, IMG submission 198765) | Peat permafrost microbial communities from Stordalen Mire near Abisko, Sweden - III_Fen_E2_3 | ecosystem: Environmental > Terrestrial > Soil > Wetlands > Permafrost | place: Sweden: Abisko...
CAATATCTCTAATGGAAGAATCAAGGAGGCTAAATCGTAATCTAAGGGCATGAGTTTTTTTAGACAAAGATAAAAATACACTTGCTTATTTACAACTACTCCACCTGATATTTACATTGACCCACTAATTTCCTTTTTTATTCCAACCAATTTTTATGATTTTACTCCTCCATTGTTTTTCTGGATTAACTCCATTGTAATGTAACTTATAGTAGCTGAACACTGAGAAAACGACGTAAGTAACTCACATAAATATCTGTTTCAGCGAAAAAATGTCTATTATTAAAAGTCAACAGATAAATTTTATGATTATCTTTGAACCTTGTAAATTTTTAGGAAGAAAAGCTAAAGAGTTGTCATTCTATACACTGCTTTCTTCTGAATGTCCTGAGTTGGAAATATTATAATCAATAACTAAATAAAATCATGAAACAACTAATCACACTGATCGTTGTATTGCTTACGTGCGGCAATATGGCTAAATCTCAAAACAATGTAGCACCGGCAACTCTTGGTTTCGATATTGTGCGTGAAGGCATAGCACATGGAAAAATTGATACCATTAGTTACAATTCCAAAACAGTAGGAACCCTACGCAAGGCTCTTATTTACACTCCTCCCGGATATTCTAAAGACAAAAAATACCCTGTTCTTTATCTGTTGCACGGAATCGGTGGCGACGAAAAGGAATGGTTTAATCAGGGTCAGCCTCAGGTTATTCTGGATAATCTGTATGCAGATAAAAAAGTAGAGCCAATGATAGTTGTGCTGCCCAATGGACGGGCAATGAAAGATGACCGTGCTGTAGGTGATGTTTATGGTAAAGCTGCGGCATTTGCCACTTTTGAGCAAGACTTGCTGAAAGATTTAATCCCGTTCATCGAAAAAAAATATCCTGTGATTAAAGATAGTGAACACAGAGCTGTTGCAGGCTTGTCTATGGGTGGCGGTCAATCGTTGAATTTCGGCCTTGGAAACCTGGATAAATTTGCCTGGGTTGGAGGCTTTTCTTCGGCACCCAATACCAAAATGCCCAAAGAGCTGCTTCCTAATCCCGAATTGGCGAAGCAGAAATTACAATTACTCTGGATATCATGTGGCGATAAAGATGGTTTGATTACCAACAGTAAAAGAACTCATGATTATCTGGTTGCGAATGATGTTCCTCATATCTACTACGTTGATCATGGCTATCACGATTTTAAAGTTTGGAAAAACAGTCTGTATATGTTCTCTCAGCTATTATTCAAACCGGTCGATAAGTCTGCATTCAAATCTATCAGTAACGTGGGACGACCCGCTGAAAGCAATGTCAGATCCGTTAAATATCCTCAAATACTGCCCGATGGTCGTGCGATATTTCGTATCAAAGCTCCTGAAGTAGCGAAAATGCAGCTTGATTTGGGTAAAAAGTATGATATGGTAAAAAGCGGAGATGGCGTTTGGGAAGTGACTACCGATTCGTTGAGTGAAGGTTTTCATTACTATTCTTTAATCATTGATGGAGTTTCGGTTGCCGATCCAGCCAGTGAATCTTTTTACGGGATGAGCCGTATGGCCAGTGGTATTGAGGTTCCATTTAAAGGAGATAGTTATTATGAGTTTAGAAATGTACCTCACGGCGATATAAGGATTAAAAACTATTATTCAACGGTAACTAATTCGTGGAGGAGTTTTTACATGTACACTCCTCCGGGATACGACCAAAATACAAGCGAAAAATATCCGGTGCTTTACATTATGCACGGTGGTGGCGAAGATCAGCGTGGTTGGGCAACGCAAGGAAAAACAGATTTGATTATTGATAACCTGATTGCCGAAAAGAAAGCTGTTCCGATGATAGTGATAATGCCCGATGGAAATCTTCCGGCAGGTAATTTTGGAGAAGAAGGTCTGAAACTGTTTGAAAAAGAGATGAAGCAAAGCATTATTCCTTTTGTTGAGAAAAATTACAGAGTAAAAACTGATGCTCAGTCGCGTGCTCTTGCCGGTTTATCGATGGGTGGTATTCAAACGCTCTACATGGGATTGTTTAATACCGACATGTTTGCATATCTGGGCGTTTTCAGCTCAGGTTGGATTCAGAACATGTTTAACGATGTGGCAAACAGACAATATGAATATCTGCAAAACAACGTGGATAAAGTGAATGCAAACCTGAAAAAGCTCTGGATTTCTCAGGGAGGAAAAGAAGATATTGCCTGGCAAAATTGCCAGACGATGCGTGGAAAACTGGATGCCATGAAAATCAAATATACCTACAGCGAATATCCCGGCGGACATACATGGCCTGTTTGGCGTAATAATATTTTCAATTTTGCCCAACTATTGTTCAAATAGGTAGTCACGAGTCAAAAGGCTTATTCTCTGAATGTTATTTTAGAATAACATGTCTGTAATTATTCTTTATTACTTAATATCCAAAAACACACAATGTTTAAACTAAGAACTATATTCATAGCATTCACATGCATGGCAAGTGTTTTCAGTTCTTTTTCGCAAGAGAAGGTGAAGCAGAAGACAATTGCAAATCCGTTGAATTTGAGCTATCGGTTTTGTCTGGATGCTCCATCCAGACGCGAGGCTGCAGATCCTACCATGGTTACATTTAAAAATGAGTATTATTTGTTTGCATCAAAATCAGGAGGATACTTTCATTCAACCGATTTAATCAATTGGGATTTAATTACCACCAAAGATCTTCCGCTGGAAGATTATGCTCCGACCGTGGTGGTGATGAAGGATACTTTGTATTTTATGGCGTCCGGAAATGCTCCGATTACAATTTACAAAACAGCTAATCCAAAATCAGGAAAATGGGCTGTGGCCAATGCGCATTTCCCTATCGGAATGACCGATCCAGATTTGTTTGTGGATGATGACGGACGCCTGTATTTCTATTATGGCTGTTCGGATAAGAATCCGATTTATGCCGTTGAACTTGATACCAAAACATTGAATCCTATCGGTCAGCCAATTGCTTTGTTCAATAGTAACAAAAAGGAGCATGGATGGGAACGTTTTGGCGATTACAATGAAAAGGACGAGAACCCTTGGGTGGAAGGTTCGTGGATGACGAAACACAATGGGAAGTACTATTTGCAATATGCGGTTCCCGGAACACAGTTCAAGAGCTATTGCGACGGCGTGTATGTTTCAGACAAACCGCTGGGACCGTTTACAGTTGCAGCACACAATCCTGTATCTGCAAAACCAGAAGGATTTGTTGCGGCAGCCGGTCACAGCAGTACGTTTCAGGATATCTATGGCAATTATTGGCATATATCTACCATTACGATTTCTCAAAAACATATGTTTGAACGTCGCCTGGGATTGTTCCCAACGTTTTTCGACAACGATGGTGTGATGTACGTTTATACCGGGTTTGGAGATTTCCCGTATAAAGTGCCCAATAAGAAGATCAGCAGTCCTGAAGAGTTGTTCCCGAAATGGATGTTGCTTTCGTACAACAAACCGGTTGCTGCTTCCTCCGAGTTACAGGGACATCCTGCACGGTATGCTGCCGATGAGGAGATCAGAACTTACTGGAGTGCCAAAACAGGTAATAAAGGTGAGTGGATTGCTATGGACTTGCAAAAATTAAGTACGATCAATGCCGTGCAGATCAATTTTGCAGAAAATAATACCAAAACCATGGGGCGCAAACCGGGCATTTATTATCAATACCTGCTCGAATATTCTACCGATGGTACAACATGGAAGCCGCTGGCGGATAAAACCAAAAATACAACGGATGTTCCCCACGATTATATCGAGTTGAAGATGCCAGTGAAGGCGCGTTATGTACGACTGACCAACTATCACATGGCTGACGGTACGTTTGCTCTTGCAGGGTTGCGGGTTTTTGGCAATGGTGGGGGAGAAGCACCAGCTCCGGTGAAGGATTTGATATTAAGTCAATCGAATACAGATAAGTGTGTGGTGAATCTTAAGTGGACAAAATCGCCTCGTGCAATAGGATACAATATCCGTTATGGAACTCAGAAGGATAAATTATACCAAAACTATCAGGTATTGGGTGTTGAATCATTGACAATAAGAAATCTGAATGCGCTTCAAAAGTATATCTTTACAATTGATACTTTTAATGAGAATGGAATCACAAAAGGAACAATTATAAAAGAAATCAACTAAAAATATGAAAAAAGTATTACTAGCATTTATTGTTTTTTTATTTACTGTGAGTCTTTTGGCTCAACAATTACCTTATCAAAATCCGAAATTAAGTGCTGAAGCACGTGCTACAGATTTACTTTCACGGTTAACGCTTGCAGAAAAAGCTGCCCTTATGCAAAACAATTCACCCGCTATCCCTCGTCTGGGCATAAAAGCCTATGAGTGGTGGAATGAGGCTTTGCATGGGGTAGGACGCTCAGGAGTAGCCACGGTGTTTCCTCAGGCTATTGGTATGGCTGCATCGTTCAATAACGGATTATTGTTCGATGCATTTACCGCTGTTTCTGACGAGGCGAGAGCCAAATCGAATAAATTCAGTGAGCAAGGAGGGTTGAAACGTTATCAGGGTCTGACCTACTGGACACCAAATGTGAATATCTTTCGTGATCCTCGCTGGGGACGCGGACAGGAAACTTATGGAGAAGATCCATATCTGACCAGTCTCATGGGAGTGGCCGTGGTGAAAGGTCTGCAAGGTCCCGATAATGCCGAATATAATAAGTTACATGCTTGTGCTAAACATTTTGCTGTTCACTCTGGTCCGGAGTGGAACAGACACTCATTCAATGCTGAGAATATTAATCCGCGCGACTTGTGGGAGACTTATCTTCCTGCTTTTAAAGCATTAGTGCAGAAAGCTGATGTAAAGGAAGTGATGTGTGCCTACAACCGGTTTGAGGATGAGCCTTGCTGTGGTAGCAATCGGCTGCTGACTCAAATTCTTCGTAACGACTGGAAATTTGAAGGTTTGGTAGTGTCTGACTGTTGGGCAATATCTGATTTTTATAAACCAAATGCGCATGCCACTCAACCTGATGCCACTCATGCCGCTGCCAATGCAGTATTAAATGGCACTGATTTAGAGTGTGGAAGTGATTTTCGGAATTTGCCGGAAGCAGTGAAAGCCGGTTTAATCGAAGAAAAAAGGATTGATGTTTCACTGAAAAGATTATTAAAAGCCCGTTTCGAGTTGGGTGAAATGAATAGCGACCAGGTATGGCCAATACCTTATTCTGTGGTGAATAGTGAGAAACATCAAAATCTGGCTCTTCGAATGGCTGAAGAGAGTATTGTGTTGCTTCAGAATAACAACAATATCTTACCACTCAGCAAGAAATTGAAAATAGCTGTAATGGGTCCGAATGCCAATGATTCTGTAATGCAGTGGGGAAATTATAATGGATTTCCAGCCCACACAGTTACATTGCTCGAAGCAATGCGTAAGTCATTTCTCGGAGCTCAACTGATTTATGAGCCCGGTTGTGACCGTACAATGGATGTGGCTGTAAGTAGCCTTTTTCAGGAGTGTAGCATAGATGGTAAGAAAGGATTTGTGGCTCAGTACTGGAACAATCGAAACTCAGAGGGTGAGCCTGTAGCAACTGATGTGCTTACAAATGCATTTAGGTTAACTACAACCGGAGCAACTGCTTTTGCTGCAGGTGTGAATATACGGGATTTTTCAGCAAAATATAAAACCGTATTTCGCCCAACAAAGTCTGGCGACGTAACATTCCAGTTTCAGGTAAGCGGAAGAACCAGCCTGACCATCAATGGGGAAGTTGTGAATCGTAATGTTTCTGCTAACACTCCAACCAATGTATATCAGCTAAAAGCGGAAGCCGGTAAATCTTACGAAATAGAGATCGCTTTTTCGCAGGGCAATGCTGATGCGAATCTGAATTTTGATTTTGGAACTCTTGTGCCGTTAGATTTAAGCGCAAGCATTGCTAAGGTTAAGGATGCAGATGTTGTTGTGTTTGCCGGTGGTATTGCACCCTCGCTCGAAGGTGAGGAGATGAGAGTCACCATTCCGGGATTCAAAGGTGGTGACCGTACAGATATTGAGCTACCTGCCATTCAACGTCGATTGTTGCAGGCTTTGAAAGATGCAGGAAAAAAGGTTGTGTTTGTCAACTTCTCTGGTTCGGCTATGGGACTTGTTCCTGAAACACAGTCGTGTGAAGCAATTTTACAAGCATGGTATCCCGGACAAGCTGGTGGTACAGCTGTGGCGAATGTTTTATTTGGCAACTATAACCCTTCAGGTCGACTTCCTGTTACATTTTATAAGAACGTTGCGCAATTGCCTGATTTTGAAGATTATTCCATGAAAGGCCGTACATACCGATACATGACAGAAAAGCCTTTGTTTCCATTCGGATATGGACTTAGTTATACAAAATTTGTTTTAGGTGCTGCTAAGTTTAATAAGAATTCCATAAAAGCCAATGAAACACTCAAAATCACTGTACCGGTGACTAATGCAGGTAAAGTGGCAGGAACAGAAGTATTGCAGGTTTATGTGCGTAAAGCAAAAGACATTGACGGTCCTGTAAAAACACTGCGAGGATTCAAAAAAGTAAGTATTGGTCAGGGAAAGACAAGCTTGGTTTCAATTGATCTGACTTCGTCTGCTTTTGAGTTTTATGACTGGACTCAAAGGAAAATGATGGTAACTCCCGGAGAGTATGAGGTGTATTATGGAACTAGTTCTGATGCAAAAGATTTGAAAAAAACTTCGATAATTATTCGATAGGATAGTTTACTGAAAACAAAAACACCTGCTGTGTATTCTGTTTCAACAGAATTGTAGCAGGTGTTTTTATTTATGAATTTCTTTTAAAATGGCAGATCATCTTCGGCATGAGGAGGTGCTTGTAGTGCATCAGCCTGAGGGGCTGCAACTGTACTCAATGCTTCTGTATTTTCAGGTTTTTTGCCCAGAAGCTGGATAGTGTCCGCGAAAATTTCTGTAGTGTAGCGTTTGATTCCGTCTTTTTCCCACGAGCGGGTTTGTATTTTTCCCTCAATGTACAATTGGCTTCCTTTTCGGATGTACTTTTCAGCCAGTTCGGCCAAGCCCCTCCATGCAACTATGTTGTGCCATTCTGTGCGTTCAGGTACTTGTATTCCACTTTGAGTTGTGTAGCCTCTTTCCGTCGTTGCTAATGTGAAATTTGCAACAGCCAGATTTTTTTCCAAATAGCGAACTTCGGGGTCTTTTCCTACATTTCCTACTAAAATTACTTTGTTGACAGACATGATTTTTTGATTTAAAGGATTAATGATTCATTGTTAATTTGCGGTAAAAATAATTATTTTATTTAATATAGCCAACAAAACCGATTAAATATTTTTTAAATATCTAATCGGTTTTGTTGGTCTGGTAATTTTTATAGAACAAGATTCCCTCTAAAAATCAGACGTTGTAATCTACGGCAGCTCTGGATGTTTTTACTTTTCCTATGTAGGCCGCAACGCGTTTATGCTCCGGATGTTCCTGATAAATGTCTAGGGTTTCCAGGCTGTCAAATTCTGAATACAAAGCTATATCATAATTTGTTTTAGGAGCGTTAGCGTCATTTATTCCAACTTCGATTTTTTTAATTTCGGGAATAAAATTAATCAGGTTTTCAAGTTCGAATTTAATAATGTTGGCATTTTCAGCCTTCGACTTTCCTTCGGCATTTTCGGCTAATCCGAAAAAAACAATATGCTTAATCATATAAATAAATATTTAGTTGTTTGTATTTCTGCAGCTATATTCTGAAAAAAAACTATTTACAGATCACTTTATAATTTTTTGTATTGATTTTCAGAAAATAAATCCCTTTACGAGTGGGTATAAAAAAACGCCCCTGAGTCAACTCGCCTTCTAACAGCAATTGTCCTGTAAGCGCAAGTAGTTTGATTTTATTAGATCCGCTTATTATTGTGATATAAATTCCGTCTGAAGTACCTATAAAACTCACATTCTCGTTTCCGGATGCAGGTGCATTATTTCCTGTCGTCGGATCCACTTCTCCCTTAACCCATACGTTTTGAGCTCCATCTATCCTTATTATCATGTTCTGATTATTAGAATGCGTGTCGCTCTTTGATGCATTTTGAGCAAAGGTATTTGCTAAAAACATCATCAGCAATGAAGCGGAAATGATTCTTTTAATCAACATGTTGAATTAATTCAAACTTAAATTTAAAGTTCGTGACGCATTCTGTCGGGATAATCTACCGTATAATGTAAACCACGGCTTTCTTTACGTAATAAAGCTTGCTTGATAATAAGATAGGCTACACTGATAACATTTCTAAGCTCGCATATTTCTCTGGAAACCACAGATTTGTCAAATAGATGTTCGGTTTCGCGATATAAAATCTCCAATCGGTTTAACGCCCGTTTTAAACGCAGATTTGAACGTACAATTCCTACATAGGTACTCATAATTTGCTCAACTTCACGGAAGCTTTGGGTAATTAATACCATTTCTTCGGGCAGCGAAGTTCCTTCATCGTTCCAGTCGGGAATTGCCTCATTAAAAGTTAAATGTTTAATCTTGCCTATAGCATCTTTCACAGCGGCATCAGCATAAACAATAGCTTCAATCAGTGAGTTTGAAGCCAGTCGATTTGCGCCATGTAGTCCGGTGCATGAACATTCACCTGCAGCATATAACCGATTGATGGAAGAACAACCATTTAAATCAACAACTATGCCACCACATAAATAATGTTGGGTCGGTGATACAGGAATAAAATCTGTGGTAATATCGATGCCTAGTTCCAAACACTTTTTGTATATATTTGGAAAATGCATTTTAGTCTCTTCCGGATTCTTATGAGTGACATCCAAGTATACAAAATTATGTCCCCGAATTTTCATTTCATTATCTATTGCTCTTGCTACAATGTCTCGCGGAGCTAATGAACCGCGCTCATCGTATTTTTGCATAAACTCTTTACCATCCTGAGTGCGCAATACAGCTCCGTATCCTCTTATGGCTTCAGTTATAAGGTAAGTTGGTCGTTCGCCTGGGTGGTACAATGCTGTTGGGTGAAACTGCACAAACTCCATGTCTTTTATAAACCCTCTGGCACGGTGAACCATAGCTATTCCATCGCCTGTCGCAATTTCAGGGTTTGTCGTTGTGGAATAAACACTCCCAATTCCGCCTGTGGCAAGCAGAGTGACTTTGGAAAGAAAAGTATGGATGTTGTTTGACTGCTGATTTAGTACATAGGCACCGTAGCATTCAATTCCCGGTGTGTGGTGAGTCACTATTTGTCCCAAATGGTGCTGCGTAAGAATTTCGATAGCGAAATAGTGTTCATAAACTTCAATTTCAGGATGAGCTTTTACTTGTCGGATTAAACTCTCCTGGATCTCGTAGCCAGTATTATCTTTGTGATGCAAAATACGGTGTTCTGAATGTCCACCTTCGCGATGTAAGTCAAAAAGTCCTTGTTCGTTCTTATCAAAATCAATTCCCCATTTGAGAAGTTCTTCGATTTGTGAAGGGGCTTTTTTAATAACTTGCTCCACAGCAGCAAGATTACAGTGACCATCGCCCGCAATCAGGGTGTCTTCAATATGTTTAGCAAAAGTATCAGGCTCATACGTTACCGAAGCAATCCCTCCCTGAGCAAATGAAGTATTCGATTCGCTAAGTGTGGTTTTACATAGCAACGCTACCTTGCCATACTGCGCAGCTTTGAGGGCGAAACTTATTCCGGCGATACCACTGCCAATAACTAAAAAATCAAATTTACGTGTCATTCCTGCTGATTGAATGAAAAGTTATACCATATTCTAATTGAAACAAATATGGTTTGAATATGTTGAAAAAGTTTGAGCAGTAGTGTAAATTACTGCTCAACTATTATGCTATATCAAATATTTTTAATGTAGACTCTTCGTTTTTTGTGGTTTATGTTTTCAAAACTTCCCCATTGCGAAGACATTTTTGTATTGGTCTCCAGTTCGGGGTTTGATTCGGCAAACTTATAACCATTTTTTGCACTTGCCGGCATGATATCGGCAAACATAATAGAGTTTACGCCTTTACTCTGATAATCGGGGTGTACAGCCATTAAATATAAATCAACAATATCATTTTTATTTAAGGCACTTAGCATGTAATACCAACCGAATGGTAGAAGTTTTCCTTTTGCTTTTTGTAAGGCCTTTGTAAAACTTGGCATTGCAATCCCTAATGCAACTACATCATCATTCTCATCTACTACTATCGAAATGGTATCTAATCTGAAAAAGCTAAAATATAGTTTAATGTAAAATGCAATTTGCTTTTCGTTCAGCTTCGTAAAACCATACAAATCCTTATAGCATAGATTCAATAAATCGAAGATTTTGGTTGCATAATTTTCGACTACTTCTTTTCTGTTTTTAAAATACTTAGGCGTTAATTTATACTTTTGCTTTACGATTTCGGCAATTCTGAAATATTTTTCCGGAAAAACATCAGGAACTGTGATAAGATACTCATTCCAATCCATATCCTTCACAAATCCGTATTTCTCAATGTGCACAGGATAATATGGATAATTGTATATAGTGGCTAATGTTCCGGGTCGGTCATAACCTTCAATAAGTGTACCCTCTTTATCAAAGTCGGTAAATCCAAGTGGACCATGTATTGAAGTCATACCTTTGGTTTTAGCCCAGGCTGAAGCCGCATCAAAAAGAGCTGTTGAAACTTCCAAATCATCAATAAAGTCAACCCAACCGAAACGAGCATGTTTCTGATTCCATGTTTTGTTTCCTACCGGATTTATTATCCCGGCGATTCTACCCACAATTTCGTTATTCTTATATGCTAAAAAGTATGCTGTATCGCAAAAATCTAAAGCAGGATTTTTTCCTTTAGTAAGATTCAGCAAATCATCCAACATTAGTGGAGGAGCTGCAAACTCACAATCTTTGTATAGATTAATACCGAACCATATAAATTGTTTTAACTCTTTCTTTGATTTTACTTCAAGGATTGATACAGACATATTTTATTAAAAATTAAATTCTTATTCGAAAATCACGTAAAATAACGGAAAAATATCGCAACTGGCAAGATTTTAAAGCAATTTTAGTTTTTTGAAATTATATCTCACTGGTTTCCAATAGTAGGTCTGTGTGTTAAGAAAAAAATCCTATTCGCAATCAACATTGTTAATAGTGAATAGGATTTTATAATTATTCAGATACGTTACCCGTTCTTTTTAGTACACCCCAACTGACCAACTCTCCTTTTATTGCTTTTTTATATGCTCTGAAAAGTACTATGAACAGTAATTGCCGATACACAAATCGTTGAACAAACAAGTACAATGCTTTTTTTATCGTAAACTTTTGATGATCGTAATGATAAGCCAATGCCGAAATCATACAATCGATAAGATAGTAAAGCAGATAAAAGAAAATATATTGTTCAGCATCGTGGGTAAACAGTCCTGCAATAAACAAAATATCCACCAGTGGAGATAATATCGGAATCAAGAAGTTGAATATCAACAGATTTGGAAGTGCCATTAATCCGATGTTAGCTTTTCTGAAGCTAAATAATAAATCGCGGTGTTTCCAGAAACTCTGCATCATTCCGAATGTCCATCTCGAACGTTGTTTCATAAACATATTGAGCGTTTCAGGCGCTTCAGTCAGAGCCAAAGCACCGTTACAGCTTCTGATTTTATATCCGGCACGTAACATACGCAATGTTAAATCACAGTCTTCGGCCAATGTGTCGGTGGTAAATCCTTCGATTTTTTCCATGGCGGTTTTTCTAAATGCTCCTATGGCACCCGGAACTACTAATATAGCATTCACTGTATCGTAAGCCCTGCGGTCGAAATTCTGACTTGTTGTGTATTCTATCGATTGCCAGTGAGTCAGCATATTCACGGTATTTCCGACCCTGACATTACCCGCTACTGATCCCACCTGAGGATCTTCAAAAAACGGAATCATTTTACCGATAGCATCAGCAGGTAAAATCGTATCTGCATCTATACATACCAGTATTTCACCCGAAGCATGCTCGATACCAAAGTTCAAAGCAGCTGCTTTTCCACCGTTTGTTTTAGTCAGAACTCTTACCTTAGGATTGTTTTCAAAAGCCGTTTTTACGATTTTATATGTATCATCTTTCGAGCCATCGTCTACAAATATCACCTCAAAGTCAGAATAATTTGATTTCAATAGATAATCAACAGTTCTTGTGGCATTTACTTCCTCGTTGAAAGCAGGCACAATGATACTGACTTTCGGAGAGAATTCTTTAAGGGTAAACTTCTTTTTCTTTTCTTTATATCGCTGAATAATAGCCAATAAGCCTATCAATAGCAGTCTCGATACTATCAGAATTATAGCAACGATGAAGAAACCATCCAGAAAATGTTCCCAGATAAAGGTGAGTGTAAAGAAAATCATGTCCAGCTTGTCGGTAAACCTGAACTGACTTTGAACTTTAGGCATTACTTGATCTCGGGTTTTATCCATCAATGCCGAAACAGTAACAAATTCATAACCTTGTGATCTGTAATAATCAATTATTGTAGGCAGTGCACGAATTGTTTGAGTTCTATCTCCACCTGCATCATGCATCAAAAGTATATTTCCATTGTGAATATGCTCTTTTGCTCTGGCTATAATCGTATCTGCACTTACGTCTTCTTCCCAATCGTTAGGATCAATATAAGAGGTGACACAGATGAACCCTTCATCATGTGCTACGGTTAATGATTTGATTTGCGATAGTTTAGTTGGTTCAGCATCTGTTATATATGGTGGACGGAATAATAAAGTGGAATATCCAAGTATGCTTTCAAGCAATAATCTGGTTGAGCGGAGCTCTATGCGCTCACGATTGTCGGATGTAACCTCAAGGTTTGGATGCGTATAGGTGTGGTTACCTATTTCATGCCCTTCTTTGTACTCCCGTTTGATTAATGGAATGTTGTTTTGAATATTAGCTCCTGTAACAAAGAAGGTTGCCGAAACTTTCTTTTCTTTTAATATATCCAGAATTTTGGGTGTGTATTCGTCGTTAGGTCCATCATCAAAAGTTATAGCAATTTTCTTTGGATATTTTGCTCCAAATCGTTTTAGGAAAAATGAACTTGGTAGAGACAAATATTGCTCATCAGTAATTAATTGATCTGCTTCATTGAATTTAAATTTAGTATGTCCGTGATCGGGCTCATTTAGCATCTCGAGTATTTCACCTTTCCCCTCGTAGTTTACTGCTAAAATAGAATTAATATGCTCAGACTTCTTATAATTGAACGGGTGTTTTTTCAGGAAGTTTATATCTAGATTTTGGGAGTAAAAATTCCAGATTCGCTCATCTTCTGATCCAAGAAACCATAAAGAAACGCCTGCAGCATTATAATCCTGCGCAGTACGAATTATGTTGAGAGTTCCTGCTGCGTCATTACAGTGTGCTTCATGTTGCACCCCATTATCATCATAATAATAAAGCGTCAGATCTGATTGTCCGAAATTAAAATATACAGGTTCGTTATGTTCTTTAGCTAAAGAAATTAGACCCTGGTAGCTTATTTTAGTGCCAGGTTTCCCTTTTTCCCAGTCAAAACCATACGACGCCACACATAAAACAATCTTTTGCGAAGCAACTTCCCTCATGGCAGCATCAATAGATTTTTCTACAAAATTCAACGATGAAATACTTCCGGGAGGATCATCCGGCGAATGTTCATTGTACGCCATCAGGAATATAAAATCGTAATATTGTGCTACATCTTTATATGTCACACCTTCATCCGTAGGGTTAATATCAACGGTTGTAATATACCCATCGGCATGTAACGTGGTAGAAAGTTCTTTGGAAAATTGCAGGAAGTAAGGATGTGCTTGTTGAGGAAGGCTTTCAAGGTCTATGTTAATTCCTTGAAAATCATTTTTTTCCAACAGATTCTTTATTCGAGTGATTAAAGTTTTCCGGGCTTTAGGATTTTTCAGCATTACAAAGGTACTGTCACCATTCCAGCGTTTGTTGAAAAAGTTACTTAGCATTGGCACTACAGCCACTTTGTGATTCTGAATAAAATCCAGTGTTTCATCCTCTATTTTTACATCAAGATTTCCTTTTGTGTCTTTTTGAAAAACCCACTCAGGTAAAACCATGTTTAGCTGATGAATATTTCTTCGGAGGGAGATAGATGAATTTGGATCCCAATTGACGTAAAATCCCGCACGAACCGGTAGATACTTAGCTGCTTCAGGTGTATGAACAACATGAAGTTTATTATTGAAGCCTCTTTTATGTTTTTTTCGGTATCGTTCCAAATGATTCACAAAAGCTATCTGTTCTGCTTTTGAAACATAAGTCTTCGATTTATCTTCATTAAGATTTGGTAATTTCTTAGCATTATAAGTCAATACTTTTAAATCGTAATTACGCTTATGCAGTAACGAAATGCCCACCGAGGCAACAATTACAATTAAGAAAACAACTAAGATGCGTACAAACCAAATGAAACTCTTCCAACGAGTTGATGAATTTGTTTGGAAAACTTGCTTTTGCATATCGAAATGATTTTAATTTAAATAAATAAAAATCTGATTTATAATAATTTGTAAATCCGTGAGCTGTAAAATGTATTATTTGCGCTCTAATAATACTACGTTTTCCACATGGTGTGTATGTGGAAACATATCAACAGGTTGAATAGCTGTTACCTTATAATGACAATCCAGTAAAGACAAATCTCGTGCCTGCGTTGCCGGATTGCAGCTAACATAAACTATTCGTTCAGGAGCCGCAAAAAGGATGGCGTTAATTACATCTTCATGCATTCCAGCGCGAGGCGGATCGGTAATGATAACATCCGGTTTACCGTGTTCTTCAATGAAAGCCGCATTTAAGATGTCTTTCATGTCGCCAGCATAAAAAAGCGTATTACTAATGTTATTTATTTCAGAATTCACGAAGGCATCTTCGATGGCTTCAGGAACGTATTCAATGCCAATGACCTGCTTAGCCTGATGTGAAATAAAATTTGCAATAGTGCCGGTACCAGTGTAAAGATCGTAGACCAACTCGTTTCCGGTAAGCTGAGCAAAATTACGAGTTATTTTGTATAATTCATAAGCCTGATCTGAGTTTGTTTGGTAAAATGATTTAGGGCCGATTTTAAACTTCAGTCCTTCCATTTCTTCGTAAATACATTCATTCCCTTTGAATATATGTATTTCTTGATCAGTAATCGTATCGTTGGCTTTGGAATTTATAATATAGAGCAAAGAAGTTATCTGTGGAAACTTGTCTGCAATGTGTTGCAGAAGTGCATCCTGGGCTTCTTTGTCTTCGTGGAAAAACACCATGATAATCATTAGCTCACCGGTGGAAGTTGTACGAACCATCAATGTGCGCAAGAATCCTTCCTGGCTGCGCAGGTCAAAGAAAGTGAGCTCGTGTTCGAGGGCGTATCGGCGAACTTCATTTCTGATTTCGTTTGAATCTTCGGTTTGCAACCAACATTTATTGATGTCGAGTACTTTATCAAACTGTCCGGGAATATGAAATCCAACAGCATTCATGATGTCGAAAATTTTGCCTTCCGCAATTTCTTCGTTGGTACGCCAACGTTTGTTCGAGAAAGTGAATTCCAGTTTGTTACGATAAAATTCTGTTTTTGCAGAACCTAAAATAGGTGACACAGGAGGTAAATCAATTTTCCCAATTCGGGTAAGATTATCAACAACTTGTTTTTGCTTATAGCTTATTTGTTCCTGATAAGGTAATATCTGCCATTTGCAGCCGCCACAAATTCCATAATGCTCACAAACAGCATTAGTCCGTTTGTCGGATAAAGTATGAAAATGGATGGCGCGTGCTTCCATAAAATGGCTTTTTTTGCGAGTGACCTGTAGATCAACAATATCACCGGGGACTACAAAAGGTACAAAAATCACAACATCATTTACTTTGGCTATTGCTTTGCCTTCGGCAGCAATGTCTGTGATAGTTATTTTTTCAAAGATGGGAAGTGGCTTTTTATTTTTGGCCATAAAAGTAGAGCACTTTAAATTATTTTAGGCTGCGAAATTAGCGATTTTTATTGATATAGCAAGAAATACATCACTTTCTTATATACAGAATTCAAATAGCTTGATGTGTTTATATCCTGTGAAAGAGTTAGTTGAGTTGATTTGTGGGTGTTTTGGATTTTGTTTTGTTGATAATACAGAGCGTTGTAGTCTGTTTTGTAATGGGTCTTGGCTAATTTGTTATATTTCAGCATTATTGTTTGCAAACGGGCATGGGCACTCATTTCGTACTATTTATTTTTTTATTTTTAGCAAACAAAATTGTAAGTTTTGATGTTCATACTTTAAAATATTTATTACAGTCTGTTATGCTATACAGTCTTTAAATATTAACCTGTTATATTGTTCTGCACAAAAAATAGTTTACAGTTGTGGTTTTCTGCACAATAAATAATTCAAATTTGTATCTATTTTAAATTTATATCGGAATAATTCTTTTTAATCTTTGCATAATAAAATCTTTATTATATATTTGCTGCGAATAACAAAATTTTTAAAGACTTTTTTGTGTTATATAATAATGTTTTAAAATTAATTCTTTCATTTTGATTTTGTCCTTTAAAGTTTGTCGTAGTAACGAAAGGATCAATATTTATGAATATCTAATATCGAATATCTATGAGTGAAAAAGAAGAAAAGCCCAGAAAGAAATCAAGAAGGGAATTCTTACAGGATTTAGGAATTGTTGGAATCGGTACATTGCTCGGTGGTTCTGCAATTTTTGCCGGTGTTAATTACGATAAAAAGAAAAAAGCAAGTGATAGAATGAGAGTTCTCACCGCCGAGAACGAACTTCTGGAGATTGAAAAAAGCGATACTACCAAGGTCGTAAAATCACAACTTCAGAATCTTACTTATCTACAAAAACAGGGGAGAGATGGGCTGGCCGGACGACGTTTCGTTATGGTTATCGATTTGTCGAAGTGCCGGAATGCACGTAAATGTATGTCTGCCTGCAACAATGCTCACCACCTTAACCCGGATCAGCATCACATCAATGTATTGAAGATGCAGGAAACCAAAGAAACTCCTCCTTACTATATGCCCAAACCTTGTCAACATTGCGACAACCCACCTTGTGTTTCGGTATGTCCTGTTGATGCCACTTTTAAACGACAAGATGGAATTGTATTGATTGACAACGAAAGATGCATTGGTTGCCGCTTTTGTATAGCCGCTTGTCCGTACAGTGCCCGTATTTTCAACTGGGCTGAACCAATAAAATCATTAGAAGATGAGGGTCAGACCTACAATGTTGAGTTAAATGTGCCTCAGCGTAAAGGTACTGTCAGCAAATGTCTGTTTAGTGCCGACCGCTTACGTGAAGGAAAGCTTCCTTATTGTGTTTCGGCTTGTCCGAACGGCGTATATTATTTTGGTGACGAAAATGAAGATACTGTTACCAACGGTACTACCAAGGAAACCGTGCGATTCAAAAAACTGCTGGAAGATAACGGTGGATACACTTTGATGCCCGAACTGGGAACCCATCCCCGTGTGTATTATTTGCCTGCCAAAGGCAAAGAATACCCTTTCCAGGAAAAAGATAAACTTGAGGCTGCCGAGCATTTGGAAAATAGCTGATTTTGCAATAAGTGAACTAAAACTCAAATTATTCTATACTTGTAACTAAATACTTATGTCAGATCAATTAAAGATAGATAAGATTACAACCGATTTACTCCGATCAATAAGGCTAAATAAGAGCTTTATGATCTGGTTTGGTTTTTTGGGCATTTCGTTAGTGGTGTGTCTTGGTGCATACGTTTTGCAGCTGAAGGATGGTTTGGTTGTAACAGGATTACGGGATTATGTGTCCTGGGGAATGTATATATCTAATTTCGTGTTTTTTGTAGCCACGAGTTTAGTTGGTATGCTAATGAGTGCCGTTCTTGGTTTGTCCGGTCAGAAGTGGGCTGCTCCTTTAGCACGTATCGCTGAGATTATTGCTTTAGCTTTTGCGGCTGTTGCCGGACTGGTCATTGTAATGGATATGGGACGACCAGAAAGATTGTTAAACGTATTTATTCACGGCCGTATCCAATCTCCAATTTTGTGGGACGTTACTGTGGTTACAATTTACGTATTGATAAGTACTTTGTTTCTTTACATTCCGTTGATTCCTGATTTAAAAATATGTTATGACAAATTGGACAAGCTGCCTCCATTTGCCCGGAATATTTATAAGTTACTTTCGCTCAACTGGAGCGGATCTCCTGAGCAACAGAAGATAATTAAGCAATCTACCCGAGTAATAGCCATATTTATCATTCCGGTAGCTCTCGCTATTCATACCGTTACTTCCTGGTTATTTGCAAGTACCTCGAGGGTTGGTTGGGATTCAACCATTTTTGGTCCATATTTCGTTACAGGTGCTTTTGTGGCTGGTAGTGCTGCTGTGATTATAGCCATGTACTTTTACAGGAATAATTATAAATTGCAGGATTACATTACCGATTCACATTTTGATCAGATGGGAAAGCTACTGGTTTTGGTATCATTGATTTACCTGTATTTTAATTTGAATGAATATATGGTGCCTGCATACAAGATGAAGAAATTTGAGGCTATGCATATCAATGAGTTATTCACAGGGACGCATGCTGTTTTATTTTGGTCAGTTCAGATATTGGGGCTGGTTTTGCCTATAATTTTGCTTCTTTTCAAAAAAATGAGAAAACCAATGCCAATTATGGTTATTTCTATATTTGTTCTTTTGGGTGCGTGGTTTAAGCGATATATAATTGTTGTTCCTACTCAGGAGCACCCATACCTGCCTATTCAAAATGTTCCGCTTGACTTTAAAGTCTATACACCTACTTTAGTTGAGGTTTTGGTTACAATTGCGCCTTTTATATTAGCCCTGATTATAATTACTGTTTTGTCGAAAGTAATTCCAATAATTCCTGTTCACGAAACTATTGAACAACTCGAAGAACACAAATAAAAACGAATTATGTTTAGAATAAATATCAATTTAAAAGTTGCTATAGTTTTAGTAATCAATTTTTTGCTTTGTGCCAACATCATTGCCGAGAATAACTGGAATGTGCCGGCAGATAAAAAAGCCCGAAACAGTTACATCAAATTTGATGCTGCTTCTGCGCAAACCGGAGAAGCTCTCTATAACAAAAACTGTCTTTCGTGCCATGGGAATCCGGGCAAAGGCAATTCGTTGAAATCATTAAATCCTGTACCACCTGATTTATCTTCAGCCAAGACTCAGGAGTTAACTGATGGTGAATTGTTTTATATTCTTACTACTGGAAGAATGATAATGCCTTCGTTTAAGAATGTTTTATCGGAAGAGGATAGATGGAAAGTCATTTCGTTTATAAGGAGTTCCAATAAGAACTATGTTCAGGTTCTTTCTAAGTTTGACCCAAACAAGAGCAAACTGGTAAAGATCAACATGAAATACGATGCCAAAACCAACAAAATACACGTTGATGTAAAGGCAAATGAAAAAACAGGGATTGTATCAATCAAAGACGCCGAAATTGTGTTGTTTGCTACCCGTTATTTTGGAAGATTGCAGATTGATAAAACGCAAAGAACCAGTGTTGATGGTGCAGCTGAATTTGCCTTTCCGAAAGATTTACCCGGTGACAAACAAGGAAATGTAGAACTAGTAGTGAAAGTAAATGATGATAATTATGGTGAAATAGAATATCAGAAAAAATTTAATATCGGAGTTCCGACAGACAAACCGGGTTTAACCCAGAAGAGAGCTATCTGGAATGTACTGGTGAAAGCACCTGTGTGGATAATCGTGTTGTATAGCTCAGGAATTCTTGTGTTTGGTTTAGTGCTGCTTTATCTTTTGACTAATTTGAGGAAACTAAAGAAAATAGGTGAAACTAAAAATTAAAATATCATGAAAAAGCTTGCATTTATCGGGCGATTATTATTCGCCTTACCTTTCGGGGTTATGGGTTTAAACCATTTTTTAATGACTGATGTTTTTATTGGAATGATGTCTTCATTTATTCCGGGTGGTGCTTTCAGTGTTTTGTTAACCGGAGCATTGCTTATACTGGGTTGTATTTTGATAATACTCAACAAAAATCTTAGAATCGTCTGTTTTGGGCTTACCGGATTGTTATTTATATTTATCTTGACGATTCATGTCCCGGGGTTATTCAGTCTTGATCTTAAAGTTGTTCAAACTCACTTAATTGAACTTCTAAAAGATACGAGTTTAATGGGCAGTGCTATTCTTATTGCTGTATTTGCTGACTCATTTAAAACTGATAGTATAAAAGAATAAAACAATGAAAAAAATACTTGTTCTTGCTTTTGTTTTTTTGTTTGGAACAACGGGGGGCCTATTTGCTCAGATTGACCAATCTCCCGAAGTGGGAGTTATTGAACACCTGGGAAAACAAATTCCGCTTGATTTGAAATTTGTCAATGATAAATTTCAAACAGTTACGCTCAGACAATTAATAACTAAGCCAACCATTTTGTCTTTCGTATACTTTGACTGTCCGGGGCTTTGCAGTCCGCTATTGGAAGGTGTGGGCGATGTGATTCGTAAAACGGACCTGACTTTAGGTAAAGACTATCAGGTAATAACCATTAGTTTTAATTACAGGGATACACCCGAAAAGGCAAAGGAGAAGAAGAAAAAATTTGTCGATAAATATTCGAGTGGTAAGGGCGATGGTTGGATTTTTTTGACAACGGACAGTACCTCAATTTTTAAAATTACAGATGCAACCGGCTTTAAAACCAAAGCTGTTGGGCTGGATTTTGTACACCCATCGGCTATTATAGCTATAAGTCCTACGGGTCATATTACCCGCTACTTATATGGCATTACGTTTATGCCGATAGATTTTAAAATGGCTATAATTGAGGCTAACAAAGAGCAAGCGCGACCCACTATACAAAAAATACTATTGCTGTGTTATAGTTATGATCAGACAAGTCAGCGATTTGCGCTTGACGTAACCAAAATAGCCGGAATCATTATTGTATTCTTCTTGTTGGTATTTATTGTTGTGTTTTTACTCAGACCAAAAAAGAAAAATAAAAATTAGATATATATGACTAATGAAACAGTAACAACTGAATATGTAAGTTATCTCGACCATAAAGGTAAATATAAAGGAATTTTTGCATGGATTTTTGCAACGGATCATAAGCGCATCGGGCTTTTATACATGTATGCAATAATGACTTTCTTTTTTATTGGTGCATTACTCGGGTTGATGATGAAAATAGAGATGTTAGCACCCGGTGAAACAATAATGAAGCCGCAGACATACAATGGGGTTTTCACGCTTCACGGAATTTTGATGATATTTATGGTCGTAATTCCGGGACTGTCTGCAGTATTTGGAAACTTCTTTTTGCCTATTATGATAGGCGCAAAGGATGTAGCTTTCCCTAAACTGAATCGCTTCTCATGGTGGATTTTTATTGCCGGAAGTATTATGGCAGTTGCTTCTCAGCTGCTCAAAGATGGACCTCCTGATACCGGTTGGACATTTTATGCTCCATACAGTACTTCAACAGGAACTAACGTAATTATGGCTACAGCAGCCGCTTTTGTACTAGGATTCTCCTCTATTTTGACCGGTTTAAATTTCATCGTAACCATTCATCAAATGAGAGCACCGGGAATGAAATTTTTCAACATGCCTTTATTCCCCTGGGCACTTTATGCAACAGCATGGATTCAACTGCTGGCAACACCGATTATTGGTATTACACTTTTAATGTTGATAGCGGAACGATTGTTTGGAATTGGTTTTTTTGATCCGAACTTAGGTGGTGATCCATTGTTATTCCAACATTTATTCTGGATTTATTCGCATCCGGCAGTTTATGTTATGATTCTTCCTGCAATGGGTGTAATTACAGAGATAATTCCAACTTTTTGTCAACGACAAATTTATGGTTACAAAGCAGTTGCTATCTCAAGTTTAGCTATTGCCGGAGTTGGATTTTTAGTTTGGGGACACCACATGTACACTTCAGGAATGAGTGAACAGGCTCGTTGGTTCTTTTCATTGCTAACGTTTATTGTTGCGGTACCAAGTGCTATAAAGGTGTTTAACTGGATTTCAACAATGTATAAAGGGTCTATAGATGTAAAACCTCCTTTCCTGTATGCAATTTCATTTATCTTCCTTTTTATAATAGGCGGAACTACAGGTCTGTTGCTTGGTTCGGTGGCTACGAATGTGCAGGTACATGATACTTCTTTTGTGGTGGCGCATTTCCATTATATTATTTTTGGAGGAATGGGTTTTGCATTTTTCGCAGCCATTCATTATTGGTTGCCAAAAATGTATGGAAGAATGTACAATTTCAAAAGGGCTTATATAGCCTGGGGAATCAATTTTGTAGGCTTTAATTTGTTGTATTTTCCTCAATTTATTATTGGAATTGAAGGCATGCCAAGAAGATATTTTGATTATCCTCCACAGTTCCAGCCCATGCAAATTATTTCTTCCATTGGAGGCTTTATCTTAATTTCAGGATTAATATTAATGGTTTATAATCTGGTTCAAGGAGTTAGAAAGGGTGAACCTGCACCGGCAAATCCATGGAAAGGTTCAACGTTAGAATGGCAAATACCATCACCTCCTTCGTTGGAAAATTTCGATGAAGAGCCTGAGATTAAAAAGAATCCATACGATTATAAGTAAAAAAACTAACCCTAAAGGGGAGTTTTGAAGTTTACTTGAATGATTTGAAAAATAGATAAAAATAATAGATCTCCGTTGAATTTATTTTCGGGAGATAAAACTAACCCGATTCCCCTTTAAGGGGGTAGGGGTCAATTGAAAAGCTTATGAGCGAAAAGGTTATACACGTTGAAGAGCATAGAGACGACGAGGCTTCCAAACTGGGAATGTGGCTCTTTATTTTTACTGAACTATTATTGTTTGGGGGTTTATTCCTGGTTTATTCCATTTTTAGAGCCGAATATCCAACTGCTTTTCACCAAAGCAGTTTAGAACTGAGTGTTACAATCGGTGCAATCAATACCATTGTGCTGCTTTTTAGTAGTATGACGATTGCCATGGCACTGACAGCCATTCAAAAGAATGATCCAAAGCGTGCTCTTGTGTTTATAGGAATAACATTGTTTTGTGCAGTGGCATTTTTGGTCAATAAATATTTTGAATGGGGTCATAAAATCGAACATGGTTTATATCCGGGTTCAACTTTGATGCCATTTCTGGATAGGGGTCATTTACTCTATTTTAGTCTGTACTTTTTTATGACCGGGCTCCATGCTTTGCATATTATCATTGGAATGACTCTTTTAATAGTCTGCTATTTCAAAGTAAAAAGCAAAAATATAAATAGTAAAGATTATGTTTTGCTTGAAAATGGAGCACTTTACTGGCACCTTGTTGATTTAATCTGGATTTTCCTTTTCCCGTTAATGTATTTGATTACATAATAGCAGAGATAAGAATTTTAGAATCAAGATATCAGAACCAGAATTTATTAATACCAGATTTAAATTATTATGGCGAATAATACCACACATACAACCGAGTATAGAGTACTGGCAAAGGTTTTGTTAGTGCTCATGTTTCTTACGTTTTTGACCATAAGTATAACTTCTTTTCACCTGGGTGCATTCACAGTAACAGCAGCACTGTTAATTGCCGGATTAAAAGGCTTTTTAGTGCTGTCTAACTTCATGCATTTGAAATATGAAAGTTTGTTATTGCGAATTTTGGTAGGTATGGTCTTCGTGCTTTTTGCAGTAATTGTACTCATAACATTTATCGATTATGCATACAGATAATCGGTTAATTGAAAATTAGTTGATTAGATATTCGGAATTGGTAAATTGTAAAATTAAAACATATGTTCAGTAACGCATCAAATTTTGTTCACGGAGTAGATTCAGCATTCCTTATTATTACAGGGATATCAGTCTTTTTCCTTGTTACACTCAC
>Ga0302286_10000843_pt1 | contig 23972 bp, 26 predicted proteins | sample III_Fen_E2_3_FD_198765 | JGI IMG/M metagenome (GOLD analysis project Ga0302286, IMG submission 198765) | Peat permafrost microbial communities from Stordalen Mire near Abisko, Sweden - III_Fen_E2_3 | ecosystem: Environmental > Terrestrial > Soil > Wetlands > Permafrost | place: Sweden: Abisko...
AGGTCTTTGTATTCGCTTTGTTCCCATAACTCTACATAGCTATTAACTCCGTTCACATAAACAAAGTTATACATTGAAAGTTCACCAGCATATTTGAATAGAACTGTGTTATCTGGTGAGGTGTCTACTTTCTCACCGAACATTTTTAGACGCATTACAGCCTCTCAGTTATTTATTTGTTAGAAAGCAAAGCGTTCCATACAGCCGAGATACCAGCAGCACCGGCAGCTATGAGTAGTGCTTTGAGTGTGCCAATATTAGTTACACCAGCGACACCCGTAGCGAGTGCTGCGAGGAATGCTTGTGTAAATGTTTTTGCTGAGCGAATGAGTATGTCTTTTTTCATACTAACCTTTCAGTCCAAGACGGACTATTATTTTAGATAACAAAACACCGAAACCATTTAAGAGTTGGGTGTCACCTGATTGCATAGCTACTTGAGCGTCGAGCTTATCGACTAAATCATTCTTAATCTTCAAAGCTCGGGTAAGTTCTGCTACTTGAATAGTGAGGTCTTTCACTTGTTGCTCGACTTGTGGGCGTTTGTTGTCGAAGTAGTCAATTGCTTCAATTCGTTTAGCGCGAAATGCTGCACCACCTAGCCATTGAGCATAGATAAACTCATCAACTGAGTGACCATCCCATGCTGCATGAAATGTTGCATCGTATTCCCCAGCGTGAGTTTTGTTTACATCCCAGCCACCAATTTCACTGTGACCAATTCTGAGAGTATTAGTACTGTTTTCGTTTATAAGTTCCACTGTCTGCTCCTTTATTAGTCTTACGTTGCTTAAGTCTTCCACCCATCCGACATATTGAGAAGATGGGTCAATCTTTCTAATACGTGCCGTCATAGCATCTATCGAGGCATACCATTCGCTCCCATAGCTCACGTTGAATGGTGATGTGTATATTCTGCCGTCTGGTGCGTGAGTTGCTACATGCCAATACGGTGTTCCGTTCTCGGTGTACGTCCAGTAACAGATAGAGTAAACATCACTAGGCGGTAGGTCTGTATGTTTGAACTGTGCAGCATCCCATGCGTCCTTTGCCGTAGCGTAGAGATGAGGTGTACCCCATACGTCCTGCTGAACTGATAGACACCAACCAGCCTTACCTTGTACGGTGAGGTTAGGGCTAACAAGTTGTTGCATGTAACTCCTTACTTACCCCAAATGTCATAGAGGGCTAATACACTTATGATGGTTGTGGTGGCGAGTGCGACCCACTGTAGAGTGTTTCTCAGCCCACCTTTACGCTCAAGCACTCCCACGCGGTCTACTACTTCCTGATGGTCTTTGATTGATACGAAAGCTGTAGGCAGGGATTTAACAATCTCTTTCAGTTCTCGTAAATCATCACGCATATATCCAATATGTATGCCGACTTCTTTGATGGTAGTGGGGGCTTCTGCGTGATTGTCCATGACTAGGCGTACTCCACCAAGATAAATGCAACTGCTGTTGCTCCTGAACCACCTGCTGTGAGTGTTCCTGTATTTGTACGAGCGCCAACACATATAGGTACGGTTCCTGCTGCTGGCGTAAATTGGTATATGAGAGTGCCTGAGTGCCCAGTGCCAATAGTCGGCATGTACGCTTGAGCCGTCTGTACTGGTGAACCTGTTATTGTCAGAGCATTGTATAGGTCTAAGAACCATGCAGCTGCTGAGGTATTACTAATATTCTGTGCAAAAACAGTTACTTTTATTGGGCGGCCATTAGTGATTACATTTGTAGTTAAACCTGTAAGTAATGTCGTAGTAATAGAAATGCTGCCGACACCCGTAATAAGTTGTCTGTAGCCTAAAACTTTGCGGTTCGGGTCACGAGGGCAAATTAAGTTTCCGAGGCTATCTGTCTTTGTCATAGGCACACTAGAAATGATAGGCAGAACCATAGTCTCTTGCCCTTGGTTCACTGAAGTAGCAGCAGCGATGTTAGAAGCACCAACAACAATGATTGCACCCCTGAGTGTTCCTGTAGTCGTAGCAAATGATGGTGAAGCTGCGTTTGTCGTGTTGTCGTAGTACACCCATACTGCTGTACCGTCGCCGTTATCTTTGAGGTCACAGTAGACATCTTTTGAAGCGGTGAATGAGCGAGTTGTTACGGCTGCTACGGTTAGTCTTTTGCCTGATAGGTAGACAACACCTGCGGTACAAGAAGCGTTACGAGTTGAGGCGTATGCATCACCTGACCAGACACAGCCTGAGTTAATGTGGTCAAAGACTGTTTCTGCTCGCATAGTTGAGTGAACTGCACCAGCTTCAGTTAGGGAGCCACCTATAGTAACGTTGCCAGTGGTAGTGAGGGTATCGGTTGTGAGGGATTTGTGAGTGCCGTCTTGGTTATGTTGGGCTATACCCCAATCGTAAAGGTCTTTACCCCAGTAACCCGTTGGGTTCATTTCTACTACGTCACCGATTGCACTACCTGCATCGGTTGCGCCAGCCATTCGGGTAAGTGTGCCGATTGTATTTCCCGAAACAATACCCTTCCAGTCAATCTGTGTACCAGGAATAACCTTATTACTCGTGTCAATTTTGTACGTTGAGAAATGAACAGCTGCAACTGTAGGCCAGCCAGCAAGGTTGTCACAGGTAAGCGTTGTTGCTAGAGCAGTTCGCCCTACGGTTACTCGTGCTACGTTTGGGTTAGCTGTGTTAAATGTTGGTGATATTTTGTCTGTGATCGCGGCTGGCATGATAACTCCTTTTAATTTATGTCCTGTATTCCGGCATCGACATAGATACCCACCACGCTCGCCAAGGTGTAATCAACACCTGGGTCTACCGTACTGAGTGCATATGACCACCACCGGACATCTTTATTTACTTTTACTTTGATATACTGTGTTGCATCGTTAAATGACACAGGCACAGCTACAATCTCGCTCCAACCTCGTAAACTACTCCATCCAGCACCAGGCTCACTCCAACCAGCTCGTGAGCTAGTCGGTACAAAGTTTTCTGAGCCAATCTGTGATAATGGTGAGCCTTTAGTTTCTCCTGATACCGTGACAGCTATTGCACCCTGTGGACGGTAAACGGTGAGAATAACCATGATGAGCCGACCCCACATCATGCCGTCATCAGAGAACTTAATTTGTCCTGAGTTTACCGAGGTAGAAAAAGTAACCCCGTTATCTGTGGTCAGAGCAACATAGGCAAGTTCGCATAGTTTATTATTCGAGAGAACAAGGTGATGTGTAACTCCTGAGTTATCTGTGTATAAGAGCATCCAGTCGGCAGCGATTGACCACGGTTTGACCCACGCTCCGCCCCTGTCCATATCAAGCACCCATATTTGGTTATTCGTAGTAGAGCCAACGGGTAACGCCCAATAAGCGCGTCCATTAGCAACAAGCCCGACACACCTATCCATAGCTGAAACATTGAGTGTTTGGATTGCGTCTTGAATAGTATTTGTTAGTTTATCGGTAGAGATAAGGTTCTGAAGTTGTGGCTTTGTTCCTGTCGTCTTGAAGCCTTCACGCGATGGGTATAACAGACTATCTTTATACACAACGACACCATCAGGGCTATCTGTACCCTCCTGGCCGTTATCTTCAGTGACTTGGTAAACAATAAATTGCTGTGAACCGTAGGTGATACTCTGCGGTACGATCAGACTTCTTTTGCCACTGCCTGAAAGCCCTTGTGAAAGGACGGTGACAGTTGGCGTACCTTTGTTATCCCTAAACTGTTTGACTTTGATAGGGAGGTTTTCTGTACCACTTCCAACGATTGAATAACCACCACCATTAGAGGGTGAAAAATCCAGTTCCCAACCAGGGTCGCCACCGCGCCAGACATAATACGGATTGTCTGGGTCACCCGTGAGCCATGGTCTACCGTTGATAACTTCACCTCTTGTAGATTTCGGGCCAGCAGTTGAGTTATATGTAGGTAGCGGTACATTCAGCTGTTGTGGACGCGTTCCGTCATCCCTAAACGTAGTAACAGCAATATCTATACCACTTACGATGAGGTAGAGCTGTGGTTGTCCTGAGCCGTCTGTACCTTGTCCTGCGTATAGGTTCCATGACGTAGCACCGCCAGGGATAGCTCCACGGACCACATCAACGTAATCTGTTGCAGCAGCCCATAGTTCGCGGTCTTTGAGGACTGGTTTTGTAAGCGTTGCAGAGCCGTCGGTTTCACCGACAGTTGAGTTCCATGTTGTTGAGTAGTACATGTTAAATGTCGTGCCAGTTATGCCAGCAGATACGATTCCTGTAGGTACAGCAGGTGTCGTGAGTACGGTATAGGGGGTAATAACACCTGTAGAGATAGTAAGATAGCTAAGATTATCGCTACCGTTCATTACAAGGACTTTATTATTCACCTGTAAGAAGTGAGCGCGAGCAGTGTTGCTATACGTTTTCCCGTTGCATACTGTCCACGTCGTATCTTCACCCTTAGCGATATAGACTTTTGTTGTGCTAGCAACATTCTGCATAGAAATAAGCCAGTTTTCACGAGTTGTGCCGACTACCTTTTTATAGGGGAATATCTCACCGAGTACTGTTCCGAGAGGCTGTGGGCCATATGCTATAAGAGAGGGGCGAGGACGTATTTTGCTATCTTGTACGAGTATGACGTTCTCAGCACTTTTCAATCCCTCTACAGGAGTTGAGCCGTCATCATACGCAGACACTACGCCCTTAGAGAAGTCCTTAACAGGCAATCTCTTGATCGTAGGTACTGGTATCTGTTTAGGCGCAGCAATCACGATCTATTACCAGTTCACCCCTCCACCGACCTTGACGCGCTCGAACGTGTCATTCTGTGCGGTGTCGTTATTCTGCTTCATTCGCTTCATAGCTTCAGTGGCTTCGGCGATAAGGTTCGGGTATTGGTTTTGTTTGACGGTGTTGTTTCTAGTTCTTTCAGCAGCGCAGATAAAGACTAACCAGTTAGCGTCGTCTACGGGTACGATACTGGTAGCAATAGAAAGTCGAGTAGCAGCATTATAGACAGGGCATTTAATCGTGCCACCGAACTCAGCATCAGTCGAAGCGAATATTGTGTTAAATACTAAGTCAGCACCTATTTGAGCGCAGTATTTGCCGTGTTGAGATGTTTTATTTCCCTCGTAGTAGAGTTTCAGTTCGTCAGCATTGACTATATCGTAAGTAGTATACGTTCCATCGGCATGGTCAATACGAACAACATCACCAGGTTTATCACTTATATATAGGTAGCCAGTAGGGAGTGTATAGGTGTCAGTAGCACTAATAGTGCCTAAAGTTTCTTCAGGTGAGTAGAGGGAGTTCCAGTTAGTACCTGGTTCACGTTCCCATGTACCAATGTAGATGTTCCCAAGCTGTAGGATTTTGGTGTAGTCATCGTCGCCAAAAGCAGCAGTCGATACTTCGCCATCACTTTTAAGAATTACCGCAGCTACGAAATTGTCCGTAGTCATTGTCGCCTATCTAAAAAGCACGAAGGCCGACATTTTACTTTGTCGGACGCTTCGTACTATTCGATGGCGTTGCTTTGTGTCTACATTATACCAAACTTTGGCATATTTTAACAGCTAAACAAGGTTTGCCAATTTGCGTAAGTCTACACTATGCTTTGCTGTAGCATACTTTTTGAGTGGTGTTTGTGCTTGTTTTTTGAGTGTCGCGGTGGCCGTTGGTGCGGCTGACATTTTGAACTTCTTTGTTGCGCTTCTAGCGGCGTTGTTTGCGGTGATGGCTGCGGTTGCTGCTGCGAGTGTTGAAGTTTTACTCCCACTACCAGACTTCTTTGTACTGGTTGAACCACTAAACTTTAGGGTTTTATTTATACCAGCAGCGACGAGTGCTTTGTCATAGGCTAACAGTTGATCGTACAGAGATTTCTTGTCTACTCCCTTAGTTTCAGTTGATAGGTACTTAAGAGCTTCCGTTTTGCTCATACCATACAAGCTGACCACATCATTTGAATATGGCGCATTGACTTTTAGTTTGGCTAGGCTCTTATTGGTAGAGTACTTGGTTATATCACTCATCGTACCTTGGTTTTTATTGTAATTATCTAGGGCTGTTTGGTATTTTTCGGCAGGCGAACCGAGGGCAGCTTTTTGTGCGGCGGTTTTTGTATAGTTATCTACACTTGATGAGCCAGATGCAAGTCTTAACTGTGACTTAGTAAGGTTATTCATTTGTATTTTGTTAGCAATAGAAAATTGCTTTTTCTGTACTGTAGCAGCGTCTTGTTTGAGTTTTGTTAGCGCTGATGCTTTATCTTCGTCTGATAGTTTTTGGTACTCAGGATTTTTGATTAACTCATCCCATTTTTGCTGAGTAAATGCACCCGTCATAGTCTGTAGTTCACGGCGTTGGTTATCAGTAAGAGTAACTTTTTTACTACCGAATGATACAACCTTATCTATTGGGGTTGGTGTAACTTGTAAGTCTTTGTTATTCGGGTCAACATTATGCAATCTATCAACTTCACTTAGTACTGGGCTAGTTACTCCGTCTGATGGTCTAAGTGGATTTATAAGACTGTTTATAGCCCCCGTTTTTCTCTCTAATGGGTTGCCATACACATCTTGGTCTTGGGGTAACATATTTCTAAGGCCAGGTATCTTTGCCTGTATCGCATCTTTGGCGCTTACAACTGCGCGTTGTGCTTTATCTGCACCAACAGCCACATCACCCATGAGTGTTGGAATGGTTGAGCTTGCAAGCGAGTTCACGTAGTTTGTTGCGTATCTGCCTGGGTCATTGACTGCGGAGATTGCTTTGTTTAATCCTTGCAAGAATGACTGCTGCGTAAGGTCTTTTGGTAGACCCGCAACTGCTTGTCCAACTTGGCCGATAGTATTAGACCCTTTAGCACGAGCATCAGATATACGATTAGACATGCCGAATATCATACCTACTGGCCCCATGTAATTGAGACTTAAATATGTACCACCAAACTTAACGCTGTTAGGCTGTATTTTGTCTGTTTTCCATCGTTCTTGTTCTTTTGGGTCTGTTGGGTATGAGCCTGTAAGTAACCTAGCATTTGCGAGTGCTACACCAAGAGCTAATACTGCTGTTCCTGTTGTTGCTTCTGATAGCGCGGTAGATAGTGCGCGTTGGTCAAACTTCCCTTGTGATATTTGATGGAATATCTCTTTCGGTACACCTAGAGCTGTGAAGTCTATGGTACGCGATAAGAATGCGGATGGCACTCGAACGAATGGCGCATTGAACCCTAGTGCTAGTTTAGCCGCAAACTTACCGATTTTTGTATTTGCTGGCATTTTATTTAGGGCATTTGCAATCGCTGCCGCACCCTTACTCAATATAGTGTCGTAGTTCAGCACGGCTTTGTTGGCTTCATTTACAGCTACTTGCAACATTGCTTCATGAGGATTATCTATTGCATCTTTGATGAATGCTGTACGTTCTGCGCCTGATAGTCCCTTATTCTTTGCTTCAGCTTCCGCAAGGTCATACAGTGAGTTTTTAAGCTGTGAGTAGTAGGCTGGTCGGTCTGCTGCACCCATAAGCTTAAATACACCATTCACATAAGTATTTAGGGCTTTGTTTTTGAATACAACGCCACCACCCTCATACTTACCGATAAGGGCAACACGCTCGTCAATACCTGTTTGCATGAAGCGTTTTGCATGTCCCACTCCCTCAACTGCCCCAGAGAGCCTACCTTGTCCTGTGAGTGTCTTAGTACGTTTACCGGTGAATATTGATATACCCTTGTCTATAGCTGATGCAAGTGGGTTTGATGCATCATGAAGCACGCCGAATGTTCCGTTTGATAGGAAGTTACCTGTTTGAGTTTTTACGCCCGTAAGCAATCCGGCTTTCCATGTAGAAGTTATTTTATCTGCAAGGTCTGATGGTACTTGGTCTGTGACTTTCTTGAGTACCCTGTTGACTGCATACTCACGAGCTGTACCGTTCTTCATACCACGGATTGCTTCAATATCTGTTTTAAGCTCTGCTCGAAGTTGTGGCGGCATGGTTACACCAGCTTCACGCAAAGTTTTCTCGGCATGATAGAGTAATCCATCTGCGCTACGTCGGGCCATCATTGCAGCAGCCTGTACAGTTTGACCGGCAGCAGTAAAGTGTTCACTTAGTTTCTCGTATATACGGGCTGCACGAGCTTGGCTTATTTCATCGGGTCGCATATCTAGTAGAGATGCTGCACTCTGAGCATCAACAGCTTCTTGTCGTGTGATCGTGCCTTTCGGCTTATCTAGTGCTTGTTCGGTATTGTGTAGGTATTGATCTTCACCAACTTGCTGATATCTGCGACCCGATTCGGTGACTGCTTGTGCTTCGGTATTTTTATCATACGTTGGAGCATCTAACTTTTCTTTTACTCCCTCACTTATATAGGGGTTTTCAGGTACGGTCTTTGCTGCATAACGGGTCTTTGTTTGTGTTCCATTAGGTACGCTCAATCCATTCTCAGAGTTAGGGACAAGTTCGCCGCCTGCTACTGCAATTCGTGAATTAGGAGGTACTATTGGTGGCTGTGCAGCGGTATGGATGGCTGGTGGTTCAACTGGTGGTTTCACACCTGACGTTTCAGTCTTGGGTACGTCGAGGGTTTTGTTTGTTTTCCCCTCCCCATAAAACGCATCACTACTAGCACCACCTACTTGATTGAGGGGTGTTACTTTCATTCGCATCTGGTCTGCTAACTTGGCTTTAGCATCTGCAACATTCAGGCTTATGGCATCTCTCGCTTGCTGCGGGTGGAAGCTTAACTTTCCGTTCGCGTTATCGAATTGTAGAGCTGTTCCAGGGTAGTACTGTGTGCTATTGCCTTGGGTTTTGTTGGCTAGTGCGACGAATGGGTTTTGTATTTTGCCTGATTGGTCAAGAGGTTGAGCTGTTTTAGCAATCTGCTTAATAGCTCCACCAGCATAACCAGCACCCATAAGTGGAATGGTCATACCAGCACTGAGTAAACCTGCTTTGAGAGCATCAGCAGCATTTGCACCTTGTCCGTATGCACTTAACCCACCACCTGCACCATTCAATGTGGCATTAGTAGCTAGGTCAGTTGCACCTGTACGAAGTGCTTGTTTAACGGGCATACCAGCGAGTGATGCACCACTAACAGGTGATACAGCAAAGCCAGCGACGTTAGCGAGGTCGCCAGCAGTTTGAGCAAACATTCGAGTTTTACTATCATTCAAGCCAAAGTTAGCATCTTGCAGTTTCTTCATCTGCATAGCGTTAAGAGTTTGGTTAGGAGCGTTTAAGACTGCACCAGTTTGTCTGATGTATTCGGCTGCTTTGGTTGGGTCGTATTGACCTGATTTAACACCAGCTTGTACATTCTTGATTAGGTTGGTCGAGGTTTTATTATTCTGTGTTTGTATCTGTGATAGTTTATTTTCAAGCGTGGCTTGCATTTGTCTTTGACCGGGAGCAATTAAGTCACCTACTACAGGTGTTTGCTTCAGCCGGTTGTATGATCGTGATACCATCGGAGCAAGTGATTGCTGATAGCTTTGGTCACGATTAGTTCTAACATTGTTAGCTGCTACGGTATTTCCAGTAGCATTTGCAACACCAAGTTGTACGGCAGATTTTGCAAGGTCGCCTGTTTCCCAGAAAGGCTTTGCTACAGTTTTAGCGACAGTCTTTATAGCGTTAGTAGTTGGGGCTACGTTCTGTGCGAATGTCTTATTACTCTGTGGAGCAGTAGCAATCTGCTGTGGTGTAGTTAGTATTGGTTTTGCTACAGATGCAGCCGATACATTGAATGTAGGTCTAACAGGAGCAGGTACAGAGCCAAAACTAGTAGTCTGAAGTCGTTGACCACCAGTTGCTATGAGGTTTTGTGTGTTCTGTGATCGTTGTACAGTTTTTGGTGTGACAGCATCAGGGTTTGACCAACTATCATTGTTCCCTATAGATATAGCTGCCTTTAGCCTCTTTAAAAGAGTTGCCATTTGTGAGCCTCCTTTAGAAGCTTATTTTTCGGAAACGTGCGAATGGGTCTTGCTGTACGTTGTCAAATGTAGGAGCTTGAATAGCAGCTCGGTAGTTGATGTTCTGACTTTGAACAGGGGTAAAGCCTGGGTTCTGCATACCCTGAATACCTGTTGCATCGTTTGTTTCATTGCCATACATCTGACCGCTAACTTGAGGCACAGTTTGTGTTTCCTGTAGGTCTCCACCGTACATAGTTGGCGAACCATATGCAGGTGTACCTACTGACATTGATTGCTGTGGAAAAACAGCTCCATGACCAGCAGTTGCCATCGGTATAGCCATTTTTGCCATAGGTTGTGCCATCTGAGCCATTGGTAGTGCTTGTTGCTGTGGTTTCTTACCAAGATGCATAAGTTGTTCTAGAAAGTTCATGGTTTTAATCCTTCAATTCGTTATTTAGTACGCTAGTTGCTGTTGTTTGCGCTTGTCACCTGCAAGCATAGAGAGGAATGGTGAAGCTTGGCTCTCAAGAGCGTTGTTTGCTACAGCTCCTGATGTTGAGGTTGGGGTATAGCTACTCAGTGACGGAGCCTGATAGACAGGAGTTGTACCGTCATAGGTAGGATTGACTGCGCCGAGTTGGTCTACTTGTCCTTGTATGCCGTTGATTTGGTCGAGATATGACTGTGCGGCTGTAGTAGCGTTTCCACCGGCTGCTGATGCACGACTTGATTGTAGTTCTGCAAGCTTTGATAGAATGTTTTGCTTGTTCGTTAATCCTGTTGCGCGAGCAGAGTTTTGCTGTTCGGTTTGCCAGTCGTTTAATTTCTTATCCGAGTTTGCGTAGTCTAAGCCGTAATTGCCCCAGTTCGTGTCAAGTCCTTGCTGGTTTTGACCAAAGGTTTGACTTGCACCTGAACGCTGACGAGCTGCATCAGTTGAAGCAACACCGCTAGCGAGTGAACGGTCTGAGCCGTTAGCACCGTAAGCACCTAACATTCTGAGCATTCCACTCAAGCCAGATGAGAAGCTATCATTTATTTGGTTCTTGTTTGTAACGTATTGCTGACTGTTTTGTTTAGTGCTTGTGTCGTAAGTATTCTTTGATTGGTTATAACCTGTGGTAAGTTCGTTCTTTTTTACTCCGAATTGCCTATTGATGTTATCTATGGCTATTTGCTCTTGATTGGGTAGGCGGTCAAGTTGTGAATTGTATTGACCGATAGCTTGGTCGTAACCTGCTATGTTTTGTGATCGGGCGGCGCTAGCGGCATTTGCTGCTAGTTGGTCGGTAGTTGAAGTGAGCTGTGTATTGTCACCTGATGGGGAACCATCTGACACATATTGAGGTGAGGGTGCTGAGCCGGTAGTTGCGCCAAGTACGCCTGTATGTGATACAAATGGTATACCTTCGCCAGGCGAGCGCGTAACATTAAAACCTGGGGTAACGTCAACGCCTAATTTGTCCTGAATTAGATTAGCCGCTGGTTTGGCTAACTGTGTTAATAGACTGAACGGGTTCATAAAAACTCCTCTGTGGTTCGAGGAGTTTACAACTTGGTTAGGAGTTCTATTTTATATCACAGAAATGCTGGACGTAGTAGACAAAGTTGCCCACTCTAACTGCGCCAAAACCTGTTGTGTCATTATTTGGGTCGATCTCTGCTGCGTAATGCGGTTTGCTACTGACCCAACCTATACCACTGAATGGTGACTGATTGAGATTTGTACCATCTATATTTTCACCAGTATATGAGCAGTCATTTCCGGTAGTTTCAAATGCTTTGCTTGTACCATTATGTCCAGTTTCACCAGGTTTAATATGCCCAAAGTAATTAAACTTCGCCATATCGTCTGCTTTCCACTGAGCCGACTGGTTTAGCCGCTCATCTAACTTAAGAGGAGCAACACCTTTGGCTGCGCGTAATCTATTCGCTTGTACGAGTAATGACCGGGTACTAAATACTAGTATCTGTGGCTGTTGTACGGTAGTTGTAGGCTTGTTTGACGCATACGCAGCACCAGCACTCATAAGAATGAGCAAAGTGGCTGTAATGGCAAATATTCGTTTCATGCTATATCCGTTATACCACAAAAAGTACAATAATGCAATATACTTCCTAACCAAGTTGTAAAAGTTCCTCAAAGCCGAAATGCTTAGATTGTTTGTAAATCTTAGCTTTCGTACTGTAAAGTCTTTTACTCTTTGGCGGTCTAAACTGTTAGTACCTGAGTATGAAAAGCTATAGCCCTTACGCTATATGCCTTTCTTTTAAGGTCATTGCCTGGGTCTTTTACCCTTTTATGGCACGTTATGCTGTATACATTATACCAGATTTTCTCTATTTTCCGTCATCGACTATTAGCGCACCAGCGGTCATACCTATTATTCCGAGACTTACAGACGTAGATAAAGCTTGCTCTGTTACCATGTATGGGTCAATAATTCCCATATCCAAAAGGTTTACACTCTGTCCGTCACGGACGTTTACGCCTTGCCATGGGTCATCTGTCAGTTGTTTCCTCGCTGTATCGGGGTCAATACTGCTATTACTCATAAGTTGTTCAAATGGTTGCTTGAGTGCTTTTGATAGTACTTCAGCTCCGTCAGTCTTTCCCTGAACAGGTGCGCGGTAGAGAGCAGTTGCTCCTCCAGGTAGTATGCCACTATCTAAGGCTGCTCGGACGGCTGCGACTGCATCATCTACTCTATACTTACGTTCTTCAATTTCAGTTTCACTTCGTCCACCAACACGGATAGTTGCAACTTGACCGGCAAGTGCAGCAATGCGTATATTTAAGTGTTCCTCGTCTGCACCCTCTGCGGTCTTTAGCATGTCGCGGAGTAAGTTCAGTCTACCCTCTAAATCGCCACCAAGCCCGATCATGGTAGTCTTAACTGTATTCGCTATGACACGTTCGACTTTGCCAACATGTGTAATCTTTGCACTGGCCAGTGATATTGTACTGTCAGACAAAACAGTTGCGCCTGTCGCAGCTGCAATATCTTCAAGTATGTGTTCTTGTCGTTTCTCGAACCATGGAGCTACTACAGCTAAAGTCTTGAACTTACCATGTGCGCTATTCAAAACAAAGTTAGCCAGCGCATCTTCACCAAAGCCTTTCGCGAATATAACGGCCTGTGAGTACTGCGCTTCTGCAACTTGCTCCAAGAGGGGTACAATCTCCATAAATGTGGTTATATCTTTGTTTACCACGATCACCGCAGCATTCTCATATTGTGCGACACCGCTTTTTTCATCTGTAGCCATACGTGGACTTGCATAGCCAGAGGTTACATGAGTACCTTTTCCAACTTCTGCCTCTGTTTCGAGCTTACTAGAGTATTCAACTGTAATCGTACCAGCTTTACCAACAGCAAAGACAGTCTCAGCAATCAAACGACCAAGCGTTTCATCGGCTGCACTCAGTGTTGCAATCTTCGTCAATGTCTCAACATCGTTTGCTTCTACCCGTAAGTCTTTCAGGTAATCAATTACGCCACCAAGTGCATCTTCAACTTCACGAGCGAGTTGCATCGGGTTACTACCAGTATCAATGAGCTTCTTGGCTTCGTTCATGAGATGGTAGGTTAGGACTGTGACGGTAGTCGTGCCGTCACCAACATCATTATTCATTTTATTAGCCGCTTCTTTAATAAGGTCAGCACCCGGGCGTATGTGCTCATCGCGAAGATTAACGGCTTTTGCGACAGTCACGCCGTCATGGGTGACGGTTGGTGGTTGTCCTTTGGGTGCTATAACAACATTCCGACCCTTTGGCCCCATCGTAGTTTTCACTGCGTTATATAAGGCTTCCGCACCTTTTAATAGATTAGTTCTCGCTTCATCTTCATAGTTTACTTCGGTCATTGCATACCTCCTCGAACATAGTTTTATATTTCATCCAGTTATCTTCAAGTCGCCAGTTAGTCTCTAGCTCTTTTTGAGCAGCAGCGACTAGTTTCTTGCGCTTCTCGGCATCGGTTACAAGCGTTTCTAAAGCCCCATACCACGCATCAGTTGTGTTCTCAACAGTTACGCCAGTACTTGGTTTAACACTCTTGTATGGGCCTACATTCGAGCCAAGGAAGGCTGCACCCATTCGTGTATACTCTTGCCACTTAATGTTAGACTTACCGTCTGCAAAGACTGTCTGTCGAAGTGGTGCAATGCCAATATCAAACTGCATAGTCGGGAATAGATCGGTGACGAACTTACGACCATAGATTACATCCTTCAGGTTATACCTTGCCTTTGGTAAATAGTGAGTAACTGGTACTCCATAACTAACAAAGTGGACATTCTTATGATCGTGCATCACTCGTTGCAAGGCTGGGAGTATGCCTGTTTCCTCAAAGTCTATCCAGTGAGCAGAGCCGCCAAAGTAACCTATAACTAGCTTGTCTCCGTTATCAGGCTTTGGGCTTTGGTAACTGTCGGCTATATAGTTAGGGATTACATAAATAGTTGCACCACACTCTGTACGCTTTCGGAATACATCGGCTAGGTTCTCGGTTGTAGTACAGATATATGGAGAAGTCCGGTTTATTATCTGCATAATGTGAGCATGATCGGCAGTCATGTTTGCCCAAAACGGGTTCTCTTTGTCGATAGCAAAGGTATTATCGTCATCATCGAGTATAAACTTCGTACCATACCGCGCGTTAACAGCGGTCATAAGTGCATCCGCTCCGGCATCGGCGTGATAAGACGCAAAGACAATATCATACGAGCCTAAATGTCTACCGGCTGCTTCGACTTCTTCATTCGTAAACTCGGCAAACTCTTTGAACTTGTCGATGTCTTTTATAAAGGTTCTCTGGTAGTCAATCGTCCAGTCTACATGCTTGCGTAATTCTTCAAGTGGTCGCCAGATACGCCATATTTGTACGGCACTTTCTTTCTTTTCGTCAAATCCTACATTCGTTATTGCAAGTATACGCATTACACCTCCTCGATGATGCCTAAGATATCTTCCTCATGTATCAGAATGTAATCTGTTTCGTTCAGCTTGAATTCGGTAGATGCGTAGGGCTTATAAACGATAACGTCACCTGTTTTAATCCAGTCAATCTCATGCCCCACTGCAAGTACATCAGCAGCGAGAGGCTTTTCAGCGGTATTCTCAGCGACTAAAAAGCCACTCTGTGTAGTTGTTTCTTTTTGTTTCTCAACAGCGAATACTTGTTTGCCAGCAGGTTTAATGGTTTGCATCTTATACCTCGATTTTCTCTTGCTTTAGATAGCTTTTAATCTGATTGACTAGTTTTAGCTCTACCTTTTCATCATAGTGATAGGCGGCACTCACAAGCTGTTCACGTAACCTACGGAGCTTGCGGTCTTTCATCTGTTTTACAATGCTTTTCTTGACCTCATCCGCACGCTTACGCGCCCCTTTAGTTTTAAGAGGATTGTTGATGATAGCATTAAGCCGTTTAATGTCGGCTAGTCTACCTATATCCATTTAGTTTGTCGTGAACTTAGTCTTGTATATTTTAGAACTACTGAGCGTGACTTCGGGGCCAGCCTCTTGTTGGTCGATAAGGTCGCCGATGCCCTCAATAGTTGTTAGATCGGATAGGTTTAGCACATCTAGCACATCCTCGACTGGTAGATGATAGATACGTGCTAAGTCTTGTATTGAACCCTCACCCCTTTGGTAGTGGTTCTTCAGTTTGCCTTTTAGTTCTTCGTCCATTGTAAATGCCTCTCTTTAGATTTAGTTACAGACAACACCGACAGTTGGTACGGTTGTACCTGCTAAGGCGATGTATAGTCCTGTTGAAAATGCTGCGCCGTTTCCTGCGCCATCAGTCAGGTCAAAGCTACCTTGTGCAAGGCCATCACCCTGAAACAAGATTGAGCCTGATGCTGCACTTGGATTGTCATAGATAGTAATAGAACTTGCGCCCGTACCAACTTTGGTAACGTTCACTTTAAACAAATACCCTGATGTAGTGCTTGCTGATACATTCGCGGTTGCTACTTTATGTCGTGCCATGATAATTCCTTTATTTCTTAGTGAGGAGTACCCCCGTAGCGTTCAGCCGACTATCGGTACGCTATCAGTGGGGGTACTTACCCCTTTAATGTTTAGGCTGTAATACCAGTCTTAACAACTACGAGCCAGTTGGCGTTCAAAGTCTTAGCGACATAGGACGTAGCCCATGAAACTATACTGAAACGACCTGCTGGGTTGCCACTGTCAATCTTGGTGTGAGGGATGATGTACAGCTGTGCAGTATCGCCTTCAAGGTCAATCGAGCCAAAGGCTTGGTCGCCGTGAATAAAGTTACTGTAGACAGTCGTTGCACCACCGGCTTCACTCTTAGGAGCAGCACTTTCGAGAAGGCGTACACCTGAGATTTTGCCTAGCTCACCACGGTAGATCATGCTGCCGTTTTGGTAGCTGTCTACGTTGATGAACGTGCTATCTTGCTGCAAGTCGTAGCTAGTATCAGGAGAGAGTTTACCCATCCATGGAGCTGCATTGCTAGTAAGACGGCGAGCTTTGTTGCGCTTCAAAGTACGAACAGCAAGCTGAAGGTCTTTGACTTTTAGAACATCCGATGCACTTAGAGCAGACAGAGCGGTTTTAGCGTTCTGGAACTGAACAGTTGCGCCAGTGAATAGTTCGTTGCGAACGAGAACGTCAAGCGTTTCGCGCATGTTCTGACCGACAACTTCGATTTTCTCGGCGTTGGCAGCGTCGATACCGTTTAAGGTAAGGAAGCGTGAAATCTTAACAGTCGTACCATACTCAGCGAGCTGGGCAGATACGTTTGCAGCCGTCAGGTCTACTTCAGTTGGGTTTACACCCTGTGTGAGAGCAGCAGTTACGGTTGCGAGTGGGGTGTGTCGAGTAAACTTGACTACATCACCACCATTCTTTGGCTGAGTTCGCATTTGTGCGCCCTGCTCAAAGACACTTTCATATTCGGCACGAGATAGGAACTTCTTCTCGTATGCGGTCTGAGCTTCTTGGGTCAGGCCAGTTGTTATTTGGACAGTCATCGTATTTTCCTTGTTTTTATGTCACTACCAGACAACTTCAAGCCCCTTGGCTTTGATATATTCATTAGCTGACATAGCTTTTTCGCTAGATGGGCTTTGTTTGACTGGTGCGCTACTCGGTGTATCTGATTGGGATAGCATCTTCTCAGTTGCACGTTGCCCTTTTATTTGAGCTTTTACGGCAGCTTTGTTGTAGGCATTAGCGACGGTTTTTGCTAGTTGGTACGGTGATGTATACGTGTCTACAAGAGTTTGTGTTTCGGGATTGATGCCGTTAGCTATCAGGGTATTAGCGGTGTAGACTTTGCCATCAGTGAACCTATATAAGAGGTTATCCCCTAATAGTTGGTTGTAATCGGCGGCTAGTTCAGCGTTGTACTCTGGGCTGGTTTCATTGAAAAGTGGGAACTCCTCAATAATACTTTTGGCTTCGTTCGAGATAGTCTGCTGCTTTACTTGGGTTTGTAATGATTGCTGTTGCTGTTCAATCCTCTGTTGTTCAGCTTGGTTCGCATTAAAACGAGCAATGCGTTCGACCTCTTGTGTCGTGTAGTACTCACCAGTTTCAGGGTTCACCTGGTCTAGTAATTCCTGCTCCTGCGCGACTTGGGCCTTACGCGCATCTAGCCGTTCAAGCTGTTCGCGCAACTCTTTGTTTTCGTTGGCGAGCTGTTGAAAACGGTTTTGACTTTTAGGTGCTAGTTCGGGTACTTCCTGTTGATCGTTGGGCTTCGGTTCGTCTGCAACTGGTGCATCTGTTTCCACCTCATCTTGGAAGTCATTAGGGTTTAGCTCTGGGCCTTCCGTTACGATCTCAAGTTCTTTTGTTTCCTCTGTTGCTGGGGCAGGGGTAGTAGTTACTTGCTCTACTGCTTCGTTTACAGCTGTGCCTTCCTCGTTTGGCATGTTTCTCCTTGTTTACGACTTATACGCTGTCGGGGCGAGAGCATGAGATGCGCTCTGTGGTGGCTACTGTCGAGGCGTTGGTAGCCACCACACAAAGCATCTACTTAATGTGTTCTGCTATCAGGGCTTCGAGCCAACCTTTCACCGTGTTTAACTCACTCACTAATCGAGCATTCGCATCTACTGTCACCATAAACTTTTGCGTGTCTTTTCTATCTTCAGGGGCTATTGCTGATATAGAATTGAAGTGGTCAATCTGTAGTGATAGGTAGTCAATCGCTTGTAACATGATTGGGTGGTCTACTTGAACGGCGTTCTTCTCGACTTCAGTAGCAGTCTGCTGTTCGGCTGGTGCTTCGAGTAGGTACTCAGTACTTATTGGGTAGAGGTTGTCATCCTGCATATGCGGCTCCTATTCGTGCGAGTACTTCATCTTCGTGCATGCCTTGGTTAAGGTCGTCTATAGCCTGAGCAATGACGTTATCATTCATACCGAGGGCTTTTAGTTGGTCGATAATCTGGTAATCTTCTTCGCTTAACTCGCCTTGCTCTTGTGGCTGCATTTCCTCTGACTGCATAGGCATTTGTTGTGGCATACCTTGGGGCATTTGTGGGGATTGTGGCTGCATTTGGGGCTGCTGGGCTGTCTGTGTTTGTACTGCTTGAGCCTGAGCCGTTTGCGCGTCTATTTGCTGTTGTTGCATAGCCTGAGCCTGTTGCTGTTGAGCTAAGAACTCTTTGACATCTATGGTTAGTTCTTCAGGGTCTTGGACTGATGAAGCGGTGACCATAGCATTCCATACGCCGATAATCTTTTCCTGTGGTATGACACTTTGTAGGACTTGGCTACTACCGTATATTGTGAGTAGGCCATTGAGCGCATCGAGTTGCATTGCATCGTCATTCTTCTTACTAGTCGAAGCATCTACACTGAAGTGAAGTGCCGCAGTTGCGGTATCAAAGTCAATCATTATCTTGTCATCGTCTGACAGAAGATTAATGTCGAACTTACCCTCATCGGCTAGTTTACGGAGCTTATTTGCAGTGTCATCATCGAGCTGTACTTCTTCGACACCATGCTTCTTTGCAAAGTAGATGTTAATAGCCGTTTCTGACCAATCCTCAAACCATGCCTCAAACATCTTGCGAACGTAGTTATCATCAACTGAGATAGTGGCTTTCTGTTGATTTACTGCTGCTGGGGTCTTACCAAAGCCAGGGTTTCCTACTTCTGCGCTAATTGAAGTATCGGGTGAGTTCACAAGGTTTAAGAGCTGAGACTTTTGCAATCCATAGAGTGCTGGGTAGTTTGCAACAGCTGATGTATCAATCTTAAGTGTTTCGAGTGTAGCCTCTGGTGAGTACTTTGTTATAACAGCATGAGGGGCTAGCTTCACACCACTGAACTGACCGTACTTGACCATAGGTGGAGCTAACATAAGAGCGCGGTTGTACTGGTACATCTGCATACCGCTGTCGATAAGGTTCTGCAATCCACCGACTAGTTCAGGTATACCCCTACCCATTGGGTTAGAGCCGTCTATATCGCCGTAGCACCAGTCAATTGGTATCTTGCCGCGAGGGTCTACATTTGGTTCTGTTCGAACGATAGTTTCAAGGCGTGGGCTGAATGTGTAGAATACTGCATCAACACCCTCTTGAAAGCCAGTGATAAGCTCTACGCCTGAAACATCTAGGTTGCGCTCTAATTCGGTTGGAGTTTTGGCTTGTTGGTCTTTAGTACTGCCACCATCTTTGATTTCTTCAAGGGCTCTAATATCCCATGAGCTGTCATATTCTTCGCCACGTTCTTTAGCTTGTTTCTTAAGCTTTTTCTCACGATCTATAAGGGCTTCGATGTCCTCTTTCTGCCACCATGAGCGCACGAATACATAGCTTGATGCTTCACCGGACTTCTTGCCTGGTTGGATAGCTAGGTCGCCCCAATATATAACAGATAAATCAGGGCCAAAGCCTTTTGCATGTTTGACGAATGGGGTATAGGTAGCACAGACACCAAGTGTCAGGGCAGTTTCTAATACATTCCAGCACTTCTGTAGTAGGTCATACTCTAGGTTAGCGTTGGGTAAGATTTCAGTACGATATTTGAAGTCGGCAACAACCGGGAGCCAGTCCTCAACTTCACAGGTGACGACACCAGTAGGGAGCTGCTGAATAACACGCTTTGGTGTCTTACGAACAGTAGATGCAGTTGTACCATCGGTTACATTTGGATACGTTGGGTCTGTGTTCTCAGCTGGTCGGTTACGCGCAATGCGAACAAACTCAGGGAATGGGCGAGTAAGCAGCTCAGTGTGTCGCTTGGATGCCGTATATTTTGTATAGAGGTTGTCTGGTTTTAGAAACGAGAATGCCACTGGTAGTACAGATATTTCCGCAACGGTCTGTACTATTCAGTGGCGTTTGCTACATACATTATAACACAACTGCTAGTATTCTAGTAACGTATAGCGTTTTACAACGTAGAAATATCCACTCTTATCACCATGGGTACTACGCTCTTTTGGGATAAACATCGGGTCGAGCATGACGTTGTTATCTTCAAGCTCTTGCATGAAGTCCTCTTGCTTTTGGCGAGCTTCTAATTGGTTAAATACTTTCTCTCTGAATGTATACGTGTGACGGATAGGACGTTTGATCTCACCCTCTATATAGTTGGTACTATCTGTACGGGTTGAACCGTTATCGTCAAGTATCTTTGTCGTTTCAATGCTGCCGAATTGTGGTGTTTTTTTCAGTAAGCTCATGGTACTCCTTACCAATAGTTATGTATGTTTCCGCTTGTTGATACTTCATCTTCATTTATAGGTTTTTGGCTAGCTTGGTCTTGGTAGGCCAGAGCGTCGCTTGCATCATCATTCGTAGCTTTCGGGAACAGGGTCAGTTCTTCTTCTACATCTACGCAAGTGTTCACTCCGTCCTGCTTTATGTGATAAATACCGCCATGCTCATAGCGTGGTACAAGTGCTTCAATGCGTAACTCTTTTTGTGTGCCTCCATGCTTTAGGTAGATTATGTTTAGGTATACCCCTCTTAGCTCCATCTCATCGTTAATAGATTTCTTCAGCCCCTCAGTAAATTGGTTATCCTCTATGCCAATAACATGTAGGTTGTACCGTTGCCAGTTGGTGAACATTAAGTCAATAAGGCCGGTAGCGGATAGTTTCTGCCGGCGAGCCATGATATTCCATTTGTTTTGATCGTCTATGAAGTTTACAACTATGCCGATGTAGTCTTTGCCTAACTTGATGTCATCTTTGCCTCTTGGGTCAATGGTCATTGTGTTATAGGTTTGTTTCTCACGGACTTCTTTATAGTCACGGTACTGAAACCATGATTGCTTGAACTTACGATTTTCTTCGTCAACTGGGGTCTGCTGATAGAGAGCTGAGAACTCATAGCTACCCATGACAGCTTTTTTCTTTAATAGTTTTTGCAGAGGGAACTTGTCGGGCCATAATGCTTCACCCTCTTTACGGTTTGGTGCATCTTCAGTAGCTATAGCTTTGTGTTTGATAATATCCCATGTTTCGTATGCTTCACCCTGCTTCTTAGCTTCTGCTGCATCTTTGAGTACTCGACCGGCTAGGTCGTCGTCATGCCAACGGGTCAGAATAAAGATAATCATTGAGTTACCTTCTTCGCGAGTTGAGAAGGTAGACTGATACCATTTGTGGCGGCTGTCACGGATTACGGGGCTATCTGCTTCTTCGCGGTTCTTAAATGGGTCATCAATGATACCAATCTTGAAACCTCTACCTGTGACTGCACCACCAACACCTGTTGCTGTATAGCCACCACCTGCGTCTGTAAGCCATTTACTCTTAGCTTTTGCATCTACTCTCAATTTAGTAGCAAACATAGCCTTATACTCATCGGACTGCATGATGTCGCGTGTCTTTTGTCCGAAGTCAGTTGCAAGTTCGTCTGAGTATGAGCTTACGATAATAGGAATGTCCGGTGACTTACCAAGTACCCATGAGGTGAACTTCTGCGTGGTCATGTCACTCTTGCCGTGGCGTGGTGGCATGAAGAACATGATGCGCACATCTTCACCAGCCATTAAGCGTTTATAGCCATCTTCAAGCTTCTTGGCTACCTCTGCGTGGAACCATTCCATCTGATAGTTTTTATCGAGAAGAATACAGTACTCACCAAAAGTACCGTCAGTTGCTGTTTCTTTATAGAGTGCTGCGATTTGCTCTTGCTCGGATAAGCTGTTCGGCTTGTTCTGCACTAAGACTTACTCCTAATTTTTCACCATCACTAGTTAAATCAGCACGTTCAATAATTCTTCCACGTAGTTTTACAGCTAATGTAAGTTCTTGAGTACGATTGCCAGGCTTTGCTTTGATGTCCTCTACTAGAGCATCTACAATTAAGGTATCTGTTAAACCCTTTTCATCCATCAGTTCCATAAAGCCTTTTGAGTTCAATAATTTAGATGGTGTATGTGCTGTGTTTTCACTATAGCCAGCTTCTAACATTGCCCGTGATGCATTACCACCATTTTCCACCATCTTGTCAACTGCTCTTTTTTGCTTACTAGTTGGCATGATGTTGCTTCTCGCAATCTACTGAACAGTGGTTCTTTGGCTTTGTCGATTGAAAACTTTTGCCGCAGTTTAGGCATACGTTAGTTTTAGTTTGTTCAGTCATTCCCCGACCCTATACCCTTTCTTCGTGAAGACGATCTCTTTAGGGCGGTAAGGGTAAGCTGTGAGGTGGTAGTGATAACCTGTTAAGAAGGCTAGTAGTTTGTAAATCATTTCTCTAACTCCTCCAACGCATCAAGTAATTGAATATAAATCTGACTGTGCATATCGTTCTGTGAGCAGTTGGTAACAGCTTTAGTCACTTTGTCTTTGAACTTCAAGAGGGCTGTGAGTTTGGGTTTAAGCGTATAAAGATAGGATGCTTGGTCGAGGACTTCTTCTATACCCATATCTAAGAGTTGGTCTGCTGGTACTTCGCCTAGAAAGCCTGGTGCGTGTTCTATAGCACCTTTTTCGTACTTGGCTTGGTGATCGGCTACAAAAGCTTCTATGATTTGGTTCTCGTGGTCTATTTGTTGGGGGGTCATTCCTGCTCCTTTAGATCGTCACTACGATATTTCACTATGTATTCCCAAAAGTTCTCTGTAATCAGTTGGTTATGATCGAGCCAAAATATAAGGTCATTGTTACTTCCGTTAGGGGCTTTTGAGCACCATACTAGGAATTGGTGAAAGTGTTTGTCTTCTATCTCAGTCTTGGTCATATAACCTTTCAATTAGGTTTATAATCTATATCTCATAACTGCGGTCAAGGTCGTTAATTTAATGTTGTGTAAAATATATTATTCTTGGCTTTGGCAGTATTTTTCTTGGTGGGCGTGGGTTAGCGTAACTCATCTTGTCCATCTACGTGAGTTTCTTTTGGCTGTAAACCTGGTCGCTGCATTCGTACTGCTTCATAGATTTCCCCTTGGTTTCTGTCTATGAGGGCGAACATTTCACGTCTAACGATTGCTTTTAACGCCTCTGCTTGTTTACTATCGCCTAGAGCAGCTTCAACTGCCGTGAGCAGCAAACCTAGTGTGTAATTCCCATGCCCTCTAAGAGAACCTATACGACGCGTTAATTCTTCGCCACTGACCTCTTTAGGTTCGTAGCTGATTTCTTCTTCTACTGGGATTGGTAATGACATAACGTAACTCCTCTAAACTTAACTTGAACCGCAGATAGAGATATAGATTGTTAAGGTACTGCATCATATACAAAGCGAGGCACACAGATTGTTTTGATTTTTGTGATATACATCTTTTTAGAGAGAAATAAATCTTTAGAAGTAAGTTGGTCTGTGTTGCCATCGCACTTTTCAAACACTAGCAAACTGCCAGCGTTCTTACGGTGTAATGTACTAGGTACAGGACTGCTGCACCTCGCTTTAGATATGAAAAAACGCCTGATTATGGCGCGAATAGACAAGTGTTGGAAAGTAAGTACATTATAGCACAAACGGTATGAAAATAATAGATGCAAACAGATAGTCTCGGCTGCTTTTACGAGGCCGCATTTACCGCTTCTCGCCTTTGAGCGGCACCGAGGGGGCTACTTCTTATTTTCTCTTAATAGCCATATAA
>Ga0302286_10000845_pt1 | contig 23902 bp, 13 predicted proteins | sample III_Fen_E2_3_FD_198765 | JGI IMG/M metagenome (GOLD analysis project Ga0302286, IMG submission 198765) | Peat permafrost microbial communities from Stordalen Mire near Abisko, Sweden - III_Fen_E2_3 | ecosystem: Environmental > Terrestrial > Soil > Wetlands > Permafrost | place: Sweden: Abisko...
CAGACTCCAATTATGTTGTGGTTTAAAATAAGAAGATGCACATATATAAATTGAACATCTAATGCTGAATTTGAATAGATGCTATAGTGTTTATATCAGGTTGCAAAGTTAACTGATTTATTTAATCAGAAACATAACTTTTAATAATTGGAATTATTAATTGGACCTTTATAAATGAACAACAATGTCATTGAAGAAATACTTACTTGCCAGTCAACACAGGTCATGCTATTTGGTTCATTAAAATTATCCTGTAAACTTTCATTTGTAATTTCAGAGAATAAATTTTAAACATGATAAATGGGCAGGATAGTGTATTCGGTAAAAAAAATGATCAATGTAAATTCTGTTTTATAATAGATACCTCTAAATGAAAATGCAGAGTATCAACCTCTGCATTTCTTTTGTTACTAAACACGCCCCTTATTACTAAACCACTTCTAATCACGAAACAAAAATCATTTATTATTTAATACTTTAGGCCAATCATTTGCATCCCAATCCAGCTTTTCTATACGGAGTTTTGGTTTCCCTTCATCATTTGCATCGTATCCATGAAATACCAGGTAGTCGGTTCCATCAAATGTGGCAACTGCATTGTGTCCTACGCCATGCCAGTTTTCATCACCCTGCAGAAGGATGGTGCCACCTCCCTGAGACATTAATTTTCCGGTCTGATCCGTGTAGGGGCCCGTAACTTTCTCTGACCTTCCAACGATCATTTTGTACGTACTATTTATACCTTTGCAGCAGTAGTCAATCGAGGCAAACAGATAATAATACCCTCCTTTTTTAAAAATGTAAGGAGCTTCTATGGCATTCCCTCCTGCATCTACCGGGTTATCATCAACAGCCGGTGGATTTTTCATGCCCGGTTCAGCTTTCCTGGTAGCTATGGTAGGAATGGAGTTGATATTCTCATCAATGCTTTTTGCATCCGGAGATAGCTTTACCAGTTTTATACCATCCCAAAAAGAGCCAAAACATAAATAGGGTGTACCCTTATCATCAACGATCAGATTGGGATCAATAGCATTCCAGTTAGTTACACCCGGTATCGATTGAATAATCTTGCCATGATCAATCCATTTATATGCCGGATCAAGCGGATTAAGGGTCTTGTTGGTTGCCAGACCTATGCAGGAAGTGTTCTTCCCAAATGCTGACACTGAATAATACAAATAATACTCACCGTTGAACAGTGAAATATCAGGAGCCCAGATATGACCTGTAAAACCCGGTATGGCATCAACAGCCCATTGAGGAGCTTTTGAAAATACAGGTTCAACCTTTTTCCAGCTTTTCATATCGGTGGATGAAAAAACAGAAATTCCCCTGCCGGTGCAAAATACATAATAGGTATTATCTTGCCTGATAATAACAGGATCATGTACAATAACATTGTTTTGTGCAAATCCTTTAGCTGAAAAAAACAAACTCACAAGGACAATAATAAATAAACTCTGTCTTCTTATTCTTGCACTGCTAAAATTTGTATGGTTTGTTCTGTTAGTTCTTTGAAACATTTATCGTTGATTTTCAAAATTGAATACTCAAAAATCTAAAGCCGGATTATTTTATACCAGCTTGAAATCATTCTTTTATCTTATTATTTTCAGCGGTTTTACAAAATCCATTCTGCAAAACAATTGTCAAAAATAGAAATTGTCATTAATCCTTCTGATGCTTTTTAAAAGTGAAGATAAATTCTACTTTACAATTTTTTACCCCACACCGCGATTCCTTTGTTATTTAAACCCGTGAAAATAACCGTTACTGGTCTTCCTTTTTTTTCCCAATCGTGCCCTTTTTGTACAAATACTTTGTCCTTACTTCCGTTGCTCCAGTTTATTTGTAGCCAGGGGGCATTATAGGTCCATGTGTTGCCCGCATCTCCGTTTAAAGTGCCATTTGAATTAATCACCAATGGTGTTGCAATCTGCAGATCCGGAGAAGTCTGTTCTGCTGAATAACCGGGTACGATATTATAATTTAACGAAATATAATCCCAGGTTCCGGCAATACTGTCATTTGAAACGGTGGCATTACTTTCACATGCATAGCGTTCAGGGGAGGCAGCCGGCCATCCATCCGTAGTCCAAAATAATTTGCGGACATGTAAATCCATAAAATAGCTGTTCACGCTTGGTCGGGCCTGATGTGCAATGAAAAACTGTCCATTACTATCATCGAAGACGCTCACATGAGACGTGCCTTGCCATCCACCATGTCCGGTAAATTGGTATGGTGCCAGTATCATTGGACCATGATCAACAGATGAATTCGCATCAGTGCCGTTAAAGTCATAATAGGGTCCTGTGGGATTATCAGCTCTACAGATCCGGGTGTTATATTTTGTTTGTAACCAGTCATAAGCTATAAACAGGAAATATTTTTTTAAATCAGGATTGTAAATCACTTCAGCACCTTCAATGTTTCCGTTATATTGACCATTTGTAAATCCGCGGTTTGCTATTCGGGTTCCTTTATCGCCACTATTTGCTGCAAGTCCTGTAGCGGGATCTAATTTTAAGATATAGATGCCATCCCAGGCCGAGCCATAGTACATGTATTGATCTCCACCGGGAGTCGTAATTACTGTAGGATCAATAGCATTTGTTTGTTGGGTACCATCGTTTGCAGAAGTAACTACAAGTCCTTGCTCCATCCAGGGTCCTGTAGGAGTTGAGGCCGTAGCTAATCCAATAACACTCAGACGTGAAACAGCAGAAGATAAAGAATAATAAAGCCTGTATTCATTGCCCACTTTCATTACGTAGGGAGCCCATAAAGCATCATAAGGTGTTCCTCCCATCTGCGTAATAAAAGCAGAACCTTTTGCGGGAAGCTTACTGAAAACCCAACCGACAAATGTCCATTGTACTAAATCTTTAGATTTTCTGATTTGAATGCCCGAACGCACAGTGATTCCATAACCAACATCTGTACAGTAACAATAATAATAGTCCCCGAACGTTTTAATTGACGGATCATGAACATTATAAGATCCCCATTTGGAATAAAAATCGAATGGTGCTACATCACCATACGTATCTTCAATGGTATTAATGTCAAAAGGGACTGTTGTTTTGGTAGTGTCTGTAACAGTAATTGGTTTGTCAGGAATATCCGCATTTTTCGAACATGAAAAAACGAATAGAGAGACAACAAACAAGAAACAAGAAGAATTTTTTTTAGACATAAGTGTTTGTAAATGAAAATCAAATTATGTACAAATTAATTGGATAATCAGGCCCTTGTATTGAACTACAAGGGCCTGAATATCTTAATTTGCTGAATTCGGAGTCAGGTTGGGATTATTGTCAAGTTCAACCTGAGGAACCGGAAGGTATTCATGACCTGTCGACCATGTATTAAATTCAGGATCGTGAGTTTTAAGCAGGGTTAATTTAGTATTGTCATTTAACCATCCCCAGCGCATAATGTCATAGAAACGAACACCTTCTATACCAAGTTCCAACGCCCGTTCGTGAGCGATTTGATCTCTCATTGCCGATTGACCCAATCCTGGTTGTACTGTTGCCAGATCAGGAAGGTTTGCACGATCTCTTACTTGCTGGATAAAAGAATATACCTCTGAAGTAGGTCCATTTATTTCATTTAATGCTTCAGCATAGAGAAGAATGATTTCCGAATAGCGCATAATCCGATAATTAATGCCTGAGTTATCTCTCAATCCTGCGCCTTCCGCTGTAAACCCATTAAGGCGGGCATAGGTGTATTTGGCAATGTAAATCTTCTTATTGGTCTTATCAATCTTGTTTGTCTGATAAGGTTTAATTCCAAAAATTGTATTCGATCGTCCATCTGTGGTGGGATAGGTATCATATTCACTTTCGTATGAAACGATTGTCCAATAAAGCCTTGGATCTAATTTGCCGTCTTTACTTCTTTCCTGCTTAAACTCATTATAGAGCCATTGTGTCGGGTGAAAATCTTCCCACGCACCGAAAGCAACTATACCGTAAGGAAAGTCAAGTGCTGAAGCTTGTTTCCATGATGATGAAGGATCGCCTGTCCAGTTTTCAGTGGTTCCAACACCTGTTAAAAACTGGATTTCAAATAAAGATTCGGAATTGTTTTCTTTTGCCATGCTAAAATTATCACCATAATTTGCCATTAAACTGTATTGTTCTGAATCAATTACAGCTTTCAGTTGTAAGGCAGCCTCCGGCCATTTTTGTTCTATCATTAAGATCTTTCCGAGCAGTCCTGTCGCAGACCCCCAGGTTGCTCTGCCTTTTTGTCCCTGATCAGCACCTGTAACAGTGTCATAACTTTTTGGCAACATAGCTTGTGCATTCTTCAAATCAGATTCAATGGCTGCAAATATCTCTGCACGCGTAGCTGTACGTGGATAATAATTGGTCTGATCAGCAGGTTTGGTAAGTACCAATGGAATGACCTGATAATTTTCCATTAACTCATAATAAGCAAGAGCTCGCAGGTAATAGGTTTGACCCAGCAACCTGTTTTTATAGTCAGCATTCGAGTAAGTTACATTCGGTGCGTTATAGAGTACCAGGTTCGCTTTTGCAATCATTTGGTACAAATCCCGCCAGGGCCATTGTAAAACGTCATAATCTGCATGAACTGTAAAATTCCCGGTTAATGGATAGATGGTCCAGGGAGAAGTTGAATTAACATCGTCACCCCGAACATCTTTTAAAGCAGGAAGTGTCCTTTGATAGGTGCCATCGATGATAAGACGATTGTAAATTGCTGTCACACCTTCGGAAATCTGACTCTCATTTTTCCAGAAATCGGCTGAAGTTTGTGTGTTCGGGTTCGCAACATCCAGATTGCTATCGCAGGATGCAAGCAACAACGTGATCGATAGAGCTGCAATGATATATTTTATGTGATTCATATTTCTAGTTTTTTTAAGATTATTTTAAGCTCAACTTAATACCTAACATGACTGTCCTTGGTGTGGGATACGATCCGCTATTAAATCCCGGACTCCAGACAGAGCCGGTACTGTAGTCAGGATTAAAACCTTTGTAACCGGTTAAAGTATAAACATTTTGACAGGTAGCATAAATCCTGACAGATGAAAATGCCTGTTGAATAAATTTAGAGGCTAAAGTATACCCAATGGTTATATTTGATATTTTCAGATATGCACCGTTTTGCAACCAACCCGGACGATTTGAATCTCTGCCGTTATCATTAGGATCCGTATATACCACTCTTGGAATATCGGTATTGGTATGGGTAGGAGTCCAGCTGTTCAGGATGTCCGTGCTCCAGTTTAAACCCCCTGAAGTATGCATTAACTCGCGGTAAATGGCGTCATCCACTAAAAACTTAGTCACCCCTGTTGCCATCAGTGAAAAATCAAAAGCTTTATAGCTGGCATTGAATGTAAATCCATAATTGAAATGTGGAATGCCACTCCCTAAATCGGTACGGTCTTCAGGTGTAATTTTACCATCGCCGTTCAGATCTTTAAATTTAATATCACCGGGGGCAACTGAAGGTTGATACACTGCACCAGCACCGTTCTTTGTTACGGAGGCAGCATTTACTGCATCGATCTCACTCTGGCTCTGAAAAATCCCTGAGTAGACATATCCGTAAAGACGTCCGACTTCACCACCCTCTTTGGTAATAGATCCTGCTCCATAAATCGGTTGACCGTTATTTCCTAGGTTGATTACTTTATTGGCCAGCGTCGAAGCATTTACCGTGATGTCGAATTTGAATGGATTTTTGTGATTGTGATAGGTGGCTGTGAATTCAAATCCTGAGTTTTCGACAATCCCGGCGTTTACAACCGGATAATTATTAATTGATCCGACCGATAAAGGTATTGGTACGCCAACTAACAGATCAAAACTTCTTGAATTGTAATACTCGGCAGTGAAATCAAAAGCATGATTCAAAAAACTTGCATCCAGGCCTATATTTGCCATCCTTTTAGTTTCCCACTTAATTTTAGTATCCACTACGGATGATTCGCTACCTCCATAAACGACATTGTTGTTGAAATTATAGACGTAATTTCGGTTTACTGACTGAAGAAATTGATAATCACCAATATTTTCATTTCCAAGTTCACCCCAACTGCCCCTGAGTTTTAATTCGGAGATCGTATTCTCATCAACTGTGAAAAACTTTTCGTGATTGATTTTCCAACCAAAACCTACAGAAGGGAAATATCCGAACTTGTTATCTGATCCAAAACGTGAAGAGCCATCTCTTCTTATTGTTGCGGTAAGTAAATAACGATTATCGTAATCATAATTTAAACGGCCTAAATAAGATGACAGATAGTGGTAACTGTCGTAACTGTAACTTGTTGTCGTTTGTCCGTTCGCAATTTCCATATAATAGGGGGTTGTAAATCCTTCGGCATGCCCTGTCAGTGTGTTGTAACTGTCAGTTTGATAAGTTTGTCCTATTAAAGCTTCAATTTTATGTTTGCCAAATTGCCCGGAATAATTCAATGTGTTTTCAACCAAAGCAGTTGTGTAGGTTCTGTATCCATCGTCCAGTTTAGCGAGCGTATTCGTATAAAAGGCCGTTAAATCAAATGCAGGAACCCAGTTGAAATCTTTGACAGTGGTTTTATCCCACGAGACATTCAGTTTATACTTTAAAGTTTGGTTTTTTTCAAATCCCAATAATTTACCTAAATCAGCTTCCGTATACCCGTTTGCCGACATGCGGTCTACCACTGTATTTTGTTTCAGTATATTATTCATGGCTACAATATTCAAAGAATACATTTCTCCCTGTGTGTCCACATTATAGCTTCCGAAACCAGATGAAGTTGTGCTGTCATATACTTTTTGTGTAGGAATGGAAGCTACCAACGTGTTAATTATCGGCGGATTCCCCCCGGAAAAACTTGACTGATTTGTTGAATTCAATCCATCCTGATTTGAATGAGTATAGCCAACGGTGGTACCAAATTTAAAAATACTTGTTTCAAAGGTGTTTGATGCCCGAATAGTGTATCGTTGATAATCAGGACCAACACCTACTAACGTGCCTTTTGAATCATAGTAATCCAGTGAAATATTATACGTGTTATGTTGTCCACCTCCTGAGAAGTTTACATTGTGGTCCTGACGTATCCCTGTTTTAAGCGCTGAATTTTGCCAGTTCGTGTTTACATTGCTTATATAATCCGGCGAAGCAGGATCATTGGCTGACCAAACGGGCAATCCATTATTCAGGCGGCTGCGGTTATTCATAGACTGGTAATCAGCACTCCCTAATACAGGCATTGTTTTTGAAATATTATCTATACCAACATATCCCGAATAATCCACATGCAGCGGAGTGCCTTCTTTTCCTTTTTTAGTTGTGATAATAATAACACCGTTTGCGGCTCGTGACCCATAAATAGCACATGCAGAAGCATCCTTCAATACCTGCATGGATTCTATGTCATTTGGAGAAAAATCACGGGCACTGGTTCCAACAGGAACCCCATCGATTACATACAACGGGGAGGAATCACCAAACGTGCTAAATCCACGAATTCTGATAGTAGGGTCAGCACCCGGCTGTCCATCTGTGGTAACATTAACGCCTGCCACAAGTCCTTGAAGTAAAGTTCCTATGTTGCTGTTTGATCGTTTTTTCATATCGTCCACCCCAACAACAGCGACCGATCCTGTAATGTCCGATTTCTTTTGTGTTCCATATCCTACTACAACTACTTCGTCAACATTGACGGTTTGTTCGGAAAGTGAAATATTTATAGTTTTATTGTTTCCGATTTCAACATCTTTTGATTCCATTCCTATAAATGAAAATCGAAGTGTTTTGGCTTCATTGGGTAATGATAATGTGAATTTACCATCTAAATCTGAAATGGTACCTGTGTTGGCACCAATCACTTTAATCGAAACTCCCGGAATAGAAGCTCCGCTAAGATCGGTTACTCTGCCATTTATCGTCTTAGTAGATTGCGAATATACTGAAGTGGACAGAAAAATGTTTAATAATATAATTAGTGTCAGACTAATATTTCGTCTTGTTCTGAAAAGTTTTTTTAATGCCTGGGAATTGATTGTTCCATTTTTTAATGTCTTGTACATGTTTTTAAATTTTTGTGAATTTTCATGGTTGTTAAATTCTAAAATTGAAGTAAAGAAATTCAAGGGGACCTAACTAAGGGTAATGATGTGCTTTCATAAATAAGAATATTTTTATTGGTTGATATTTGTTTTCAAATGCAATTGGGTAATAAAGCAATTGTATTTTAAATTAAGCGTTACTGATACACTTATTTAAAAAATACTTTATGCAAAATCTTTATTTAAATAACTGGTGCAAATGTATGGATAGTCGACGATCACTAAGTAAACATATGTTTATTTGTAGTGGACATATGTTTCAAAAGGAAATAAATACTGTAAAATAAATATCCTGATAAAATAATTTGAAAAACAGGGTGAAGTTTAACTTAGAAAAATAATCTTCCATTCATGGAATATAATGAGAACAGTTCGTTACGGATTTTATGTTCTGAATCAGACAGATAATATATTATAATCTAAAGTAGAATAGTAAATTCAGTATTACTCATTAAAAAAATTATATAAATCAATGTCGTTAAATTGGTGTATCTCTTTTCCAAAAAAACAGGGATCTATGATGTAAAACTTTGTGCAATAGTGACTCTCTAAATTCGGGCTGTTCCATTTATGGCAAGATAATATCAGCCACTAAGTCTTAAAGACACAAAGTTTCACAAAAAGTAAATTCAATCAATATGCTTAACTAAACGACATTGTAATATAGATTATAAGTTTATTGTAATAAGATTAAAAGATTGAGGAGCCAGTTCTATATCGAAAGTATTGCCGGAGGTTCTAATTTCTTTCACAGTTGGTACTACGGCAGCAGGATTTTCCAACGTGTTCTCTGCCTCCATATTTTTGGATTTAAAAATGGTATATGTTCCAATACGTTCAGCTTTTTTTAATCCATTGAAAGTATAAGATACTTTACGTACTTCGGTGGAGGTATTTGCAATTTTCAATATCATCTCATTTTTGGTTTTATCTAAAGCAGAGCTTGCAAACAATCCGTTTTGACCTGCTAACGGCAATTTATTTTCACGCGTTGTCAGTACATTCGTCCCTACATGCATGCCATAAAGTTGTTGCACATAGTAGTTCGGCGATTTTACAGAGCGGAGATTGTCGAACCAGATCATGTCCGGCCGCCATTGCCATCCTTCCACATGAGCAAAAAGCGGTGCATAAGTGCACATCTGAACCACATCTGCATTACGTTCAAAACCTGTCATAAAAGCGGCTTCACAGAGTGCCGATTCAAAATTGTTTTTTCTGTTTCCGGGATGGCAGGCATACTCGCCGGCAAATACTTTGGGTGCTTTTCGATCGTAGTTGTCATATCGGTTGGCATTGGCTAAAAACCATTGTGGATCTTTATAATAGTGTTCGTCGACCAGGTCGGTTTTCAGGCGTTTCATTTCCTTCCATCCATATTCAAAATCTTTTCCGTCGGGACTGGGACCTGCTGATCCGATCACCTTAATATTGGGATATTTATCACGGATAGCTTTTATAAATGGTTCCAGACGTTCGGGATACAGACTTCCCCACTGTTCATTTCCTACTGCCAGCAATTTTAAGTTGAACGATGCCGGGTGACCCATATCCGCCCGGAGTTTTCCCCATTTGGTAGAACTGTCACCATTGGCAAATTCAATCAAATCAAGTGCATCCTGTATGTAAGGATCCAGATTTCTCACCGCCACGTGGGCATTGATATCCTTGTTCTGAAACTGGCAGGCAAGTCCGCAGCTGATTACCGGCAAGGGTTCTGCACCTATTTCTTCCGAGAGTTGGAACAATTCATAAAATCCCATTCCGTATGATTGGAAGTAATCAGGAAAGAACCGGTTTGGGAAAGTATATTCCCAACGGTTTTCGTTTAACTTGCGGTTTTCAACAGGACCTACTGAGTTTTTCCATTGATAACGGGTTTCCAGATTGGTTCCTTCAACAATACAGCCACCGGGGAACCTGAAAACACCGGGATGTAAATCATATAATGCCTGTGCAAGGTCTTTCCTTAATCCATTCTCTCGTCCTTTCCAGGTATCTGTGGGGAATAATGAAACATGATCAACATCGAGGCTCCCTTTAGAGGTCAGGAAAATACGCAACCTGGCTTTTGGTTCAATTTTAGAGGATTGAATCTGTACCTGGTATTTTTTCCATTCTTTTGTATTGACAGTTATGTTTTGAGCCGAAATAACGACACTTTCCGGATCGATCAGTTCAATACGAATGCTTGAAGTATCTGCACCTTCAGGAATTCGTGCCCAAACAGAAAACCGATAAACGGCATCTTTTTGGACTCCTATACCAAAAAAACCCTCGTTATCCAGTCCGGTTTGTTTTTCATCGTGTCCCGGATAGGAAAGACGTACGTAATGCGGATTATTTGGGAATGGAGCTCCATCAGTACGTATTTCCACATTGCCAAAAGTGTTCCATCCCATTAGATGTTGCGGAAATTCAAAGGAACGGTTTTTAATTAATTCGGCATACAATCCTCCATCGGCACCATAATTAATATCTTCGAAAAATATTCCATACATTGTTTTCTGAATGGGTGACCCCATGTTTTTGACATCTACCTGTATGGAATGCGATTGGGATAGAATAAGCTGGGATCCTAATGTGCCGGAGAGTATTAAAACGGCAAGCAAAAATGTTTTTTTCATATAGTATTGGTCTTTTTTTATTTTTTGTACAAAGAAATTGAATATAAACCGGATCATGGTGGACTAAAATATTTATTAAGTGGAAAAATTCATAATAACAGATCCCTGAAATGAATTAATAACAAATTATTTCAGGAACCTGTATGGTTAATCATCGAGTTATAGGGATTGAATGGTTTCCTTGTCTTCTTCTAAAAAAACACTGGGTTGAATCCCAAAATGCTTGGTAAAGCAACGCGTGAAGTATTTGGGATCATTAAATCCTACTTCGTAGGCGATTTCCGAAATGTTTAGTGAATGGGAGGCCCTGTTTTTTATGATGAGCTGCCTGGCTATATTTAGCCTGTAAATGCGGATAAACCTGCTGGCGGATTGTCCTGCCAGGTTCTTTAGCTTTTTATGAAGCAAACTCCGGCTGATGCCCATTGTTTCAATAAATTCTGCTACATCAAACTCAGGATTCGTGTAGTTTTCTTTAATGACTTTCAGGGATTTGTCCATGAATTTTTTATCCAGTGAATCTTCATTAATATTTAAAGCATCGGTGTCCATGCTGTCCGTAAAGCGTAGCTGAATCCGGTTCCGTTTTTCATTCAGATTGAGTATGATGGCTTTCAGTAAATCTTCGTCGAAAGGTTTTACAACAAATGCATCGGCACCTAACTGATAGCTTTCAATTTGTGTATCTGTCGACGATTTTGCAGTGAGCAGGATAACCGGAATATGGGAAGTGGCAAAGCTTGTTTTAATGCGTTTGCAAAATTCCATACCATCCATTTCAGGCATCATGATATCACTTATGATTAAATCTGGTTGGTAACGGTTGGTCACTTCCAACCCGACCACGCCATTGGGAGCTTCCAGAATGTTATATTCTGTATTGAGAATCGAACGAATGTATTTCCGCATGTCGCTGTTATCCTCTACGATTAGCAGGATTGGCTTCCCTTTTGAGATGTCTTCATTTGCCATGTCATTGTCCCTTAATTGTTGGGCAATGGTCATTTCCATTGAATGTGCATCAACAGTTTGATTCGTGTTTTTAACCCGGTCAACAGGTATAATAAACCGGAAAGTCGAACCTCCAGAATTCTGGTTTCTTGCTTCAATTTTTCCATTGTGAAGTTGAATAATACTTTTACATAAATAAAGCCCGATACCTGTACCACTTTGTCCATACCCGGAATAAGCCTGATTTTGTTTCGACTGATAGAACCTGTTGAAAATATTATCCAGATCTATTTCAGGAATTCCCTTTCCTGAATCTTTTACAGCGACGTAAAGTCTTTCTTTCTGGTCCGATTTATCATAATAGGTGCTGGCAATGACATGTATCTTGCCGTTGTCAGGTGTAAATTTAATGGCATTTGACAATAAATTTCCCATGACTTTTTGCATATTGTTCCGGTCAAAAAGAAATTCAGGCGGATGTATCCGGTATTGTTTGGAAAACACGATACCCCGGTCTTTTACCAGTTCTTCAAAGGGCAGAATCAAATTATCCAGAAACTCAATAAAATTCTGCTGAGTCATTACCAGCTCCATTTTTCCCGAATCAACCTTTCTGAAATCCATCAACTGATTGACCAGGGATAACAATAACCTGGAATTACGTTGAACGATATTTAATTGTTCCAGCACTTTCGGATTTATACTCAGTTTCAGAGCCCGTTCAACAGGCCCCATGATCAGGGTGATCGGAGTTCTGAATTCATGAGTGATATTGGTAAAGAACGATATTTTATCAATATTGGCTTCCTGTACTTTTTTTGATAGTGCAATCAGTTGTTCTTTCTGATACGTTATTTTATGGTTCTGCTGTGTCAATACATCATTCTGACGGGATACTTCCCCTTGATGTTCCATCAGTTTTTTCATGTTCGATTGTAACTGAACGGCCTGCTCCTGAAGCTTTTCTTTTTGTTGCTCAATTTCAAAGGTTCGTTCGCTCACCAGTTGCTTTAGCTGTATCTTTTGCTTTTTCAGCAAATTGATCCGGTGGACGGAATAGCTGTAGATGCTATATCCCAACACACTGAAGAAAATTAAGATGAACCACCAGGTTTTATAAATTGGAGGTATTACTTTTATGGTGAGAGTGGTGGTCTGATCTGACCATGATCCATCGGGATTTGTGCATTTTATCTCAAGTTCATACTTTCCGTTTTTGATGTTGGTAAAGTTGGCAAATCTTCTGTCGGAGGATACTTCATTCCAGTTATTATCAAATCCCTTTAACCTGTACCCATACTTTATTTTATCGGCCTGGTAAAAACTCAATGCTGAAAATTCAACACTAAATGCTTTGTCCGATTCGTGGAGCGTTATACCTTTTAATTTGCATCCCTCAAAGTTCAGGTATTGATTCGAACTTTTAAAATTTGTCAGATAGATGTCATCATTCAATACCTTAATTCTCGTTATGGATGCAATGTTTCGTGTGTTTACCGATGCCGGTTTCAACGGGTCGAATACCGTAAGTCCGGCAACACTTCCAAAGTATATTTTTCCACCACTGCCTTTATAATAAGCATCCCAGTAAAACTGGTTTGATTTCAGGCCATCTGTTTTTGTATAACTCCGTATGCTGTTTTTGCTTGAATTGAACGCACATAACCCCTTATCGGTACTCAACCAAATGGTACCGGTTTCATCTTCAATCATTCCGTAAATGACATTGTCCAACAACCCGGTACGTTCATTGTAGTTCGTAAATTTCATTGACCCTGACTTCTCATCCAGTGAATAGATCCCGTTTCCGTTACTCCCGAACCATATTGTATGTTCTTTCGTTTCGATGATACAATTTATTTTTTCGAGTATTTGCTTTGAAGGATTGGTAAGTAAATATTTATAATGGCTGTACCTGATCCGGTTTTTGTTCAGGTTAGTCTCGTTCAGATAAATGCAGAAGAGCCCGAATCCTGTACCAATCCATAATCTTTGTTTTGTGTCGATATACATTCCTGTTACAAAATGAATCCGGTCATCCAACGGTAAATAATTCAATATATGTTTAAACTTTCCTGTGGTCAGATCGAGAAAGTCTAATCCTTCGCGCATACCGATCCACAATCCTTTATTCTTAGTATCGGGTGCCAGTGCTGCCACAAAATCATTAAGAATAGAATTTACGGATGGTTTATAATTGTATTGCTCAAAAACAGGGTTGTATTTGTCCTTATATTTCAGTTTATTGATACCATTTCCCCAGGTGGCGATCCAGTAATTTTTAGTGTAATCCTGACAAATACCACTAACCGAATTGTGACTTAATGATTGTTTGTTCCCGATCTGACATGTGGCATGACTGAAATAATCGGTTCCTTTTTTGCGGATATTCAATCCCCCTTCAACGGTTCCAACAAAAAGATCACCATCTGGATCTTCATAAATTGCATTTACCGGATTCTTTGATAGACTTCCCTGAATACCCGGGATGTTGCCAATGTTCAAAAATAAACTCTGGTCCGGGGTCAACAGGTTGATACCGCCCTTGTCGGTGCCGATCCAGATCATATTATTTTCTACCAGCAAACAATTTACGAAATTATTGTTTAATGCCAGCCCATCTGCATTCGGTTCGGAAGTAATCTGTGTAAATGAGTTGGTGTTGTAATCGTAGAGGTTAATACCAATCAAAGTCCCGATAAGTAATTGGCCATCTTTTACTTTTTTAATATCGCTGACATACGATGACGAAATTGAATTCTGAATAAAAGGATTTGATAAATACCCGGTGAGTGCCTCGCTTGAAGGGTCATATTTATATAGACCGAGTGTGGTTCCAATCCAAATCAATCCGTTGTCATAAAACATAATGGTGACAATACCGGGGAAATGTTTGAGTTTTTCATCACTATTTACCCGTTGATACTTGCCGCTGTTACCCTTGATCATGCGAATTACCTGGTTGTCATGACCGACATAAATATTCCCGTTGTTTAGCAGAATGGAAGTAACAGCCGTGGAGGTTTGAAAGATATCTTCTGCCTTGATTTCATTTCCTTCAAAATGGATTTTTGATAAACCCGTATTGTACCCGACCCAAAGATTTCCCTGATCGTCCTTGTTGATAAATGTAATCTGACGATTTAAAAAACCAAGTTTCGAACCGGTTAATTTGCTGGCGGAAGTGATTTCTCCCGTTTTATAATTCAGAAAATAGAGCCCGTTTTCAGTTCCAATCCAAAGGTTATTATTCTGGTCCTCTTCCACACAATGCACATTGTCACATTGAAGCAAATTGTTCGAACTCCGGCTGTTGAAATGAACAAATTCGTACCCATCGTAGCGATCCAGCCCGTTATTTGTCGAAAACCACATAAACCCCCGCGAATCACGAAAGATATGATCGACCAGATTTCGTGACAAACCGTTGTCGGCAGTCAGGTAAGTTATTTTATAGGGTGATGACCATGTCTGTCCCATGCAAAAAAGGAGGGCGACGATTACGAAAATTGATTTTCTCATTCGGATAGGTAAAAAGTCAGGTACGAAAATAAATAAAATTTCTTGTTTTAAATGAGGATGCATGTTTTTATTAGGTGGATATTTTCATATCAACAAAATACATAACATGGATCACGCTGATTATCAATTCACAAACAAAATATATTTTTAAGGATTCTTTTCTGTCATCCGACATTACTTTATGAAATATTACGATTCAAACCGGAATGACATTTGTTGAAATTTATTTATTTGCTGGCATTCAGGATTTTAATATTATAAATGTGCCAATGGGCAGACCTTTTTAGAATTTAAAACAGATACAAATTTATCATTATATCGTAGTTGAATAACTTAATTATATGATCCACAATGTCCGTAAGATTGAGATTTTTAAAAATTCAGTGTTTAAAAAATCAAATTAACCATCCCGTATAACTCCATTGCCTTCCCCAGTTATCCAAACCTGCGGTTTTAACCCTGTTGTTATTCACTTTTCATAGTGTTTTGACAGGGAATTGGTTGGGAGTTGACTAAGGGTTCAGAGGTGTGGGGCCCAATCAACCCCCAATTAACCCCCTCTGAACCTAAGACAATATAATGGCAAGATTGGTAGAAAATATTTTTATTCTCTTTGTCAAAAATAAAACTTGTATGTGAATATTGATCATTTTAATTTTAAAACAATGAATTTTTATCTTCATTTTATAATCTGATAAGATTAGTAGTTTACGGCCAAGAATAATAGTTTATCCGCTGAATATCCAGGGGAATGATACCGACAATACAGGGAGTAGATGTGTTTGAAATCAAAAAAAATTATTGAAATATTTTTTTGATGTATGATATGCATACTATCATTACTTTCTAACTAATTCAATAAAGTGGATCTTTATAATTTTAGTGTTCCTTTCATTTTATCCTCTTTATGTATTAATTCATCCTCTTCAACTTCATTCGTTCTTTCTAATTTTGCAGTGTTAATCTTTAAGAACCTAAGCAATACGGACAGGTTGATCTATGAATCATTGTCTGCCCAATTAAGTTTGGTTTTTTAAAGTGTCAAAATCAATATATAAATCAAATAACTAAAAATTTAAAAATCATGAAAAAAATTTACTCGATGGCATTTGCACTGCTCGCAACTCTCGCATTGAATGCACAAACAAAAATTTACTCAAACGACTTTGAAAGTGGAGTAGGAACATCAACAATTGTTGGTAGTGGTCAGATTGAATCGAATGCAACCAGCGGATTCGGTCATGTCTTTCATAATGCGGTAAACGGACAAGCAATAAGGACAAACTATCTGTTATTGCCTACAGATGTTTTATCCAATTCTCTGATATCGACAAATAAAGAATTAACCATTGGCTTTTGGGTTAATAAGGGGACAGCTATTAATAATACTTTTACTCCTGTTTTTTCAGCTTATGCTGCAGCACCTGTTTTAGGAGTGAATACCTGGCCCGTTTTAGTCTTGCAGTCGCGCTTACTGGCTCAGGTGAATTGCGCCGGTTGGAATGATTTTGTAGCAGCAGATAACGTAGCAACTGCAAATGTTGAATCAGTTTCCTGGTTGGAAGATGCCGCCTGGCATTATTATACTGCTACATTTACCGAAACATCCGTTTCAATTTATGTTGATGGAATTGTTCAAAATTCATGGACTGTCCCCGGAACCGATGGTCATACAGTAAGTGGATTGTTTACAAACGGATCTGATTTAAAATATATTTGTTTGGGTGGAAACCAGGCATGGGATTGGGCTGATGTTGATCCTGCCTATTTGTTTGATGATATTGCCATTTATGCAAATGCCCTGAGTGTTGATCAAATCAATGCTATTATCGCAGCCAAAACAGCTACTGCCGGAATCCAACCCCTATCAACTGACAACGGCGAAATTATAAACCAGGAGTTCTTCACACTTAACGGTGCAAAAGCCGGAACCGATTATAACAAACTTAAATCAGGAGTTTATATTAAAAAAGCGGTTTATAGCAATGGCGCAACAAAGAGTACGAAAACTGTAAAATTAGAAACTAAATAATAAGTGTTTTTCTAATTATTCAAAATCTGGTATATTATGATCAAAAGGACATCTCCCTAAAAAGGAGGGATGTCCTTTTTGCAAGTAGTTAACTGCATGATTTTTTTTAGCCGTTTAATTGATATTCCCAAATAGCGATTATGTCTTTTTTGAAAATGCCGTATAATCAAAAAGTATAGTTTCATGGAAGCTATGAGTGGTAAATCCAGAAAATGTTCCGAAAGATAATGTTTAAAAAATGCACTTATGACAATTTTAAGTGGCAAAGTAAAACTTGTTGGTAGAGTTATAAATCATGCAAGCAACTTCCGTCTATTGAGTCATTTGATATTTGATTTCAAAATAGAGCAGTTGATTGCTGAAAATTTGAATTGTTTTCCATGAAAATAATGTAGTATGTGTGAACTGGTTTAACACCGATCTTTATTTGTATAAAAAAAAGTACTCAGTTTCTAATAAGCCTTTCCGATTAATCTTTGTAACTTTGTGGCTGAATTGAATGATTGAAAGCCATGTTGAAAAGATTGAAACCCTACATGATGCCCATCTCCATAACGGTTGGTGCTATATTTTATAAATTCTTCATGGCAATGTCCTTTTTGACACCCTACCTGATCTTTGTCATGTTGTTTCTTACCTATTGTACATTGCACTTAAAGCAAATGCGGCTGTCCCGTTTGCATCTCTGGTTAATCCTGATTCAGATTTTTGGGAGTCTGATCGTTTATTTAGTACTTTCTCCTTTTAATATCACACTGGCACAGGGTGCAATGGTTTGTGTACTGGCACCCACCGGTACGGCAGCTCCTGTGATTACCGGGATGCTGAAGGGAAATGTCGGCAGTCTTACGGCGTACAGCCTGCTGAGCAATATGTGTGTTGCCCTGGCGGCACCGGTACTGTTTTCGATGGTGGGAAGCTATCAGAACCTGCCTTTCTTTGAGTCTTTTCTGGCCATATCTCAACGTGTTTTTGTCCTGTTGTTTTTGCCTTTTGCACTGGCAATGGTCATGCAAAAAATAGTACCTGTAACAACTTCTAAAATAGCTTCGTTTTCGTGGCTTTCGTTTTATTTATGGTCACTGGCATTGTGTGTGGTCACCGGTCGTACCGTAGTATTTATTTTAAAACAAAACGGGAACAGTCATTTGACTGAAATACTTGTTGCAGCCGGGGCACTGGTGGTTTGTGCCGGTCAGTTCTTAATCGGACGTGGAATCGGCAGACACTATGATGATACTGTTGCGGGAGGGCAGGGCTTAGGTCAAAAGAATACAATACTAGCCATTTGGATGGCACAAATGTATTTGAATCCGATCTCCTCTATTGCCCCGGGAGCGTATGTACTCTGGCAAAATATCATTAACTCTTATCAGGTCTGGCAACACCGAAAGAGCTTATAGAATGCCCTGGAATAATATTGATCGATTTTACCGTTAAAGCTTTATTTTATTCGAACAAAACACCCTTCAAATCAGTTTGTTTATATAAAATCATTTATATAAATATTATGAATTTACTGGAACAATTAAAATCTTTCACAAAGGTAGTTGCCGATACAGGTGACTTTGATTCGATGATGGCCTATAAACCTGTTGATGCCACCACTAACCCTTCACTGATTTATGCTGCATCCACGAATGCCAGGTACAGTGCCCTGATTGAAGATGCCATTACCTATGCCAGAAGTATGTCAGGCGACAAAGCAGTACAGCTGACTCATGCCCTGGATAAGCTGTCAGTTAATTTTGGATTAAAGATCCTTGAAATTGTACCGGGTCGTGTGTCCACGGAAGTAGATGCCCGCCTCTCCTTTGATACGGAGGCAAGCATTGAAAAAGCCCATGTGTTGATTAAATTGTACGAATCAAATGGGATATCACGTGAGCGGGTTTTAATTAAAGTGGCTTCCACCTGGGAAGGCATCAATGCGGCGGAGATACTTGAAAAAGAAGGTATACACTGTAACCTGACCCTGCTTTTCTCATTTGCACAGGCTGTCCGGTGCGCCGAAGCCAATGTGACTCTTATCTCTCCGTTTGTTGGCAGAATTCTGGACTGGTATAAGAAGGACCGGGGTGTTTCGGACATTGCGCCGACAGAAGACCCCGGAGTCAAATCAGTTAAAGAGATCTACAATTATTATAAGAAATTCGGATATCAGACAACAGTTATGGGCGCCAGCTTCAGAAATACCGGTGAGATCATCGAATTGGCTGGTTGTGATGCATTAACCATCTCACCTTCACTGTTGAAAGAACTTGAAAATACAGAAGCCGTGCTGGATAAGAAACTTGATGCTGACAAATCCAAAAAATCGGATCTGCAACAGGTTCATATAGATGAAAAATCATTCCGTTGGATGATGAATGAAGATGCTATGGCTACTGAAAAACTGGCTGAAGGAATACGTAAATTTACAGAGGATCTGATCAAACTCGAAAAACTTATTGAAGGGCTATTATAGAGGTAAGAGGTAAGGAGTGAGGAATGAGTTGGTAGATGGTAGTTGGTAGTCAAAAGATTAAAGACAAAAGATCAAAGATTAAAGACATTGAAGAGGGAAGTTAGTTGACTTTCCTCTTCAATGTTAAATCTCAGTCTTCCGTTCCCATGATAGAAACAAAAAGTTGCCGTTGTGAATTATGACAATTACAATTTCTTAGTTGGCAAATATGCCTTCACTGTCAGGATGATTCCAATAAAAATCAGAATAAGCTCAATAGCAAATGCAAAACTGTCATTCCTGAATTTAGCACTGTACATTTGAGGAAAAAACATACGCAATATCCCCAGTATTAAACCGAGCCACCCAATGATAGTGATTAAAGTCTGCCAGCCCCAAGCCCAGACATTGTGCCTGCGGACAATCGAGAGTCCTGCTATAAATATCAATACTCCGGATAAATACACTAATGGAACAATTTGAGTGTCATAAAGACTAGCGTTCCAGACTTTCAATTCGGATAAGACCATAACTATTAATGTTGGACCGACAATGCCTGCAATTGATTTTGATTTTTCCATTTGACGTCTTTTTAATTTATTGATTATCAATTTAAAGCCACTATTCTTCACATGTATTTTTCGATCAACTGTCAGTGTAGAAGCATATACTGAAACTATATTTGCTAACATAGATAAAGTCTGAAATCGTGAATAATATTTTTTATTGGAATAAAAAAAGAGAGATTAAGAATTATTTTGTTCTTAATCTCTCTTCTTTTGCCTTATATCCCGGATCATTAATCTTTAATCTTTGATCTTTTGTCTTTCGTCTTGGTTCTTATCTCTATTCTTCTTTCTTCGCTACTAAATCACTAAAGCTTTTTGCAGCATTGGTGAATTCAGAAGGAACCAGAACAATGGTGGTCGTATTATTGTCAATGCCAATTTCCGATAACATTTGCATGCGTCTTAATTCAAGGGCAATAGGGCTCTTTTCCATTTCCTTTGCACCCTGTGTCAGTTTGATGGAAGCTTCAAGTTCTGCTTCTGCTTTAACGATACGGGCTCTTTTCTCACGTATTGCTTCTGCTTCACGTGCCATAGCCCGTTGCATGGCTTCAGGTATTTCCACATCTTTCATTTCCACCATTTCAATCTTTATACCCCAGGGTTCGGTGGCCGAATCTACCATCTTTTGTAGTGTGGCATTGATCTGTTCGCGTTCCCTCAGTACCTCATCCAATGAGTGTTGCCCAATGATATTTCGAAGTGCGGTGACCGAAAACTGGTAGACAGCTTTGTTGTAATCCGCTACTTTGATGATGGCATTTTCGGGATTTGTGATTTTAAACCAAAGCACTGCATTTACTTTTACAGTGACACTGTCCTTTGTAATGGTTTCCTGTTGTTCCAGGTCGACTGTTTTGGTGCGGATATCCACGCGTTGCTGTGAATCAATAAACGGAATAATCCAATACAGCCCGGGCCCCTTGATCGATTGAAAGCGACCCAGACGAAATATAACAGCACGCTGATATTCCTGTGCTATTCGAAAACCTGAAAGCAAAATAAGGACAAGAATAACGATGATAAAAGCGGGAAAAGGGATAAGTTCCATTTTAATTGTTTTAAGGGTTATTTAATCAGTTATTTATGAATGTTCAGTTGTTGCTCTGTCTGTTTTATTGTCTGCAAACTGTTGTTTTGTCGGCATCAAGTATAAAAGAGGATATTGTCTTGTTTTGTACGTTTCTTTTTTTGTGAATTACTGGTACTGCATATAAATTGGCTGTGGTTTTAGTTTCATAATTTCTTCAGGAGTCATCATGTGGTTGGGTGCTTTCTTCAGGTCGTTTATATAGAATAATTTAAACCCTGTAAATTGAACCGGTTCTTTGTAGATAAAGAAATAATAGGTGCCCTTTTTTAGACTCGGTTCACCCCATCCGTCCATATTCATCACGATCTGGACTTCCGGATGCAGTTTTATATTCTTGGAGTTGGTGATCATATGTTGTGTAAACCGGTGTACAATAAATACCTTTGGGGTAAGATGGTTGTCCCTCACCAGTTTTGCCAGGTAATTTGAACAGTAGTTCACGTCGGCGGCATCAAAGGTGCCTATGCTGGTGCTGGGTCTTTTCCCGTTTTTCATGGAGAATTCAGGGTCTATCCCTAAATGTACAAACGGAAGTTTCAGATATTTCTCCAGACGGGGTAATTCCTGTTCGATGGTACTTAATCCAACCTGTATATCCAGAATGACGATCATATTCTTCCTCATTCGGGCAATGGTCATCACCGAATCAATTTGTTTGTCCGGCATGCGGGTCCGGAATTTTCCATCTTTCCCTTTTGTACCTGAAGCTACAACGGCGATGTAATGAAGTGCCGGTTGCACAGGAGTTTTAGGATCTGCCTTTTCCCATTTCTTTACTTCGAGATCCATTTTGGCTAACATCTCTTTCGGTGGCAGTTGTCCAAGGATTCCCATTTTCTTCGAATAGAGATTTCCGTAATAAGCTACAATCCTCTTATTTGGCAATATAGCACCCGCCTGTGGATAGGGCTGCTTTTTAACCGGCCAGCGAAGGGTCGTATCCCCGTTTGCCAGGGCGTGAATTATCTTATTGTAGTTTGCAGTATCAGTAGGTTGAGGGGCTGAAGGTGCAGAAGCCGTTTCAGTGTTTATCTCTGTTTTTTCAGTAGATCCTGTTGTCGATCCGTTTGTCTTCTTTGACGGATTGGAACAGTTCGTAAGCAATCCTGTCAGGGTGATAGCCAGTGCTACAGTTAAAAATACTTGTTTGTCTCTGATCATTATTTTCATATTCATTACGCTCTGATTTGGTGAATCTTACTATATTTTATGCGATCTCATTTCTTTATTCTGAAAAATGTGAACGCATTTTTTAAAGTGTCAAATGTACGAAATTATTTTTAGTCCATCCTTCAAACATAAAAAAATAACCGGTTGCAATTCATTTATGAATTTCAACCGGTTACTTCCATTATTGTTGTCTCACAAGGATTCGAACCTTGACAGGCAGATCCAGAAACTACAGTGCTACCATTACACCATGAGACAATTTTCAGATTCCAATTTTAAAGTGCGGAACAGACACCTGTATTATAAATCCCTTTTTAAGCCAATTGGATTCTATGTGCAAAATTACAAAAATAATTCAGATTACAAAGCAATTTCGAAATCAAAAAAACCGGTTGAACTCCAAAATTGAAATTCAACCGATTACCTTAATTGTTGTCTCACCAAGACTCGAACTTGGTCAGGCAGAACCAAAAACTGCAGTGCTACCATTACACCATGAGACAATCGGTATGCTTTGTTTTCTAAAGCGGTGCAAAGATACGAATTTTTTCTTTTCGTCAAAATGTTTTTGGAAAATTATTCCGAAATACTCCGGTTTTCCTTACTCTGCTGTCAGTAAATAGTAGTTCTTTTTGCCTTTCTGAACCAATAAATATTTGTTGTTGAGCAGTTTTGAGCTGTCAAGCACTTCATCCTGGTTTTCTAGCTTTTCTTTGTTTATACTTACACCACCCGACTGTACCAGCTTGCGCATTTCGCCTTTTGAAGGGAATACTGCTGCGGTTTCAGTTAATAAATCGATTGCTTTTACTCCTGCATCCAGCATTTCTTTCGAAATCGTAAACTGAGGAACCCCATCAAACACTGCCAGCAAGGTCTCTTCATCCAGCTTCTTCAGGGCTTCGGAGGTTGAATTCCCAAAAAGAATGTTCGATGCTTCTACCGCTGCCTGATAATCTTCCTCAGAGTGTACCATCACGGTAACTTCCTGAGCCAGTCTTTTTTGAAGTGTCCGTAAGTGAGGAGCCACTGCATGTTCGGCAGTTAATGCTTCAATTTCTTCTTTTCCAATGAAGGTGAAAATTTTGATGTATTTCTCGGCATCCGTATCGCTTACATTCAACCAGAACTGATAGAACTTATAGGGGGAAGTGTAGCGACGGTCGAGCCAAACATTGCCGCTTTCAGTCTTGCCAAATTTACCGCCATCAGCTTTGGTGATCAGCGGGCATACCAGAGCAAAGGCTTCTCCTCCTGTTTTGCGGCGGATAAGTTCTGTTCCGGTGGTAATGTTCCCCCACTGGTCAGACCCTCCCATTTGCAGTTTGCAGTTCTTCTCCTGATACAAATGCAGGAAATCATAGCCTTGTAACAG
>Ga0302286_10000847_pt1 | contig 23876 bp, 19 predicted proteins | sample III_Fen_E2_3_FD_198765 | JGI IMG/M metagenome (GOLD analysis project Ga0302286, IMG submission 198765) | Peat permafrost microbial communities from Stordalen Mire near Abisko, Sweden - III_Fen_E2_3 | ecosystem: Environmental > Terrestrial > Soil > Wetlands > Permafrost | place: Sweden: Abisko...
CAGCCCTGACCATATTTGAGTCGCCAGACGAATGCGCTGAGCCTCGCCACCACTTAATGTATTAGCCGCTCGCGACAATTCAAGATAGTTCAACCCGACGTTGCTCATAAAGCCCAGTCGCGCTTTAATTTCTTTCATAATTTGCGTGGCGATAAACTGTTCTTGGTCAGATAATATCAACTTGTTATCAAACAAATCGAGCGCCGAATCAACACCAAGATTACAGATATCCATGATATTAAGGCCGTGGACTGTAACCGCCAGGACGACTGGCTTTAGGCGCGCACCCTTGCAGGTATAACATTGGCGCTCGCGCATGAACCGCTCAATATCTTTACGCATAAATTCGCTATCCGTCTCTTTGTGGCGACGCTCTAGGTTGGGAATAACTCCCTCGTAAGTTGATTCGTAGTAACGACCGCTACCCAGCTGAACGGTATACTTTTGGTCGCCTGTGCCGTAAAGCACCTTTTGTAAATCTTCTTTTGATAAGTCCTTAACAGGAACGTGCAAGCTAAAACCGTGCGCGTCGGCGACTTCGGCCAACCTCTTCATATACCAAGCGTCACTGTTGACACGGTTATATGGCCGAATCGCACCTTCGGAAATTGTCAGATTTGGATTAAAGACTAGACTTGGGTCAACCTCTAAACGATTGCCTAAACCGGTACAGACAGGACAAGCACCTTGGGGAGCGTTAAAGCTAAATAAGCGTGGTTCTAGTTCGGGAATATCTTCGTCTGGATGGTCTAGGCAGGCATAACGCTGGCTGTAGGTCGAAACTTCAGCCGTATCATCATTTAGTACCATAATGATGCCGTCGGCAATTTCTAAAGCTTGCTCGGTCGACTGCGTAACTCGACCCAAAATATCGCTAGACATTACAATTCTATCGACTACGATTTGGATATCGTGTTTGTATTTTTTATCTAGCTCTGGGAATTCATCCAAGTCATAAACTACGCCGTCAACGCGCGCCCGGGCAAAACCTAATCGACGATACTGCTCGGGTATATGAGCAAATTCACCTTTTTTGCTTTGAACAATAGGGGCCAAAATCATCAACCTGGCGGCCTCTGGCAATTTCATAATTTCATCAATAATCGTCTCTGACGTCCGGCGGAAAACCGGCTTACCACAAACGGGACAGTGTGGCACGCCTATACGGGCGTAGAGTAGGCGCAGATAATCATAAATTTCAGTTACGGTAGCAACCGTACTACGTGGGTTACGACTGGTTGATTTTTGATCAATACTAATAGCTGGGCTAAGTCCGTCAATCTGGTCAACATCGGGCTTCTCCATCATGCCTAAAAACTGACGAGCATAACTGGATAGACTTTCGACGTAACGACGCTGTCCTTCAGCGTAAATAGTATCAAAAGCCAGTGACGATTTGCCCGACCCAGACAAACCAGTGATGACCACTAATTTATCGCGTGGAATCTCCACGTTAATGTTTTTTAGGTTGTGCTCACGGGCACCAACGACTTTAATCACCTCTGACATAACCGGACCATTGTACTCTAAAACCAAGCTTTTTTCCAGCCCCAAAGTCCCAATGATGCTTATTGTTGCTATTTGACGATAGTAGTGTTATATTGTATCTCTATCCACAAATTGTTAACGAGGTCAAGTTTATGAAAAAGTTTATAGTTTTTATCTGTCTAGCCGGCTCGTTGCTGATACTGCTTGATACCATAAACTTTGGCCACAGCTTGATACTGCTGTTATTCGCAGGCGTCATTCCGGGCACAAACAAGGTTATTTCACCTATCGACATGATGGCCGCAACGGCCACGGCGATAACTGTCATTGTTCTGCGTATCACTGCCTGGCCATCTATTAAACCAATTATTTTGCCTCAAACCCCACACAAAAAATCTTTACGACACACCGCTTAGTTAAGCATCGACGTCGACTGGCATCACGCTTTCAGCCCACAGTTGCAGTTCTTGCAACAAATACTGTTTATTGTCATCTTTGATAACCGTCGCCAAGGTTTGTAGCGATTTCAAAAATACCGGCAAACTAGAATTAATTTTGGCCGTGCGCCATTTCTCCCAGGCAATAGCCTCATCTTCGGCCAAACTTTTCGGATAATTTCGCGCTTTGTAGTGCAACAGTAGTGGCGACAACCGCTCATCGTTAAAATTTGGATGAAAATCAGCTAAATCGCGCTCGCTGGCGTTTCTGACAGATTCAATACGCAACTTGTCTATATCTGGCACAAAACCGTCATATAGTTGAGCCTCGGGGTCAGTCGATTTTTTATAATCTTGCTTATTTTCGAACACGCTTCGAATGTTTTCGGCAAAACCAGGCGCCGATAGCAGAGTATTACGGTGTTTAGTAATCAGCTCTTCCGTCAACCCGATATTTTTCCAGGCGTCACCCTGGGACAAAACTCCCAAAGGCGCTACGGCTGGAGCGCGGTTATATTGCATTTCTTTTACGGGCAGCTTTTGAAAACCATCAGCTGAACGCTCTTCCCAAGATGCATACAACTTTTTCGCCAGCTCCTGTTGATTCATTTTTAGAAACGGCTGCGGGTCATAGCGTAGGTCGTAAACAACAACATTTCCATTTTTGCCCGCTGTTAATGGAAAAGCCACTGTAGCACTGTTAAAATCACCGCCAAACCGGCCACTAACATAAACAAAAGGTTGCTTGTCGTCCAGGTTAACTAGTTTTTTAACCTCATTCTTATCTCGTAACTTCAGCAAATAATCATACAGTTGCGGTTGTTTTTCTTTAATAAGTCTAGTCACAGCAATCAGTGCCTCGACATCGCTCAAAGCATCATGCGCTTTGACATGATCAAGACCATTAGCAATACTTAAGGATTCTAGTCGATTTACTGGTTGACCCTTATCATTTAGTGGCCACTCGATCCCATCTGGTCTGAGGGCCCGTGTCATCCGAACCACATCCATCAAATCCCAGCGCGAACGACCATCTTTCCAGGTCCATTCGTAAGGGTCATAAAAATTACGCCACAACAGATGACGGATAAATTCGTCGTCAAAACGGATATTATTAAATCCCACCGCGATTGTATCTGGCGTAAAAACCTCTTCAACCAGCATTTTAGCGAACTCCGCCTCTGTAAATCCGTCCGATTGAGTCTGTTGAGGCGTAATACCGGTCACTATAATTGCCTCAGGACTAGGCAAAACATCATCATTTAGCTTTACAAGCACATTTACAGGCTCGCTGACCTGCTTTAGGTCCATATCAGTGCGAATGCCGGCAAACTGCATAATCCGCGCCTCCGAGGGGCTTAAACCGCTGGTTTCTAGGTCATAAAAGAAAAAAGTCTTAGACATTAGTTTAATTATATACTACCTCCCAACTTGCTAGTTTTTGACAACAAAATAACACCCATTCGGGTGCCGATAAAAGTGTTTTGTCGTTAACATGTGATTAGAGGTGCGTCAGTGGGGCGAGGGAAAGGACTTCGTTGTCCATCCCTCGCCCCACTTGACGACTGTGATCTGTGGTGTCGGAGTGGCCAGCGCGCGGAGTTAAAAAACCCGCCTTCTGCGCGACTCCCCAGGGGGGCAACAAGCCCTTGTGTGTATCCTCAGAGTTCACTTATCGGGCATCGCCCGATTAGCGCAGTCAGGTTAGCAGCACACAACCCTTTTGACACAGGAGCGCCGACGAGGCTATCGTTAGCGCGCGTACCTAGGTAAAACCTGATGTGCCCATTGGCACCTCCTGTTCGGTTGTGTCGATGTCGCGAGACGACATGGTGTCGTCGTCGCCGGCGTGCCGGGCTCAGACCGCGAGCAGGGTGATGTCGCTGAGGGGCGGTCCGTGCAAACGCATCATTGCGGATACCTTCCTGTCTTCCAGATCTCTTGTAGATCCGGTCAGATAAAACATAAAACAATTTATGCCTTGTCTGACCGGACTATCTAAATCACATGTTAACGATCGCTCCTAGGAGAATTACTATCCTCACAAAGGAATGTTCGTATATTAGCACATTAGCTACATATTGTCAATAGTTTTATATATTATTGTTCGACAAAAGTAAATTGACTATCGCCGATGCGAATAATACTGTTGCCTTCGGCGCCTTGACGGCGTAACTCGTGCGATATGCCGAGTTTTTTCATAATGTCACGCAAACGGTTGAGGCCTTCAAAGTTGTCAAAGTCGGTGCGCCTGGCAAACTTCTCTATCTTGTCGCCGACTACGCGAAAATATGGCAAACCTTCGTCACTGACCTGTTGTTCTACCGTCCAGCCTTCGGCTATCTGGTTGGCGCCCAGGCTAATCGTCTCGTACTCGCCGTCGTCGGCCTCGGTATCGTCCTCGGCGGCAATTTTGCGGGCCTCGATGACCTTATGACGTAATGCTCGTAGGACTTCTTTCAGACCCTTGTGCGCGCTAGATGAAATCGTAAATATCTGCGCATCCTTGCCAGCGACTGACTTAACGGCGTCAACCTGCATCTGAACGATATCTTCATCCAATCCGTCAATTTTCGTTAAAGCGATTATCTCTGGCCTATCGACAAGTTCGACGTTATAGTTTGCCAGTTCGGTGCGAATAGTTTTGTACGAATTAATAATATCGTCGCTATAAACGTCGATTAAATGTAACAAAACCGCTGTACGTTCAACGTGGCGCAAAAAGTCATCACCCAAGCCCTTACCTTCGCTCGCGCCTTCAATTAAGCCGGGAATATCGGCAATCAGTAGGCTGCCGTCATCAATGTCGGCGACGCCTAGATTTGGAGTCAGCGTCGTAAAGGCGTAGTCAGCGATTTCGGGACGGGCGTTGCTGACCACACTTAAAAAGGTCGATTTGCCAGCGTTTGGAAAGCCAACCAAGCCAACGTCGGCCAGCAGTTTAAGTTCCAGTTCGGCTTCAAAGGTATCACCCGTCTCGCCCTTTTCAGAGATACGTGGCGTTTGGCGAACCGAACTTTTAAAGTGAGCGTTGCCAAAACCACCATCACCACCCTTGGCGATAACGACTTCTTGACCATTGTCGGTCAAATCAGCAATAATCACGCCATTGCGGCGAACAATTGTACCCATTGGCACTTTGACGTACAACGGTTCGCCAGCTTTACCGTGACGATCGCGCTTGGCGCCGTTTTGGCCGTCCGTACCTTTTAACTCTGGCTTGTAGCGAAAATCTAGAAGTGTATTAACGTTCTCGTTTGCAACAAAGATTACGTCACCACCCTTGCCGCCAGCACCACCGTCTGGGCCACCTTTATCGACATAAATTTCATGACGAAAACTGACGGCTCCGTCGCCGCCCTTGCCTGCTTGAATAAATACTTTGGCGGTGTCGACAAACATTTAGGACCTGTTCACAATCTATCATTCAGATTAAAAATTACTGTATTCTGGCTAAAATCTGTTCAGCGTTCGTCAGTGTAAGTTAGTTACCCTTCCTCGCGTTTCACAGATTTTAACTCAGAATAGAGGCAATTTCATGTGATATGAGAGATTGTGAACAGATCCTGACCTATTATAGCAAAATCGCCCCTGATTTAACAGGGGCGATTAATTTGCGGCTTGACTAAGCCTAAGCGCATTTTAGTAAATGTATTGATACAACGTGGCTTGGCCGGCGGAAATCGTACGGTTATTAACTCTGTTAAAACCACCGTAAGCGTAGTTATTCATTTCGCTAACAACGATGTCGCCGTTTTCTTCAACGCTTTCGACAACCGCAACGTGGCCAAAGTATCCAAACTCATCAACTAGGACTGCTCCGAGAATTGGCTGTTTGCTGACTGTATAACCAGTGCTCTGAGCGGCATCAGCCCAAGTCCTAGCATTGCCCCAGAAACTACCGACTGGTCGGCCCAGTTGAATACGGCGCTCATAGACGTACCAGGTACAGTTACCGGGAGCGTATTTGTTGCCGACAGATCCAGCTCTAAAATTATAGCTGACGCCTCGTCCGACATACGGCACGACGTATCCAGGACGCTCTTGGGTTGGCAAGTTACCGCTTGGCAAGATGATTCTAGCGCCTACAACTAGGTTGGCGGCCTCGTCAAGGTCGTTATAAAGCACGATCCTGGCTTGGTCGACACTATATTTCTGAGCAATTGACTGCAATGTATCACCCGACTTAACGGTATAAAGAACACCGTCAACAGGAAGCATCTGAAGTACTTTGCCTGGCTCTAAAGCGTCAGAGGTCAAGTTGTTCGCCCATTTTATAGTATCCTTGGAAATACTAAACTTGGTAGCTAGTGTATCGACAGTATCGCCCAAAATGACCGTATAGCTAATAATCTCACGGTTATCGGCTGTGGGTTTAAAGATTTGCGGTTTACTAATATTAGCGTCATTCGACTGGGCTAACTCATTTTTAATCTGAGCCGAAATAGCCAGGTTGGCAACGTTAGGCGCAACTGACAGATTAGTAGTCTCGGCTATACTAGCGGCAATGTTGGTTGCGACCACTTCGTTGACCGAAGTTTGAGTACTTGAATCAGCCACAGTATTAACAGTGTTGGCATTTGTTAAATTTGTAGATTTTTGCGGTTCGCGATAGCCAACGACTACCGCCGCAATGATAAGTGCAAAAACGCTTGCATAAACTGCAATTGTTGAAATGTCAGGAGCCCCTTTGGCGCGTCTACGGCGCTGGTTACCAAGTACTTGCTGACGTAGTGCAGCAGTTGATCCTGGAGCAAAACTCCTCATGATCTGAATACGAATTATCGTTCTCCTGCCACCTGTATTACTACAAGGGCTCTACCTTACTCTGTCTTTCTTCTCGCTAAGAACGGGGCACATCGTCGACCATCATATTTAATTAATATTAGTTCTAATTTTGCGGTACCCGTGCGACATTTATCGGTAGGCTCATTCATGCTTCGTTCTCCCACTCGCAGTATTGGTTTTTAACCCATACTAGTAGCCGAAATCACAAATGTGCTAACATTCAGTTTACCAAGTATTGCTATATGTGTCAATTTATTTTCTAGTTATACTAACTATGGCTTAGCGCATTCTGTCGTACAGTAATTGGCAACATTTGCCTCATGTTCCGCCAGAGTACGGGCAAAATGGACTCGACCGTCGTCACCAGCTACAAAATAGACATAATCGCCTGGGGCTGGTGCAGCTACTGCTAGTAAAGCGTTCAAGCCTGGGCTTGCGACTGGTCCTGGAGGTAAACCAGTGTTAATACGCGTATTATACGGTGACTGCAAGGTTGAAATCGGCTCAACTCCCATTTTATTAGCGGCGTAAATAAAGGTTACGTCCGAACCTAGTGGCATTCCCTGTTTTAGGCGGGTCAAAAACACCTGGGCAACTTGTTTTTGGTCATCTGGATTAGAGGCCTCGCGTTGGACGATTGAAGCCAGGGTTATGCCCTGGTACAGATTTAAGCCCTGAGCAGCAAAACCTTTAGCAATATTGTTATCCTTGATATTTGCATAAAATTCCATAAAGGTTGCATTTAATATATCTTCGACTGTCGCGCCCATATTGAAATTGTAGGTCTCACCGTAAATATAGCCTTCTAAATCGGCAGTTGCGGGCTTGTCTTTGAATAGTGGATTATCGTATGTCTTGGCCAACGCGGCGGTAATCTGTTCATCCGAGTAAAGACCAGACCTTTTTAAGACTGTTGTAACATCTTGCTTTTCGGAATCCTTTTTACTGGTTTTATCCGTCAAGGTAGCCCCTGGATAAAAAGTAATACTAAATTTATCAACGCTTCCATCTACCAGGCGCTTAACTATATTAGGCGTGGATTCACCCGGCGACAATTGATAACTACCGGCTTGTAAACTGCCGCGCGTTGATGATAAACGAGTATAGATATTGAAAGCTAAGCTGCTGCGAATAACGGATTTGTCGACTAGCGACTGTCCAATTTCATCTGGCGTAGAGCCAGCTTTTATAGTGACCAGCACCATTTGAGAAGTATCGTCCGAGCGTGGTTTAAGTTCAATGTAATACCAAATTAAAGCGCCAACAACTGACAATATCAAAAGCGCTATTAGGCCAAATATAACCCAGTGACCGCTAAAATTAATCCGTCTTTTAGGACGACTCAGGCCCGTAGGTTGACCATTAATCGGCTGCTGTTTAATCGTACCTAGCGGTAAAGTATCGTTAGGCGCAGCCATGCTCACTGGCGGACGAATCTCGGGCTGGTTTTGTGGTGTTTCTTGGTTATTCATTTGCGGCCTCCAGATAATCTTGTAATATAATCGCCGCCGCCTGAGCATCGATGTCGGCTTTACTATATGGGCGATTGTGGCTGGCTAAACGCTCCTCGGCCAGAACACTAGTAAGTGATTCATCTTGAAAAACAATTCTAGGGGCGATGTCTTGAAGTTTTTTGCTAAATTCTTCAACGTAAGCTGTTTGTGCGGTCACTTCGCCAGATTGATTACGCGGATAACCGACCACAATAATATCGGCTCGTTCGGTCATGATGATTTTTGCCAAGACCTCTATCTCGGTACCATCAACGTCAACAGTTTCAAACGGCACAGCAATTCGAACAGCCGTATCAGCCACGGCAACACCAATACGCCTTGTGCCAACATCCAGACAAACTATGTTTTGATTAGCCATTCTGGAGCTTAAACTCGACCGATATCTTATTGGTGTTATTTGGTACGGTTGTTACCCAGAAGTACGAGAAGTTAACATCTACGTTATCGACACCAGGAATAGCACTTAGATTTGATTGAACTTCGCCTAATATCTTACCCTTTACGCGCTCTTTAACCTGGGCTTCATCAATTTTTGGACCAATTTGGCCAGTGGCGATAATCTTTACGGTGTTAACCTCGTCGGTTTTGTTGTAATTGCCCAGCTGAACCTTATCGATACCGTTGTTGTAGACCCGTTGATTATCGTTGCCAGCTAATTGCTTGTCCAGATTAGCTTTTATAAATAACTCCAAGTCTGATTTAGCGATTCCGATGATTGTGTATGTTGTCGAAGCGGTTAATTTAGCCTTACCGGTTGCTTGGGCATCAACGGCCGGTGTCGACACTGGCGCGGCGGCGTTGGCCGTAAAGCTATCACCAATGACAACTTCGCCACCAGTAAATTGTTTGATTAATTGCTGCTTAACTAAATCATTGGATTGTTGCGCCAATAATGTTGACGCTGTTTGGATATCGCCGGCCGTTACTACCGTAACCACATTTGTCGTACCACCAGCCATCTGACCTCCCTGAGCAGTTATCCCGTCCACAGAATCAGATTGATAAGCCGTTGGCGCCAAATTATAATCTGGACCAGGATTTTCAGATTGGACCCCAACATCGGCTTTGCCAGGGATAAGTCCGCCTACAAACTGAGCACGAGGAACCACAACTGTACTGGTAGTAAGGAAGGTGTGGTTTCCGCTACTAAACTTTGATCCGGCAGGAACAGTAATAGAACCTTCCGTACTATAGACATTCGACAACGTCATAGTACCGCTGGCCTTGTTACCAATATCTTTTTTACCAGTCGCGTCAAAATCAACACTAACGTCTTTTTTGACCTGCTGCCCGACGGTTTGGATTACGCCTTTGGCAACGTCAGACGCGGCGGTGCCACCCAAAGTAACTGTTACGCTAACTGGCATCGGTGTCGTGCGAGCCGTAATAATAATCTTGGCGGCTGGCGCAAATCCTAAGGCCCATATCAAGAACGCAATCAACAGGACGCCTGCACCTATACCGATGAATAGCTTTTTGCGAAACGTCGAAAAGTTAGGAACTTTTACGCCGCTTTTTTTGCCAACTGGTTTTTTAGCAGCAGCACCAAGGGCCGCTACCGACACAGACTTGTCGTCAATATCTATCGAATTAATCTCTTTGCTGGAAGGTTCGTTTTTATCGGTCACCATGTCAGTCGTTTTTTCTAATTCACCAATAGGCAGTTGCGAACCGTCGATTACATCCTCGCCGTCGTCAACACTTAGGGCCGAGATTTCGGCTAGCTCTGGTTTACTTTGTAAGTTTTTCGCGACTGGAATTCCAGCTACGGCTGATAGGGCGATTAAAGCCTGGTTATTAGTAATCAAAACTAAGCGCTTATGAGCGTTGCCGGCCATTCTATCAAGCAGGCGCAGATTGACGGCGCTTTGAAGAATACCGACGTGTTTGGGTGGCACAAGGGCAATAATTTTTTCATTGCAAGCTTTTATCTTGCCTATAATGGCGGTGATATCGTCTTCGACATCAATGTAAATAACATCTTTATTCATAGCTATATTCTAAGTATCCGATTCAGTTTTTCTTTGATAGAATCGCCTTCTCCACTACCCATTATTGTATCATAGCCGACCCGCAGCAGACCCATGGCGGTAATGAAGGTATGGTCGGTTACGCCACCAGTTGTATCTGTAATTCCGATAACTTCGGATGGTTGGATGTACTGAACGGTGGGCTTTTTAGTAAATGGCAAATCCTTGTGCCAGTCCTCGCGTTTTAAGGCCTCGACAAGTTTAGTCAGGCTGGCGCCACCACCACAAAGCAGAATTCGATTAGGCAAATGGTCAACCGAGTCAAACTCACTTAGTGCCAGTTCAACACCGGCTACCCAAACCTCTAGGGTCTTATCAATAGCGGCGTTGACGTCCTTGGCAACACTCGGTTTGATTTGACTATTGTCGATGTTAACCTTCAGTTTTTCGGCGTCTTTATAGGTCAAGTCCATTTCGCTGGCAATTGTGCGCGTAAAGCTTCGTCCGCCAATACCGAACATCTTAGTGCCTTCGACACCACCATCGTTGACGACTGCGATATCGGTTGTACCACCACCGACGTCAGCCAAAATTGCCGTAAAGTTGCTGCTGGCGTCATTACCCAGCACACTGCGACTTACCGCAAATGGCTCGGCGGCAACAGCTAAAAGCTCTAGTGAAAGTTCGTCCGCCACGCGCTCCAAAGCGCCAATATGTACCATCGGCGCGAAGGCAGTATAGATTTGAACCGCCACATCGCGACCCTGAAAACCAATCGGATTACTGACTTTGTAGCCGTCAATATGAATACTGACTAGAGCGCTGTTGACCAGTTTGACTTCGACTTCTTCGTTGCCGGTTTCAAGTGCAATCTGTTTTTGAGCTTTTGATTGTGCGCGTTCTTGGACTTTTTCAATAATAAATTCCATCTCGGCAACATCCAGTGGCCTATCGGGCTGTGGTCGACGGTAACGAATTGTGTTGGTGACTCCTTTGACCAGTTCGCCAGCAATACCAATCACAACGCGCTTTGTCTGTAGTCCGGCTTGTTCCTCGGCAATACTCAGAGCATCTTCACAGTTACGCACCACGCCAGCAATATCAGCAATCGCGCCTGAATGCATGTCACTTAGGTCTTGGCGAGCCCGTCCAACTCCAATAATGCTTAAAGTATCGCCTTCTAGTTTGGCAATCAAGGCTTTAACAAACTCCGTTCCAATGTCTAGAGCGACAATGTAATCGTTTGATGGGTCGGTTTTGTGGCTGTTTCGTAGTTTTTCAAATACCATAGATATATATCATTATATACCAAAGGCGCTTATGGTCACAGGGAGTTGTAATTTATTACAGTTTGTGATATAATAGTAATATGAATACTATAGGTTCTGCCCCCCATACAGAACAACACTCCAGTAGCGTTAGGCTGGAGATTGATTTTGGTGAGCAACGAGAGCTTGCACATCAATTAAAAAAACTTGGTGACGACCTTAAGGAACAACCGCTTGCCATCCCTGATCGTAATAATGTATCTCTACGCGGGGTCGGCCTTAGGGTTAACGCCCAGCGGGGTAAAGCCCAATCTTATATGTCACTCGATATTGCAGAGCAGATTAATCGTCGTCCTTCGGCCACTATAAGAATTACCGACCCAACACCACAAAGGAGCGCCGCATACGGCTTTTTGCCCGAATTTGACGTTTGGGAAGAGTGGCGCGCAGGTATGACCGAGCCAGCTCGAATGGTAAGCAATACCGACTTAATCGAACTTCTAGATGGGCAACTACCTATAGAACGTGTTTTTGAGCCTTTATCTGATAAAATTCCGACAGGACTTGAAGTTGCCCATATCTTGGCTGACAATATCAAAAAATCAGCGCGTACAAGAACACAAAAACGACAATACTCTGACACACAGGTAATTATTGGTGCTCCCGACTATATGGGTGGCGTAGAGACAAACTTCACAGTTAATGTAGTAAACGGGCGAACTCGCCACAGCTTGTTTGTAGCCGCTTCCCAGCTTACTGGTATTGGCACGATAGAAAAACAATACGGATATGAAGCACTTTTCAGTACCAGAACTCTTCAAGATGCGGGTGGCATGGTTAGACTTTCTTCCGTTGACGACATCTCGCCTATCCGTCTTGACGCATTCGCACGACGCGACCAACAAAGAAACTATCCTATTGACAGCCTAAGTAAAGGCATTGACAGGCTTCGAAAAGCTTACAAAATCTAGAGGTTTATTGAAGTACCGCTTTAATGCGGCGGATACCGGCGCTGCTGGATTCTTCTTTTGTAATCTTAAACTTTTTAGTATCTTCACCTAATTGGCCGGTGTGGTCGACGTGGGGACCACCACAGATTTCTAGTGACGCGATGTGGTCGCTACTGCCCATTTGGTAGACCTTTACGGATTCGTCGTAACGCTCGCCAAAAGGTCCAATCGCGCCCATATCCAGGGCTTCCTTAGTTGGATATAGCTTGTAAGTAACTGGCAAATCTTCGTTTATCCAGCCGTTGACTAAATCTTCGGCACTCTTGATTTCTTCTGGCGTCATTTTGTGGTCCAAATTAAAGTCAAACCGCAATCGCTCTTCGGTGATGTTGCTACCGTGCTGACGAAGTTCTGGGCCAAATAATTGGCGCAAAGCCGACTGCAACAAATGCGTCGCGGTGTGATATTTTTTGTGAATATCGTCCTGTCCGCCAAGTCCACCCTTGAAATCACCTTTCGTTGCCGTTCGAGATCGGTTGCGCTGTTCTTCCATTTTGGCGTCAAATTCTTGGCGCCAATTATCAGGAACTTCAATGCCTCGTTTATAAGCTTCTTCTACGCTGAGCTCGACCGGAAATCCGTATGTATCATATAACTTAAATAGTTGTTCTCCGGTAACTCGTGGAGCTATTGCCTTATTAATGTCAACATTGCCACCTACGGCTGCGTATATTTTTGGCGTAATAGTATCAACCTTAGCAATCTTCTCCAGCTCTTGAAGGCCTTTGCGTAGCGTTTGGCGGAATACTTTCTCTTCTTTTACTAATGTATCGATTACCTCGTTACGGTTTTCAGCCACCTCTGGATAATCCGCGTAGTACAGGTCAGCAATCACAGGCACAACCTCTTCCAGGAAATTCTGCTCTATACCTAAATCAAATGCAAAACGAATAGCACGACGCAGTAATCGTCGCATAACATAACCTTGCTCTTTATTGCTCGGCTTGACGCCGTCTACAGCCAAGAAAGTGGCTGCTCGCAAGTGGTCGGCAATCACCCGCATGCTGGTAGTATTGCTGTCGTAGTCTTTGCCGCTAATTGCTTGTAGTTTTTCAATAATTGGCCAAATAATACTGATTTTAAAGACGTCAGGGCTGTTAATTTTGGCCGCCGCGATGCGTTCCAGCCCACCACCAAAGTCAACATTCTTTTTAGCAAGTGGCTCAAAACTGCCGTCCTCGAGTCGCCGATACTGCATAAAGACTTGGTTACCAATTTCCATAAACTGACCACTATCGCCAGCTGGGTGAGCCAAGCCAAAGCCTTCGGCATGATAGCTGGGACTAAAGTCATAAAAAACCTCACTGTCAGGCCCGCAAGGATCGCCAATCGGCGTTTTTTCCAAACCGCCACCACGACTCCACCAGTTTTCGCCGTCATCATAAAAGAAAATACGTTCGCCAGGTTTAATACCGCGCTTATCACCGTCTGCCTGGCTACCAATCTCGACGATTTTGGCTTCAATCCCCGCCTCCGTAAAGACTTTTTGCCAAATCTCAGCCGCTTCGTCGTCGCGCGGAATGCCGTTCGCCTCGTCGCCAATAAAAGCCGAAACGTAAAGCTTGTTTGGGTCTAGGCCAACTACTTTAGTAATAAATTCAAAAAACCAACGAATTTGCTGTTCCTTGAAATAGTCACCAAGGCTCCAGTTGCCAAGCATCTCAAAAAAAGTCGTGTGCTGATTGTCGCCGACTTCCTCGATATCCTGAGCTCGCAGACAGGTCTGGCTGTTGGTAAGTTTAACCCCACCTGGATGTGGCTCACCTAAAAGAAACGGCATCAACGGCTGCATACCACTACCCGTAAATAGGGTGGTTGGGTCATTTTGCGGAATTAATTTGGCACGCGGAATAACCGTATGGCCACGTTCCTCAAAAAACTTTAGATAAGCTGCTCGAATTTCTTGTGCATTCATCTCTGTTATTGTAGCATCATTTTTATTTTTTGAAACCAACCGTCTAGGAGACTATGCCACCACCGAGGCATTCATCGCCATCGTAAAATACGATTGACTGACCGCCCGCGATGGCTCTCTGCTGATCTAGAATCTTTATATGAATATTGGCGTCATCCGCAATTATTAGTTCGGCTTTAACGAGTGGCGCGCGGTGGCGAATTCGTATGTCATAAGTGCCATTCGCGGGAATTCGTCCAATCCAGTGCGCCGATTGTAGTTGAACATCGGTTCGCCACAGCCCGCCGTCGTTAAGATCAGTCGTGACGTATACTTCATTTTTATCCATATCTTTACCGACAATATAATACGGCAGACCGCCGCCGATGTCTAAACCGTGGCGCTGTCCCAGAGTATAAAAAATGGCACCGTCGTGCTGGCCTAAAACTTTCCCAGATTTCTTATCAATAACCTGGCCAGGTTTTTGCTCAATATATTGCGACAAAAAATCTCTGATTCCAACTTTGCCGACAAAACAGATACCTTGGCTGTCTTTTTTACCAGCCGTATAGAGTGCACGCTCTTTTGCCATTTCACGAACCTGCGGTTTTGTAAACTCGCCCAAAGGAAAAAGCGTTTTGGAAAGCGCCTCGGACGTCACCCGGTACAAAAAGTATGTCTGGTCTTTATTATCGTCGACGGCTCTTAGCAGAGTAGCTTCGCGCTCGCCTTTTCGGTCCGTTTCAACCAAGACACTGCTTCGCGCCAGGTCTGGCTCGGGTCTCAACGTCGGGTCAGACTTGGGTTCCAGGGTGTCTTGGCTCGAATCAAACCGAGCGGCTCTACCCCCGCCATCTTCCATCTTCCATATTCCACCTTCCACCCTGGCATAATGCCCAGTCGCAATCATATCGGCGCCGTCTTCGATGGCAGCATTTAGGAATAATTTAAATTTTACTTCTTGGTTACACATAATATCCGGGTTCGGCGTCCGGCCGTTTTTGTATTCGTCAATCATATAATCGACAACTTTTTGCTTGTACTCATTTTCAAAATCAAAAACCTTGAAATCAATACCCAATTGAACGGCTACACGTTTGGCATCGGCTAAATCATCAGCCCAAGGACACTTCGTTCCCGGTAAATCCTGCGTCCAGTTTTTCATATAAACGCCCGTGACGTCGTAACCTTGCTCGACCAATAGCGCAGCTGTTAGCGACGAATCAACCCCGCCGCTCATACCGACGTAGACGCGCGTCATCGGCCCGCCCCAAAATGGAAAACTATAATTTTGAACAGCTCGCCCGTAGCTAGCGACCAACCGCGCGGATTTGTCCACCACCAGGCCGACCAATCTCTGTCACGCGACACCGGATGATTAACAATCTTAACACCGTCAGTGCGTCTATTAAACTCCAGACTGGCTCGTTTTTGATGGTATCCCGAAGTAACCAAAATTATGCTTTTTATGCCAAGATCTGAAAAAATAGTCTGAGAGTTTTCAGCATTTTGACGCGTCGTCTCGGAATACTCATCAAGTCTAATGATAGATTCTGGAACTCCGGCCGCAACCGCTCGCGACCGCATAGCCGAAGCGTTACTTGGGCCAGTCTTGTCCTGGGCGGCACCAGAAAATATTAAAAGCTTTGCCCAACCATTTTGATATAACCTAATTGCCTCATCTGTTCGTGCGTTAGTATCGCCACCACTAACCGCGACAATCGCGTCCACTTTGCGACACGATTCAGATACGCCAACTGTTTCTTTACAGCCCTTCAAATCATCGGGCTGCAAATAAATACTAAGTCCAATTATAGCCACTAGAATCAAAATAGGAATCGATATTAACCAGCGAATCATCGGGACACCCTTGCGTATTCGCTCTTAACTTCCTCGATAATAATTTCGGCTGCTTGACCGATATTATTTTCATCGGAAAGATGGCCAAGAGTTAAACGCAGACTGCCGTCGGCTATTTCTGGCGCTAGTCCAATTGCGGTTAAAACGTGCGACCGAGTACCTTTGTTAGCCGCGCAGGCGCTACCAGTCGCCACCAAGACGTTGCGATTCTCAAGCGCAAAGACCATTCTTTCGGCGTCAAGATTTGGAAACGAGATATGCAAATGTCCGGCCAGGCGGTGCTTTGGGTGACCCGAAATTACCGCGTTCGGAAAAGCGGTTATTAATTTTTCTTGCAAAAAATCTCGTAATTTTTGGAGACGCTCAAATTCGTATTTACGGTGTTCAGACGCTAGATCTAGCGCTTTTGCGAAACCAACTGTACCGGCGACATTTTCGGTGCCACTGCGAATTCCACGCTCTTGACCACCGCCAACTATCTGTGGAGATAGCTTGACGTGGTTACCCGCCCACAATAAACCAACTTGTTTTGGACCGTAGATTTTACCAGCATTCAGCGTCATCATGTCGACGCCCAGTCGAGCCACATTACAATCAATCTGGCCAACGCCCTGCGACGCGTCACAGTGGAAATATATTGGCGTGATGTCGCCATGCACCTGGCGTGACTGACGCTCATTTTTAATAATCTCGGCAATATCACGAATCGGCTGAACCGTGCCGAGCTCGTTATTAGCCAGCGCCACACTGACAAGTTGAGTCTGAGGTGTAATAGCGACCGCAATGACTTCGGCTAAAATTAGGCCGTTCTCATCGGCTTCGACAATGGTGTGTTCGCGGGCTTTAGCGGCCTCAAGAACGGCGTGATGTTCGATATTAGCAACGACAACATGACCAGTGGTCGCCGAAAATGCTAAATTAATAGATTCGGTAGCGCCAGCGGTAATAATAATTTCGTCGGACTTACCGCCAATATTCTGTGCCAAGCTGTGTTTGGCCTCCTCGTAACGGCGACGAACTGCAACGGCTGGCGCGTATGGACTGGACGGATTATAAAACTCGTCGCTAAAATAAGGACGCATGACGTCATGAACGCGGCTATCGATTGGCGTAGCCGCGGCATGATCAAGATATATAAACTCGTTATTCACCTAGTTATTATATCAGTTAAGCGGTCAGATCGTAGTCCGAAGAGTCAGGTATTTTATAAAGCCCACCAGCTACGTTTTTATAATATTTCTTAGTAAAATTGACAAAATTATCAAGTTCAGCATCGGCTGGAGTATTAACAACTAGCGCATACGGGTTATTGTCTACAGATTTGAACACGCCATCGGCTTCTGAAACGACATAGCGCATCGACCTTGGTCGAATATTCGGGATAACAGACTCTGCGTGATAATGCCATTCGTTTGGACGTTCAGGAACGTCTGACAAGAATATTTCTTGTCGGCTAACTAGCGGTGGTTGTACAGTCAAGTTCGCGCCGATACTGCTTTCGCGGTTAATAAGTTGCCTAAACATGTCGTCTCGAATTTTATCTGGACTAACTGGCTTAATTCTAAATGTCGAAGTGTCCAATTGTACACCAGCTAAAATCCCGAAAGCTCGCCTTACTAGACTGAGCTTAGGTTTCTTAGGCTTTAGGGTGTTAAGGCGTTTTTCCAGTTCGGCTTGACGAGCACGATTGATTGTATTGCCGATTCCAATAATTGCTCGACGCTCTCGAAGCTCTGCCTGATTTTTAAGCGCTATTTCGGCGCTTCTTGTGTAGTCGATTGAATGTCGGTCAATCTGTCTGTTGGCTTCTTTTGCGTAGGTATAACTAACAGGCGCCTCGTTTTCGTTAGGCGTCGTAGGTTTAGGATACTCTTTGTATCCTTCGGGAATTTGGAATTCTGTCTGCGCTGGCGACATATGCTATAAAGCCTCGACTTAAGTTGATGCATTTTTGATTGTGTGTTTTAGAGTGCGAATAACGCACGAGCGTTTGCGGTTGTAGCCATGGATATTTCTTCTAAAGAAATTCCACGCAATCGTGCGTGATAATCAGCTATATTTTTAACAAACGCTGGCTCATTTATCTTACCACGAAAAGGGGCAGGCGTCAAGAAAGGCGCATCCGTCTCGAACAATAATCGGTCAAGAGGAATGGAATCAAAAACCGCTTTTTGGGCCTCGTCACGCGTGAAAGTGCTTATGCCATTTACGCCAATGTACAGACCGCGCGCTAGGCCAGCGTCGAGGTTTGCCTGATTATCCGTAAAGCAGTGCAAAACGCCACAAATACCCGTATAGCTATCGAAAATCGGCCAAAAATCGTCAAAAGCATCACGCACATGGAAAATTATTGGTAAATTGTGGCGTAGAGCAAGCTCAATTTGCCACTTGAGCGCCTCAGTCTGAACGTCATGAGGGCTGTGGTCGTAAAAATAATCCAGGCCAATCTCGCCTACCGCGACGATTTTCTTATAATCAACAACCTCTTCAAGGCCTTGCCAGCCGTCTTTCGTATTATGAGGATGAACGCCAATCGCGGCGAAGGCCTCGTCATGAAGGCTAGCGAACTCAACCGCTTGACGCGAGCTATCTGCATTCGTACCAACACAAATAAACTGGTCAACGCTGGCCTGATGGGCGTTTTTAATAACCTCTTCGGCATCCAGCTCATAATCTGGTTCGTGAACGTGGCAATGAGTATCAATCAACATCGTTAAGCCTTCGGGGCATGCGGGTCGGGTGTGTGTAAATAGATTCTAGGGAATAAAACACCTTCGGCTGGAACCACCACGCCAGACTCAAAGGTTTGATGAATTCGGCTAGCAGTTGAAGGCAAGAATGGCACCAATAAATCACCAATTTGCAGTAAGGCACCGACCGCATAAGCCAGTACTTCACTGAGATGCGCTTCGGCTTCGGCATCTTTACCAATTTGCTTGGCTATTTCCCAAGGCTTAACGTTTTCGATGTACTGATTAAGACTGCGAATCATCAGCCAAACTTCATCAATAGCTTTGTCAAACTCTAACCTGTCCATAGCTTCGTGGTAAGCACTCATGTCATGCTCGCCCTTTGGAGCTTCACCGATAACGCCAGATTGGTAACGAGTCAGCATACCAGCTACGCGCTGAATGGCGTTGCCTAAATCGTTAGCCAGCTCGGTGTTGTAGGCATTTTCAAACTTTTCCCACGTAAAATCGCCGTCATCGAGTGTTGGAATATGTCTGGAAAAAAAGTAGCGAAAAGCATCAAGACCGTAGTGGTCGATAATATCAATCGGATCAACACCGTTACCTAAAGTCTTGCTTTGTTTAACACCGCCGACGTTCACAAAACCGTGAACTAATAATTTTTTTGGAAGCTCGAGTTCCAGACCCAGTAACATAGCTGGCCAAATACCGGCGTGAAATCGCAAAATATCTTTACCAATAACTTGAACATCGGCAGGCCAGTACTCTTGCCAACCGGCTTTATCAGGATAACCAAGCACGGTTATATAGTTAGCGAGAGCGTCAATCCAAACATACATAATCTGGTCGGGGTCGCCTGGAACCGATATTCCCCAACTTAGATTCTTTTTGGGACGGGAGACACTAACATCTTGTAGGCCATCTTTGATAAGTTCCAAAAATTCTTTTTTGCGAAACTCGGGTACAATTTCCATGACGCCGGTGTTAATAGCTTCCCGGATTTTATCAGCGAAAACGCTAGTCTTGAAATAATAATTGTCTTCGCTTAATCGCTGATATGGTTGATTGTGGTCGGGACATACGCCGTTGTTAGCGGTGGCCTCTTTGTCTGATACGAAGGCTTCACAGCCGACACAATACCAACCTTCGTATTTACCTTTATAAATATATGGTTGAAGTTTTTGCCAGATATATTGCACGGCGCCTATGTGATGTTCGTCAGTCGTGCGAATAAAATCAGTGTAACTAGCATCGACTTTTTTCATTAGATTCTCAAAATTGACGTAGGTTTGGTCGGTGTAGGCTTTTGGCTCTAACCCAGCCTCGGCGGCCTTAGCGGCAATTTTGTTACCATGCTCATCAGTACCGACCTGAAAACGAACTTCACGACCATTTTGTTTTTGATAACGCGTCCAAATATCAGCCAACAAATAGTCAATCGCATGTCCAATATGTGGCATGCCGTTAACATACGGAATGGCAGTCGTAATGTAGAGTTTTTTATCCATATACTTATAATAACAAAGATGCGGGATGACCCCTAATTACACTTCCTCAGGAACCAACCTTTGAATTAGCTAAATTTTCAATAATTACCCAAACTAGTCACCGCTGTAGAAAAACTCAACCTTTATAGGCTGACTTATTTCTGTACCAGATGTATTAGTATAAAGAACCCGGAAGTAAGCATAATCACCGCCAACATAGTCATAAAGAAATGCATAAGATAAGTTAGGCGATGTTTGCCCTACGATATCAGTCCAGGTGCCACTATTCACATTCTTTGGTAACTTCTGCCACTGGGCTGTAGGCGCAGGCGTACCAGTAGCCGACGAATCTATATTAACGTAACTGGCATAGGCGGTGTTAATACTAATGAGAGCTGGCACAGTAATAATTATATTTGTCGCTTGGCATAACCCAGATAACGGATTGGTGTTGCTGCTTGATACATAAAAACTAGATTTACCGACAGTACCCGACAGACAATATATAGGTGGCGTGGCCGAATTATCTACGGTATATTGATATTGAGTATCTGAAGAGCTTTTTGAAACACCTTTTCCACCGTCGGCTAAACCTAGCGTAGTGGGATAGGTACCGTTCGCACTTAGGTCATGTTCGAGAATAGATACGGCATTATCAAGATCTGACAACAGGGCTGAATCACTAGCTTTCTGCCTGACACCGTTATAGACCACAACCGAAAGACTGACCAGAATTCCTATAACCAATACGACAATAATTAATTCGACAATCGTAAAAGCCTGTTCAAAATTTTTTCTTTTATTCAAATAGCGCTTGCCCATCTGACAATAATCTTAGCATGAGCGTTACCGCGCGACAATGTGCGCCAACGAAACCCAAGCATCTAGTCCAAGCGACTCAGCCCTCGCGTCAGGGTCAATTCCTGCCGCCGATAGTAACTCTTCGGCCTCTGGCTTGGATATTTTTAAACCCCCCGACAGGCTACTGCGTAGTTTTTTGCGCTTTTCAGAAAAACCAGCTTTGACGACACGAAAAAAGTCTTGTTCGCTTACATCCGTAAGATATGGCGACTGACGAGTTTCTAGGATTACAACCTGACTATCAACTTTTGGTGGTGGCGTAAAAAAGACAGCCGGGACGATATCACCCAGAGTTACCTCAGCAAACAGTTGCGCGCTCAGGCCCAAAATGCTCATATCACCAGGCTTTGCCGCAAGGCGCTGGGCAACCTCTTTCTGAACCAATAGTACTGCGACGCGCGGTTTGTTGGTCGCCGTCATTAACATCTGAACAATTTTGCTAGTAATGTAGTATGGAACGTTGGCGACAACGACATAATCTTTAGGCAAAACCGATAAGTCAAATGACAAAATATCGCTCGTAACTACATCTAGGTCTTTACCGGGAAATTGTGCTGGCAATTTACGCGCTAGTTCACTGTCAAACTCGACCGCGACCACTTTTTTTGCGCGCCGCAATAGTTCGCTGGTTAGCGTTCCTAGCCCTGGACCAATTTCAAGAACAACATCTTCCAAAGATAACTCTGCGCAGTCAGCGATACGTGCCAAAACTTCGCGGTCTTTTAGCCAATGCTGGCCCAAAGACTTGTTAGGCATAACAACCTACCACCATCTATTGGCGCTCCAAAAAACATATGCGCCATACCAACTGCCATAGCCATGATTGACGGCGTATCTACTGAAGTATCGTAACTGACAGATAGGATCATTTTGCCAACTTGGACAAGCAGCGCTCAAACTAGTAAGGTTGGTTTGGCCCAAACCATAGCAACCCCTATTCGTACTGGTTACACAACCATTTGGATTTACGGCGGCTGGGTTCCAGGTCGACTCGCCATTCATTATTACGTTAACGTATCCGTAATCACTCGAGTCAATACCGGCAGCGGCCATCCAGTCCTCGTGTGATCCCGGTGGTAAAGAAATTTTGACACCAATAATTTCAATTTGTTTTGATGATTCCTTGGTCGTTAAGCTGGCGATTTCGGTACGACCGACTTCCTTGCCGTCCTGTATCACAACTTCATAAGTGACACTTCTAGAACCATCTTGACCAAGTGTCTTAATCGCTTTATAGCCAACCAGTTGATCACCGTCCTGAATTGTATCAGTCGAAAAGGCAACTTTCTCGTCAACAGTAATAGTTTGCTTACCCTCGCGCCAGACACGCACAATCAAGCCAGATGTTATTTCTGTTGAAACCGGTACCGATACGCGATCATCCGCACTCAGGGTAATATTTTTTTCCTTCAGCATGTCGCCAACAGTCTTTGCTTGCGTACGAGCCTCGGTCGTAGCGCCATATAAAGTAAATGTAAAAGGCGTGGCGCGCGTTATCGTTAGGCGCAAACCAGCACCTTCAGATACGATATCGTCAGTTCTAGTTAAGACCGTCTTATCTTCGGCATAAAGCGTAATGCCGGCGTCTTTCGCGATACGGGCGCCGGTCTGGTAAGGGGTCACGATTTTTTGTCTAGTCGTACCGTCAACCACAATGACGGGTCGGGCTCGGTAGATATTAACTTGATAATCACTGGCGACCAGTTTCTCAGACAAAGCCGGCTCAACGGCATCACTCTGATCAATCTTAACACCCGCCTCTTGCAAAGCATCGCCAATAGTTGCAGCTTTCGTTAAAATAACGCTATCTACTCCACGGTCATGAATTGTAATCAACCTGCCATCCGTTGGTGAACCATTGGTAGCCGAAACGTGCGATGAGACCAAAAAAATAACCACCCCGATAAACAGAATAAAGGCCGAGATTATGCCGCCAAGTGGCGCGATAGATCTATGAATAATTGTTTTCATTTAAGTAAGACACACCCCTAGCGTGCTCATCCTATTATAACAAACTATCTGCTAAACCAGCCAGACAGGATTAGATTTTTTCCAGCCGCGCATATTCGGCGTTCAACTTTTTTGTCTGACCGTTATCAAACGTCACCGTTAGCGCCAAGCCATCCACTTCAATGACTTCACCATTGCCAAACGCTGCCGATCTTACAACATCTCCAACAGTAAATAGTTCGTCACTATAAAAGTCCTGCTCGGCTATTGCATGAGGTTCATTCGCAATCGTAGCTACCTGGCTACCCATGTCGGTAATAAATCGTGAAATCGGATTATAGCCTCTTTGACCAAATTGCAGTCGTGACTGAGCGTAGGTTAAATGTAGTTCTTCGCGGGCACGAGTCATGCCAACATACGCCAAACGACGCTCCTCTTCCAGCTCGGCTGGTCCAGCCTCGTATACCCTGGCATGTGGAATAATTCCCTCTTCCATACCAACGATGAAGACGACTGGAAACTCAAGGCCTTTGGCGGCATGCAGTGTCATCAAGGTAACTTTTTGGCCATCGCTGTCAGTATCGGCGCTAGACATCAGCGCCACTTCCTCTAAAAAGTCAGGCAAGCTGGCGAAGGTTTGAGCGTCCGAAAGCAAGCTA
>Ga0302286_10000848_pt1 | contig 23847 bp, 1 predicted proteins | sample III_Fen_E2_3_FD_198765 | JGI IMG/M metagenome (GOLD analysis project Ga0302286, IMG submission 198765) | Peat permafrost microbial communities from Stordalen Mire near Abisko, Sweden - III_Fen_E2_3 | ecosystem: Environmental > Terrestrial > Soil > Wetlands > Permafrost | place: Sweden: Abisko...
ACACTGTTGTCAGTTGTTGAAACAGCAGGACCAGCAGCGGTAGTTACCGTTGGAACAGTTGGGATTACCACATTCCCGTAAGCAGTACCAGCAGAATTGGTAGTGTAAGCACGTACGTAATATTTCGTGCTGGTATCCAGACCAGCCAGGAAGCTTATAAAGGCGCCGGTACCTCCGCCGTTGGAAGTATGGAAGTCATTCAGATCAGGGATAGCATCTGTACTGCTCCAACAAACGCCACGTACAGTGACAGTTGCCCCACCATCGTTTGTAATATTACCTCCACTGCTGCCAACTCCCGGTTCGGCTGTAGAAACAGAAGGTACAGTAGTGGTAAGTGTCGGAATAGTTTTGGTTACAATGGTTACATATGCTCCGTAAACCGTTCCAAGGGCATTGGTAGCATAGGCACGGATATAATAAGTGGTACCGTTCTGCAACCCTGTAAGTGTGCTGGTAAAGGTTCCCGAGCGGGTACCATCCGAAGTATGGGAATCAGTAATTACCGGTGTTGAAGTTACAGAACTCCAGCAAATACCACGGGCAGTAACGGATAACCCTCCCTCATTGGTTACATTACCTCCGCAGGTAGCTATGCTGTTATCGGTAGAAGATACCGAAGGACCCACTGCAGTAGTTACCGTAGGAACGGTAGGAACGAGTACATTCCCATAAGCTGTACCGGCAGAGTTGGTGGCATAAGCACGCACATAATAGCTCTTGGTTGCATCCAATCCGGTTAAGACACTAGTAAATATTCCGGTACCAGCACCATCCGCAGTATGGGAACCGGTTACATCCGGTGTTGCATTGGTGGCACTCCAGCAAACGCCACGGGCAGTAACAGACGCTCCGCCATCGCTGGAGATATTTCCGCCACTATTGCCAACACCTGGCTCTGCTGTCGAAACAGACGGTACAACGGTAGTGAGCGTTGGGATGGTTTTGGTTGTTAAAGCAACATAGGTCCCATAAACCGTTCCAAGGGCATTGGTGGCATATGCCCGGATATAATACGTAGTACCATTTTGCAGTCCTGTCAATGAGCTGCTAAATACGCCAGAGCGACCGCCATCCGTTGTATGGGCATCTGCAATTGTTGGATTTGTTATCAGAGAACTCCAGCAAACACCACGGGCAAGTACGGATAATCCACCTTCGTTGGTAACAGTACCCCCACTGGTGGCAATGCTATTATCAGTTGCCGAGACATTCGGGCCGGCAGAAGTGATGACCGTTGGAGTAGTAGGAACCTGAACGGTACCGTAGGCAGTACCGGCAGAATTGGTGGCATAAGCCCGAACATAATAGTTCTTGGTCATATCCAATCCACTCAGGGTACTGGTAAATAACCCCGTCCCTACTCCATCCGTACTATGAAAATTGGTTATATCCGGAGTTGGATTCGTCGCACTCCAGCAAACACCACGGGCAGTTACCGTTGCACCACCATCGCTGCTAATGGTACCTCCACTCACGCCAACCCCAGGTTCGGCAGTCGATACGATTGGAGCGGTAGTTGACAGAACCGGAATGTTTTTGGTTGTTAAAGTTACATAGGCGCCATACACTGTTCCCAGAGCATTTGTTGCATATGCACGAATATAATAAGTGGTATTATTTTGTAATCCTGTGATCGTACTGCTAAATACACCCGAACGGGTACCATCCGAAGTATGGGGATCGGTAGTCAATGGTGTAGTTACTGAGGAACTCCAGCAAACACCTCGGGAAATGACGGCTGCCCCACCCTCGTTGGTGACCTGACCTCCACTGGTTGCTATGCTGTTATCGGTAACAGAAATACTTGGTCCGACAGTAGTAATTACCGTCGGAGTTGTAGGAATTACCACATTTCCATAGGCTGTTCCTGCCGAGTTGGTAGCATAGGCACGCACATAGTATTTCTTGCTTACATCCAATCCCGTTAACGTACTGGTAAATATACCGGAACCTGTACCATTGGTGCTGTGAGCATCATTGATATCCGGTATGGCATCTGTGGAACTCCAGCAAACACCACGGGCAGTTACAGCTGCTCCGCCATCGTCAGTAATATTACCTCCACTGGCACCTACTCCAGGCTCTGCTGTTGAAATCGTAGGAATGGTAGTTGTAAGCGTTGGTATATTTTTAGTGGTAAAATTAACCCGTGCCCCATAGACAGTTCCCAGGGCATTCGTTGCATATGCCCGGACATAATAGGTAGTATTATTCAACAATCCTGTCAACGTGCTGGTAAAGGAACCGGATCGGCTGCCATCCGTCGTGTGCGGATCAGTTAGCACAGGGGTTGTTATGGCACTCCAGCAAATACCACGGGCGGTCACAGATACTCCTCCTTCATCCGTAACAGTTCCACCACTAATACCTACACTGTTGTCGGTTGCCGAAACATTCGGGCCGACAGCGGTGGTAACCGTTGGAACATTTGGAGCTTGCACAGTTCCATAGGATGTACCTGCTGAGTTGGAAGCATAGGCACGTACATAATAGCTTTTTGTCATGTCAAGTCCGCTTAGAATGCTGGTAAAGGTTCCTGAACCTACTCCATCGGTGCTATGGGAGTCCGTAATATCCGGTATTGCCTTCGTGGCACTCCAGCAAACACCACGGGCAGTGACAGCTGCTCCGCCATCATTGGTAATATTACCTCCACTATTACCAACCCCTGGTTCGGCTGTTGAAACAGTTGGAATAGCGGTGGTAAGAACTGGAATATTCTTAGTTACAAAAGTCACAGAGGCTCCATATACAGTTCCTAGGGCATTCGTAGCATAAGCACGGACATAATAGGTGGTATTATTCAGCAAACCGGTCAGCGTACTGGTAAAGGCACCTGAGCGAGTACCATCCGTTGTGTGGGGATCAGTAGTAACGGGTGCTCCGGTTACAGAACTCCAGCAAACACCACGGGCGGTTACCGCTGCCCCACCCTCATTAGTAACAGTTCCTCCACTGATAGCGACACTATTGTCGGTAGTTGAAACAACAGCACTCGCACTGGTGGTGACGGTTGGAGTTGTTGGTATTACTACATTCCCGTAGGCTGTACCTGCCGAGTTGGTGGCATAAGCACGCACATAATATTTCGTACTGGCATCAAGTCCGCTAAGAATGCTGGTAAATACCCCAGAGCCCACCCCATCCGTACTATGAGAGTTAGTGAGATCCGGCATTGTATTTATCGCACTCCAGCAAACACCACGGGCAGTAACGGTAGCTCCGCCATCCGTTGAAATAGAACCTCCCGAACTGCCCACACCAGGTTCTGCTGTTGAAATCGTAGGAACAGTCGTAGTAAGCGTTGGAACATTTTTAGTAGTGAGACTTACATAAGCTCCATAAACCGTTCCAAGGGCATTGGTAGCATAAGCACGGATATAGTACAATGTCCCGTTCTGTAATCCTGTCAGGGTACTGGTAAAGGTACCAGAACGCGTTCCATCAGACGTATGAGCATCAGTTATCACAGGTGCAGACGTACTGGAACTCCAGCAAACTCCTCGGGCAGTCACAGAGGCACCGCCTTCATTGGTAACATTACCACCACTAGTAGCCACACTGTTGTCGGTAGCTGAAACGGTAGGTCCGGCGGTAGTAGTAACAGTTGGAACCACCGGAACTTGTACTGTCCCGTAAGCTGTCCCTGCCGAGTTTGTGGCATACGCTCGGACATAATATTTTTGTGTCACATCCAGTCCGCTTAGGATACTGGTAAATACACCAGAACCGGAACCATCGGTGGTGTGGGAATCGGTAATATCCGGAACGGCCTTTGTGGTACTCCAGCATACACCACGGACGGTCACGGTGGCTCCACCATCATTGGTGATGTTACCTCCACCATTGCCAACGCCGGGTTCTGCAGTCGAAACAGTTGGTATGGCAGTGGTGAGTGTAGGAATAATGTTAGTTACAAAACTTACTGTAGCTCCATAAACCGTCCCCATAGCATTGGTGGCATAGGCACGGATATAGTAGGTGGTACCATTCTGTAATCCTGTGAGGGTACTGGTAAAGGTTCCCGAACGGCCGGCATCCGTAGTATGGGGATCCGTAATAAAAGGAGTAGTCACAGAACTCCAGCAAACACCACGAGCCATAACAGATAATCCACCCTCGTTGGTCACTTTCCCGCCACTGATAGCCACACTATTGTCGGTAAGAGAAACGGCAGGACCTGCAGTAGTGATTACAGTCGGTGTGGTTGGTACGACCACATTCCCGTAGGCTGTTCCTGCAGAGTTGGTAGCATACGCACGGACATAATATTTTTTGCTCACATCCAATCCGTTCAGGATACTGGTAAAGGTACCGGTACCTGTGCCATCGTTACTGATGGAGTCGGTAATATCCGGAATTGGATGTATACTGCTCCAACATACCCCACGGGCTGTTACGGTAGCTCCGCCATCGGCGGTAATGGTACCACCGCTATTACCAACCCCCGGTTCGGCTGTGGTTATAGTTGGAATAATGCTGGTGAGCGTTGGAATATTCTTGGTTACAAAGCTTACATACGCTCCGTAAACTGTTCCCAGGGCATTGGTAGCATAGGCACGCACGTAATACGTAGTACCATTCTGCAAACCTGTAAGTGTACTGGTAAATGTACCAGAACGGCTGCCATCTACAGTATGTGCATCGGTAGTTACCGGTGTTGTCGTTGCCGAACTCCAGCAAACACCACGAATAGTTACTGCGGCACCACCTTCATTCGAAACGGTACCTCCACTGAAGGCCATGCTATTATCAGTCGTCGAGACAGTAGGGCCGGCTGTAGTGGTGACTATTGGAATGGTTGGAATCTGGACATTCCCGTAAGCAGTTCCCGCTGAATTGGTAGCATACGCACGAACATAATATTTTTTGGTTGCATCAAGTCCGTTCATATTACTGGTAAATGCCCCTGTCCCAGTACCATCGTTGGTGATAGAATCTGTAATATCCGGAATCGTCTTCGTTGTGCTCCAGCAAACACCACGGGCAGTAACGGTTGCTCCGCCATCGTCCGTAATGGTACCTCCACTTTTGCCAACCCCTGGTTCAGCATTAGAAATGGTTGGAATAACGGTGCTAAGTGTTGCTATATTTTTGGTGGTAATGCTTACCTGGTTCCCGTAGACAGTTCCCTGTGCATTGGTAACATATGCCCGGACATAATAAGTTGTAGTGTTTTGAAGGCCTGTCATCGTACTGCTGAACATGCCGGATCGTGTGCCATCCATGGTATGGGCATCAGTAGTCAATGGCGTTCCTGCTGTATTCCAGCAAACACCACGGGCCAGTACGGATGCACCACCTTCATCCGTAACATTTCCACCACTCGTGGCAATGCTGTTACTTGCTGCCGAAGCAACCGGAGTAACAGTTGCAACGACTGTCGCGGTAGTTGGCATGAGGGAAGCGCCGTAAACGGTTCCAGCAGAATTGGTGGCATAAGCACGAACATAGTATTTCGCACTTACATCCAGACCACTCAGGATACTGGCAAAGACTCCCAAACCAGTACCATCCACACTGTGAGAGCCTGTTATATCCGGCATTGCATTGGTTGCGCTCCAGCAAACCCCACGGGCGGTTACAGTAGCACCACCATCGTTAGTAACCTTGCCTCCACTGTTTCCAACACCAGGCTCGGCAGTAGTAACTGTTGGAGCAGTAGTCGTAACTACAGGAAGATTCTTGGTTACAAAACTTACCGTATTTCCGTACACTGTTCCCAAGGCGTTCGTAGCGTACGCCCGGACATAATACGTTACATTGTTGGACAATCCAGTAGCAGTACTGATAAATACGCCTGCACCCACTCCATCAGAGGTATAAGAATCAATGCCGGTGATTACAGGAGTTGTTGTTGCAGAGCTCCAGCAAACACCACGGGCAGTTACCGGCGCACCACCATCATCGGTAATATTTCCTCCACAGATGCCCAAACTATTATCAATAGTTGAAGAAGTGGCAACCGTTGTTATAATAGTTGGTGTAGTTGGTGTTTTAATAACCAGCCTCAGTCCGTAAGCAGTCCCGACAATGTTGGTCGCATAGGCGGTCACATAATAAGTTGTATTTTTAACCAATCCGGTTATTAAACTCGAGTAATCGCCTAAACCGGAACCATCCGAGGTATGTAGATCTGTCACCACCGGTATGGTATTGGAAGTGCTCCAATAAAGTCCCCTGGAAGTAACAGCAGCACCGCCATCACTGGTAACCGATCCACCACCTGTTGCATTGGTTGGATCTAAATAGGTATAGGAAGTTGGATTGGTGGTAACTGTCGGAACAGAAGGCGTTGTAATACTGATTTCGTTACCATAGGCTGTTCCCACATTATTGGTAGCATACGCCCTAACATAATACACCGTACCGGCAACCAATGCAGTCATCGTACTACTGAAAGTACCAATATCCGTTCCGTCCGTAGTATGAAGACCGGTTGCCACAGGCCCTGTCGTGGTACTCCAGCAAACACCGCGGGCAGTAACGGAAGCTCCACCATCGGCTGTAATGATACCTCCGCTGCTCGCAATTTTCGGGTTGGTTGTTGAAACAACCGGAGCAATGGTCGTGAGCGTTGGAATGGACGCAGTGGCAATAATCTTTTCATCGCCGTAGGCAGTACCAACAATATTGGTGGCATAAGCTCTTACATAGTATGTTGTGTTAGCTGTTAATCCGGTCATAGTACTGCTAAAGATACCAATACCGCTGCCATCGGTAGTATGGGTTCCGGTGGCTACCGGTCCGGAGGTCGTGCTCCAGCAAACCCCGCGGGTAAGTACAGCTATACCGCCTTCGTCCGTAACTTCACCGCCACTGGTAGCAACGCTGACACTTGCAATCGAAGCAATCGGCGTGGTAGTAGTGACGGTAGGTAAGGTCGGCGTTGTAAAACTTATTTCATTTCCGTAAGCAGTTCCGGCACTGGTAGTGGCATACGCCCGTACATAATATTTCGTTGCCAGGGTCAATCCTGTCATGGAACTTCCAAATGCACCAGTTCCGATGCCGTTGGTTGTTTTGGTAGTTAAAAATGCTGTTGGCGCTGGGCTTGTACTCCAACAGATGCCACGAACCAATACGGAGGAACCTCCATCACTGGTAATATTACCTCCACTGTTGGCACTGGCTAAAATAGTGCCAGAAACATTGGTTGCATTAATACCCGAAATGCTGGTAGTGGTAATCGTTGGAATGGTCAATGTCCGGAAGCTCACAACAGGGCTATAAATGGTGCCTGCACTATTCGTTGCAAAGGCACGCACATAATAGACAGTACCTTCCACCAAATTCTTGAGGGTATCGGTGAATGCACCTATGCCTTTGCCTACAGAAAGAGTGTCATTTGCAATAGTTGGATTTCCTGTTGTATTCCAACAGAATCCACGATCTGTAACCAGTGCTCCACCATCGGTAATTACAGAGGCTGATCCGACAGTTGTAATCTTTGTAATATTGGATATCACCACACTGCTTATGGAAGGCCGGACTGCCTGTGTATACAGACTATCCAGATTCCCGTATCCGGTTCCCTTGCTATTGGTGGCATAAGCGCGGATGTAGTATTTGACACCTGGGGATAAGCCAGTAAAGGTATTGGTATAAATGCTGTCTCCACCGGTAGCATTGTCCAAGTGGGATGTAAGATCCTTTGTCGGATTGGGAGTTGTACTCCAGCAAATACCACGAACCGTAACCGGCATTCCACCATTGTCAAATATGTTACCACCACTGGTTGCCTTCACACTGTCTACATTAAAAGGATGAATGGTAGTGAGCGAAGGTAACATAACCACCAGGGTAGTAAATTGAACCTGGCTACCATATCCGGTTCCCACAGCATTCGTTGCGTAAGCTCGGACATAATAGGTTGTGTTGGCAGTCAGACCTTTCATATTGGCTATAAAGGTGCCAATATTGCCCGAGGAAGTATCTGTGGTCTTTGTAGAAAGAGATATATCCGGATTACTATACGTACTCCAGCAAATACCCCGTGTAAGGATTGGCGTGCGTCCGGTATCGGTTATTTCACCCCCACTGGTAGCAGTTGTGGCAATAATATTAGTTACCGAGGTAGTCGCTGAAAGGGTCGGAATGGCATTTGTCTGGAAGGTTTTTTCCACTCCGTAAGCTGTTCCTATCTTATTAATGGCGTATGCACGTACATAATAAAGTGTATTCGGAGCTAAACCGGAAACCATGGCAGCATAAGTATCTGTCCCCGATCCATTCGTTGTATGCCAGTCACTGGTGGTAGGATTGGTAGCCAGGCTCCAGCAGATTCCCTTTAAAGTAACCGGAGCACCTCCATCGCTGGTGATTTCCCCTCCACTCATCCCTGAGTTGCCCGTTATTTGTGTTAGGTCTAATGTATTTAAAATTGGAGCCGTTGGGAACAGGGTAATAGAAATCTGATTCCCGTAGGCAGTCCCGGCACTGTTTACAGCATATGCCCGAATATAATAAGAAATGCTCAACTGCATATTCGTTATCACACTCGTGAATGTTCCACTTCCGGTACCATTCGTTGTTTTGTTCACTACTACCGTATCCGGATTAAAGGATGCATTCGTACTCCAGATGACCCCTCTTTGGGTGATAGCACCACCACCATTAAAGCTAATATTTCCTCCCGTTACAACAGATGATTTAGATGTCGGTGTGGCATAGGTAGTGGTAATAACAGGCAATGCCGCCGGTGTAGTGAAAGTGACTTCATTCCCATAACTGGTTCCTTGGTTGTTTACAGCATACGCCCGGACATAATATTTGGTAACAGGCGACAGTCCTGTCAGGTTGCTTCGGAAACTGTTGCCGGACCAACTGTCGTAGGTTGTTTTGGTGAAAAGGCCGGTTGTTGGATTCGTGCTAATGCTCCAGCACACGCCCTGGTTGGTGACACTTGCCCCGCCATCGCTGACCAGTACACCACCTCCGCTTGCAGTATATCCTGTAGACGACGTAACAACCGGAGCAGTAGTAAGCGTTGGAAAGTCAATCGTGGTAAAACTGATCACATTTCCATAAGCAAACCCAATACTGTTCTGTGCATACGCCCGAACATAATAGGTGGTTCCATGGGCAAGACCGGACATGGTAGTGCTGAAATAGCCAATACCCATAGCTCCTTGTACCACTTTATTTACTACCACCGTATCCGGCTGGAAGTTAGGACTTGTACTCCAAACCAAACCTCTGTGAAGAATAGGTTCTCCACCATTATCCGATATATATCCTCCTGAGGTTGCTGAGGTCCCATAAACATACCAGGCGTCCCGGGTACTCACAGTAGCAAGGGTAGCAGGATCGGTTATAAAGCTTAAAAGGTTGCCGTAGCTGGTGCCCGCCAGATTGGTTGCATAAGCCTTCACATAATAGGTGGTATTTCCTTTCAGTCCGGTTAATTTGCTGACAAAACTCCCGACATCGTAACCATCATAGGTTCTGTTTAGGGCAACAGTATCCGGATTAAAGCTTGCTACCGTACTCCAGACAACACCCCGTGAGCCAACCATGGCGCCACCGTCATCTGTTATGACACCACCACTCACTGCTTTAGTAGGGCCATTAGAGGTTGCCAATGAAGTTGTCAGGACAGCAAATCCTGGAGTCTTGAAACTCATTTCAGCTCCGTAGGAAACCCCTACTGAATTCGCAACATACGCCTTCACATAGTAAACCGTATTCGGAGCTAGGCCGGTAAGCGGAGCATTGAATACACCTTTATAATATCCGGTCTGGGCAGTCTTATTATATTGAACAGTATCTGCATCAAAGTTTGGAACAGTACTCCAGTAGATACCACGGGTAGTTACCAGTGACCCGCCGTTGCTCGTGATATTACCTCCACTTGTACCGGCAACGGAAGAGGTTGCTACTGGCTGAATGGTGATAATCGTAGCCAGTACCGGAGGTTGAGTAGTAAAGCTTTCTTGTTGCCCGTAAGCTACCCCAAGGCCGTTTATAGCATAGGCACGGACATAATACCTGGTACTTCCCAGCAGATCAGTAATCGTACGGGTAAATGTACCGGAACCAGGACCATTAGAGAAGTGTTCGCCGGAAATGGTTGGCATACTCTCCGTGCTCCAGCACAAACCGCTTTCCCAGACATCCGAGCCACCGTTGAAGGTAATATTTCCACCACTGACTCCCGATATGTTGGTAACGGAAGAAGGCACTAACGTAGTGATGACTGGTACATCATAAGTAATAAAGTTAACCTCATTCGTGGCATAACCGGTGCCTGCCGCATTCGTGGCATAAGCCCTGACATAATAAACTGTTCCCGGTTTCAAATTGGAAAGGGTGGAGCTAAAGTTTCCTGAACCTGCCTGCGCTGACTTGTTTATCGTTACTGTATCCGGTATAAAGCCAGTTGTAGTACTCCATACGACGCCTTCGGTAGTAATCACTCCTCCTCCGTTACTGCTAATAGTACCTCCGCTATATCCTGTTTTCCCATTTCCTCCACTCACAGCAACAGTAGTAACCAGGGTTGGAACAACTGCAGGTGAAGTTGTAAAGACCACTTCATTGCCATATGCCGTTCCGGCACTATTGATGGCATAAGCACGAATATAATAGGTAGTACTACCCATCAGGCCCGTCAGGCTGTGGATAAATTCCCCAATACCTAAACCACTGTTCGTGCTTGCATCGGAAGTTGTAGGAGTACCGGAGGTATTCCAGCAGATTCCACTGCTGTATACCAAAGCACCACCATCGCTAAGGATATTCCCACCGCTCTTGGCACCGGTACTGGTGATCTGGGAAGCAGCAGTAGTTATAATGGTAGCTGTGGTAAAGGTAGAGAAAGTAATCTCATTCCCGTAACTAATTCCCACACCATTGGTAGCATAGGCACGGAAATAGTACTTCGTGTCAGGGATCAATCCTGTCAGCAAACCGGAGAAGCCACCAGTACCTTGTCCGGAAACAACATGTGTCCCGTCAATGGCTGCATCCGGGGAAGTACTCCAGCAGAACCCTCTTTCCGTTACGAGATCCCCACCGTCGCTGCTTACGTTACCAACACCCTGGGCGGAGATTCCACCAATACTGTTGATGTCGGTAGTTACAACAACAGGTATCGTCGGGGAGGAAGTCTTCAGGCTATCCAGGTTTCCATAAGCAGTACCGGCACCATTAATGGCGTAAGCACGGACATAGTACTTCATGCTTCCCATTAATCCTGTCAGGGTTACCGGGTAAGATCCTGTACCACTTCCATTGGCTGCATAACTATCGTCTGTAGTTGGATTTGGAAATAAACTCCAGCAAACACCACGGGAAGTAACAGCAAAATGTCCATCGTCCAAAACATTTCCACCTGAAATAGCTGTTGTATTGGTAACGCCGGTTGGAGGAGTAGTTGTCACCGTTGCAAATATTGCCGTTTGCAGGCTGTCCAGGTTCCCGTAAGATACTCCAAAACTATTTATGGCATATGCTCTTACATAATATTTAGCCCCCTGAGCCAAACCGGTGATAGTGCTAATGAACGAACCGACATTGCTCCCGTTTAAAGACTCGGAGGTTTTAGCAACCAGGTCTGCAGTTGGATTTTTAGATGTACTCCAGCAAACTCCCTTGGCTGAAATAAGATCGTTACCATTTGATACAATAGTACCTCCGGTAGTAGCTGAAGAACCGGCAACTGAATATGGAACTGTGGTAGTCAGTACAGCCAGAGAACTGGTAGCGGTAACCAAGCTGTCAAGGTTACCATAGCCAACCCCGCTACTATTAATAGCGTAAGCCCGGACATAATACTTCGTACCGGAAGACAGGCCGGTTATGGAACTGGTGAATGAGCCTGTGCCAAGACTACCTACCGGATCTGATGTTTTGGTAACCAAGTCTACAGTTGGGTTCTTTAGCAAACTCCAACATATCCCTACGGCTGAAATGACATTATTTCCGGTAGAAAGAATAGTACCACCAGTAGTAGCTGTAGAGACAGTGAGCGAAGCAGGAACAGTGGTCGTCAAAACAACCAATGAATATGGAGAAGTTACCAGGCTATCCAGGTTACCATACCCAATTCCAGAACTATTAACGGCATAGGCACGGATATAATACTTCGTTCCAGGAGCCAGGCCTGTCATAGAACTTGTGAAAGAGCCTGTGCCCAGACTACCCACTGGATCCGATGTTTTGGTAACAAGGTCTGCAGTCGGATTTTTAGTCAAACTCCAACATACCCCTAAGGCCGAAATGACATCATTCCCGGTATCAGTAATATTTCCACCGCTATATGCTGTATATCCGGTGATTGTGTTTGGAGTTATGGTAGTTAAAGTTGCCAGGGAAAGGGTCCTGAAGCTGACTTCAGTGCTCAAAGCCGTACCAGCAGCATTTATGGCATATGCTTGTGCATAATATGCGGTATTGCGCGTTAAACCGGTTAGTTTTGCCACAAAAGAACCTATATCTGTCAGATTCAGGGTCGTAGAAGTGACATAGGTATAATTAACCCTGTCGGTACTATACCGTATCCCACAATTGATAATTGGGGCACCTCCGTTGTTTTGGATAGTAAATACACCAACTGCCCACGTATTGCTGATATCCGTAACCCGGAAACTTGGAGGCAATATTGTTGCCAGGATAGCAGGCTGGGTCTTGAATACCTGTAAATCTCCGTTAGCCCTGCCATAAGTGTTTACAGCATAGGCACGGACATAGTAGGTCGTATTGCCTAAAAGACTGTCCATCTTACTTGTGAATACTCCTACCCCGGATCCGGCATCTGGAAGATACCGGGCATGTACATCGGTCAGCGGATCACCTGTTATACTCCACACAATACCCTTTGAGGTAATTGGAACTCCACCGTCACTTTGGATATCCCCTCCACTGGTTCCTGACATGCTGGTAATACCGGTTACAGGAAGCGTAACCACCAATGGTGCATTCGGGATAACAATAAAGGTCAGGTCAGCCCCATAGGATACGCCAACGTTGTTTATGGCATATGCCCTGAAGTGATACGTCACATTCGGGGTTAAACCGGTTAGTACCTTGCTAAACAGTCCCAATCCGCTTCCCACGGCAACAGTGCTGTTGGAAGTAGTCGGATTTGCGGAAGTTCCATAGCAAATACCCTTTTCAGTAACAGCAGATCCACCATCGCTCAATACATTTCCACCACAGGTAGCCGAAGTATTCGTCAGGGAGGAAGCCGCTATCGTTTGTACCTTTGCCTTATCGGGCATAACCAAGCTATCCAGGTTCCCATAGGCCATGCCTGCATTATTATCTGCATAAGCACGCACGTAATAAGTAACACCCGGAAGCAATCCGTCAAATGTACTGGTAAAACTACCGGAGCCATCGCCTGTCACAGGATCATAGGTTCTTGTCGGAAGGCTCACCGTCGGATTTTTACCTGTGCTCCAACAGATTCCATGCGAAGTAATGGTTGCAAATCCCGTATTGGTAATATCTCCGCCACTTCTGGCTGTGAAATTGCCTATAAACGTTGGAGGAATAGTAGTTAATGTGGCAGGTCTGGATGTACGAAGACTGGATTCGGTACTTAAGGCTGTACCTACCCGGTTAATTGCATACGCCTGTGCAAAATACGTCATATTCGGAGCCAACCCACTCAGATAGACATCAAAAGTACCGACATCCGTTGCATTCAGGGTTCCCGAGGACACATAGGCATAATTTATCCTGTCGGTAGTATAGCGTATACCACGATCGGTAATAGGATCTCCTCCGTTGTTCACGATAAGAAATTCGCCTATTCCCGATGTACTGGTCACATCTTTCACATCGAAAGAAGGAGGCAATACCGTAGCCAGGATCGGAGGCAGGGTAGTAAAGATCTTTAAATCACCATAAGCCTTTCCGTAACTATTTACAGCATATGCGCGTACATAATAAGTAGTGCTACCCAACAGGTTCTCCATTTTGGTAGGGAAATATCCAACACCGGAACCATCATTGGTGATGATAGTGGTTGCAGGGTAAGCCAACGGGTCGCCACTGATGCTCCACATGATACCACGCAAGGTTATCGGTGCTCCGCCACTGCTTTTTATATCCCCGCCACTAATTCCGGACATGCTGGTAGTATCCGATACCGGGAGGGTAATAATCATAGGAGCATCTGGCACAACGGTAAAGGTAAGATCTTCCCCGTAAGCTATCCCCACACCGTTTATGGCATACGCCCGGAAATGATAATTGACATTCGGGGTCAGACCGGTAAGGATACTGGTAAACATGCCCAGTCCATCCCCTTCCGAGGTAGTACTGTTTGCAATGGTTGGGTTTGCAGCAGTATCCCAGCAAATACCGCGATCGGTCACTGACGATCCTCCGTCACTCACCACATTACCACCGCAGGTAGCTGTTGTCAAATATAAACTGGAAGCATCGATCGTGTGTACCTTTGCATAATCAGGCATAGCAACGCTATCCAGATTACCATACGCTGTTCCGGCAACATTCACCGCGTAAGCACGAACATAATACTTCACACCCGGAGTCAAACTGGTAAGAATGCTGTTATAACTGCCCGTGCCATCACCGGTTACAGGGTCGGAAGTTTTAGTAGTTAAAGCTGTCGTTGGATTTCTATCCGTACTCCAGCAAATGCCACGTCCTGTTATGGTGGAATATCCTGTACTTGATATATCCCCGCCACTGCGAGCAGTAAAGCTTCCGGTAATAACCGGTTTTAAGGTAACAATACTTACATAGGAAGCCGTTTTAAAACTGGTTTCACTAGTATAACCGGTTCCCACAGTGTTTTTGGCATAGCCCTTCACATAATAAGTGGTTCCTTGCGCTAATCCTGTCAGGTTGGTAATAAAAGTGCCAATATCAGTAGGAGTTACGGTAGACGAGGTAATATACGTATAATTTATGTCATCCGTACTGTAACAGATTCCGCGTTCCGTTACCACGGCACCTCCGTTATTCAGGATAAGAGCAGTACCTGTAGCGGAACTTCCGGTGATACCGGTCATGGTGAGAATTGGATTAAGCACTGGAGGAACAGGCACCGGGGTGGTAAACTGTACCAGGTTTCCATAAGAAGTCCCCGCTGCATTCTCCGCATACGCCCGCACATAATAAGTAGTCAATCCAAGCAGTCCATCTAATGTACTCGGATATAGTCCAACCCCAGAGCCATCGTTTGTAACAATATGCGCCAGATCATTCAACGGATCGGATACCGAGCTCCAGATGATACCCCTCTTAGTAATTGGAGATCCTCCATCTGAAGTTATATTCCCGCCACTTTGCGCGGTAATACTTGTTATATCTGTTGCATTCAGGGTAATAATGGTTGGGGGTGCAATGGAAGTGGTAAATGTCCGGTCTTCCCCATAAACAATACCCAGGCTGTTCACAGCATACGCCCGGACATGATAGGTTGTCATAGGTTGAAGGTTCGTCAACGAGCTTGTAAATACCCCTACCCCCGTACCTGTTGCGGGTTGTCTCGTTTTGCTGGTCAGCAGGGTATCCGGGTTCGCATTCGGGCTCCAGCATATCCCTGTCAGCGTTACAGGTGAACCGCCATTCGTAGTTACCTCACCACCTGCCACAGCTGTATTGTCTGTAACAGAGCTTACGGCAGTAGTGGTCACAACGGCCTGGCAACTGATATCCTGCCAGGATGCACCATCGTAATAGCAGATAACCTTTGTGGTAGCGTTAATATAAAAAGCACCAGCTACTAAACCCGAAGGCACCGGATTCGTAGCTAAAACCGGCAGTTTAAAAGTCGTTACTCCTATCCCGGCCACAAAGCCGGCATTTTGGGTAAACGTTCCGGTCAACATATCTACCATTTTGGTCCATCCACTGCCATTGTAAACCATGACGGCTTTATTGACAGTGGAATAGTAGATCGTTCCTGAAGACAAGGATCCGGTTGGTACAGTGGCAAAGGTTGGAAGAAAAGGGATACCGTTCTTTACAATAAAATACTCCTGGGCGGTGATGGCACTGATATTGCCCGTACATAATGTTTCCCAAGCCGTGCCTGTATAAATCATCGGCTTTAAATCCGTGCTGCTGAAAATAAGCATTCCCGTCTGGGGAGTAGTAATGGAGACAGGATCAATTTGAGGAAGATGTGGAACACTCCCAATAACCCGAAAGTAGCTCTGTCCCGTTGCCTGGCCAAGCCCTGCAATTAGAACAAAAAATACGAATAGGATTATACGAAGTGATCTTTTCAAAACTATATTATAAAATACCGTCAGTAACAATAAAAGTCTGGCGCAAGTGATATACTAATTATCGACAGAGATTCAACCATTTTTCCCGACCGGGTTAGTTCATGGTTCGGATATAATAATAAAACTCTTCGAGTTTTTTAAATTAGATGCCTGTTTATACATATGAAAACCAAAATCTCAATTGTATAGTTCAAGATTATTTTTTTATTTGCATTTAAATTCATTTATAGCAACCTTCATGTTCAGGAGCAAAACGAAATGGATGTCTGCCAATGCAGCCCTTTTATTCTATTATTATAAGTCCACCGTAGATCTCATGCCATAAACCAGGGAGGTATATAGACAACAAATATCCCCTGAAAAATTTCAGGGGAAAAAATCTATAATACTAAATTTGGTCAGTTACTTACAACTAAGTGGAGAATTACATTCCTACTCTTACAGACTTAAAACAATAAATTTTCCGATACTGTACTTACAATGTACATTTTCAAGTTAAGGAGACTGGTTAAAGGGACACTTATTTTTTCGTGTCAAAAAAGAAGAAAACTCATGCTCAAAAAAAGTGCGGTAAAAAACGATAAAAGTGATAAAATAGAATTGTCACGCTACAATTATATTCATCATTCTATTGATAAAATTAGTAATTTTTTATTCTTATATTCGATTATGCATAAAAACTAGTTCATTGAAATTTGAACTTTTTCAGTTTGTCTTATCAACAAACAAAATCAAATATAACCAACATTCTAATTACTAACAAGTTATAAGTTATATCTTTTAATAATTTTCACCTTTTAACATCCAGCAAAGATAATAAACTTATTCCAAATTTACATACTTAAATAAAAATATAATATATTTAATGTGCTTTTCTATTTTTTAGACAACATTTAACAGATTAATCTAAATTGTAAATTCGCCGTACCAATAAGTAATTTGGTAAGGCAAACCGCATTATAAATTAACAAAATCAGATAAATCATAAAACTTCCACAACATATCAAGTAGAACATACTCTGACTAATAAAACTTCATACAAACGAACACCTAATCGACCTCCAGAGACAGACAGTTTTGGAAATGATTACTTACGATATATTAATCAAATTATATACTATATTGTGAATTTGCTCATCATAAATATTAAATCCGATCGAACTTCCAAATTCTTCAGCCTGGTTAAGATCCTTTTATAAATCGTTAGCTGACATTCAATACATAAACACTTGATTAACAGTATTTTTATTGATTATTATTTATCAATATTTAAGGTTCTACCGAACAGGTTGTGGTGGAAATTCAAATTGAGAAATATGGACAAATCAGTATTCAAAACTGTTTAAATGAAGATTATAATTGAAAGCTTTTAAAACGAGGGCTTTATAACACGTCAGCATGTTTGCAATTTCTTTTTTTTTACTTGGGATGTCCCATTTTTTTGAGATACTGCATCACCATCTGAAAGCCGGAAAACCTGAAGCAAGACTTTCCTTCGAACCTCGAAATGTGAACCCATCGCTCTTCTCAAGCATATATTTGGAATTTATTGATTTCATTTTCATTATTTTTGCTCATTTTCAATCCCCATTCAACTCATCAATCATCATTTCCGCTCTATGTATAAAGGGGGTTGATAGGGGGTTTCCAAATGAAGAGGAAAACTTTAGAAAAAAGAGACAGGTGGAACTGTCAGAAGTAGAATTTAAATCGAAAGCATTATAAAATGAGTACTTTTCGAATATTATTAAACATTCGCTTTAATTATCTTTCATACAATACAGCGGAAATGCATTTGCCATGTGACTATTGGTTATACTGCTGAAGTACTATAAAATACCAACTCATTCTCATTCCCATTGCCTTGAATGTGTACTATTCCAGTACTTTCATACGTGCTTCGATTGATAATAGCACAATTGGCAGTTGCAAGAACACGAACAGCGATATATTGATACCCCTTTGAACGGTTAAATTTTCTGTACCAACCGGCCGATGATCCCTAGGCATCATTTACTGCCAATGCATGTTGTTCTTCATACAGGTTCTGTGTCAGTCACCATTTTGCAAAGCCAGTGATAATGGAACTAATGGAATGATAAGCAACCGATTTAGTAAGAGGTACCACGTTACGATTAACCATATGACAGACAACAAAAAATATTTCGATAAATCTTAAAGATGCTTATAGCCAGAACAAGAATATTCCTAAGCGATTGGTGGCATATTCCGGTACATAACAGAATACGTTTGTTTCTGGTTAAAGCATGGCAAGGTATCAGGTTTAGTACCTCCCTCCGTTTCACTTGGAAGATTATTGTCAGCCTTTGTGGAATTGCTGATGGCATTCGAGCATAAGCCGCAAGATATAAAGGCTACCCCACCATCAGGACTAACGTCGGTAAAACCCATAGCCAAGTTGGAAGTAATGGTAGCGGTGGGTATATCCACGTTGCTGACTGTAGGTGCGAAAGCCATCAATGTATCCCGGATACACCGTACGGGGGTAGCGAAAGTTTTGGTATTTTCTTCCGCTGGATTTATGCCGGTATTATCACGCATTTCGTAGGCATTAACGGTGTTTCCACCATTTTGGGTGCTTGACCAGTACATACCGTCCGACCCGCGGCTAGTCAAAGCTCCGGCACCAGAATTCAGATACCCTGCCGCATGTATTTTAAGCGAGGTGCTATAAGTACTGTTATAGTTGACCCAGTTCCGGGGTGCAGCAACTGCGGTTGACCATTCAGAGCTGGTGGGTAGGCGCCATCCATGACCAATCATTACGGCACAGGGATCGTTAGCAGCTGTCCAGCCTGAGTTTTCTCCGTTAGAGCTTGTCCAGGCTGAAATGTTTGGTGTGCGGGTAGTTCCATCGTGTTTGTATCCCTGCACACGGTTAAACTGGAAGTACCAACCTGCAGATACTTCCGAGCCATCGGTTACCGAAGTAGCCGGCTGGTCTGACCCGAGGTTTTGCGCCAGCCAGCACATCTGTTTGTTGGTAACATTGGAGTTAACCACAGTATAAGTGACGGTTTTGGATACCGGGGCTCCCGCAGAACCTAATACATGCACTACCGTCACCGGGTTGCATATTTTAATCTGGGCAGTTGAAAGACTGTATGTAATTCCCAGTGCATTCTTGACGTACGCCCGTATATAATAATTATGGTTTTCAACCATTCCGGATAGTGTGGTAGAGAACGAACCAATTCCTGAGCCGCTATCCACAATTTTGTTATCGACAATGGTGGGAGCTATGCCGGTAATGTTCCATACAAATCCACGTTCGGTAACAGTGCTTCCGCCATCTACACTGATATAGGCAGTAGCAATGGCTGAATTGGAAGTGATGGTAGCAGCCGGTGCCAGTACGTTACTGATGGTTGGAGCAGAAACAGCAGATATATCCAGCAGACATCGTACCGGGGTGGCGAAAGATTTGGTATTTTCTTCTGCCGGATTTATTCCGGAGTTGAAACGTAATTCGTAGGCATTCACCGTGTTTCCACCATTTTGGGTACTTGACCAGTACATACCATCCGTTCCGCGGCTAGTCATAGCTCCGGTCGTGGAAGCGATATATCCTGCCATATGAATTTTAAGGACCGAACTAAAAGTGCTGGTAGAGTTGATCCAGTTTTGAGGCGCTGCTGCAGTTGTTGACCATTCGGTACTGGTGGGCAGACGCCATCCGTTACCGAGCAAGAGAGTGCAAGGGTCATTCGCCGGCGCCCAGTTGGCGGATTCGCCGATGGCTGGGATCCAGGATGTGGCCGGATAGCGCGTAGCGGTAAACTGATACCCTTGTGAACGGTTAAACTGGAAGTACCAGCCTGCGGAGGGTTCCGTGGCATCAGATACAGATGCGGCCTGTTGGTCGGCCCCAAGGTTCTGGGTGAGCCAACATTTGGATACTCCGCCCGATATGCTTGTGTTAATGGAGTGGTAGGTTACGGTTTTGGTTACCGGTGCGCCATTCAGACCTTCCACATGCATTACGGTGAACGAAGTAGGGCATATCTTGAAGTTGCTGATAGCAGGGCTGTAGGTTGTTCCTTTTGCATTGATTGCATAAGCACGTACGTAATAAACGGGGCCTTGTATTAACCCGACAATGGTATTGGCGAATGTTCCCATTCCGGCGGCAGTGGCAATAATCTTAGTATCGGCAACAGTGGGTGCCGTGCCGGTAGTATTCCATACCAGCCCACGTTCGGTAACAGCGGAACCTCCTTCGGAGCTAACAGCGGCATTGCCAACAGCCGAGTTGGTAGTCATGGTACCGGTAGGTATATCCACATTGCTGACAGTCGGTGGGAAAACCACCAGGGTATCCCGGAGACACCGTACAGAAGTGGCGAAAGTTTTGGTGTTTTCTTCCACGGGATATATGTTATTGGAATAAATACGCATTTCGTAAGCATTCACGGTGTTTGATCCATTTTGGGTGCTTGACCAATACATACCTTCCGACCCGCGGGCAATCAAAGCTCCGGTACCTGAATTCAGATACCCGGCCGCATGTATTTTAAGTGCGGAGCTAAAGGTACTGCTATAGTTGATCCAGTTCTGGGGAGCAGCAGTGGCAGTCGACCATTCGGAACTGGTAGGCAGGCGCCATCCCTGTCCAATCATAACGACACATGGATCATTGGCTACTGTCCAGCCTGAGTTTTCTCCGTTAGCTGTTGTCCATGTGTAAGCGCTAGGCGTGCGGAGAGTACTGGAAATGGCATATCCCTGCACACGGTTAAACTGGAAGTACCAGCCGGCAGATGCGTCCGAAGCGTCGTTACTTGAAGTGGCTTGTTGGTCTGCACCCAGGTTTTGTGTCAGCCAACACATCTGTTTGTTGGTAACATTCGAATTAACCACGGAATAGGTGACGGTTTTGGATACCGGAGCTCCGGCAGAACCTACTACATGCACTACCGTTACAGGATTACATATTTTAATCTGGGTAGCCGACAGGCTGTATGTGATTCCCTGAGTATTGATGGCATATGCCCGAATATAATAATTGTGGTTCTCAACCAGTCCTGTAAGTGTGGTAGAGTAAGAACCTATGCCTGTGCCGCTATCCACTATTTTGACATCGGTAATGTTGGGAGCTGTGCCGGTGGTGTTCCAGACGAATCCACGTTCAGTGACAGTGCTTCCACCATCAGCACTGATATAGGCAGTAGCCACGGCTGAATTGGATGTGATGGTAGCAGCCGGTGCCAGCACGTTGCTGATAGTCGGGGTAGAAACAGCCGATATATCCAGCAGGCATCGCACCGGGGTGGCGAAAGATTTGGTATTTTCTTCCACTGGATTTATGCCGGTGTTGATACGTGATTCGTACGCATTCACGGTGTTTGAAACATTTTGGGTACTTGACCAGTACATACCATCCGACCCGCGGCTAGTCAAAACTCCGGTAGTGGATGCGATGTACCCTGCCGTATGAATTTTAAGTACCGAACTAAAGGTACTGGTAGAGTTGATCCAGTTTTGAGGCGCTGCTGCAGTTGTTGACCATTCGGTACTGGTGGGCAGACGCCATCCGTTACCAAGCAAAAGAGTGCAAGGGTCATTCACCGATGCCCAGTTGGCGGATTCACCGATAGCTGGGATCCAGTTTGTGGCCGGATAGCGCGTAGCGGTAAACTGATACCCTTGTGAACGGTTAAACTGGAAGTACCAGCCCGCAGAGGATTCCGTGGCATCCGATACAGATGTGGCCTGTTGGTCGGCTCCCAGGTTCTGGGTAAGCCAGCATTTGGATACTCCGCCCGATATGCTCGTATTGATGGAATGGTAGGTCACGGTTTTGGAAACCGGTGCGCCATTCAGTCCTTCCACATGCATTACCGTGAACGAAGTGGGGCATATTTTAAAGTTGCTGATAGCCGGGCTATAGGTTGTTCCTTTTGCATTGATTGCATAAGCACGTACGTAATAAACGGGGCCTTGTATCAGTCCGGAGATAGTATTGGCGAATGCTCCCATTCCGGCGGCAGTGGCAATAATCTTAGTATCGGCAACAGTAGGTGCCGCTCCGGTAGTATTCCATACCAGCCCACGTTCGGTAACAGCGGAACCTCCCTCGGAGCTAACGGCAGCATTGCCAACGGCCGAGTTGGTAGTCATGGTACCGGTGGGTATATCCACGTTGCTGACAGTAGGTGCAAAAACCACCAAGGTATCCCGGAGACACCGTACAGAAGTGGCGAAAGTTTTGGTGTTTTCTTCCACGGGATATATGTTGTTGGAATAAATACGCATTTCGTAGGCATTCACGGTGTTTGATCCATTTTGGGTGCTTGACCAATACATACCTTCCGACCCGCGGGCAGTCAAAGCTCCGGCACCTGAATTCAGATACCCTGCCGCATGTATTTTAAGTGGAGAACTAAAGGTACTGCTATAATTGATCCAGTTCTGGGGAGCAGCAGTAGCAGTTGACCATTCGGAGTTGGTGGGCAGGCGCCAACCCTGTCCAATCATAACGGCACAAGGATCATTAGCCGCAGTCCAACCTGAGTTTTCTCCATTAGCGGTCATCCATACGTAAGCGTTTGGTGTGCGGGTAGTTCCGTCGTGTTTGTATCCCTGCACACGGTTAAACTGGAAGTACCAGCCTGCAGATGCTTCCGTGGCATCGGTTACCGAAACAGCCTGTTGGTCTGATCCCAGGTTTTGCGTCAACCAGCACATAAGTTTGTTAGTAACATTGGAACTGACTACAGAATAAGTGACGGTTTTGGATACCGGAGCTCCGGCAGAACCTACCACATGCACTACCGTAACAGGGTTGCATATTTTAATCTGGGTAGCGGACAGGCTATATGTGATTCCCTGAGTATTGATGGCATATGCCCGGATATAATAATTATGATTTTCTACCAGTCCGGACAGCGTGGTAGAGTACGAACCTATGCCTTTGCCGCTATCCACAATTTTATTGTCGGCAATAGTGGGAATTGTGCCGGTAATGTTCCATACAAATCCACGTTCGGTGACAGCGGTTCCGCCATCGGCACTGATATAGGCATTAGCAATGGCTGAATTGGATGTGATGGTTGCAGCAGGTGCCAGCACGTTGCTAATGGCGGGAGTAGAAACAGCCGATATATCCAACAGGCATCGTACCGGGGTGGCAAAAGATTTGGTATTTTCTTCTGCTGGATTTATTCCGGAGCTGAAACGTAATTCGTATGCATTCACGGAGTTTGATCCATTTTGGCTGCTCGACCAGTACATACCATCCGTTCCGCGGCTAGTCAAAGCTCCGGTAGTAGAAGCTATGTATCCTGCCATATGAATTTTAAGTACCGAACTATAGGTGCTGGTAGAGTTGACCCAGTTTTGAGGTGCTGCGGCAGCGGTCTGCCATTCCGATTTGAGTGGCAGACGCCATCCGTTACCAAGCAAGAGAGCGCAGGGGTCGTTAGCCGGCAACCAGTTGGTGGATTCCCCGATGGCCGGGATCCAGGTTGTGGCCGGATAGCGTGTAGCGGTAAACTGATACCCTTGCGAACGGTTAAACTGGAAGTACCAGCCCGCGGAGGCTTCCGTGGCATCCGATACAGATGCGGCCTGTTGGTCAGCTCCCAGATTCTGAGTGAGCCAGCATTTG